>Ga0247839_1002743_pt1 | contig 25686 bp, 26 predicted proteins | sample LaCruzMarch2015__6_FD_192405 | JGI IMG/M metagenome (GOLD analysis project Ga0247839, IMG submission 192405) | Freshwater microbial communities from meromictic Lake La Cruz, Castile-La Mancha, Spain - LaCruzMarch2015_16m | ecosystem: Environmental > Aquatic > Freshwater > Lake | place: Spain... | reverse complement strand
CTAGGTTCAAGTCCTAGCAAGACCACCAAAACTACTAATCATGTCTGCTAACGAATACAAATTTGAAATAACAGAGGAGAAAAATAATACACGATTAGATTCTACGCTAGCTATTTTAATTCCAAATGTTAGTAGAACAAGAATTAAAAATATTATTAATGAAGGTTTTGTTAAAATTAATAAAATTCAAATAACTCAGGCTTCAATTAAAGTTCACTCATCTGACATTATAGAAGTTACAATTCCAGAACCCAAAGAAGTAAACATTTCAGCAAAAGATATTAAGTTAGATATTCGTTATGAAGACGCTGATTTATTAATTATTAATAAATCTCCTGAAATGGTTGTTCATCCTGGTGCTGGAAACTTTGACAACACTTTAGTAAATGCTCTTATGTTTCATTGTAAAAACAAACTTTCAACCATTGGTGGAGAATTAAGACCGGGCATAGTTCATAGAATCGATAAAGGAACCAGCGGTCTGTTAGTAGTTGCAAAAAATGATCAAGCTCATATTTTTTTATCAAAACAGTTTGCAGAGCATACTATCAAAAGAGTTTATGAGGTCCTTGTTTATGGAAGAATGAAACCAAGTTCTGGACAAATTTCTTCTATGATTGGCAGAAGTAAATTTAATAGAAAAAAAATGAGCATCAATACCTCTAGAGGAAAAGATGCTGTTACAAATTACAAAACTATAGAATTTTTCACAGGTAAAAAAATTGCTGATATGAGCTTTCTTGAATGCAGACTAGAGACAGGAAGAACTCATCAAATCCGAGTTCATCTTTCATCTCACGGCAATCCTATTATTGGTGATCAAATTTATGGAAAACAAAATAAATTTATTAGAGATATTGATCCTGAATTTAGAGAACTATTAGAAGGATTTAAAAGACAAGCTTTGCATGCAAAATCAATTGGGTTTATTCATCCAACTACAAAAAAAGAAATAGAATTTGAATGCGAAAAACCAAAAGATTTTGAAAATCTGCTAAAAACAATAAAAAAACTTAAGTTTTAATCTCTTGTTATAATAGTTATAATACCCACATAAATACTATGGAAAAAATTGAAAAAAATTCTAATCTTCCAACACTTACGCCTGAGGGAAGTTTAAATTCTTATTTATTAAAAATAAGAAAATTCCCAATGTTAGAGCCTGCACAAGAATATACTCTTGCAAAAAATTGGCGCGAAAAAGGAGATAGGGAGTCTGCTCACACTTTGGTTACAAGTCATTTAAGATTAGTTGCTAAAATTGCGATGGGATACAGAGGTTACGGCTTACCTGTTGGAGAATTAATATCTGAGGGAAATATTGGTTTAATGCAAGCTGTTAAAAAATTTGACCCTGAGAGAGGGTTTAGACTAGCAACATATGCAATGTGGTGGATTAAAGCTTCTATCCAAGAATACATTTTAAGATCATGGAGTTTGGTTAAAATTGGAACAACAGCTGCACAAAAAAAATTATTTTTTAATCTTAGAAAATTAAAAAACCAAATTTTTGCTATTGAAAGTGGTGATATGACCGATGCTCATGTTAAAGAAATAGCAAATCGACTAGATGTGAATGAAGATGAAGTTATTTCAATGAACAGACGAATGGCTGGACAAGAAAAGTCATTGAATGCTAAAATTTCCGATGAAGAACAAAGCGGTCAGTGGCAGGATTGGATTGTCGATGAAAATGCTGATCAAGAACTATTAATTTCTCAACGCCAAGAATTAGATCAAAAACATGCTTTATTGCAAACGGCTTTAAAAATTTTAGATGAGAGAGAAAAAGAAATTTTATATGACAGAAAACTTATTGATGAGCCAAAAACTTTAGAAGAGCTTAGTCAAAAATATAAAATTAGTAGAGAAAGAGTAAGGCAAATTGAAAATAGAGCTTTTGAAAAGGTTCAAAAAGCAATGTTAGAGAATATTAAAACAAAACCTTTCATTACGCATTAAAAGGGTCTTCAACAAAAATCGTATCATCTCTTTCAGGACTTGTTGAAATACTAGCAATCTTAACGCCTACAAAATCTTCAATAGCCGCAATATAAATTTTAGCTTTCTCAGGTAATTCTTTGTAATTTCTTATTCCTTTAGTTTCAGACTTCCATCCTTCATAAGTTTTATAAATAGGCTCTACTGCAAATTGATCTTCTGATGCACTCGGGAAATAATCAATTTCTTTGCCACGCAATTTATAACCAACACAAAATTTAATTTCATCCAATGTATCAAGAACGTCTAACTTAGTTAGCGCTATGCCAGTAATTCCTGAAATGGTTGCTGATTGCTTAACAAGAACTCCATCAAACCAACCACATCTTCTTTTTCTATTAGTGACAGTTCCAAACTCGTGTCCTCTTTGACCAATTAATTCACCTGTTGCATTTTTGAGCTCAGTTGGAAAAGGACCCTCACCTACTCTCGTTGTATAAGCCTTGGTAATTCCAAGAACATAATCAATTGTTTTTGGACCACATCCTGTACCAACGGATGCTGTTCCAGCCACTGTATTTGATGAAGTGACATAAGGATAAGTTCCATGATCTACATCAAGTAATATTCCTTGCGCACCTTCAAATAATATTTTTTTATTTAGCTTTTGATATTCAGCTATTTTTTTCCAAACTGGCTGAGAAAATTTTAATATCTGCGGTGCAATCTTTAATAGTTCATTAATTAATTCATCTGATTTATATATCTTCTTTTTCAAACCTTTTCTGATTGCGTTATGATGTTCTAAAATCACTTCTAGTCTTTGCTCTAAATTTGTTTTTGAGCGCAAATCCATTACTCGAATAGAACGTCTACCAATCTTATCTTCATATGCAGGTCCTATTCCTCTTCTTGTAGTTCCAATTTTAGATTTTGCTGCATCTTCTCTAATCTCATCCATTTCTTTATGAAAAGGGAGAATTAAAGTCGCTGTATCGGAAATAATTAAATTATTTTCATTAACATCAACTCCTTTTTTTTTAATCTCTTCAATTTCTTCTAACAATGCCCAAGGATCGATAACGACACCATTTCCAATAATTGAAATCTTATCTCCTCTAACTACCCCTGATGGAAGTAATTTTAATTTAAAAACTTTTCCATTAATAACTAATGTGTGGCCTGCATTATGACCGCCTTGGAATCTAATAACAACGTCGGCTTGTTCTGAAAGCCAATCCACAATCTTCCCTTTGCCCTCATCTCCCCACTGAGAGCCTACAACTACAACGTTTGTCATAAGTAAATTTTTTTAGATCTCTCTAAAGATTTAATTTATTTAATTTAATAAAGCCATATGATTAATTGGCCCATGTCCTCTTCCAAATTTCGGATTTAGCAAAATTGCTTTGTGCACATATTGAATAGATCGTCTGCACGATTCGTTCATATTATAATTTTTTGAAATAAAAGAAGCGATTGCACTAGACAAAGTGCAGCCTGTACCATGTGTATTTTTAGATTTAATTTTCTTATTTTTAAAAATTTTAATATTATTTTTTGAAATCAATACATCCTCGATAAAAGATTTATTAGTATGGCCTCCTTTTATAAGAACAAACTTAGGTCCAAATTTTAAAATTTCTTTTCCAGCTTTAATTACATCTTCTAAGTTTTTAATCTTTTTTTTAATCAAAGTTTCAGCTTCCGGAATATTTGGTGTTACTAATAATGCATATGGAAGCAATTTTTTTCTTAAATAATTAATAGAACTATTGCTGATTAATCTTTGACCTCCTTTAGCAACCATCACAGGATCTACTACAATATTTTTTAATTTATGTTTCTTAATAGCCTTTATAACTTCTTTGATGACGCCCACATTGTGCAGCATCCCAATTTTTACAGAATTTGGTTTAATATCCTGAACCGAAAATGAAATTTGATTAAAAATTTCTTTAGGTGGAACAGGAACAATTGATTTTACTCCTGTAGTATTTTGAGCAGTAATCGCAGTTATTGCTGTCATTGCATAAACACCAAGTGATGTTGCTGTTTTAATGTCCGCTTGAATACCGGCTCCACCGCTAGAATCTGAGCCTGCAATAATTAATAATTTAGACTTTAGTTTCAATGTTAAGCGTAATTAAGTATTAATTTTTTAACTTCGCCCAAAGTGTCTTTGATTAATTTCTTATCTGAGCTTTCAACCATTATTCTAATAAGGTTTTCAGTGCCGGATTTTCTTACTAGCAATCTGCCTTCTTGTTTTAAACTTTTGTCAATCTGGTCAATTCTTGCTTTAAGAGATTTATTTTCAATAATATTTTTATTCTTAACTTTAATATTTTCTAAAACTTGAGGAATTTTTTTAAATACTGAAAATACTTTACTTGCTTTACCATTATTTTTTAAAGAATTTAAAACTTCTAAAGCAACTAATAGTCCATCTCCTGTAGTTGCAAGGTTTCCAAGGATAATGTGTCCTGACTGTTCTCCTCCTAAATTATATTTTAAACTATTCATTTTTTCTTTAACATATCTATCTCCTACATCTGCTCTATGAAATTTAATATTATTAGTTTTAAAATAATTCTCTAATCCTAAATTAGTCATTAATGTACCGACCACTCCTCCTTTTAAAATCTTTTTCTTTTTCCAATTTTTTGCAATCATCGCAATAATTTGATCGCCATCAATAATTTCTCCTTTTTCATCACACATAATAACTCTGTCCGCATCACCATCGAATGCTATACCAATATCTGCCTTATGAGTTTTTACTGATTGCTGAATAAGCTCTGGATGAGTTGATCCGCAATTTTTATTAATATTAAATCCATCTGGGTTGATTCCAATAGCCACAACTTCAGCTCCCAATTCTCTAAGTAAAGCTGGCGCCGATTTATAAGAAGCTCCATTTGCGCAATCTAGAAATATTTTTATTCCTGATAAATTAAATGATTTCGGAAAAATATTTTTTAATATTTCTATATAATTTTCAGTTGCATCTTCTAACCTTTTGGCTCTGCCTAATGAGTTTGGTTTTACTAAATATTTTTCAACTTTATCGTCTATTAATTTTTCAATTTGTTTTTCAACTTTATCAGAAAGTTTCATACCATCAGGTCCAAAAAGTTTTAACCCGTTATCGGTATGAGGATTGTGTGACGCTGTTAACATAATTCCAAGATCCGCTTTCATAGATTTTGTTAACATCGCAAGACCGTTTGTTGGTAATGGTCCCAGTAACAAAACATCCATGCCAGCAGAAATAAGTCCTGAGACTAAAGCAGGTTCTAGCATGTAGCCTGATAATCGAGTGTCTTTTGCAATGATTGCTTTGTGACGTTGTTTGTTTTGATTAGAAAAATATGTTCCTGCTGCAAGACCAAATCTAAAAAACATTTCCCCAGTAATACTACCTTTATTAACTTTTCCTCTAATACCGTCAGTTCCAAAATACTTTTTCATTATTTATTTAAAAAATGAGAATAAACTTTAAGAGCTTCGCTCGTTTCTTGTATATCATGAACTCTGAATAGCTGAATACCTTGCAAATATGAATATAAAACAGAGGCTATTGTACCTCCCAATCTTTGTGGATTATCTTTTTCGCCCATAATTTTACCTATAAAACTTTTTCGCGAAGGACCGACCATTATCGGATAACCAAGGCCGTGAAATAATGAAATCTTAGAAATAATCTCTAAATTATGTTCTAAAGTTTTTCCAAAACCAATTCCCGGATCAATAATAATTTGCTCATCCTTAATTCCATTATCTTTTAAAAATTTAATTTTATTTTCAAAATAATCAAAAATATCTAGTAATACATTTTCGTAAGTTGGATTATTTTGCATATCTTCAGGTGTACCTTGTGAATGATTTAAAATAATTGGTTTTCCTGAATCTTTAACAACTTGATAAGATTGCTGATCAAAATCTAGTGCTGATACATCATTTAACATATCCACTCCTATACTTATGCCGTGTTGCATTACTTTAGATTTTCTTGTGTCTAATGAAATTAGTTGGCTTGAATATTTCTTTTTTATCAATTGAATTGTCTCAGATACTCTTGCAATTTCATCTTGTTCACTAACAGATTTTGCACCCGGTCTTGTCGATTCTCCACCAACATCAATGATATGAGCTCCAAAATCAATCATGCTCTTGACATGATCAATTGCTCTAAAAGTAGTGTTGTATTTTCCGCCATCAGAAAAACTATCTGGCGTAACATTTAAAACTCCCATTAAAATAGGGTTTTTAAAATTTAAATTAAATATATTTTTTCTTTTTAAAGTTATTTTATTTAAATCGTTTTCGATTTCATTTCTAAAATCTAATCTTTCTAATTCTAGAACACTATGTTCTTCAACTGTATGTCCATCAGATTGTCTTTTTAAAATCTCTACTGATAAAAAACCAACATCTTCTAATCCGCAAAGGCTTTTAGCGGTTCCTTCTTGGATAAAATAATTAGCTTTTTGACCAAAGACAATATTGGTTGGCCGTATATAAATACTCTTCATGAAAGAAAAGTTAGATTAACTTTGCGTATTAGGCTTTAAACCAATTGCTCCTAGAGCGCTACCTAGATTTTTCTTTGTAGTGCTAGCTTCTTCTTTTCCAGATAAACGTTTTGGATAAACATTTTCGAATACTATTTTTTTAATTTCTTCACCTGATAGTGTTTCGTAAGTCAATAAAGCTTTTGAAACTTTATGAAGTTCGTCAACTTTCTCTGCTAATATTTTTTTAGCCCTTGCGTAACCAGCCTCAACTATTTTTTTTACTTCAAAATCAATTTTCTTAGCAGTTTCTTCGGAAACATTCTGCGTTCTAGAAACAGATCTTCCTAAAAATACCTCTTCTTCATTTTCTTGATAAGCAATAGGTCCTAACTGATCACTCATTCCATATCTAGTAACCATATTTTTTGCCATTTTCGTTACCATTTCAATGTCAGAGGATGCTCCTGAGGTTACGTTGTCATAACCAAATATCATTTCTTCAGCAATTCTACCTCCCATAGCAACAGAGATATTACCAAACATTTTTTCTCTAGTTATGGATAATTGATCTCTTTCTGGCAGTCTCATAACCATTCCTAAAGCCCTACCTCTTGGAATGATTGTTGCTTTATGAATTGGATCTGATGTTGGCTCATACAGGGCAACAACTGCATGTCCACCTTCATGGTAAGCGGTTAATGTTTTTTCTTCTTCAGTCATAACCATGGATTTTCTTTCTGCTCCCATCATGACTTTGTCTTTTGCCTCTTCAAGATCAGACATAGTAACAATTCTTTTATTTCTTCTTGCAGCAAGTAATGCAGATTCATTTACAATATTTGCAAGATCAGCTCCTGAAAAGCCCGGTGTACCTCTTGCTATAACTTTAGGATTTACATCTGGTCCTGTTGTAATTTTCTTAAGATGCACCTTTAGGATAGCTTCTCTACCAATAATATCTGGATTAGATACGACAACTTGCCTATCAAAACGACCTGGTCTTAGCAAAGCAGGATCTAAAACGTCTGGTCTGTTGGTTGCTGCAATTAAAATTACGCCCTCGTTAGTTTCAAATCCATCCATCTCAACAAGTAACTGATTTAATGTTTGCTCTCTTTCATCGTTCCCCCCGCCTAAACCAGCTCCTCTACTTCTACCGACAGCATCAATCTCATCTATAAATATAATACAAGGAGCGCTCTTCTTTCCTTGCTCAAACATATCTCTAACTCTAGATGCTCCAACTCCAACGAACATCTCAACAAAATCTGATCCTGAAATTGTAAAGAAAGGAACATTTGCCTCTCCTGCAATTGCTCTTGCTAATAAAGTTTTACCTGTTCCTGGAGGTCCAACAAGCAAAGCGCCTTTCGGAATTCTTCCTCCTAGTTTTTGAAATTTTCTAGGATCTTTTAAAAAATGAACAATTTCTTCTAATTCTTCTTTTGCCTCTTCAACTCCAGCAACATCTTGGAATGTGACTCTGCCATGAGCTTCTGTAAGTAATTTTGCTTTTGATCTTCCAAATCCCATAGCTCCACCTTTGCCACCTTGCATCTGACGCATGAAAAATATCCATACTCCAATAAGCAGTAACATAGGAAACCATGATAATATTATTCCCCACAACGAAGGTCCCTTTTCTTCTCTAGGACCTGCAGTAATTGCAACTCCCTTTGCTGATAATTTTTCAACTAAATTTGGATAATTTGGAGAGTAAGTTTTGAAACCCTTACCGTCTCTAAAGTTTCCAGAAATTTCACTACCTCTAATATCAACTGAAACAATGTTTCCCTTATCCACTTCTGTTAAAAAAGTAGAAAAAGGCATTTCAGTTTTTCCAGCGATTGATCCTGGATTTTGGAAAAGATTATATAAGCCTAAAACGAGCAGAACTATTACGCCCCACATCATTAAATTGCGCAAATTCATAATTTAAAAGTAATCATTATTACAAATTAAACAAGTGCTATTCTCAAATAAATCTAAGAAAATTCACTGAAAAACTGTCGTTTTTAATGTTGTATTTCTTATTCTTAAAATTAACAAAAGGAACAAATAACAAGTCTCCTTTATTATTCCAAAAAGATGGTAATGTTTTTTTTGCATGAGTTGGAATTTTATTTTCAGATTCATTAACTTTATTTTTTTTTAAATATTCAATTCCATTGTTACCCAATTTTTTTACAATAAATTGTTGTTGATTATTAAAATTTTTATAAACTAAAAAACGATCATCCCAATTTATTCTTTGTTTTTTTTTATTTAAATTTTCGACTGCAACATTTCTGTCTTCTCTAAAAAATGAAATTATATTTTTATTTTTCTCAATTAAACATCCGCCCAAAGTTGAAGATTTAAAGGATTTTACTGATAAATTTTTCATTAAACTTTTTAAACTATCTGAGCGTGGCGGATAATATTCTCCTGAGATAAAATGAATTGCTTTGATAATAACTCTAAAGATGACTTCTTGTGCTTCATTATTAAAAATAGAAGACTTTAACGTTGCATACCCTTCTTTATAAAAGTTTAAATATTTTTTCTCAGACTTAAAAATATAAAAATCTAATGAATCTTTCGCAGTATTTAGATTTTCAATAGTTTTAATAATACGTTTAGGGTCAAATCCTTCTTTCTGTAACTTTGTCTGCATTTTTCTAATTCTGACTCTTAAAAATTTGTCATTTTTATTTGAAGGATCTTCAATCCATGATGAATAAGATTTTTTTGTGACACTTGACAGTTCTTCTTTATTTAAATTTAACAAAGGTCTTAAAAGATAAAAATTTTTATTGTATTTAAAAATATGTTGTAATGAAGTTAAACCTTTAATACCGCTGCCTCTAATTAATCTTATATAAAAATTTTCAATTAAATCGTCTTGGTGATGCGCAAGGATAATAAATTTGATTTTACTTTTTGCGCAATATTTTTCAAACAAATCATATCGTAGATCTCTTGCTTTCTTTTGAATATTAGATGAAAATTTTTTACCCTGATAAGTTAAAATCTTAGCCTTGATTTTTTTCTGTGTTAAACTTTTATAAGTCTGCTTTGCTTCTTCAGCAGATTCCTTTCTTAGTTTATGATCAATAATTAAAGATACAAAATCATTGCCATTCTCTAAGGAGTAGAGCTTTGCAAGCGTGCTTAGAGCTAGGCTATCGCTACCTCCTGATACTGCAATTGCAAATTTTTCTTTTCCGATAAAAGATGAAATTTTTTCTCTGAAACGAAAATAAATATGATTTATTTTTTTATCTTCTAATAATTTAAGACTAACTACAGTTAAATCTTTTCTTTTCATAAGATGATTTTTGTAAGATTGAAGCATCAGTCTTAGGATAAGCTTTTTTTAAATTAATGATCATCTTACAACCTTGTTCAATTTCGCCAAGCTCCGCAAGTGTTACTCCTAATTTTAACAAATTTTCAGAGGCTTTTGGACTGTTAGGATATTTTTGATAACCGTCTAGGAATGCTGCAGCTGCATCTTCATAAAGTTGTCTAATATAAAAAGTTTCTCCATACCAAAACTGTGCACTTCCTGCGAGTTCATGCTTTGAATGAGTATCTACAAATTCTTTAAAAGCAATTTCTGCTTTTTCAAAATCTCCGCTTTTCATAATATTCGTCGCATATTTATACTGTTCTGCGATTGAAACTTTTGGCAAAACTTTTGTCTTAGGTTTATTAACTTTTTCTTTTAATTTAATATTTTCTGACTGGACTGGCTGTTCCTGAATAAGATTTTCTTCTTCTTTATTAACTTCTTCAGAATTTAAAATATTAGTTTCATTTTTTTTTACTATCGGGGCTTTTTCTAAAATCACTTCTTTAGGTGCGCTAACCTTTTCACTAATAGCTTTATTACTTTCTAATTGCTGAAATCTAAACTGACTATCATTTGAAACTTTATTTAGTCGATCTGATAACTGTTGAAGTTTATAGTTATTTTCTTCAAATTTTGATGTTATTTGCTGGATTTGTTTTTCCAATTCTGAAATTTTAGCTAACTGTCTAGTTAAAGCCTCATTCACAACAACATTGTCTGATGGTAGAGCAGCATTCTTGCTATAAACAGCTTTTTCTAAAGTTTGAATATCTTTTTGAATTTTTTCTAATCTATCTATCAATTCATTCATCTTATCTTGTTGCGCGAAAGAAATATTTGCAAAAAATATGATAACCAAGATCTGTATTAGGAATTTATTGTTAAAAAACATATTCACTTATTTTATTTAATTTAAATGGCAAAAAAAAGACCCTAATGAATTTCTCATTAGGGTCTTTTATGAAGTTTTTAATATTAATTAGTTTTAACTGTTACTGTTCTTCGGTTTTGTGACCAAGCTAAAACATTTGATGCTGGATTAGCAGGTTTTTCTTTACCGTAACTAAGAACTTTAATTCTATTAGCAGCAACACCATTGCTGATTAAATAGTTTTTAGCAGCTGTTGCTCTTCTTTCGCCAAGGGCCAAGTTATATTCTCTTGTTCCTCTTTCGTCGGCATGACCTTCAAGGACTACATTTAAAGTCGGATTTGCTTTTAAATAAGTAGCTTGTTTGCCAAGAGTTGTTGTTGCAGCTGAAGTTAATTCTGATTTGTTAGTTGAAAAAAACACTCTATCTGGAACTCCATCCGCTAAGAATTTAACTGTTTCTGTTCCAGTGTAAGCGTCATCGCCTTTTGTTGTTGTTGCTTGTTGTGTTGCACAAGCACCTAAAAATAAAGTCATTGCTAAAGCTAGAGCAACTTTATTTAGATTTTTAAATAACATTATTATTCCTTTGTTTATAATTTTACTGAATTATCTTGATATTTTAATGTAATGAATAATGCAACTAATAAGTTAATTGTCTATTTTCCTGACAATAATCCTGACCAAGATGGGTCTGAAGCATCAGTTGGGGTTTGAATTAAACGTTCATTATAACCTGTCAAATCAATAGACCATAATTTTGCACCACCTCCTCTTCCGCTGCTATCAGAGGCCGTCTCTCTATAAAATACAAGAACTCTTCCATTGGGCGCCCAAGATGGTGCTTCTTGATAATAGTTTTCAGTCAATAATCGTTCACCAGAACCATCGGATCTCATAACTCCAATATAAAATTTATTCCTATATAATTTAGTAAAAGCTATTAAATCACCTCTAGGTGACCAAACTGGTGTTCCATAAAGTCCTTCACCAAAGGATATTCTTTTTACATTCATGCCATCGCTTTTCATTGTGTATATTTGTTGGAAGCCACTACGGTCAGAATTAAATGTAATGTAAGAACCGTCTGGAGAGTAAGAAGGCGAAGTATCTATTGAAGGATGATCTGTTAATTTCTCAACAACTCTTGTTTTAATATCCATTGTATAAATATCAGAGTTACCTTCCTGCGCAAAACTCATAATTATTTTTTTTCCATCAGGAGAAAAACGTGGGGCAAAAGTCATTCCTGGAAAATCTCCAACTAAATCTTGAATTCCTGTTTCAATGTTTAATAAATAAACTCTAGGTAAATTTTTAAAATAGGACATATAAGTTACCTGCTGACTTGTTGGACTAAATCTAGGAGTTAAAACTAATTCATTGCCCAGTGTTAAATATTTTACTCCATAACCATCCTGATCCATTACCGCTAATCTTTTTTTTTTATCTACTTTTGGTCCAGTCTCAGACACATAAATTATTCTAGAATCAAAATAACCTTTCTCTCCTGTTAATCTTTCGTAAATTTTATCTGAGATCATATGAGATACTCTTCTCCAATTATCAGGCGTAGTATAAAAAGCTAAAGCTGATAATTCTGTTGCTGATACAACGTCCCACAATTTAAATTCAACTCTAAGTCTGTTTTCTTTTTCTAACGAAATTTTTCCAGTAACAAGTACTTGGGTTTTTATAAAAGCCCAATCTTCAAATCTTGGTTTGTTGTGAGCTGGTTCTGGTCTTTGAATGAACGATTTTTTTTCCAATGCAAAAAATAAACCTGATCTTGAAAGATTATTTTGTATTAGTTCAGGAATTTTACTCTCAAGTTTTAAATTTTTTATGTTATCGGCTAATTTTGAATCTAAATAAAAATCAGAAATCGCTGTTGGTAAAGGATCTAAATTTCCCCTTGTTATATCTACTGAAACAAGTGCAAATGACTTTGTTGATAAAATAAAAAATAATGCAAGAATTGTAAAAATTTTATATTTCATATTAACCTTTTAACATTTCTTTAGCGTCAAAATTTAATTGCATTTCTTTCCACTTTTCATAACCGGTTGGTGGTACTTTAAGAGGATTGCACAGCTTAACAGCCCTCAATGCACTCTCTGCTAATATCTTATAATAAGTTTGTCCAGTCGTATTCATTCTTGCTTGATCTAAAATCTCACTACTTACTAATGATCCGTCTGGATTAAGTTTTATTTTTATTCTGACTGTTAAATTTTCATTATAAGGAAGTCCGATTGGTATATTCCAGCATTTAAATATTTGAGCCTTAATGGCGTCCTCCTGAGTTATTGTAAGTTTAGAAGTAACAACATTTTTTTGTTGGCTTTGGGTAGCTTCTAAACTTGGTTTATTATTAGCTTCTGCATTGTCTTTTTTGGATTTATCTATAAGTGCAGAAATCTTATTGGGGTCAAAAATCTCTTTTTTTTCAAATTCTGAAGTTTGTTTTGTTAAGTCTTCAACTTTAACTGGGTTTTGTCTTTTTTCTAATAATTCTTTAATTTGTTTTATGTTTTCTGGCAAAGGTACAGCATCTGGTTTTTCTTTTGGTACAATTTTAGGTGGTGCTTGTTCGGTTACAACTCTGTCTTTTATTTTTTTATCAGTTTTTGCACCATCAGAAACTTTAGGAGCGTAAGGTATATTTGTTCTTTCCCCAATTTGAACGAGATCTACTGACATAACTAAAGGTGCCTGCACTCTTCCCATTAGAAAAGGTAGAGTTATGCTGCTAATAATAAGAATAACAGAGTGAGTTATAAAAGAAATCTTAAGACTCTTTTGCATGACATTATTTTTTGCTTTTAGAAAGTGGCGGTCCTGAAATTAAAGCAACTTTAGTAAAACCAGCTCTAGAAAGCAATCCCATTACTTCCATAACTCTTCCATAATCTATTGACTTGTCCCCTCTTACATAAATTCTAGTATCAGTTCTATTTTTTGACATTGCTAGAATTTTAGAAACTAATTGACTAGTTTCAACTTGGGTTTCTTGAATAAAAGTTTCTCCTTTTGCATTAATGCTAAGTGTCAATGGCTCTTTATCATCAGGCAATGAGTTTGCAGAACTATCAGGTAAATTAACTGAGACACCAGCAGTTAACATTGGCGCTGTGACCATAAAAATAATTAATAAAACTAACATTACATCTACAAACGGCGTAACGTTTATCTCACTCATAGGTTCTCGTTTTCGAGATCTATTGTTCTGAATTTTAAAAGCCATTTATGTAATAGAAATAAATGATTGGCTAAAATTTTCTAAACGTGTTGAATATTTTCTAGAATCGCTAGTAAACTTATTGTAAGCAACGACCGCTGGTATTGCTGCTAGTAACCCTAACGCAGTTGCAAATAACGCCTCCGCTATACCAGGAGCCACAATTGCAAGACTTGTATTTTTTGAAATAGCAATGGATTGAAACGAATTCATAATTCCCCATACAGTTCCAAATAAACCAATAAAAGGAGCTGTTGATCCAACAGTTGCTAAAAAAGTTAGTTTTTTTTCTACAACTCCCATCTCCTTATCTATTGAGCCGCTCAAAGCTTGCAAAACTCTTTCTTGGTTTGATGCAGATCTAGATTTATTTTTTATCATAAAATCCATGCCTGCTTTAAATACATTGGCCATAGGGTCTTCATTATAGCCTTCTAATTTCTTGTATAAACTGTCAGCTGACTTTGAGGACCAGAACTGTTCTTCAAATATTGAAGATGAGCCATTAATTTTTTTAAATAATTTATATTTCTCAATTATGATTGCCCAAGAATAAATTGATGCTGCAATTAAAATAATAATTACAAATTTAACTACAAAATCTGCTTTTAAAAATAATGTGAAAAAAGAAAAATTACTTGCTGCAAAATTCATATATTTTTTTGTTTAGTTTAATTGTTTTGTATTTTTAAAACTTGTCATTTATTTGTCTTCGCAACAAAGATCTAGTTCTTTGTTATATGCAGGAGCTTAATTTCACCTTTAAATCCTCAGGAATTATTTTTGGTTTTCCTGTATTATCAATGGTCACTAGTTCAACTGTCGCCTCAGCCAAAACTTCTTTATCTCTTAGAACGTTTTGTGCCATCTCAATTCTTAAATTTGATACTTTTCTTACAAAGCTCTCAACGATAATTTTATCTTCAAAAAATAAAGGTTTTTTATAAGTGATGCTAAATTTATGGACAACAATTTTGATATCAAACTTATCATTTAATTCTTTATGATTATAACCAAGAGAATAGATAAGTTCAGTTCTTGCTCTTTCAAAATACTTTAAATAATTCGCGTAATAAACTATCCCTCCAGCATCGGTATCTTCGTAATAGACTTTGGTTTGGTAGGTAAATTTTTTTAATACACTAGCCATGAAAACTGTCGTTTTTATAATTATCTATAAAATATTTTCCAATTAAAATAGCATCCGCTTTATTAGAATCTTTTTTTCTGGCCAACTTTGGAGATATGGTTGGATAAATTTCTATTACTTTTGTTCTGCTTGCATCTTTAACCGATCCGATTAGATTAAAATGTTTCTTCCACTTTGCGGGTCTTACAAAATATATTGGAAAACTTAATGCCGCACATATTCCCTTTATAATTCCAAAGGATTGTCCAAAATTAAACATACTAGTCACTCCTTGTCCTGGCATAGCATTTACCTGTTCAACTATTACTGAAACTTTATCACTTTCATGTAAAAAACTTTTAAAGATATGAGTGACCTGAGCTGAATTAATTTGTCTTTTATTTTTCTTACCATCAACCATCGTTGGAACGTCATATATTTCTAAAATATCTTTATTTTTAAAAACACAGATTGCCCCGCTTACTCCTGGATCAATAGAAAAAACTAACAATTTTTTAATTCGCTCCTTCTAATAATTTTTCATCAACTTCAAAATTAGTAAAAACATTTTGAACATCGTCATCATCTTCTATTTGATCTAAAAAATTTACGACTTTAGCAAATGTTTCTTTATCTAAATTAACTTTGCTAAGAGGATTCCAGATTAAACCAGCAAAATTTAAATCTTTAATTTTTTTCTCTATTTGCTCTCTAACAAAATTAAATTCTTCTTTTTTACAATTAATTTCATGATGAAGATCGGTGGTAACACAATCTTCCGCTCCTGCATTAATAGCGAGTTCTAAAGCATCATTTGTACTCATTAACTCTTTCTTTATCTTGATTTGCCCTATCTGTTCAAATTGATAACTAACAGATCCTGTCTCACCTAAGACTCCTCCAAATTTTTGAAATATTGTTCTAATATTTGATACAGAACGATTTTTATTGTCAGTTAACACTTCTATGATTACTCCAGTTCTGCCTGGGCCAAACCCCTCATATCTTGAAAATTCATAACTATTATCAATATTGCCTTGTGATTTTTTAATAGCTCTTTCAATATTGTCTTTAGGCATATTTGCTGCTCTTGCTACTTGAACAGCAGCTCGTAATCTTGGGTTCATCTCTGGATCCGGTGTTCCAAGTTTTGCTGAAACAGTTATTTCTCTTGAAATTTTAGTAAACAACTTAGAACGTATTTTGTCTGCACGTCCTTTTCTGTGCATCATATTTTTAAAATGCGAATGACCTGCCATGCTATTAAAATGATCTTTGATTAAAATGAGCGCCGATTGTGATGGGTTTTATATCTTTAGCAAGACCCGTTTTTTCATCAGCAATAACCTTAATTCCGGATAAAGTCCCTTTACCTAATGCCGGAGACAAACGTTCTAAATTTGGCTGTTTTAAAAATTTATTTAATGCCGCATCTTTATTCATTCCTATAACTGAATCGTAATCTCCACACATGCCGGCGTCAGTTTGATATGCGGTTCCATGGTTTAAAATTCTAAAATCATAAGTAGGAACATGACTGTGAGTTCCAACAACTAACGTTACCTGACCATCAAGATAATGACCCATAGCCATTTTTTCACTAGTTATTTCAGCATGAATATCGACAATAATAAAGTCTACATCTTTACGTAATTTTAATGATTGTAATTTAAGAGAAATACAGTTGAAAACATCATCTGCTTTTTTCATATAAATATTTCCCATAATATTAATTACAGCAACTTTTTTATTATTTTTTAAAGGATAAATTTCACAACCTGATCCTGGAGTTCCTTCCATAAAATTTAATGGTCTTAATAATCTTTTCTCTTGGGATATAAAATCTGCTGTTTCTTTTTGATCCCAAATATGGTTTCCAGAAGTAATTACATCGACACCGACGGAAAACAATTCATCACAAATTTTTTTGGTAATTCCATAACCCCCAGCTGCGTTTTCTCCATTTACGATAACAAAATCTATTTCCTCATTGGCTTTTACTTTTGGTAATTCAGATAAAACTATATCCCTACCGGATCTGCCCACGATGTCCCCTAAAAATAAAAAATTCATTGAATATTTAAAAATCCTTTTTCTGTGAAAACGGCATCCAAACAAAAGTCTGTTTTTAATATTTTTAGTCTGTCTTTTTTTTGAAATGAAAAACCAATTCCAATTGTTCTAAATTTTTTTTTAGTTTTATTTAACATGTTAAAATATTTATCATAATATCCAGATCCATAACCGAGCCTATTACCATATTTATCAAAAGCTAACAGCGGAACTAAAAAAATGTCAGGTATTAAAGTTTTAGAATCTAAAAACGTTTGTGGTATTCCATATTTGTTCAGTTGCAAAACATCACTTGAATTCCATTCTTTAAACTCCATCAATTCATTTTCTTTATAAATAAATGGTAGCGACAATGAGATTTTTTTTTTAAATAATAATGTATTTAAAATTTTTAAATCTAATTCAAAATTTATAGAATAATAAGAACCTACAGTACTATTTTTATATCTCGCAATCTCTGAAAGTAAGGGACTAAAATTTTTTTCTTTTAGGTTAAAATATTTATTCTTTCTTAAGGAAAAAGAAGACTTCCTTAACTGTTCTTTCATTAAAATTAATTAATCTTTTCTAGAAAATTATTTATTGAATTTGAAACTTTTTCTAAAGATTCTGAATAATTGTTTTCATTGTCTGAAATTTTACTTTTAAGTTCTTGCAATTCTGATTGAAGATTCTTAATTTCTTTTTCTCTATCTTCTTTATATAAAATTGATAAATTTTTAATTTCTTTAAATCTTTCTAGTAAACTTTTGTTCTGATTTTTAAGCTTTTCTATAGATTCCTTAATAGTGAACATCTCATCAATAACTTGGATCGAACTGATTAATAAGAGTTTGCTTTCGCCAATATTTCCAAGATCATTTTTAAGTTGTTCAAATTTTTCATTTAAATGTAGAGATAATTTTTCTAACTCCTGTTCCTGTCCGTCTTCGCAAGAGAGGATATAATCTCGATTATTAAATTTAACAGTAACGTTTACCATTTATCAAATTCTCCTAACATTGCATCTGTCTCTTGGCTTAATTCATCAATTTTTTTTACAAACATTTTTTTATTTTTTAATATTTGCTCCAATTGTTCTTTTGTTGATTGCAATTCACTTTGAACAGAACTTACCTCTTCTTTCAAATTTTTATTTGTATTTTCAGTTTCCGTAATCTTATATCTGGACTCTTCTAGCTCGGCTTCTTTTTTAATTAACTCATCTTTTATGGTTTGGTTTTCTTTTTCTATTAGATCAATTTTATTTAATAATTCATGATTCCCCGAATCTTGATTATTTAGTTTTTGCTCAAAAACTTTTAACTCATTAATAATGCCGTCTTTTTCTTGCTCTAGATTTTTAGACTTTTGATGCAATTCTTCTTTTTCTTTTTCTAGTTGGGAGCTTAATTTTTTTAGATAACTGCTTTCTTCCTTAGAGTTTTTAATTAAATCTGCGATTGAATCTAGTTTAGTTAAAGTTTCGAATAGCTGTGTTTCTTTATTTTTTAAATTCATTAAACTGAAAAAAATTGTTTAATTTGCATCTTAAACATAATAATAATTCCTGCAATCCAAGTCTACCTATGTTTCATGGCAAAAAATAATTACTCAGATCTAGCTAATGCAATAAGATTTTTATCAATTGACGCAGTGCAAAAAGCAAATTCTGGTCATCCTGGTATGCCTATGGGCATGGCTGATGTGACGACGATTCTTTTTCATGAATTTTTAAAGTTTAATCCTCATAATCCTTCTTGGTTTAATAGAGATAGATTTGTTCTATCAGCGGGTCATGGATCGATGTTACTTTACTCTGCTTTATATTTATCTGGTTACAAAACTATTAATATTGAAAATATTAAAAATTTTAGACAATTAGATTCTATTTGCGCTGGGCATCCTGAGTATGAAAAAGATTCTGGAATAGAAACTACCACTGGTCCTTTAGGACAAGGCATAGCTAATGCTGTTGGTTTTGCTTTAGCTGAGGAAATTAATAGAGAAAAATTTGGTGATAAAATTTGTAATCACAAAACTTATGTTATTGCAGGTGACGGCTGTTTAATGGAAGGCATTAGTCATGAAGCGATGAGTCTTGCCGGACATCTTAAGCTTAAAAACTTAATATTATTTTTTGATAATAATTCTATTTCTATAGATGGAAATACAAATCTTAGTATTTCTGATGATTATAAAAAAAGATTTGCTTCTTATAATTGGGATTTAATTGAAATTAATGGTCATGATCATAATCAAATTTCAAAAGCCATTAACAAGGTGCAAACAGCAAAAAAACCGACAGTTATATCTTGCAAAACTATCATTGGTTATGGCTCACCCAACAAAAGTAATACCGCATCTGTGCATGGAAGTCCTTTGGGAAGCACTGAAATTGAGTTGGTTAGAAAAAAATTAAAATGGTCATCACTACCATTTGAAGTACCTGAAAATATTTTAAAAGAATGGAGAAAATTAATTATTAGTGGAAAAAAACATGAAGAAAATTGGAAAAAAAATTTTGATAAATTAGAGAAAAATAAAAAAGAAGAACTTTTAAGAATTAAGTCTGGTAACTTACCAAAAAATTTTAATGAGAAAATTGCTCAAATCAAAGATAAATTTTTTGAAAACTCAAAACCTACAGCTACAAGAAAATCGTCAGAAGCCTGTCTTGAAGCAATTACAACATTTATTCCAGAGCTAATAGGAGGTTCTGCGGACTTAACTGGTTCTAACAATACAAAGTCATCATCGCAAAAAATAATTAAAGCAAATAATTTTAACGGGACATACATTCACTATGGAATAAGAGAGCATGGTATGTGTGGCATAATGAATGGCTTGGCTCTAGATCAAAGTACCATTCCTTATGGTGGAACATTTTTAATATTCTCCGATTATTGCAAACCTTCAATTAGATTGGCCGCTTTAATGAAACAAAGAGTTATATATGTATTAACTCATGACTCTATTGGTCTTGGAGAGGATGGTCCAACACATCAACCAATAGAACAACTATTTAGTTTAAGATCAATTCCTAATTTAAATGTATTTAGACCAGCTGACTCCATAGAAACTTTAGAATCTTGGGAGCTAGCTTTAAAATCTAATTCCTCTCCTAGCGTTCTTGCTCTTACAAGACAAGATTTGCCAATGGTAAGAAAAAAAGAAACTAAAGAAAATTTAACTCAATATGGAGGTTACATATTAAGTGATTCAAAAAAAAGCAATTGCAATCTAACAATAATTGCAACTGGATCGGAAGTGGAAATTGCTTTGGATGTTCAAAAAAAACTGAATGAAAAAAAAATAGAATCGAAAGTTATTTCTATGCCTTGTTTAGAACTATTTGAAAAACAATCTCAAGAATATAAAAATAAGATTTTAGGAAAAAACTCTTTTAGAGTAACTATCGAAGCTGGGATTACAATGGGCTGGGAAAAATATACTTCTAATGGAATTTCTTTTGGAATTAATTCGTTTGGAAAAAGCGCTCCATACAAACAAATATATAAACATTTTGGTCTTACTTCTGAAAATATTACCTCTGAAATCACGAAAAATTATAAATAATCAAGTTTATCAATGAATAATCTAAATACGCTACCAGGGAATGAAGATATTAAAGATAAAATTATTTTTTTAAAAGTAGATTTTAATATTCCAATAAAAGATGGCAAAGTAATTGATGATACAAAAATCGTTAAAATGAAAGAGATTATTAATAAGCTACTATCTAGAAAAACTAAAATTATTTTATGCTCTCATCTAGGAAGGCCTCAAAAATATGGTAATGAAGGATTGTCTCTAGAACAAGTCAAAAATAGATTAGAAAATATTTTTAAAAAAGACATAGTCTTCTTAAATAATTATTTAAATAAAGAAACTAAAGACAATATAAAAAAATCAAATAAGGAACTATTTCTTCTTGAAAATATTAGGTTTCATAAAGAAGAAGAAAATAATGACTCTGAATTTGCAAAACAATTGGCCAGTATTGCTGATATTTATATAAATGAAGCGTTTTCTTGCTCTCATCGAGCTCATGCGTCTGTAACCGGAATAACTAAGTTTATAAGATCCTACGCAGGGGAAACAATTATTAATGAATTAAATTCTTTAGAAAAAATTTTTAATAAATCAAATAGACCAGTAACTTGTATTATTGGTGGCTCAAAAATATCTACTAAAATTGATTTAATTTCTAACTTAATTAAAAAAGTAGACTTTATGATTATTGGCGGAGCAATGGCTAATAACTTTATAAAATATAACAATTTTAAGATTGGAAAATCTTTATTTGAGCCACATAAAGAAGAGACTATAAAAGAGATTATCTCTACGGCACATGAAAATAACTGCAAACTAATAATTCCAGAGGATGTGATTGTTTCGGCTAATGAAAATATAGCTGGAAAAAATAAAAGTTTATCCGAAATAGAATCTAATGATATTATTTTTGATATTGGCACTAATACTATAAAAAATATTAGTGAAATTATTAATTCTTCAAAAACTCTACTGTGGAATGGTCCGCTAGGATTTTTTGAAAGAGATTTTTTTGCTAGTGGAAGCAACGAAGTTGCAAAATTAATTAAAATAAATACCCAAAAAAAATTATTAACATCTATAGCTGGTGGTGGCGATACTGCTGCCGCAATCAAAAAAGCAAAAGCCGAAGATGGATTTAGCTACATCTCAACTGCAGGTGGTGCTTTTTTAGAATGGCTTGAAGGAAAAATACTTCCTGGACTAAAAGTCCTTGAAAAATAATTTTTAAATAACTAAAAGATTAGTTCTATGAATAGCATCGAGTCTATTGCTCTTGCAATGGTAGAAACAGGTAAAGGAATTTTAGCAGCTGACGAAAGTAACAGCACAATGACTAAAAGATTAGATTCTGTAAAAATTCCCTCTACAGAAGCAAATAGATTAAATTTTCGAGAAGCTCTTTTTACATCAAAAAAAATTAAAGATTTTATAAGTGGAATAATCTTGTTTGATGAAACAATAAAACAAACATCTTCTAACGGTAAATCTATTTCGAAAATATTGAGTGACCAAGGAATTATTCCTGGAATTAAAGTTGATAAAGGAGTTAAGCCACTTGCTTTATCAAATGATGAAAAAATTACTGAGGGTCTTGATGGTCTTAAAGAAAGATTAATTGAATATTATAAATTAGGTGCACGATTTACTAAGTGGAGAGCCGTTTACGATATATCAAATATCTATCCATCAAAAATTTCAATAGTTGCAAACGCACACGCTCTAGCTAGATACGCAGCTATTGTTCAAGAAACAAACATGGTTCCAATTGTAGAACCTGAAGTTTTAATGGATGGCAATCATGATATTAAAAAATGTTATGACGTAACTACTGCAGTATTAAATGAGTGCTTTAACCAACTAGCTATTCATAAAGTAAATTTGAGAGGAATAGTGTTAAAACCAAACATGATATTAAATGGTTCTGAATCTGGAAAAAAAAATATGACTAATGAGGTTGCTGAAAAAACCCTTGATTGCATAAAAAGAAATGTTCCAAAAGAAGTTCCTGGAATAGCTTTTCTTTCAGGTGGACAAAGTGAACTTGAAGCAACTGAAAACCTAAATTCTATTAATAAAATTAATGATACAAAATTTGCATTTACATTTTCATACGGAAGAGCACTTCAGCAAAGTGCATTAAAAACTTGGGCAAAAAATATTAATGACAAAACTACTGTGCAAGCTGTATTCGATGCAAGATCTGAAATGAATAGTCTTGCCTCAATTGGTAAGTGGAAATTAGATTTAGAAAAAAAAGCGGCCTAATTTATTGAGTAAATTTCTTTACTTAATTTCTCCTGAAAAAATTACTAATCATAAAATATTTCTTAGAAAACTAGAGCTTGTTTTTACAAGTAATATTATAAAATTTTTTCAACTTAGAATTAAGAATCAAAAAAGAGAAAAAATTATAGCGCTCGGGAAAAAAATTATAAGACTTACTAGAAAATATAAAGTTAATTTTATTATAAATGATGATCCTTACATTACAAAAATATTAAATGCTGACGGCTGTCATCTTGGTCAGCAAGATATGTCTATTAACTTTGCAAAAAAAATATTAAAAAAAAATTCAATTGTTGGAATAACTTGTCACAACTCCAAAATACTTGCTTCTAAAGCTTTTGCTAATAATGCAAGTTATGTAGCTTTTGGTGCTTTTTATCCAACAAAAACTAAGAAAGTAAAGTACAGAGCCAAATTGAGTTTAATTAGATGGGCCAAAAAGAATATTAAAAAACCTATTGTCGCTATAGGAGGAATTAATCAAAAAAATTATGAAAAAATATTAAATGCTGGCGCAGATTATATAGCTTGTTCGGCTAGTATATGGAAAAGTTACATAAAAAATCCATTAACCGCTGTAAACATGTTTAAAAAATAGATATACGTTCTCAGAATAAATATGAAAATTTTAGGATCAGACATCAGAGTTGGCAATATCATTGAATATAAAAATGATCTTTGGAAGTGCCTTAAAAACCAAACATCAAATCGTGGAAACCTTAGATCACACAATCAAGTAGAGCTTAAAAGCATTACTAAAGGAACAAAATTAAATGAAAGATTTAGAGCAGACGAAACAGTTGAAAAAGCAAGTCTAGAAGAAAAAAAATTTCAATTTTTATATTCAGCAAATGATGAATTCTTTTTTATGGATAGTGAAAATTTCGAACAGATTTCAATCAACAAAACACTTGTTGAAAATTGTGAGAAATTATTAAAAGAAAATTTAGAAGTTACTATTGAATTTTATCAAGAAAAACCATTGAGTGTTATTTTGCCTAGATCTGTAGAATATGAAATTCTTGAAACAGACTCTGTTGTCAGAGGACAAACTGCTTCCAGCTCTTTTAAACCAGCAACTATTCAAAACGGTGTTAAAATAATGGTTCCCCCATTTATAGACCAGGGTGATAAGATAATCGTTGATACAGAAACTCAAGAGTATTTAAAAAAAGTTAGCTAATGCCTTTATTATCGGCAAATCTAAACATTATGGAGAAGGCTTGTAAAAAAGCATCTAAACTCCTAATTCGTGATTTTGGTGAAGTTGAAAAATTACAAGTATCAAAAAAAGGCCCTGGAGATTTTGTTACAAATTCAGACAAGAGAACTGAAAAGATAATTATAAACGAACTATCTCTTGCTAGGCCAGATTATTCATTTCTAGCTGAAGAAAGTGGTTCATCTGGAAAAAATACTGAATTTAGATGGATTATTGACCCAATCGATGGAACAACAAATTTTTTGCACGGCATTCCTTATTTTGCAATTTCAATAGGTCTGGAAAAAAATAAAGAAATTATATGTGGCATGATCTTTAATCCTATAACTAATGAAATGTTTTATGCTGAAAAAGGTAAAGGTGCATATTTAAATAATTCAAGAATTCGCGTTTCATCAAGAAAAAATATTGATGAATGCGTTCTTCTTACCGGAGGACCTATTCTTTCTTATAAAAATAAAGAAATATTTTTTAAAGAGTATGAATCTGTTAGCAGAAGAGTTGCTGCAACTAGGAAATTTGGTAGCTCAGCGTTGGATCTTGCTTATCTTGCTAGCGGGAGGTGTGATGCGGTATGGGAAAGAAATTTAAATTATTGGGATGTTGCGGCTGGAATTGTAATCGTTAAAGAAGCAGGTGGAACAGTAACTGATTTTAAAGGCGGAGATAAATATATTGAAGATGGAAATCTGCTAGCTACAAATTCGAAAATAGATAAAGATCTTATTGCTTTGCTTGCATAAATTCCTAAATGTTAAAAATTCTAATTTTTTTATTTCTTGATGTTCTTGCTTTTAGCGGAGTTTTAATCTCAACTTTACCTTTTCTAATTCATGAGTACGGTGGAAATATTCTTTTAATAACAATAATTTTTGGATCCTTTTCATTTTTTCAATTCTTTACATCTCCGTTTTGGGGAAGTTTATCAGATAGATTCGGTAGAAAACCACTTATCATCTTAAATTGTTTTGCAGAAATTTTAGCTAATATAATTTTGGCAATTAGCGGAAGTTTATTAATGATATTTTTATCAAGAATTATTGCAGGTTTATTTAAAAACAACGTTTCTGTAGTAACTGCCTATATCGCAGATATTACCACTAAGAGAAACCGAACTAAAGGAATGGGTCTGTTCGGTGTTGCTTTTGGTTTAGGATTTACAGTGGGTCCATTACTTGGCGGATTAGTTGCTGGATCTAATTTTACTATTATGACGCTTGCAAATGTTGCCTGGATTGCATGTGCAATTAATATTTTTAATTTATTATTTGTAACTTTTTTTTTAAAAGAATCTAAGAAATCTTTCAATAATTTTTCAATAAAAAATTCTTTTAGTAAAATTTATTTACAATTTAAATTAATGAAAAAAAAAGTATTACTTCCATTCTTTTTAATTATATTCATAGTTTATTTTGGATTCTCTGGAATGGAAGGAATATTTGCGATCTGGATAAAGGAAACTTTTACATGGGGTCCAAAAGAAGTTGGAATAGTTATGCTGTATGCTGGCTTAAGTCAGATTTTAGTTCA
>Ga0247839_1002726_pt1 | contig 25795 bp, 12 predicted proteins | sample LaCruzMarch2015__6_FD_192405 | JGI IMG/M metagenome (GOLD analysis project Ga0247839, IMG submission 192405) | Freshwater microbial communities from meromictic Lake La Cruz, Castile-La Mancha, Spain - LaCruzMarch2015_16m | ecosystem: Environmental > Aquatic > Freshwater > Lake | place: Spain... | reverse complement strand
TGATGGCTTGCAGGAGTTCGCGTTGTTCTGGGTTTAGTATTAGAGGGGCTAACGGGCGTGCCACGGAATCAATCTGGTCAGTTGGAAAGGCAATATTATCCGATATATTTCGAGGCGTGGGTACTAGCTTCCAATTCAGGGACAGCTAATTGCTGTAAGGTCCAAGCTATCAACATAAACAATGAGAGGCCAACAATGATTAAACTCCATGTAACGATGATCGTGTTAATAAGAAAAAAACGGTGGCGGCATTTTTTACAACGGTAGGCTTTATAAAAAGTTCTTACTAAAAAGGGGTCGTTAGAGCGGAATGTCGTCCGGCGAAATTCATCATAACCACATTGGGGGCATTTTGATGAAGATGATGCCGCTTCACTTGGTATTCGTTTAAGTTTTATCATGTTAAGTTTTCTATGCTCAAAGCACATCAAAAAAACGCTAAATCCATTTTCCTTCCTTTAGAAACCATAATGTCCATTGATAAGTGATAAGGGAATACAGTAAAAAGACATTGCAGATTAATAAGCTGTTGGCCCATTTATCAAAAATAACCTGAAATGGCTTGTGGGAAGATTTTCTAAAATTTTACTAAGGAATGCGCATGGAATAAGTTCGTGGATTAAGACCTGTCAGGTTTTAAAAACCTGAAAGGTCTGGCGGGTTTTTGTCTACATTATTTCATGCACATTCCTAAGCCAACGATAATATCGCTTTAATTGTTTTTAAGCAATTATGGTATTGGTATGCGGCAACTTTATTGATTGTGAAAAATAAGTGCCGCTAAAGTAACAACTACTTGATTTTGCCAATTTTTAGGCAAAAAAAAAGGGGGGCTACAAAGCCCCCCCCTCAAATGAGCGCACCTCAAACTTGTCTGGCAGGTTTGTTTTTGTTGATGTTTAGTTTTGTTACTGGTTTAGTCTCAACTTTTTCCTGCTTACTGTAATTTGGCTTATTCAAAATATCGCTATCGTCATTGGGTGGTTCAGGATCTTTACCTGCCATCATCGCTTCAATTTGATCTTTGTCTATGGTTTCCCATTTCATCAATGCGTCTGCCATTTTGTGCAAAATACTGATGTTTTCTTGCAATAAGGTTTCTGCACGTTGGTAGTTACGGTCTATAACTGCACGGATTTCTTCGTCAATCTGTTGGGCGACATTATTTGACACCGCACTGCCTTGGGTTTGATAACCCATGAATGGCTGACCTTGTTCTTCGCCATAGACCAGAGGGCCGAGCTTTTCTGAAAAGCCCCAGCGTTTGACCATATTACGCGCTAGTTCGGTAGCCCGTTCTATGTCATTAGAAGCGCCTGTGGTTACACGGTCGCCTCCGTAGATCATCAATTCAGCGATGCGTCCACCAAATAAGCTAGCAATCTGGCTTTCCAATTTGCGCTTACTCGCACTGTACTGGTCTTGTTCAGGCAAGAACATGGTGATGCCCAACGCCCGTCCGCGTGGCATAATGCTAACTTTATAGACAGGATCGTGGTCAGGAGACAATTGCCCTACGATACAATGGCCAGCTTCATGATAAGCGGTCAGCAATTTATCGTCTTCACTCATAACCATAGTACGTTTTTCAGCGCCCATCAAAATCTTGTCCTTGGCTTTTTCAAGATCGTTCATGGTCACTTCTTTTTTGTTGGAACGGGCGGCGAACAAAGCGGCCTCGTTGATGACATTGGCAAGTTCAGCACCAGAGAAACCTGGTGTGCCTCTGGCGATATATTTCAATTCCACATCGGCAGCTACTGGAACTTTTTTGATATGGACATTAAGAATTTGTTCTCGTCCACGAACGTCTGGCAAACCGACATTAACTTGGCGATCAAACCGGCCTGGCCTTAATAAGGCCTTATCGAGAATATCCGCACGGTTGGTGGCGGCAATGACAATGACACCTTCGTTACCGTTGAAACCATCCATTTCCACCAATAGTTGGTTCAAGGTTTGCTCGCGTTCATCATTGCCGCCACCGATGCCTGCACCACCACGTTGGCGACCCACTGCATCAATTTCATCAATGAAAATAATGCAAGGAGCGTGTTCCTTGGCTTGGGCAAACATGTCCCTGACTCTGGAAGCGCCAACACCAACAAACATTTCCACAAAATCCGAACCTGAAATAGTGAAAAACTTAACTCCAGCTTCTCCGGCAATAGCCCGTGCGATTAATGTCTTACCAGTACCTGGAGGCCCTACCATCAAAATGCCTCGGGGAATTTTACCACCCAACTTTTGGAACTTTTGCGGGTCGGAAAGAAAATCGACTAACTCAGAAACTTCTTCTTTGGCCTCTTCACAGCCTGCAACATCGTCAAATGTCACGGTCATTTTGTCTTCTTCAAGCATTTTAGCTTTGCTTTTACCAAAGCTATTACCACCCATGCCACTGCCTTGCATCCGACGCATATAGATGACCCACACGGCAATCAGAAGCAACATGGGAAACCACGAAATAAATATCTGCATCAATAACGATTGTTGCACTGGCGGCGTAGTTCTGATTTGGATTTTGGCGTTGAGTAAATCATCGATCAAATGCGGGTCACCAGGGTTGAATGTTTCATAATTTTGCCCATCGGTGGTGCGGATTTTTATCAATTGTCCATTGACTTCAACACGTTCAACGAGACCGTTCTTAACCTTGGTGATAAAATCAGAGTAGGCTAAAGAATCTTGTATTGGCGGAGCAGTGTTGACCCGATTGTAAATTAAGAAAGCGCCTGTAAACACAACCCCCCACAGCAGCGCGTTTAATATATATTTTTTCATTTTATAATCTCCTGACCTTAATCAAGGTCATATGTTAGACGTTTGTTTATTAGGATATTTATCGCCATTCAAAACCCGACGCCTCCACGCCGCCCTAATGCATTGATATTGATTGCTTTTCACCAACAATGACTTTGGCTCAACACAATTAATCACCTTTACCACCAAAAATCTTTTAATAACAACGGCATTAACGAAAATGACAAATTTTAAAAATTGTTGAAGCACTTGTTTCTAAAAGATTAAACCGCCTATAAATTTAAGCAATAAACATACCGCCAAAATATAAACGCAAGAAATTATAAAAAACACATCAATTGCTGGCCAAAATTGTTTTTTATTTTATTTAAGGCCATTACTTGAATTTGCCTGACCCTCTCCCTAGTCAAATTCAATTCAGAACCAATTTCCTGCAAAGTCATTTCCTTGTCGGTATCCACGCCAAAATGACTACAAATGACTTTAGCTTCGCGCGAATTCAGAGAATCTATCGCTTTAGCCAGTAATCGCTCAAGATCGGCATCGGCAATCGAACTAAAAGCATGGGTGAAAATCTGTTGTTCGAGGAAATCAATTGGCGCAAAAGCATCTTCCTCATCTTCAGGCCCTTCCAAAGACATCACCGTTTGAGAAATGGACATTATCGTATTTATGTCATCGCTGGATAACTTAGTGTACTCCGCCAACTCCTTAGTTGATGGATCCAATCCGGTGCGTGCCATCAATTCATTTTTTGCGCGATAGACTTTATTGATGTTCGCTACCTGACCGCAGGGGATTCTTACCAGTCGTTCGCATCTGGACAAGGAACGTGATATGGCCTGCCGAATCCAATAGCCCGCATAAGTTGAAAATTGAAATCCCAGCCGATAGTCAAAACGGTCAACCGCTTTTAATAAACCGGTTTGGCCTTCCTGAACCAAGTCTTCAAAATCCAAAAATCCTGCTTTATATTGGTTGGCGATAAACAACACGAGTTTATTATTTGCCTCGGCCAATTGTTGCCTTGCAGCCAACCAACGGTTTTCAGCAATCACAATATCAGCAAAATATTTGTGCATTTCCACGCTAGTAAGAAATAAGAATTGCTCATCGTAATCATAAATATCCATATCCTTAAACAAATCAGCCATTTTTGTAACATTGCTACGGTTACGGCGTTTATTGCCTTCGAGCCGTTTAATAATCAAATCAGCGGTTTTGCTATTAGCTTCCTGTGCAGGCTGATAGCACAGCCCTCTAATTTTGTATGCGTAAACAATTACTTCAGTTATTTTATTAAGTTCTTCAAAAGAAAAGGGAAACGCTTGTAGTGCGGCAACTAATTTGTGTTTATGTTGCAAATAAACGGGGTCACTTGATCCAACAGTTGATAAAGCTTTATTGGCTTCAACATAGGTATTTTTTATATCACCTAATGCGGACGCCAAATCAGATACTAAGCTTACCTCTTCTTCCAGTTCAGACATATCGGTCATTTTTTCATGACCTTTAAGTACTAAGAGTGCCGTCGCTGGAAACTGCGATAAGCCATTTATCAATTTTAACTTTTCATCATTTAACTTACGTGCAATTTCAAAATTGCAGTGCTCATTCACTACTTGTGCCGGGCTGACATTGATCGCAGGTTGTTCGGCTACTGTCCCAGCGTTGCTGTTATTGACTACAACACCTAGTTCTTTTCTTGACAAATTCTCTGTTAGATAAGCCATTTCACCCATTCCTCGCCAACGCAGCGTTTAAATAAATCATCATTTCCAAAAAAATTGGCCATGAAATCAATTAAAAGTTAATACACATTTATCATTTTACAGCTTACAGAACTAACTTGACCTCTTATTGTTCGTTTATTTGAACCAGTCTGTTTACCTATTGCTTTACAATACTTTAACAATAACCCTTGTTTTCGTCAATATAATGTTTTACAAAACTTGGACAATTATATGCGTGTTGTAAAAAAATATAGTTTTGTCTAATTTTAGCGATTGTCTTTAGCTTGATCTTCTACAATTAAATAAGTAATCAAACTCAAGCACGATATAAAAAATAACAAAATCAAACTATTGATAATTAAAGTTATCTCGTTATTAATTAGTAGATTCAACTTCATTGTTTGGTTGGCTTTTCAAGATTATTTAATTTCGTAAAATGATCATGAAAAAATCAAAAACATCAATATTTAGATTTTGTCCAACTTGCAAAACGCCAGACAGTGTCTTTAAAAATGAATATATACTCGTTACCTAAACCGTTGCTGAACGAAAAAATAAAATCTTTTCCTACTTTCTAGGAACGCCTGTAAATCCAAGCATATTGCTTGGAATTTATTTTACATTCTTTATCCAGCCATGATGCTAAGGGGGGGGCTACTTAATATCAACAGTTATCGGGATTTTTGCACTGACAACGCCCTGGTCAGGTAAAATATTTAGCCAACCCAACCCACTTCCCTCAGATAATTTTGAGTTGTGGATGATTTATTGTGAATTTTAAGATTAGTTATCGACGTGAAACCACTATTAGAAGACTTAGTACAAACGCCCATCCCAACCCGACATGGCGAATTTATCCTGCATTACTACAGCAATTCATTGGACCACAAAGAACACATCGCACTGGTTAAAGGCGACGTTGCCCATCAAGAAAATGTCACGGTTCGCATCCATTCTGAATGCTTTACTGGCGACGTCCTAGGTTCGAGGCGTTGCGACTGTGGTGAGCAGTTAGACATGGCCATGCACCTGATTGACCAAGCCGAACGCGGTGTGTTGATTTATTTGCGCCAAGAAGGGCGCGGGATTGGTTTATTGAAAAAACTCCAGGCATACAATTTGCAAGACCAAGGCATGGATACCGTTGATGCCAACCTCCATTTAGGCTATCAAGCCGACGAAAGGGAATACGGCATAGCCGCACTGATTCTGGAAAGCCTCCAAATCATATCCATTAAATTGATCACCAATAACCCTGAAAAAATGGACGGCTTGAAAAAATTGGGCGTCAATATCGTAGGCCGCATACCCATTGAAGTGCTTGCGAATAATGATAATCGGGGATATTTACAAACTAAAGCCAAAAAAATGGCGCATTGGTTGTTTCAAACCAAAAACGAACAAGATTAAATCTCAAACGTCTTCCCCGTATTAAATAAAACTGACGCAGAAATTTGTTTTTGCGTCTGCATCAAAAATCCGCTCGAACTTGCCAAAGCAAATAATTTTGAAAACCTGTTACTTTCAGGCAATTGCCGAATTTTGCTGGCGTGAAAAAGATATTTTATCTATTCCTTTAACCCAAAAATCCCACTTTTGGCAAGCACTTTTCAGAATAAATATATTTCTGAGAATTTTACTTTCAACCACTACATATTGTGCTAATATTTGTTTAATTATCTATATGTAGTTTTAAAGCCATTATTTAGTTCATTCTTAAAGCACTGATTTATGGCTGAATTTCCACCTAATCCCATACCCTCCTGAGGATGCCCGTCAATGCCAGCACAACTCCATGCCATCACCAACACCGTTACCGAAATCCCGTTTCAAGATGCGTCCATGGATATTTGGGACACCAAATACTGTTTAAAAACGAAAGAAGGCATTGCCATAGATGCGTCGATTGATGGCACTTATAAACGGGTCGCCAAAGCCCTGTCTAACGTTGAACAAGGCAAGGCCAAACAAGACCAGCAATTTAAAGATTTCTTATGGGCCTTACGCCAAGGCGCCATCCCTGCCGGAAGAATTGTTTCGAATGCTGGCGCGCTGGAACACAAACCAGCCACGTCAACCATCAACTGCACCGTATCCGGCATCATTGCCGATTCCATGGACGATATTCTGCACAAAGTCCATGAAGCGGGGCTAACCTTAAAAGCGGGCTGCGGTATCGGTTATGAATTTTCAACACTCCGGCCTAAAGGTGCGTATGTCTCTGGCGCGGGGGCTTACACTTCCGGCCCGCTCTCGTTCATGGACATTTATGACAAGATGTGTTTTACCGTATCATCGGCTGGAGGACGGCGCGGCGCGCAAATGGCAACTTTTGATGTGGGGCATCCTGATGTCATCGAATTTATCCGTGCCAAACGTGAAAATGGACGCTTACGCCAGTTCAACCTCTCGCTGTTGATCACAGCCGAATTTATGCAGGCGGTAAAAAACGACCAACCTTGGGCGCTATCTTTTCCGGTCACCGAAAAAGAAGCGCAAGATGACAAACTCGACCTTAACAACAAAGAACAAATCATCTGGCGAGATTTTCCCAATAAATGCAAGTACATCACCAACGATGACGGCTTAGTCGCCTGCCGCATCACCAAAACCATGCCCGCCCGCCGCTTGTGGGACATGATCATGAGTTCCACCTACGATTACGCCGAACCGGGCTTCATCCTGATCGACAAAGTCAACGAAATGAACAACAACTGGTTTTGCGAGAAGATACGGGCGACGAATCCGTGTGTGACGGGTGACACTTGGGTGCAAACCGGACAAGGGCCACGGCAAGTCAGCGCGTTGCTAGGCCAAGCCATTAACGTGCTAGTCGATGGCGAACTGTACCAATCTGGACATGAAGGTTTTTTTAAAACCGCAACTAAACTGGTCGTTAAGCTACGCACCAAAGAAGGTTACTGTTTACGGCTAACTGAAGATCATAGGGTGCGTAAAATTACGTGCTTGGATCGCCATAATACCGAAACCGAATGGTGCGCCGTAGGGCAGCTTCGTACTGGCGATCAAGTTTTATTGAACAATCACCGCCAACATGCACACTGGGCTGGCGAATACAGCCAAAATCAAGGCTATTTGATGGGGTTATTGTTAGGCGATGGCACATTGAAAGATGATAAGGCGGTGCTATCGGTTTGGAAAAACGCTCAGGTTGCCAATGGGAACTCCTACAGTATGGGCGTGGAAGCCGTTATGGCAAAAGTGCTGGTCGCCGCCGGAGAATTCACTACCCGTAGCGATTTTAAAGGTTGGTATGAAATTTCAGGCAGAAACGAATACCGATTGAGTTTTGCGGGCTTGAAAAGCCTAGCTGAAGAGCTTGATCTGTCGTCAGGAAACAAACGTATCAGTGCAAAAATGGAATCAGCCTCCAGTGCTTTTTACCAAGGATTTTTACAAGGATTTTTTGATGCGGATGGTTCGGTGCAAGGCGACCAAAACAAAGGTGTCAACATTCGTCTGGCGCAATCTGATTTACCGCGTTTGGAAGCCGTGCAACGGATGTTGTTGCGTTTGGGCATCAATTCCACTATCTACCGAAACCGCCGACCTGCTGGTATCAGCAAACTGCCCGATGGCAAAAGCGGGGTTGCCGATTACCAAATCTTGCCGCAGCACGAATTGGTCATTAGTGGCGACAATCTTGCCATCTACCAAGAAACCATCAATTTCAGTGATGGCGATAAAGCCGCCAAATTGACTGCCGCATTAAAAAACTACCGCCGCTCGTTGAACCGTGAACGCTTTGTCGCAACTGTTGAATCCATCAATCCTGATGGTTGCGAAGATGTATTTGATATACAAATTCCTGGCATCAACACTTTCGATGCCAATGGCTTACATGCCCATAATTGCGGCGAACAGCCCTTACCACCATATGGTAGTTGCCTCCTAGGCTCGATCAACCTGACCCGTTTCGTGCAAAAACCATTCACTAACCAAGCTTATTTTGACTGGGAAACCTACCGAAAAACCATAAAGATTTTCACCCGCATGCTCGACAATGTTGTCGAACTCAATGGCTTGCCACTAGAAAATCAACGCGAAGAAATCACCAGCAAACGCCGCCACGGTATGGGCTATTTAGGTCTAGGCTCGACTGTCACGATGCTGGGTATGAGATACGGTGATGATTTATCTTTAAAATTTACCGAAGAAGTGACCAAAGTGCTGGCAGTAGAAGGCTGGAAAGCCGCCTTGGATTTGGCAAAAGAAAAAGGCCCGGCACCAATTATGGAACAACTGTTCACCGTTACTGGCGAAATGTTGCACCAGCGTCCCGAAATGATTACCGACGGTTACAAAGTGGGCGATGTAGTTGCGGGTAAAATCCTGCACGCCAAATACAGCCGCTACATGCAGAAAATCGCCCAAGTTGAGCCGGAATTGGTCAACCAATTAACAGAAATCGGGGCGCGTTTTTCGCATCACAGTTCCATCGCGCCAACTGGTACCATATCTTTATCTTTAGCCAATAACGCCAGCAACGGCATCGAACCCAGTTTCGCACACCATTATTCTCGCAATATCATCCGCGCCGGTAAAAAATCCAAAGAAAAAGTCGATGTCTTTTCATTTGAACTGCTCGCCTACCGCCACATGGTCAACCCCAATGCGATGCCCTACAGCGACGACCCCAAACACCAATTACCCGATTATTTTATCGCCGCTGACAATGTCACGCCCAAGCAACACGTAGACATCCAAGCCGCCGCACAAAAATGGATAGACTCATCCATCAGCAAAACCGCCAACGTGCCGACCGATTACCCGTATGAAGATTTTAAATCCATCTACCAATACGCCTACGAACAAGGCTTAAAAGGCTGCACGACCTTCCGCTTCAACCCCGAAGTGTTCCAAGGCGTGTTGGTGAAAGAGTCCGATTTGGAAAACACCACCTACCAATTCACGTTGGAAGACGGCTCGGTCGTGGAATTGAAAGGCAATGAAGAAGTTGAATATGACGGTGAAATCCACTCCGCCGCGAACTTGTTTGATGCCTTGAAAGAGGGGTATTACGGGAAGTTTTGATAAATAAAATGGCAAGCGTTTCGAAAAATCTGAAAAAACCAAGTCCTTGCCATGTATTTTAAATGCGATAACCCCGCCATTTGTCATCAAGAAAACCGTGCTGCGGGTTTATTAATTATTTATACGCAATATCGACAGATTTTGCATTGAAAAATACCCAAGAAATGTTAAATTCAAACAAGCTTTCCAGCTGATTACTATTGCTTTTTGTCACTAACTATTAATAACGGAAAAAACATGTCTGACTATAAAAAATATCAATGCGAAGTTTGCGGCCACATTTATGACGAAGCAGAGGGCGACCCTGATTCTGATATTCCTCCCGGAACACTTTGGGAAGATGTTCCTGATGATTGGCGTTGTCCAGAATGTCTTGTTTCTAAGGAAGAATTTGTCTTGATGGCTTGAGATTTTTTAGATTGCCGAATTGAAGTGTTGGCGCAGCGAATCTGGATTTTCTAGGTGCTTGGGTTTTTTGCCGGGATTTCAATTTTTTGATGCTAACTGGCAATACTGTTAATTTAAGCTGTTCGCTGAGCGAAGCCGATGGCGACAATCTAGTGTTTTGTCTCCGCTCAGCTAACGGTTTCTTTGGGTTCGTCATTATTATGATTATGCCAACAGTACTGATGACAACAGTGGGTTCGGCATTTGCCTGAACAAGAAAACGAAAAAATATAGACATTAAAAAATGATTCGGCATTTAAAACAACAATAAACGCCATTAGTCTGTACTGCGTTTTAATAATTATTCGGCTTCCACAGTAAATAACAACTTATAAACAAAACTGTGCGGAGGCAATGTCCTTAAGGAGCAAGATTTATGCGTTATGCAAATGGATTTTTCATGCGTTTTATAAAATTGGTAGGGCCTTTTTGGGGTGCACAAACCCAATCACAGGTACGCTTGCAAACAGCCTTGCTTATTGCCTTGACTGTGATGCAAATGATTTTGGCGGTACTAATTACCGAATGGAACGCCGCCCTGTTTAACGCCTTGGAACAGCATTCCATGCCCGGTTTGTTGAAACAGATGGCTTTTCTTGTGTTGATTTTTGCCGCCAGTATGGCGGTTACTTTCAATCATCTGTTAATCAAGCGGCGTTTACAAATTGAATGGCGGGCTTGGCTGACTAAGCGGATATCAGGCCAGTGGATGAGGGAAGGGCGGCATTATCAAGTCACTCATATCCAATCAGCAGATCATGACAACCCCGATGGACGTATCGCCGAAGACATCCGTATCGCGACAGAAGAAGCGATTTCGCTTTGCCATTCATTGTTTTATAGTGTTTTGCTACTCATTGGTTTCACTGCCTTGCTATGGAATCTCTCCGGCACGGTCGCGCTGGATTTGGGTGTCTTCAATATAACCATACAGGGCTATTTGGTATGGGTTGCTATCATTTACGCCGTAAGTGCCTCTTTTCTGGGGTGGCGGATTGGTCGACCATTAACCAAGGCAACCGATGCTAGGCAGACTATGGAAGCCAATTTTCGTTTTGATTTGGTCACCGCCCGCGAAAACTCCCAAGCGATCGCCCTAATTCACGGCGAAACCAAGCAACGTAAGCATTTGGGGCAATTATTTGACGATATTGTTGACGCTTACCATCAACAAACAAAGGCGATGTCCCATATCATATTGTTCACTTCCGGCTATTCGGTGTTGTCAATGGCATTTCCGGTATTAGTTTCGGCGCCGCGATATGTTTTAGGCATGATTAGCTTAGGCAGCCTAATGCAATCAGTCCAAGCTTTCCAGCAGATGACCTCGGCCTTGTCCTGGCCCGTTGATAATATGTCTGGCGTTGCCCAATGGCGCGCCTCAGTTGAGCGGATACTCAATCTCGTGCAAGCGCTTGATGATTTGGAGCAGGAATTGGTTCGGCCTGATCCCCATCGCATAGTTTTGGAAAAATCCGAGCAACCCATATTGCGGTTTCACCAACTCTGTATCGCCAAAATTGACCGTGTTGCCTGTATGTCGGCGTTTAATGAAGATATTCGTCCCGGCGAACATGTGTTGATAGACGGCAACACCGCTAGCGGAGCCAAGTTATTTAAAGCGGTAGCCGGATTATGGCCGTGGGGGGAAGGACGCATCGAATTGCCCGATGATGAACCGATGTTCTTCATGCCACCACGCCCGTATCTTCCAACGGGAGCATTGGTTGACGCCATTTGCTATCCAGAAGACCGCGAAAACGTCGATCAGGCTGAATTGGAGCAACTGATGACATGGGTAGGTCTCGGTGAACTCATCGAGCAACTCGAACGTGAAGATATTTGGTACACCTGGCTGCCGCGCGAACAACAACAACGCTTGGGCGTGGTCCGCCTGTTATTGAAAAAGCCCAAATGGATTCTGATCCAAGAGTCCTTTGATTCATTGCCGCCAGAGGGTGAAATTGAGATGTTCCGCCTGATTTGCCAACAATTGCCGGAAGCCACGTTGATAACCATTTCCCAACAACCAACGGCGGAAGCCTTCCACGAGCGGCGCATAACTTTGTGATTTTCCAGTAAGCTTGGGCAGGGTTGGCGAGAGTGATGTGCTGAAAATCTGATATCACTCCGAAATACTCTGCCCATAACGCATCAATTCCGCGCCCTGTTGTTTCAACCATTGCCGTCGCGTCTGATACTTTGGCAAATGCTCGCCAACCAATGCCCAAAACCGCGCTGAATGGTTGCGCTCCTTAAGATGACAGAGTTCATGCACCACCACATATTCCAACACCTCAGGCGGAGCCATCATCAGCAGCCAATTGATATTGATGTCGTTATGGATACCGCAACTGCCCCAACGGCTTTTTTGGGTTTTGATAATAACTGAGCGGGGAATCAGTTGTTTTTTCGCGGCATGGATGTGGACGAATTGTTCAACCCGTAACTTTGTTTGCTGTTTGAGAAAAACGACTAATGCCAGTTTAATCGCTTGGCTGTGCGCTTCTTTTGGCAAAGCATCGGGAATATGCGCGATGAGGGTTTCAGTAAAACTAATCTTTACCCGCTTGTTTTTCGTCGCCACTACCGCCAAAGGGTATTGCTGGCCTTGATACGGAATCGCCACATTTTCGGTAAACGTGGCAGGAATCGGAAAAGCCGCTTGTTGATTTTTGCTGGCGACTTTTTCGCTTGCTTCCAAAATCCACTGGCGTTTGTCGCTGACAAATTGATGCAAATGCTTTTCGGCAACTTTAGGCGGTGCGACCACTTCGATTTTGTCTTTAGTGACGACAATCCGCATCCGCTTAACCCGCGCACTCCGCCGGATGGTGTAGGAGAAAGGGAGATTTGCCATTATCTGGATAAATTAACTGATGTTACGCAGACAATTTCTGCGGATTGGAAATAAGTTAATGATGTGTCGCTATCGCGACAGATTGTTGATCGGGTTCTCGCACCCGAAGGCGAGATACTTTCTTTTGCGCCGCCAAAAGCAAGTATCCAAAGAAAAGGCGGCCCGATTACCGCTTCATCCTTGCGCTCCTCGATTTTGTCGGGGGTCAGCAGAGAGGGCTTCCTGCCCTCCTGCTGACGCGCGGCATCCATGCCACGCCCCTTCGGGCTGATCTCGACAAAACCTGCGGTGCTCGGCGCGGCAAACGGGATGCAAAAGACGTTACTGCGTAACGTCACAAATTAATTTGTCGTTATCATTGAATAATGGGGTGAAAGAAAAATAAAAATTACAACTACACAATACTCAATCTTTATTCACACTAACCATCTGTACCGTAAACCCTTTTAAGATGTTCATCTAATTTCTTTTGCTTCATTGGAAGTATTTCAGCATCAATTTTATTGTGAACTATTTCTATACAAGTTTTAAACAAATGAATATCAGGTAATAAAGCTTTTTCCCATTTACTAGATGTCCCTATGAATTTCCCATCTTCAAAACGCGCCAATACCTTGTCTGAACCGAATATGTCAACTTCATAGTGAGCAGCATATTTATTGCGAATCGTAATCAGAAGTTCATGGGATTTTTCTTCATCGCTTCCCAAGCTAAAAAATGTTTTCTTTTCAAGGGTTGTTTTTCCATTTGTGCTAAAAAACCACCGTCCATATATGACAACAGCATACATTAATGCCGCATTGTTCAAAAAAATTTGAGCGCCAACTCCATCTGAATCCAACAAATTGGGATTTTGTTGGATTTTTTGATTTAAATTAATGACATAATTATAAATATCATAAGCTTCTCTTAAATCTCTTCTTATAGTGTTGTAAGTTTTATATGTCTTAGCCGCTTCAAAACAAGGTATATCATTTTTAACTTCTTGCAACTCAAGAATATCTTTTTCTATTTGGGGATTCATAAATTTATCCAATTGAACATAGCTTGATTATGGGATTAGTTATCGTTATCTACAATCCCAGACTTAACCTCAACTTTCTCAACAACAACCTTCTTCTGCCACAAGCCATTGCTGGCAAAACAACCCCAACCCCACTTCAGCCAGTTCAGCAAAGACACTGCCAGCCACAAAGACCACGCCAGCATCAACACCCGATACGCCAACACAGGCACGGAAATGACCGTGGCGGTAGGTAAAGTGGATTGGCTGCGGTCTTGGTACCAATTTAAGTTGAACGCGCTAGAACCGTTGCCCGTGATACGCATATCCGGTGTGCTTAACAAGCCTTGAGCGACAGCCGCAAACAACACGCCTAATGACAGCAAGGTCAAACACGCCAGCAGCACTTGCAAGCCATTGAAATGGCGATAATCGGCGGCTTGGTTTTGTCGCCAGCCTAGCAACATTAACCACAAGATGACAATGCCGGCAACGGTCATCGGCACTTGGCTGAGTCCGATCAGCAACAAAAACCATTGCCAGTGTTTCAAGGGTGTCAGGCTGATTTTACCCAATCCTAGCGAGACGATAAAAATCACCACCAAAACGCCCCAAAATAAAATCGCTGGCCCCAAAGTCGGGCCATGTACCCATAATATCCAACGGTCTTGGCCTAGGCTGATATTCAAACGACTATTGACGCTAGCCGTACCTAGATCAACAGTTGGTGTAGAAATCACACTGGCAATTGGCGATTCTTCATGCCAATTGATGGACACGTCTTGTTTGCCTGGGGTGACAGGCAAGGTCAATTTCCGCTCTTGCAAACGGATAGGCATGGTTTGCCCGTTGATCGCCACTGATTGCAAATCGGCATGTTCTGGCAAAGTCAAGGTATGTTGACCACCTTGTGAGCTGCGTAAACTGAAATTCAGCACAACATCTCGTAAACGCTGCCCTGGTTTTAGGTTTAATTGGCTTTGGTCTATCGTCAAGGTTTGCCCATTGACCGCTTCGGGGCGGGTGATTTGCAACACCAGTTTTTCACCAGGCCAAGGATGCCATTCCGGCAACCATTCGGCTTGATCCAAGCTATGGATAGGCGCAATGCCTTGGCTTTCCATGTGCCAAATCGGGCTGACATTGGCTTTCCAGACTTCTGTCCATTGCTCGGTGCTGGGTGCAAGCAATTCATAGGCGGGCGCTTTAGCCAAAGTCGACAGCCATTCTGTTTCGGTATCTTGCGCGGACATATTCACTTCGACCATGCCGTCTTTGACGTGGACACCTTCGGTACTAACCGCTTCCCCAGGCAATAAAGGAATTTTTAACACCACCGCCGAACCCACGGGCGACAAACGATTGACGCGGGTATATACGCGCCAGTCCAAGCCTAATTGCAACTTACGCTCGACACTGATAAACGGCGGCAATACACCGGGTTCGAGCATGGTTTTGTTGTTGGCATCTTTGGTTTGGGCTGTGCGGCTAAATTGTAACTGCGTATCCGGCACGGCGTTTTCTTGGATGCCGACCACTTCCCAGCCGGATTTGTCCAAGGTCACGCGTTTGGGTTTTAGCGGTAAAGGCAAGGTGAATTGGCTGAGCAATGGTGACGTTCCGCGCAAGGTTACGCGGTGTTCGCCTGGTTTTAAATGTATCCACAAGCCATTGCCTTCGCGGTACAAAGCCGTCGCGGCTTCGCCATTGTCGAGGACTTGGTTAGGAAACCATTGCCCGTATTCGGCTGGTAACGGCAACACCACCGCAGCATTGGCGTGGATTTGCAACACCAATTCCACTCGATCTTGAGTAATGCTCATCGCCATTTGTGGAATATCGGCACAAGCGGGCAAACAATCGGGGGGTTCGACTTTTTGCAAACGAGCTTTCAATTCGTTCAATAAAGCTTCGCTAGGATAATCGGCGTAGGCTTTGGGCAGTATTGCCATGAATACGGGCAATAACAACAAAGCCAATATGGCGGGTGGCGTTGCCCTGAATTTGGGAAAGTGGGGGCGGAATTTGTCAGCGACGCCAAACATCAGCATCGCCAACACCGCGATAGCCAAAACGCGGAGAAAATTTAAGAACATCGTCACAGGTGGTGACAAATACCATAAACCCAATTGTTGATGACTGGACACCGAGCCATTCCACGACAAATAAATTTTATGCCATTGCCATTCGGGCAAACCAGGACCGGTTTGGACTTTGGCGCTTGGGTCTATGCGGTCAAGACTTTGGGCTTGGTCTTGCAAATACGCTTTCGCCTCTTTTTTCATCGCCCTTTTTGCCATGTAACTGTCGGATTCCGCCATGCCCATCACCGCAGGCGCAGGCGCACTGGTGGGCAGCGGCATTTGCACAGCTTCATCAAGCTGCCTTTGATCGTAATTTTGGGCAATTGATTGAGTTGATTCTTCCAATTGCGGGTACAGGCCGTTATGCACTTGATCCACCATAAAAGGTAGCGCAATCAACACCAAACCCAGCCAACCCGCTAAACGGTAACTTTTTACCAATCTTGCAAAACCAAGGAATTTGTCTTTCGGCAATTCGTTAAGTAAAGCCGTGGCGGCGAGGATATTCAGCCAAACAAAATGTGGTGCATTGGGTTCGTGCCAAATCAATACCAACGTAAGCAAGGCAAATGCGCCCCAATACGGATGCCAAATCCGACCAATTGCCAAACCAGCGCACAGCACCATAAACAAATCCAGCAAAGTCCAGCGCGATAACCAACTATCCGGCACATTATCCACGCCACTTGCCGCCAGCAACCGCCAGCCAGTCGGCAAATTCAGTTCGGCAGTGACTTGTTGAAAATCTTGCTCCCAACCGACTGCATTCAAATCACCGACCTTGCCAATAATACGGCTATCGGCTTGCAAATTGACCGAACCTTGGCGAACTTCCACGCCTTGCTTGTCGCTACCCGCCAGTTTGGTGATCAATAAATTGCCATCATTGAGCGTCACTTTACCCAACTGGGTTTGTGGCAAGGCATTTAACCGCCAGCCGCGTGAGATTTTGCCCGAAATAGTGTCATTGGCAGTGTAACCTTGGCCGTCAAAATCAAGCCACAACTTACGGTTAATAGTCAGTTGGTTGGCATCGGGATCAGGATCGCCTCGGCGTATCACTTTAAAACCCATCGCTTGTCCCTTGTTAATGCTATAGGCAGGCAGGTTTTTCCACTCGTACGGCACATTGCTTTGGCTGGTGTCGATGGAAGCCAGTTGTTCAATTTCGACCACGCGCATATCGGGGCTGGCTTGAAATAACCAAATTTCCGATTCAGGCCAATCTTGACCTCCGGCGGGGAATGGTACGGAAGGTAAGTCTTTCACGCTACGTGCGGTGATGTCAATTTGCCAATGGCCTGGACGCACTTGCACCAATAACTGCCCGTCATTCTCTAAGCGTGCGGGTAAGGCGGATGCTAAATTGAATACGATAAAATCATCCAAGACAGGCTTGGCAAGTTTGACTTCGCGCTGTTCGCCCGCCACATCCAGCACTAAGCGGGTGACGACTTGCAACGGCACATCGTCGGTAAATTGGCGAAAGACTTGCAAATCAAGGCTGTTTTGGACATTTTCCAATTTGCCTTGCCCGCTCTCGCTTTCTTTCAACCACAGGTCCCCATCGCGGATGGTTGGGGCGGCAATGGCTTGCCCGTTAATGCTGAGATTAATAAGTCCGGTGTCCATAGGGACTGGGAGATTGTCGGGAATGCGCTCCCAGAGGAATTCGCCGTGGATTTGATAGCTGCTTGCCACGCCGTCAGTGGTGATTTTGATGGCGGGAATACCATCTTTTTCCATCACCAAAGCAGCTTGCTTATTGATAGTGACATTTTGAGGCCAATGTAAAGGATCGCCTGGCAACTGCACCCACGTATCTTTAAAAACTTGCCCTGAGGTCGTAAATACACCTTTGCTCGAAGTTAAATCCAATTGCGTGGCAGTAGGCCAATTGCAGCGTTTTTGTGCGCCATCGTTATATAAAAACGGGCAAGCAAGTTCTGGATTATCTTCCGCTACCCAATCTATCCAAGGCTTGAGCGGTTCGGGGACTTGCTCTTTGGTGAAGGGTTTGGCGGCAACTAGCGTGGAAACTAAGCAGAGGACGAAACAGATTAAGCAGGCTAACTTTGGCATGGGCTTCTCTTGGGGGGGGCTTTTTAACGTTCGAGCTTACCGGCCCACTACGGCAGTCGGCGTAAGCCAGGGCTTAGGCCGACTGCCGTAGTGGGTTAGGGTGTACGAGTTGTTAGGTCTCACTTACCGGTCTCTGCTGAGTGCCACGCCCCATGGTAACGAAGAGCATACGGCTTGACGCAAAAACTCGTACCGTATGCCAAACGCCGCGGGGAACGAGTAAGGCGCTGCGACCTGAGATTCGGGTTGATGTGACGCTCCCATCGTAGTCTTGAAGGAGCTCAATATCTCCGCTGAGCAGGTAGATGAACTCTTCGGCGTTGGGGTGCATCTCCCAGTTCCCCCAGTTCTCCGAGCAGAAGAACTCGCTAACCAGCCATCCATCCTCAAACTTGGTCATTGCCTCGGGTGAAAGTGACCAAAATAGGTCTCCTCCTGGCGTGGTCGTGGCTCGGCCATCTGCAGAAAGGTGGACGTATTGGTCTTCGGGATTGAAGGGCATATCGCGACACCAGAGTGATTGGTTGTGAACCATAACAATAGCATGAAGTTGTAAATTTTTACAAAAAGAGGAGAGCCATGAGGATACCTTAAGAAATGGATAATTTTACGATTTAAAGGATTATCATCTTGCCCAGATTTCGCGTGCAGTCCATTGCTGGGCAGGCGAGTAAAACATAAAAAATAATTTCTCAAATCAGCTATTTTTTCTTAAGGGTAAGATTGTTGCATAAACTGTTTTCAGAGGTAGCGAAAGTCCTAAACCTTTACAAATATTCTGATCGGTCAATTTTTCGGTTTTTAGAATGCGGGCAAGATGCCCACGCTCCCTCCCTTAAAAAACCAAAAACATGGCCGCTTGAAATATATTTTACGCAACGGCATTCTACCCGTTATGTTTTCACAATCCCTTACCAAATCCACAACGGCATACTTTGGTAAAATCACTAGGTTGTTCGTCCGCTTCACCGTTAAAACCTAAAACTATGGCTTTCAGCACTCGCCAGATTTAAAAAACAAAATTTAATAGCCTTCGACTCTATATAATAATGATCTTAACTTCTTCCTAGCTTCTGTAGACCCTAATTCATGCCTTTATTACGCTTAACCAACGTCTCCATCGCCTTTGGTACTCACGCTTTACTCAAAAACTCCGATTTCCAGCTTGATGCCGGAGAACGTGTCGGTTTGCTGGGCCGCAATGGCGAAGGCAAATCCACGTTGATGAAAATCATCGCCGGCAACATTTATGCCGACCACGGCGACATCTGGCAACAACCGGAATTGCGCTTGGCGTGGTTGGAACAAGCTCCCGAATTGCCTGACGGTGCGACGATTTACGATGCCGTTGCCGATGGTTTGGGTGAATTGGGGCATTGGATCACCCGCTACCATGCTTTGACGATGACGATGGATTACGAAGATCCCAAAGCCTTGGATGAACTGGGTGACTTGCAACATAAACTCGAAGCCCATAACGGCTGGCATTTCCAACAACGGGTAGATACCACCTTAAGCAAGCTGGATTTGCCTGGGGAACTGATCGTCGATAGCTTGTCCGGCGGTTGGAAACGCCGCGTCGCCTTAGCCCGTGCTTTGGTTATCGAGCCAGAAGTGCTGTTATTGGACGAGCCGACCAACCACCTGGATTTTGAAAGCATTTTGTGGCTTGAAGAACAAATTTTGGCTTTCCAAGGCGCAGTGCTGTTCGTCACCCATGACCGCGCTTTCCTGCAAAAACTGGCGACCCGCATCGTCGATTTGGATCGCGGCAACTTGGTGTCTTGGCAAGGCACGTATGACGATTACTTGCGCCGCAAAGCAGCCGCGTTAGAAGATGAAGCCAATCAAAACGCCGAATTTGACAAGAAGCTTGCTGAAGAAGAGGTTTGGATAAGGCAAGGTGTAAAAGCTCGGCGCACCCGCAACGAAGGCCGTGTCCGCGCCTTAGAAAAACTCCGTGCCGAACGCGCGCAACGCCGCAACACCCAAGGCACGGCGCGGCTGGCTTTGGAAAAAGCCGATGCTTCCGGTAAAAAAGTCATTGAAGTTAAAGATATTACCTTTGGTTATGGTGAAAAAACTTTAATCAGAAACTTCTCGACGCTAATTCAGCGCGGCGACAAAATCGGTTTGATTGGTGCGAATGGCGCAGGTAAATCGACCTTATTGAAACTGTTGCTCAAACAGCTTGAACCGACATCCGGTAGCGTCGAGCAAGGCACTCGTCTGGAAATCGCTTATTTCGACCAATTGCGCGACCAGCTAGATCCCGAAATGACGGTTGCCGAAACAGTCGGCAATGGCAGTGATTTTATTGAGATTGGCGGCAACAAACGCCATGTCATGTCGTACTTAGGTGATTTCCTGTTTGCACCCGCCCGTGCCCGCTCGCCAGTAAAAAGCTTGTCTGGTGGCGAGAAAAACCGCTTGTTACTCGCGCGGCTGTTCACCAAGCCCGCTAACTTGATTGTCATGGACGAACCCACCAACGATTTGGATTTAGAAACTTTAGAATTGCTGGAAGAAAAGCTCATCAATTTCGAAGGCACTTTATTGCTGGTCAGCCATGATCGCGCCTTCCTCGATAACGTCGTCACCAGCGTGTTTGTGCTGGACGGTTCCAGCAAAGTGCAAGAATTCATCGGCGGCTATACCGATTGGATCGCATACAACGAAAGTAAAGCACAGCAACAAGCCGCCGCGCCAGCCGCCAAAAAAAGCCCATTGGTTCAATCCACGGTAAGCAATGCCGGTACGAAAAAGAAAAAGCTGAGTTACAAAGAACAACAAGAACTCAAGCAAATCCCAGAATTGATCGGTGAACTGGAAACCCAACAAGCGGCATTGACCCAAGAAATCAGCGACCCCAATTTTTATAAAAAGGCGTCGGATAAAGTCAACACCACGTTGGACAATTTGAAAAAATTAGAAAGCCAGCTCGCAAAAACTTACCAACGTTGGGATGAACTGGAAGCAGCGGACGAAACATAGATAATTTCCATAAAAGTTATCTTTTCAACAATTAACAGTAGCATAACCTTGGAAAATGAAGGCGGGATGGAACATCCCGCCCTGTCGGTTTTAGGCAAACAGATAATCAGCCAAAACCGTTTGTGCCGTAGCTTGCAAAGTACCTATCAAGGTCAGTTCATCCGCACTAACTTGGGCGTTGGCATCCTTCGCGGTGAATTGGTACAGGATGCTATCGACGTTGTTGTCAACAACAAACAAACGGGTGTCACCCATAGTGTACGCAGACTGGGCGTTGCCAATTGCCGTAGCCGCAACCACCCGGTCGATATTTCCAAGAATATTTGCGTTGATAATGACCAGCTCGGCTTGTGCGGTGAAAGTTCCGCCGACACCAACGGAAGTGCCAAAATTTATGGACGCATCGCCGTTACCGATATGGATGTCGCCAGATATTTGCAGCTTATCTGTACCTGACACACAATCCAAAGTGGTATCCGTACCGCCAGTAATGCTGCTAAATATAAACACATCCGATCCAGCGCCGCCTTTCAGACTATCGGCGCCAGCGGCACCATTGAGTTTGTTGGCAGCGGTGTTGCCCACTAGTCTATTGTCGAGGCTGTTACCCATGCCATCAATTGCCATAGTACCGGTCAAGGTAAGGTTTTCAATATTGTCGTTCAAGGTGAAAGCCGCGCTACTAAAAACCGTATCAGTACCTTGGCCAGCAAGTTCCACCACACTATCGGCAGTGTCATTGACATAGTAAAAATCATTGCCTGCACCACCTTCCATAGTATCGGCCCCACCAGCACCATTTAGCGAGTTATTGCCTGAGTTGCCAAGCATAACATTCGCCAAATTGTTTCCGGTGCCTTTAAGGGCCAAAACCCCTGTTAGGGTAAGGTTCTCGACATTATCAGCCAAGGTATAATTGACGGAGCTTTCTACCGTGTCGGTACCTGCACCAGCATTTTCAATGACGGTATCGCCTATATTATCGACAACGTAACTATCATTGCCCACACCGCCCGCGAGGGTGTCTACACCAACACCACCGTTAAGCAGGTTGTTGCTGGCGTTGCCCGTCAGGCTGTTATCCAGCGCATTGCCCGTGGCTTTTTTTGCAGTACCGAGGAGCACCAGTTTTTCGACGTTATCAATCAAGGTGGAGTCGATAGTGCTGTAGACGGTATCAGTACCTTCCCCACTAAGTTCTTCAACAACATCTCCTGCCACATCAATATAATAGCTGTCATCTCCGGCCTTACCCTTCAGGATATCGACACCTGCCCCGCCATTGAGGATATTATTGGCACTGTTGCCAGTCAGGCTGTTAGCCAAACCGTTACCAGTCCCGTTAATGGCTGCTGCGCCAATCAAAAGCAAATTGTCCAGGTTGCTCCCCAGGGTATAAGTAAACCCAGCTTGCACGGTATCGACTCCGGCATTCAGGCCTTCTTCCACGATGTCGGTGGCATCGATAAGGAAAATATCATCACCAGCACCACCTTTAAGCGTATCCGCACCTGCATCACCATCCAGAAAATCATTCCCTGCACCGCCATCCAACACGTTAATGCCTGCATTTCCGGTTAAACGGTTACCTAGATCATTACCTGTACCATTTATGGCTATGGTTTTGGTCAAGACTAGATTTTCAACATTCGCGGCTAAGGTGAAAGTGACCGAACTTTGGACAGTGTCCGTGCCTTCATTAAAGTTTTCCACGATATTATCAGCCAGATTATCGACAATAAACGTATCATTGCCCGCACCGCCGTTCATGGTGTCGCCTTTTGAACCGCCGTCGAGCCAATCATTGCCGCCCAACCCCGACAAGGTGTTTACCGCCGAGTTGCCAAGCAATCGGTTGTTAATGCCGTTGCCCGTTCCAGTTACCGCCCCTGTCTGCAAGGCCAGATTGTCCACGTTGTCAGCAATGGTGTAGTTGACACTGGTAAGCACGGTGTCAATGCCTGCGCCTAGGTTTTCAATAATTTTGTCGCCTATGTCGTTGATAAAGTATAAATCGTCGCCATTACCACCTTTAAGCGTGTCGTTACCCGCTTGGCCACTGAGCGCATCATTGACCCCAGTACCGTTCAAGACGTCATTTGCCGTTGTACCAATGATAAAGCTTTTTAGCTTGTTACCGTCCGCCAACTGGACTTCGTTGATTTGGTAGCTTGGCTGATAAAAATAATTAGTGACCGTTACCTGGCTGCCAACCGTGCCGTAACCCAGCACCAAACTGTTACTGCTGCCGGGCGCGAAGGCGATACCCGTCAGATCCAGCAAGCTGACATTGGTCAGTTTGATAATGTCTACGCTATTGTCGGTGTCATAATTGTTGATGGTATCTTGACCATCGTCACTCGTGAAGCTGTAAATATCAGCCCCTGCATCACCTTGCAAGGTATCATTGCCTTGACCGCCTATCAGGGTGTCGTTGCCGGCATTACCATATACCACGTCATTACCATCACCACCCATCAAAGTGTCATTATTATCACCGCCATAGATAACGTCACTACCCGCCAAGCCATTGATGGTGTTAGTGATGCCATTGAAACCGTACAAGGTGTCGGCAGTGGTGGTGCCGTTATGTTTTGAGGCAAAATCAGCCAAGCCCCAAGTTTTGTCAGTAAATTGGAATTTGTCGATGCGGTAATTTGCATCTAAAGTAAAGTAATAATAGACCGACAATTGGCTAGTGCCGAATTGCAAAACTAGGTTATAACCCGAATCAAATACGGCTTTAATGTCGCTGGTAGCGACGTTAGTGAACTTGACTGTATCAACACTACCGTCAGAATCATGATTATAGATAATGTCCTGACCATCAGCTTTGGCGATAGTATAGGTATCCGTGCCTGCGTTGCCTTGCATGTAATCGTTGCCCAAACCGCCTGTCAAACTGTCGTTGCCGGCACCGCCTTGGATGTTATCATCACCATCATTGCCGATGAGCATATCATTAAGATCACCGCCATAAATGGCATCATTGCCTGCCAAGCCATTGATGGTGTTGGAGACGCCATTGAACCCGTATAAGGAGTCGGCAGTGGTGGTGCCGTTATGTTTTGAGGCAAAATCAGCTAACCCCCAAATCTTGTCGGTAAACTGGAATTTATCAATACGGTAATTCGCATCTGAAGTAAAGTAATAATAAACCGACAGTTGGCTAGTGCCGTATTGCAAAACCAGGTTATAACCCGAATCAAATACCGCTTTGATGTCGGTGGTAGCGACGTTAGTGAACTTGACCGTATCAACACTACCGTCAGAATCGTGATTATAGATGATGTCCTGACCATCAGCTTTGGTAATGGTGTAGATGTCAATACCTGCGTTGCCTTGCATGGAATCGTTGCCCAAACCACCCGTCAGGCTGTCGTTGCCATTGCCACCGACCAGCGTGTCGCTTCCATCGCCAGCAGTTATGGCATCATTATCATCGCCCCCTTGCAAATTATCATCGCCGGTTTCACCGGTTAGCGTGTCATCGCCCGCATAACCATAAATAAGGTCACCGCCGTCACCGCCGTTTAGCTTATCGTTAAGATTGCCGCCATAAATCGTGTCATTACCACCCAATCCATTGATAATATTAACAACGTCGTTGAATCCGTATAAAGTGTCGGCATTGGCAGTGCCATTGTGTTTGGGGGCAATATCGGCCAAAGTCCAAGTTTTATCGGTAAACTGGAATTTGTCCACGCGGTAATTCTTATCTGACGTGAAGTAATAATAGACCGACAGTTGGCTGGTTCCGTATTGCAAAACCAGGTTATATCCTGAATCAAATACCGCTTTGATGTCAGTGGAGGCAACATTAGTGAACTTCACCGTATCAATACTGCTGTCAGTATCATGATTATGGATGATGTCCTGGCCATCAGTTTTGGTAATGGTGTAGATGTCATTACCTGCGTTGCCCTGCATGGAATCGTTGCCCAAACCACCTGTCAGGCTGTCGTTGCCATTGCCACCGAGCAAGGTGTCGATGCCATCGCCAGCCATTATGGCATCGTTGCCATCTCCCCCTTGCAAATTGTCATCACCCGTATCGCCGGTCAGACTATCATCGCCAGCATAGCCATAAATTACATCGCCGCCATCACCACCGTTTAGCTTATCGTTGAGGTCGCCACCATAAATGATGTCATTGCCTCCCAAGCCACTGATAAAATTTACGATACCGTTGAATCCGTATAAAGTGTCGGCATTGGCGGTGCCGTTATGTTTGGGGGCAATTTGTTTTAGCGTCCAAATGCTGTCTGTAAACTGGAGTTTATCGATACGGTAATTCGTGTCTGCGGTGAAATAATTTTCAATAGTCAATTGGCCGCCAGCACCGTATTGCAAAACAAGGTCGTTCGCCGAATCGAACACGGCAGTGATCGCCGTGGCCGCCAAGTTAGTGAATTTGACCACATCGGCACTGCCGTCATTGTCATAATTGTAAATGTAGTCCTGGCCATCGGCTTTGGCTATGGTGTAGGTGTCAATACCGGCGTTGCCTTGCATGGAATCGTTACCCAAACCACCTGTCAGGCTGTCGTTGCCATTGCCACCGAGCAAGGTGTCGATGCCATCGCCAGCAATTATGGCATCGTTGCCATCCCCCCCTTGCAAATTGTCGTCGCCGATTTCTCCAGTCGGTAGTCCAGCAATTGTCATGATTTGAAAAAAGTCAATAGGCTATAATATGGCCTTTTTGCCCCGATGAATTGTCCCCACTGCCACTCCACCGCCGTCGTCAAAAACGGCATCCGCCCTTTGACAG
>Ga0247839_1002724_pt1 | contig 25805 bp, 15 predicted proteins | sample LaCruzMarch2015__6_FD_192405 | JGI IMG/M metagenome (GOLD analysis project Ga0247839, IMG submission 192405) | Freshwater microbial communities from meromictic Lake La Cruz, Castile-La Mancha, Spain - LaCruzMarch2015_16m | ecosystem: Environmental > Aquatic > Freshwater > Lake | place: Spain... | reverse complement strand
GTTTTCATAGTTGTTGCTGTAAACGCTGGGATTTAGGGAATGAAGTGAATGGAATCGATTTGAAAGCGATAGACTTGCTGGGAAGTTTCTCCATGTTCGTCGATGGCAATCCCAAATTCATCCAGCGTCCATGGGAGCATCGCTTCCGTGACGGCACTTTCGATTGTAAACCGCTGTTGAGGCGAGGACTGAGTCATTAGATTGGCTTGAATCAGCTTCTTCGATGGGTTGTATGTTAATTCAAATCGATAGGGAGTTTCGGGGCGTAGGGAGTCACGCTGCACGACAGGGAATCGGTGGACTTTTCCTTGTGCGGCCAGCACCAGCTCCACCTTCTCTGGACTTGAAATTCGAAGAGCGAATGAGTGTTCGTCTAAGGGTAAATCACTTTGAAAAAAGCCGATGATCATGGGGTTTCGTTGGTTATCGCCGAAGGATTGGATGTGGAAGTCCACTGCGAAGGTGAAGGCTTTACACGTGTCCGTTGGATCGACGGCGCGTACGTAACGACGGCGTTGATGGATCAGCTTCCTTGAGCTCTCACCCGCAATCTTCAGGCACTTCGTCCGTTTATCCCAACCGTAGGGAACGGTCGACGGATCCATGATGGCCGCTTCATCCTCGGGAGCTGCCTTGCGACCGATGCTTAACATGTCAAAGTCGAAGTACCAACCGCGGGCTAGCGGATCCGAATCGAACGGCTCGTCGAACGTCGATACGGTCGACTTCGGTGTGTTCCAAGTTTGATTACTTAGCGAAGCGAGAAATGGATTCACTTCGATTCTATCAGGTTGGCCATACTTGGTATGTTCGCACCAAACCCAAACATACTCGTCGCTGGCAACAAGTGCTAACGGTAAATTGGACCACAAGGATGCCTTGGTTCCGTTGGGCCATCCCGGAGGCGTGTTCCATGGGTGATCTTCGACCCATGCGGCCATACCGACTTTGACAAACGCGTCATACTTGGCTGGGTCGTTGCTCAGAGAGCGCCAGTTTCGAATTTCAGCTCGTGCAGTCGAGTATCGGTTTCGGTCGCCCGGAAAGCCGTCTTTCGTTGCATAAGTGTGCGTGGTTCCGGGGGCATGACCAAAATAGAATGTGTTTTCATGTCCATGAATGATCTCAGCAGGTGATTGAATTCCCTCCAGTACACCATCGAGGAAAGGAATGACTCCGCCCAGTGGCCCGTAGCTGTTGGAATCGGGGGACCATGCGAACGTCGTCATGATTTTGACTTCGGGAAACTCGGCTTGGATTGCCTGAATCCATTGCTTGCCACGGCGGCGTAGAACCTCGGGTGCATCTTTACCCAGCGGAAAAGGAAGACCCTGTGGCCGGTCCGATTCGAACTCAGGTGTTCCCGATTGCGTTCGCCAGCGATACTGACCGTACTGTTCGGTATCCAACCAAATACCTTTCAATTTGCCTAGTCGACATAGACGCGCTGCTAGGGCGGCATTGTTCTGAATCGATTCCCAGTCGTGATCATCCGCCAGGTTGGGTGTATGCAGTCCACGCGCTCCATCCACCATTCCAAAGATCAGGAAGTTATCTGTTAGATTGCCGCGACGCATCCTCTGCAGATCGGCCAGAGTGTGTGCTACCGCCTCGTCGGGGATTTTGACGGTATTCCATAGCAACTCGTGAAAGAAGGCGGGTCGCAATGGCATTCCCAGTTTCGTCAGGCCGAGTGAATCAACCCACTCGCGCGACAATACGGCTGGGAGAACGATTCCATCGAAAGGATAACGCGCGTTGAACTCAGGATGTTCGACGATGAATTGCGGAGTAATCGCTGTCTCAGCGCCATTGACCGTATAGAGTCCTCCACCGATGAACTTTTTGTTGCGCAGTTCGCGTGGCTGTGCCCAAAGTTCACCTGGCATTTCGTCAAACGCTTCGATGCGGATCCAGGCCAACTCGATCAAGCCCTCATCGAAGCTTGGGTCGAGTCGGAATCGCGCGCGAGGAGCGAGCGTGGGAAGCCAAACGCGATACTCATGCCACTGACCATCGTTCTGAATCACAAACGTGCGGCTGCGTTCTTCCGAAAAGGGTTGGCGAAAATAGATTTGCCCTACAGAGCCAGCTCGTGAAAGCATTCGAACGGTAATGCAAACCACCTTTCCTGCTGGGCAAGCCATCTGTGGACTCGTCAGGAACGGATCTGGGGCTTGCAACTCCATCGACACTCCAGTTGCACCGTGCTGCAGGTTGCGTATTTGTGGGTTCACAGTCCAGCTGTCCATTCCTTTGCTGAACTCCCAATAACCGATCGTTTCGCCCCCGTGAAGACCTTCACCGACCAACATCCACACGAAATAGAGAATGCAGTGAAACCAGGAACGATCGAGGGTTGGCATTGATGAAGCTCTCGGAGGAATCGAATTGAAATGGTAAGTCAGATCACACCAGTATAACTCGGCAGCCATTTCCAAGTTCGCGTAAAATTTCAGTGGACGACCTCCGAAGGTGCCAAAGGTCGCGATCGCTACCGTAAACTTTTTCTCTCTGACCACTCACGCTTCACTTTCAACACCATGACAACACGATGATATCGCTTTATACAAACCTGATTCGTCCATTGCTCTTCACGCTTGATGCGGAAACGGCGCATCACGGGACGGTTGAGTTTTGTCGCATCGCAGGGGCGCTGCCGTGGGTGCCGCAGATCACCCGGGCCTGTTTGGAGTTCACCGCACCGGAATTGCAGTGCAAGGTCGCGGGGCTGAGGTTTGATCACCCCATCGGTCTCGCGGCAGGCTGGGATAAAAGCGCACGCGCCTTGCGCATGTTGGATCACCTTGGCTTCGCCTTTGCTGAAATCGGTTCCATCTCCGCAAAGCCATCGCAGGGAAATCCGCAGCCGCGTCTGTTCCGGCTGCCGCGTGATCGGGCCATCATCGTAAACTATGGTCTGCCCAACGACGGCGTTGAGGCTATCGGGCCCCGGCTGGCAGCGTATCGAACACGAGTGCCGCTCGGAGTGAACATCGTTAAAACCAACTTTGGCCCCAGTGCTCCCGCGTGCAGTGATGATGCCATTCTCGCCGACTACGAGCGCAGCGTCTCAATGGTGCATCGCCATGCCGACTATCTTATGCTCAACCTGAGCTGTCCCAATGCTGCCGGTGGGAATGACTTCTTTGCCCAGCCCGGCAACATCACCCGCCTGCTGCAGCAACTGAAACCGCTCGATCTGACCTGCCGGGTGTTTTTGAAAGTCGCCCCACGTGATGATGCGGCGGAACACGAACGCCTCCTTTTGGAAGTGGACGCCTTCGACTTCGTACGCGGTTTCTCCTTCAATCTCCCGTCCGGCAAACCTGCCACCCTGCGTCTTACCACACCACGCAGTGCATGGGAGCAGCTTCCCGGTGCCGTGGCTGGCAAACCGGTCGAAGACTTGATCAACCGGTGCATCGTCGGCCTAGCCACGCGGATGAATCGCCAGCGTCACATCATCATCGGCACCGGTGGTGTCTTCACCGCAGCGGATGCCTACCGCAAACTTCGCCTCGGCGCCTCGCTGGTGCAAATCTACACCGCCCTCATCTATGAAGGCCCCGGCGTCATTGCAAAGATCAACCGAGGGCTTTGCAGCCTGCTCATGAAGGATGGGTTTAGGAATGTGAGCGAGGCCGTCGGTGCTGATCTCCATCATGCATAATTTCATGAAACTCTCACTCCCGAAGGGATGCAAGCAACGGTCCTTGGCATGGCTGGCATCCCTTCGAGGCTGTGAATTTATTCACAGGACGGTGTTTTCAGGCCGTCGTTACCGCAAAAAACGGCCAATTTCGACGCCCTAAAAAGGGCGTCCTACATTTTTTCACAACCTCTTCGGGTTGTATTCGGTTTTCGTGGACAATCCGTTTGTTTTACAGAAGTAGAATACCGGAGCTTGACGAATAAACATCACAACGATTATGCCGTGCCGCGAATACGTATATATAGCGACGGAAATTTGCCTGCCGGCATTCATTTGGTGGATTGGGTTGAATTCTCAAACAGTGAGAAGAGGCCCTGGAGCATGGTTTCCAAGACGGAATTGGCATGCGTGCAACTATCCTTTTGATTGTTAAAATCTGCGAACCTGACAGATTTTTGGCGGATGGCTTGATCGATTGCTACTCTATACTGGTAGAGAATTTTGTTTGTTTAGTTGACTCGATATGGAGATAGTTCGGTGAAGAGGAAAAGTCGATCGATGCGGTTGGAGAGCTTGGAAGGACGATCACTCCTGGCAGGGGATGTCTTTGCATCCATGAAGGTTGGCAGTCTCAAAATAGAGGGGGATGGCCAGGCAAATGATATCGCTGTGGTGGACCTAGGTGGCGGCAAAGTTGAGATTACTGGCAAAAACGGGACCATGGTAAACCGCGTAGCCAAAGTCACACTCGTTGGCTTTCGGTCCGATTTCAAAGCAGAATTGAAAGGTGGTGACGACACGATGTCGTGGAGCGGTATCGCAAGTCGCGTACCAGCGCGTTTCAGCATCGAAACGGGGGCGGGCAATGACTCTGTCTTTGTCGATAAACTTTTCGCCGGGATCGGAAAAATTGAAACTGGGCTTGGCAATGATTTAGTTGAAGTGCTGAATGCGAAAGCTAGTATTCTCGAGATCGAAACCGGAGACGGGGACGACGTCATTCGAATTGGCAGTCCGTCCGTTTTAACGAACGTTTCAGTTTCGAATTTTAAGATAGGTACGGGCTTGGGTAACGACAATCTGCAAGTTCAGAACTCGAATCTTAACGCAACGCCCTTTAAAATTGAATTGGGTAGCGGAGACGACAAAGCTGTCGTGTCCAAAGTGAGGGGATCAGCTGCCGTTGTAGTCTCAGGCGGAATTGGGACAGATTCGGTTGTTTTTGACGACTCAAACTGTCGGGAGATCGAGGTCGAACTCGGCGATGGGAATGGCGATGACTTGAAAGTAAACCGAGTCAAATCGCTGAAGACCAAATTGAGCGGAGGGCTCGGGGGTGCAGATAAGCTAACTAGAACAGACTCGGCACTGGGCGCTCTCAAATCCTCTGGATTTGAGTCTGGCAAATGACGCCAGCTCAACGCGGCGAGGCCTCCCGTCTCGCCGCCTAGGCGACATCCGCAGTTGGCTGTCTAGTTTTGTCGATCAGAACTCGCTCCGGTCACCCCAACCGGTGTGAGTCTGGTGGATGGCTATTTACTGAGACTCGACACGCCTGTATCTGAAGGGGACGACGGACGCGGCCACAATCCCTTTGCCTACATGATGCGGATGGCTGAAATTGGCTGGTCGATAGATGCTTCATCGCGGCGACGCTCTCGATGGTTAGGCTCCTCGATGGTCAGGCTCCTCGATGGTCAGGCTATCCGTGAAATACTTGTTGAGATAGTCCACAGCGGGCTTGAGATCTTCCTAGGGGCCGATGATCGCGCCCGCACTGCTCGCGTCTCGCAAGACTCCGGCGATGGTGCTTATGACTCGCCCCGCCCGGTCGTGCAGCGGATACCTTGCTGCACAGGTAGCAGACCAGGACACCGTTGCGATTGGGTACAAACCAAATCTTGTCCCTGTGCCAACAAAGAATTCGGGTTTCTCCGTCATTCCCGCGCAGGCGGGAATCCAGTGCGTGAGTATGGATTCCCGCCTGCGCGGGAATGACGGAACCGTATATTCGAGTTGTATTGTTGATTCATCCGGCCAGCCGTCGACTAGCTTACTGCGCGGGAATGACTGAACCGTATATTCTAGTTGTATTGTTGATTCATCCGGCCCGCCGTAGACTAGCTTACTGCGCGGGAATGACGGAACCCTATATTCGAGTTATCTCTGAACACTGGCCGAAATTATCAAAGAGTGCGATGAACTCATAGGGATCGACTTCAGTGTGTCTATGTACCTTTAATAAAATGCTTGGACTAATGAAACATACCCTCACACTCCTCACCGCCCTGTTGCTCGCGCCACTGACTGCTCTGCACGCTTCCGACGGGTCAACAAGGCCTAACGTGGTTTACATTGTCGTCGACGACCTTGGCTACGGCGAACTCGGTTGTTACGGTGGATCTGACATTCCCACGCCACACATCGATGCTTTGGCGGCAGGCGGAGCGCGTTTCACGAACGGGTATGTCACCGCGCCGTTTTGTGCGGCCTCGCGTGCGGCGCTGATGACCGGTCGTTTTCAGACGCGGTTCGGTTTTGAGTTCAATCCTATTGGCGCGAAGAACGCTGCGCCGGGCATTGGCTTGCCAATTGCGGAGAAGACAATCGCAGATCGTCTGCGTGACTTGGGCTATGCGACGGGATTGGTGGGAAAGTGGCATCTCGGCGGCACGGCGGAGTTTCATCCGCAGCGGCGAGGCTTTGATGAGTTCTTCGGCTTTCTGCACGAGGGGCATTTCTATGTGCCGCCGCCGTGGCAGGGCATGACGACTTGGCTGCGTCGCAAGACCCTGCCCAATGGCGGTCAGGGCCGGTGGACATCACCCGATAACCGTATCGTATGGAGCACCCACCTCAACACCAACGAGCCCGAATACGACACCGACAATCCGTTGCTGCGCAGCAGTCAGCCCGTGGATGAAAAGGCGAACCTCACGGATGCCTTTGCGCGCGAAGCCTGCGACTTCATCGAAAGGCATTCCTCGCAACCGTTCTTCCTTTGTCTCGCCTACAACTCCGTCCACAGCCCTATGCAGGCATCGGACGACTACATGAAGAAGTTCGCGTCCATCGAAGACATTCATCGCCGCATCTTCGCCGCCATGCTCGCGCATCTCGATGACAGTGTGGGTAAGGTGCTCGCTCAAATCCGTGACAGCAACATCGAAGAGAACACGCTCATCGTCTTCCTCAGCGACAACGGCGGCCCCACCAAAGAGCTCACCTCTAGCAACTCACCCCTGCGCGGAGGCAAAGGCGATCTATGGGAAGGCGGCATCCGCGTGCCCTTCATCGCGTCGTGGAAGAATCACATCAGGGAAGGTCAGGTTGTGGATGCCCCCATCGCTTCAATGGACGCCACCGCGACAGCGTTGAAAATGGCTGGTGCTTTAGCTCCAGAGCCTTCGACTAAAGCCGAAGCCACCATGGACGGCATTAACCTCATGCCTCTGCTAACGGGAAAGACCACGCAACTACCTGAACGCCCTTTGTATTGGCGCGTTGGCAAAAAGAACGCCCTGCGTCGCGGCGACTGGAAACTCATTCGCGATGGCAAGGTTTGGCAACTCTACGATCTCACGCATGACATCAGCGAGACCAAAAATCTCGCCAGCCAGGAACCCGCCCGCGTGCAGCAAATGTCAGCGCTGTGGGATAAATGGAACACGGAACAAATCGATCCCTTATGGAAATAAGGAACCGCACCGGCGAAGAACTCGTACGCGATTTCGAAATCACGCTGCGCGACTTTCCTATCCGAACGCTAAACGGGGCGATTGACGAGTTCTTGATATACAATGGAGCGCTTGTTGCGACTGAGATTCATGCGATGTTTGAAGAAGGAAAGCCCAATGGAAGAAACTCTCGAGACCATCATGAAAGTTACGCAACTAACCCTCTTTTGCATCGCTGCCGTCTTGCCAGCCCAGGCGCGCTGTGATGATGCCGAACAATTGTTCGTGCGTCGCATAACGCCCCTCTTCCATGAAAAGTGTCTGGCTTGTCATGGCAATGACGAGGCTGAGATGAAGGGCGGCTTCGATATGCGGACACTTGCCACTATGTTGAAAGGCGGCGACAGTGAAACTCCGGGTTTGATCGCTGGCAAGCCAGAAGAGAGCCCTCTGTATCACGCCGTCACACGGCAACATGCTGACTGGTCGCCAATGCCGCCCAAGGAAGCGGACAAGCTATATGCAGAGCAAATCTCTTGGATCCAGGACTGGATCGCCGGTGGCGCGTCGTGGCCGGATAAAGCTCGCATGCAGGAGATTGCGAAGGCGAATGAAGAGAAGTGGTCGCTTGAAGATGGAATCGTAATGGAGACATCCGGCGGTCTCTCGCCCGAGTGGACGAACAGGAAATACAAACCCGAAGGGCTGTGGGCGTATCAGCCGGTCAAGAAGCCGACGCCGCCCGCAAGCCAAGGCAATCCGATCGATGCCTTCATTGCGGCGAAGATGCCAGACGGACTCACCGTAGCACCCGCAGCCGACCGCGTAACGCTGATTCGACGCGCGACTTTTGACCTCATCGGCCTGCCGCCGAAGCCGGAACATGTGGAAGCGTTCGTGAAGGACTCGCGGCCGGATGGTGAAGCCTTTGCCGATGTTGTCGAGCGTTTGCTCGTCTCCCCGCACTACGGCGAGCGCATGGCGCAACATTGGCTTGATGTGACGCGCTACGCGGATTCGTCCGGTTTCTCGAACGACTACGAGCGAGGGAATGCCTGGCGCTATCGCGATTACGTGGTTCGTGCCTTCAACAGCGACAAGCCTTACGACCAGTTCATCCAAGAGCAGATCGCCGGCGACGAAATGGAGGAAAAGCTGGAGGGAAAAGGCGGAAGGAGGAAACTCGAAGGTGGAAGCACAGAGGATTTGATTCCGACTTCCTCCTTCGACCTTCCTCCGTCCATGGTCCACCCTTCGGAGTTGATCATCGCCACCGGTTTCCTGCGTATGGGACCCTGGGAGCTGACCGGCATGGAGGTCGAGAAGATCGCGCGCCAGCGTTTCCTCGACGATGTCGTCAACAGCGCCGGTGAGACGTTCCTGGCCCACTCGCTGCAATGCGCTCGCTGCCACGATCACAAGTTCGATCCGGTGCCGACGCGCGACTATTACTCGATCCAGGCCGTCTTTGCGACAACACAGCTCTCGGAACGTGCCGCGCCCTTCCTGCCGATGGAAAACACGAACGGCTTCGAGGAGCGTACCTATCTGGAAAAGACCCTGGCGGAACATGAGGCCATGCTGTCCAAGTTGGACTCCGTGCTGCTGGAGAACGCGCAGCGTTGGTTCAAGGACAACGCCAGGGACCCGGCCAAGTGGAACACCGCTGTCGAAGCCGCGAGCAATCCTTCCACGCCGAATCAAGGACCCGCAAAGAGGCTTGGGGTGTATTCGGACCTCTTTTCAGTAGCACGTAATGCCCTCACCAAGGCCGGCGTGCTGGAAAGTGACTTTCCGCCAAAATTTGTCGGCTTCACGCCCGAACAGTTCGGACTGGAAAGGGTCGCCCGCAAAGGACTCGAACGCCTCCGGTGGGAACTCGACCGATACGAACCCTACGCGATCGCCGTGTATGGGGGCCGCACGCGGCAATACAAAACCATCTTTACACCGCTGCGCATGCCAGCCGACCGGATGACCACGGGTGAGTTGGAGGAGACCTGCGTACTCCCCGGCGGCGACCCGTTTGGCTCGGGTGAGAAGGTCAAGCCCGGCGTGCTAAGTGTGCTTGCTGCCGCACAGAAGTCACCGATCACCGACGCCATCGAAGGCCGTCGAAAAGCATTCGCTGATTGGGTTGCCAACGCAGAGAATCCACTTACAACTCGCGCCATCGCGAACCGCATTTGGCTCTGGCATTTCGATCAGCCGATCGCTGGCAATCCGAACAACTTTGGCAGCACTGGTAAGAAACCTACTCATCCCGAACTGCTCGACTGGCTGGCGGCGACTTTTGTCGAGAAAGGCTGGAGCTTCAAGGCCATGCACCGGATCATCATGAACTCCGAGGCTTATCGGCGCAGCGCCACACATCCCGATTTGAAAACGCTTTCCGAAAAAGATCCAACCGGCACAAGCTACACTGCCTTCAAACCGCGTCGACTTACCGCTGAGGAATTGCGCGATGCCATGCTCATTGTCACAGGTGAACTCAATCCCGTGCTAGGCGGTATTCCTAATCGCCCCGAGATCAATCTGGAAGCTGCTCTGCAACCGCGCCAGGTCATGGGCACCTTCGCTGCTGCCTGGACACCGAATCCGTTGCCACAGCAGCGTCATCGTCGTTCGCTCTATGCGTTGAAGATTCGAGGGCTGCCGGATCCTTTGCAGGAAGTCTTCAACGCACCAGCGCCCGATTTTTCCTGCGAGCGCCGCGAGGCCTCCACTGTCACGCCGCAAGTCTTCAGTTTGTTTAATGGCCAGAGCACGCAGTCCCGAGCGCTCGCCCTCGCCAATCGCGCCGTAAAGGAAACGCGAAGTGATGAAGAGGCCCTAACGCGGCTCTTTATGCTCACCTTCTCCCGTCCGCCCAATGCGGACGAACTACAAAACTGCATCGCTCACTGGCGCGCCATCGAAGCACACCTCGGGGAGGAAGTACCGGCTGCTCAAAAGCCGCCGATCGAAGTGCGTCGCGACGCCATTGAAGAAAACACTGGCGAGAAGTTTTCTTTCAACGAGAAACTACACGCCTATGCCGATTTCGTACCCGATCTCCAGCCCGCCGATGTCCCCGCGCACACTCGCGCATTCGCCGATGTCTGCCTAGCACTCCTAAACTCGAACGAGTTTGCCTATGTCTATTGAAGAAGGAAGAGGGATGAACGCTATGAAAAATGAATATTTACAGCGACGGGATGCACTCATTGGTATGGGTTCGATACTTGGTACGATCGCATTTAGCTCAATATTGAATGCCGACGACACTCTGCCTTCGGCCCTCCCCCTTCAACCTTCCCTCGCGAAAGCGAAAAACGTTATCTTTCTGATGATGGAAGGTGGCCCGTCGCACATCGACACGTTCGATCCGAAGCCGATGTTAGAGAAGATGCATCTCAAGGAGTTCGTTCGAGAAGGAAAGCAGATATCTGCCATGCAGGGTGGCAAACGCTACTATGTGCAAAGCCCGTTCAAGTTCATCAAGGCAGGGCAAAGCGGCGCGGACATGGCAGAGAACTGGACGCATCTTGCGAAAGTCGCTGATGACATCTGTTTCTTTCGTGGTTGCACGGTGGACAGCGTCAATCATCCAACCGCCATGTATCAGATGAATTGCGGCAACCGCTTCGGCGGTGATCCAGGCATCGGCGCATGGGTCAACTACGGCCTCGGCTCAATCAATCAGGACTTGCCTGGTTTCATTGTGCTGCCCGAAGTCAGCTATCCGCAAGGAGGTGCAGCAAACTGGAGCAACGGCTACTTGCCCGCGAAATTCCAAGGTACGCCGCTCCGAGCGAAAGGTTCGCCCATTCTCGATCTCACACCGCCCTCCGGAGTAACCACTGCCCGTCAACGCAAGAACCTCGACCTGATCGCGAAACTAAACGCCGAGCATGCAGCTAAGCATCCCGGCCACGATGAACTCGCCGCACGCATGGACAATTATGAACTGGCGTTTCGAATGCAAATGCAAGTGCCAGAGACGCTCGACATCTCGAAGGAAGATGCGAAGACAAAGGAACTCTACGGTATCGGCAATGACGCGACCGATTCTTTTGGGCGCAAATGTTTGTTGGCACGCAAACTGGTTGAGAAGGGAGTGCGCTTCGTGCAGCTTTACAACGGCTCATGGGATAGTCATGACTACATCGAGCGCGCCCACGGCAATCTCGTGCGCGGCGTCGATCAACCCATCGCCGCGCTCATTACGGATCTCAAGCATCGCGGTTTGCTCGAAAGCACGCTCATCGTCTGGTGCGGCGAGTTTGGCCGCACGCCTGACAACGGAGTGCGCGGCGGCACGGCCTACGGTCGCGATCATAACCCAAACGCAATGACAATTTGGCTGGCCGGTGGCGGCTGCAACGCTGGTCACACGATTGGTGCCACCGATGAACTTGGAATGGCCGCAGTTGAAGGCAAAGCCCACATCCGCGATTTCCACGTTACGCTGCTGCGACTTCTCGGCCTCGACGACAACAAGCTTACCTTTTATCATGCCGGCCGCTTCAAGCAACTCAGCCAGTTCGGTGGCACCGTTATCAAAGACTTGATTTCGTAGATCCGAAGAAAGTGCGAATTACTTACGAGGCGGAGGCAGTTGTTGGCGTCGTTGGTCGATCTGGTCAAAGATCTGTTCGGCGGCTGGACGAGCTTCGAGTGGGATATTGACCAAATGTCGTTTGTCACCAAGCGTGTGAGCTTGCACGGCAGCGAACCAGGGCATGAAAGTCACGTCCGCGCCGCACTCTTTCAGCAAACCAACCAATCGTTCGCCAAAGCCCAAATGCAACAGTACCGCCGACGCACGGAACCAATCGTCGCGTGTGTTGGACGGAAGCCGTCCTTCGATCAAAGCCAACGCTTCTTTCATCGACTTTGAAATTTGCGGCCAATCATCTTCGTAAGCTGCAAACAACGCCTCATGCAAAGCTTGGGTGTCTCGCCACTCGTCGGGCTGCCGAAGTTCTCGGAGAATAGATTTCGCTTCTGCATGTTCGTGTCGATGGTCTCGAAGCAGGAATGCAAGGTTGTGCTGCGAAACATCATCGCTCGGATGGGCGCTGCGAGTTCGTTCTGCAGGAGTGTGAAACTCCTCGAGGAACCGCGTAAGACAAGCTAAACTTGCCCGTTGTCGACGGCTGGCAAATCGCATCAGGTACCAAATGTTGAAGAATCGTTCGGCAATTTGATAGCCCATCTTCTTGCTTGGAAACAAAGGCGTCTCTTCGACCAAGCCGATCTCTCGTAGCCGACCCAATTGCGCTGGTACACTGCTGTCGACCAGTCGCGCTTGGCTCACGATGTGTTCAGTGTAGAACAGTTGTCCTCAACTGTTTCCGAAGCAGGTACAAACTTCACTTCAGATAAACGATTGGGACAATCGTTCTACAATAGGGGCGACTACGTGGCTGACCGGATCGCTGACGAGTCGGAGATTCGCCGTGGAAACAGTTCCATTACCAGAACTTGGCTGGAACGATTCTCGGCGGGCGTCATTGCCCTGCAAAGGTGTTTTGAAAAATCTTGAGGTTCTAGCCATCCCATCTCAGTGATTAAACCTCCTCATCCCCCGACCCCTTCTCCTCCTGATTACAGGAGGAGAAGGGGGGAAAGACAATGCGCGTGGTTCTAAGTCCTGGCTATCTTGTCACACCTTGTCACACCCAAGTGATTGAGTGCACCCATCTTTCTGTAATGTCACGCAGATCGAGCTTGGCAGAGACGTTGATCGAGAATATGTGCATGCGCATCACTTAGTGGCCGCGTCGCGCCGTCTTCGGCTATGCTTTCCCAGATCTTGGTAACCAATTCCATTCGGTCATCGACCGACAGCTTCAGGATTTCACTTGGTAGTTGGACATCGGACATCTTTGACTCCCTTTTTTAGTCGAAGCCATTTACTGTATTCGAATAAACCCCAACTGCCAACTTGACGAAGTTGGTTCCAACGATCAATTCGCAAATCGTTCTTGCAGCGACATCACCGTCATGGAAGTCGTTCGCATTACCGACATGGCTTCCACCGCCATCCTGCCTGCTGCGACGGTGGTGATACACGGGACCCCAAACTGGACCGCCGCAGCGCGAATGCGTCCCTCGTCGGTTCGAGCCCCTTTGCCATTCGGCGTGTTGATGATCAAGGAAACCTCATCGTTTTTCAAGTAGTCGATCAAGTTCGGGTTCCCCTCGGCTAACTTCTTGACTCGAACCACAGGAATGTTGGCACGCTCCAACTCGAAAGCTGTTCCGGAGGTTGCAAGCAATTTGTAACCCATTTCATGCAGCTGCTTCGCCATATCCGTAATCCCTGCCCGGTGTCGCAATGCGATACTCAAGAAAACATTGCCGGAACTTGGCAAGACAACTCCGGCTGCAATCTGGCTCTTGTTGAAAGCGACTGGAAACTCATCGCTCACGCCCATGACTTCGCCTGTGCTGCGCATCTCGGGACCAAGCACAATGTCGACTCCGGCGAACTTGCGAAACGGAAACACCGATTCTTTAACCGAAACGCTTCGAGGGATCGGCTCGCTGGTGATTCCCAATTCCTTTAGTTTCTTGCCAACCATCACCTTGGCCGCGATATTCGCGACAGCAGTCCCGGTGGCTTTCGCAACGAACGGAACGGTCCGGCTAGCACGCGGATTCACTTCCAAAACATAAACAACGGACTTGCCATCTTCTTCTTTGATGGCAAACTGAACATTCATCAGGCCAACCACTTTCAGACGTCTAGCCATCGCTTCGGTCGCTTGCCGGATTTCAGCAAGCACTTCAGGGCTGAGCGAGAAAGAAGGGATCACGCATGCCGAATCACCGGAGTGTACGCCCGCTTCTTCAATGTGCTCCATAATCCCCATGATGACCACATCATCACCATCGGAGACAGCATCCACGTCGACCTCGGTCGCATCCTCAAGAAATCGATCAATCAATACCGGTTGGCCCTGAGCGACCACAAACGCTTCCGCTACGTATCGCTCGAATTGCGAATTGTCGTAGCAGATCTCCATCGCGCGTCCACCAAGAACAAAGCTCGGGCGAACCAAACATGGATAGCCGATCTTCTGAACCTCGGATCTGGCTTGCGAGAGCGTCCGGGCGATTCCGTTGGCGGGTTGCTTGATCTTCAGTTCATTGAGTAGTATTTGAAACTTCTCGCGGTCTTCTGCATCCTCGATCGTATCGACACTCGTTCCAATGATCGGAACACCTTCGTTGGCAAGAGCCCTCGCTAAGTTGAGCGGTGTTTGACCACCAAACTGAACGATAACCCCATCTGGCTGCACGGCGTCGACGATGTTGAGAACGTCTTCGGTCGTAAGGGGTTCGAAGAAGAGCAGATCGCTCGTATCGTAGTCGGTGCTGACGGTCTCTGGGTTGCTATTCACCATGATCGATTCGATGCCGAGTTCGCGAAGCGCATAACTTGCATGACAGCAGCAATAATCAAACTCGATACCCTGGCCGATTCGATTGGGGCCACCACCGAGAATCATGACCCGCTTTTTTTCACCTTTGGGAGGCACCTCGCTCTCGGATTCGTAGGAGCTGTAATAGTAAGGCGTGTAGGCTTCGAATTCCGCCGCGCAGGTGTCAACGGATTTATAGATCGCGATGATGCCGCGAGCCTTGCGCCATTCGCGGATCTCCCCATCGTCGCTATTGAGCAGAGTGGCGAGTTGCCGATCCGAAAATCCAGCTTGTTTTGCTTGCCGAATCGTGGCCGCGTCGATCGCAGCCAAGGAGCCAATACCGCGCAGGTAGTTCTCCATCTCGACCAACTCGTGCAATTGATCGAGAAACCATTCGTCGATGCGCGTGATGGAAAAGATCTCGTCGATGCTCATTCCGCTAAGCATGGCATATCGGATGTACCACACACGCTCTGCATTAGGTCGCGAGAGCTTGTTGCGAATCTCTTCCTCGTCTGGCCGGCGATCGGTGTACCAGAGATCTTTGCTGTCCGAGCCAAAGCCAAACGCACCGACTTCGAGGCCTCGCAAGGCTTTTTGGAAGGACTCTTTGAATGTCCGCCCTATCGCCATCGTTTCACCGACGCTCTTCATTTGAGTGGTCAGAGTTGAATCGGCTTCTGGGAACTTTTCGAATGCGAAGCGCGGTATCTTGGTGACCACGTAGTCGATGGTTGGTTCGAAGCAGGCTTGTGTTTTTTTGGTAATATCGTTTTGCAATTCCGATAGTCGGAATCCGACTGCAAGTTTGGCTGCGATCTTGGCGATCGGGAATCCCGTGGCTTTGCTCGCCAGTGCGCTTGAGCGGCTAACGCGCGGGTTCATCTCGATGACGATCATACGACCGTTGTCCGGATGGACGGCGAATTGAATATTGGAGCCACCGGTTTCGACACCGATTTCGCGAATGATGGCGAGACTTGAATCTCGCATTCTTTGGTATTCTTTGTCCGTCAGCGTTTGAGCCGGGGCAACGGTGATCGAGTCGCCCGTGTGCACGCCCATCGGATCGAAGTTTTCGATCGAGCAAATAATGACAACGTTGTCATCCACATCGCGCATGACTTCCATCTCGAACTCTTTCCAACCGATGATCGATTCTTCGACAAGCACTTCGGTAATAGGCGAGAGGGTCAAGCCGTTTTGGACGAGGTCGTCGAAGTCATCGCGATTGTAAGCGATTGCGGAACCGCTTCCGCCCATGGTAAAGCTTGGTCGTACAACACAGGGCAGGCCGACCTGAGCGAGTGTCTTTCGTGCGTCGTCTAGATTGTGAACCACCGCGCCCTTGCAAACCTCCATGCCAATTTTTTCCATGGCTATCTTGAAGGCGTCGCGGGCTTCGGCTTTATGAATGACGTCGGGTTTGGCGCCGATCATTTCGCATTGATACTGCTTAAGAATGCCGTGCTTGTCTAATTCCATGGCAATATTGAGAGCCGTCTGCCCACCCAGCGTAGGCAGTAGGGCATCCGGGCGTTCTCGCTCAATGACTTTTGCAACAATCTCCCAAGTCAGAGGTTCGATGTAGGTGCGCTCGGCCATTGCTGGATCGGTCATGATCGTGGCTGGGTTGCTGTTCACCAGTACCACTTCGTAGCCCTCCTCGCGCAGTGCTTTGCATGCCTGAGTACCGGAATAATCGAATTCGCAAGCTTGTCCGATAACAATCGGACCCGAACCAATCAGCAGAATTTTTTTAATGTCAGTGCGTCGAGGCACAGTAAAAACCTAGAAGTTTGCGGAAAGTGACTGCCCGTGGCCACCTCCCATTTGCTGGCAAAGCTGACCAAAATCCCACAAAACTTAGCATGCCGAGCCCTTCTTTGGAAGCCGTAACGGTTTGCGTTCTTACCACTACGACACAACCAAACCAAGGGCAATTTCACACCATTCCGCTCGTAGCGATATTGACCGCGAAGTTGGTTTGCCGTTATTCCCTAGATTTGCGTTGTTCGTTCGCAAGCTTTTTTGACTTCATCAGTAACAAACCAACCAGGAAACTGAAACTCGATGGTCCGAGCTAGTCGAATCTGTCGCCATCCCAATCGCCCTCAATGCTTGAACGCCTCGGCGATCCGAGTCTCGTCCGTGGTCTGTTGGGTAGTCCTGGTAAGTTTGACTGGATGCCAGTCTTGGATGTCAAAGAGCAAGGAAAAAGATAATCAATTTCTCCAGGATTCGAAGCGATTCAAAGAAATGCTGAAGGACCCGGAACGCCCCCGTCTCGTTGGGGAAGTTGCGGCAGCGCTTGGTCTTTCGTCGAAGAGCTACGACGCTTTCGGATTAGCGACCGACCTACCGGGTACTGGAGGAATTGTCAAACCAGGTACGCAACGTGACTTAATCTTGGCCGATATGCGGCTGCGCAATGTCGAATCCCCTGAAGCTGTGCTCGACGCCCTTTGGTCCGCTCTCGTTAAGCTTAAAGTTTATGCGAACCCTTGCGACCAAAAGGGTGACATCATGGACGTGGCCGTCGAAGTCTCAACCGAATGCTTAGCGACCGACCTGACGGGCGGATTTGTTTTGGATTCAAGACTTCGCGAGATGGTCAATATCAATGGGACTATGCGAACAAGCGACGACAAAGCCTACGCATCGGGTGACATTGTCATCCTTCCATCGAACGCCACGAGAAACCAGGAAAGTACACCTCTCAAGGGTATCCTTATTGGGGGTGGGAGGCTCATCGAAGAACAACGGCTAGGTTTGCAAATCGATCCAGAATTCCGGCACGTTATTGTTACAAAAGCCATTGAAAAAGCGATCAACCTGCGATTCTTCTTCCAAGATTCGAACAAGCAACGGCTTGTCGCGGAGGGTAAGAACGACTCGTACATCGTGATTGAAACCGTTCCAAAGTACAAGTACGACCCATCTCACTTTATGTCGGTTATCTTGGCGACCGGTTTTGGAGAGTCCGACGAAGAAAGGCAAGAACGAGTGAACGGATGCAAGAAGCTGCTTGCCAACCGAGATACGGCCAGACGTGCTGCCGTCGAGCTAGAATCGATTGGAGATAGCGCAGCCCAGGAAGTACTTATTTCGGGTCTCGAATCATCGGACATCGAAATCCGTTTTCACTCAGCATATTCGTTAGCTTACCTAAACAGGAAAGAAGCCATTCCAACGTTGATGGAACTGGCGCGATATGAACCCGCTATGCGACCACTCTGTTTGATTGGCTTGTCGATGAACGAAGACTCCATGGCTCGCGAAGCACTGGAGGAACTCTTGCAAGAGCGAGAACCTGAGCTCCGATTCGGCGCGTTCTGGGCGATTCGACATCGTAACCCGACCGATTTGGCAGTCTCGGGTGAAATGATTGGCCAAGATTTTCAATTCGTGCAAATCCCGAGTGCAATACCATTGATGGCAGTGTCGCTGCAAACAAAAAAGGAAATTGTCTTGTTCGGCAATAGCATAGGGGTCGAACTACGGTCACCGTTGTCCCCAACTCCTGCATTAAAAATAACTCCCGTGATGGGAGATCAACTCAAGATGACGAAACGAAAGACGTCTGGCGAAGTGTTTAACACGATCGTTGCAAGCGATGTCGTTTCGATTTTACGCGGCATGGCGAATATCCAAGCCAGTTACAACGACGTCGTTCATACACTCAATAGCCTATCCAATGCCAAGGCCCTTGCGACGCCTCTCGCGTTGAATCCACGTCCGTCGGCTGGACGTGAATACGTTCGCAAGTCTCCGCTAAACGCTAGTTCTGATGTCGAATCTAAGCTGAATATTGTCTCTATCGATAATTCGAGCGTCAAAAAGTTAGTCAGTACGTCCATTGGCTGGATGACGCCCACATCGTGGTGGAAGAAACCCGAACCAAGTACCGTTAAGAAGCGTCTCCCCAAAGAATCGCCCTCTGAATCGAGCTTTGAGTTGTCGGATGAAGAACGTGCTCTGCTCAACAATTGATCCCGCTATGCTTAGCCTATTCTCAGACCACTAGACTTCGGTACCACACATGCTCAAAGCCCTCGAATTGGTTGGCTTCAAGAGTTTCGCTGATCGAACGCGTTTCGATTTCCCGGATGGGATCACGGTCGTTGTGGGACCAAATGGATCTGGAAAGTCAAACGTCGTCGACGCCGTGAAATGGGTTCTAGGGGCCCAAAGCGCCAAAGCCTTGCGCGGCGTAGATATGGCCGATGTGATCTTCAAGGGTTCGGCAGAGGGGGGTCGTAAACCCGCCAATAGCGCCGAAGTCGTCCTAATCCTTGACAATTCGACACGGATCTTCAGCCACGACGCAGATGAAGTGCAAGTTAGTCGGCGTGTCTTTCGGAGCGGCGAAGGGGAGTATGCCATCAACGGCCAACCCTGTCGTCTGAAAGATGTGAAGGATCTGTTTCGTGGAACGGGAGTCGGGGTCGATGCGTACAGTCTGATCGAACAAGGCAAAGTGGATCGACTTCTGCAAGCTTCGGCCAAAGATCGACGCGGGATCTTCGAAGAAGCCGCCGGGATTTCTCGATTCAAAGCCAAAAAGGTCGAGGCCGAACGGCGATTGGTCCGCGTTGACCAAAACATGCTTCGCCTCAACGACATCGTCGATGAAATTGGCAAACGACTTGCAACGCTCAAAAGCCAAGCTGTCAAAGCCAACCGCTATCGCGAGTTGACCATAAAGCTGAAATCCAAACGTCAACAACTAGGCTGGATCGATCGAACCTCGCTTCAAAAAGATCGGCAACGCCTGGAAAAGCAACTTGCGGAAGCCTTGTTGGTTGAGAGAGAACTCAACGAAAACCTCGCGTCGCTTCAAGTGACTGTGGCGACGGAACAAACAAAATGGCAAGAGCTGCAGTCGGCTCAGGAAGCACTTCAAGCAGAATATCTCAACGCTCAACGAGCACTTATTTCTGCCGAAAATGGACACGCCACTGCGATCGAACGCAGCGCAGAACTCACTGCTGAGCAAAGACTGCTGCAAGAACGTATTGCGATGTTGCAGCAACGTGCCACGCTGTCGTCCGATGAAGTCATTCAAAAGGAATCGGAACTAACCGCCATCGAGTCAGAGCGACTCAGCGCGTTCCAACAACTGAGCGACAGCGAAGCGATATCGGCACAATACCAAGTCCAATTAGCTGCGATCAAATTCAACGTGGAGCAAGCCAAAAAGAAACAGCAGGCCCTCCGTGAGAACGTGTCCGAAAATCGATCGAAATGGACTGCCTATCAATTACACACTCAGCAGATCGAACAATCGATCGTTGAACAGCAACGTATTCTTGCACAAGCCAATGCGGAAATGTCGCAAATCGATGTCGAATTGCAGACTGCAACCATGAAACGACAATCCGCTCAGCAGGCCGCTGAGCTGGCAACTGCTGCGAAACGGGAAGCGGAGGATCGAGTGCAGCGCCATCGTCTCGCTCTTATGAGCGCTCAAGAACATCTCATCGCGTTGCAAGGAAAATCGCAAGGTGTACGTGAGCGATTGCTTATACTGGAACAACTCGAGGATCAATTCACGGGTGCAGGTCGAGGTGGACAACAACTACTCCGTCTTGCTCGGGAGAATCAGAATAAAGCCTTTGACGTTAGCCATCCTACGGATTCGATTGTTGCCAATATTTGGGGCACTGTCTTAGGCTTAGTCGCCGATCAGCTCACTACCGAAATGCATCTCGCTCCGCTCATCGATGTTGCGTTAGGTACACACGCAGACGCCATCGTGCTGAGCAATGGTCAAATCATCGATTGGATCAACGAGGGGAATTTTGCCATCGATGGGCGTGTCACGCTTCTTCGCATGGATCGACTTACAAGCCGTCGATCGGGCGAAAAAATCCAACTCGATGGACTTCGCGGCGTGCTCGGCAGAGCGGACCGAATGACACAATTTGATCCAGCCTATGAACCACTCATTCGGTTCCTATTAGGCACAACTTGGTTCGTCGACACACTTTCAACTGCCCTGGAGCTTAATCATTTCCGCGGCGCGGGCCTCCGTTTCGTCACGGCGGAATGCCAGTTGGTTGAAAGCGATGGAAGCATTACCTTGGGTTCACTTCAGACTGGTCTCGGATTGGTTTCACGCCGGAGCGAGATGCAGTCCGCTCGAGAAGAGATAAAACACGTCGATACCAACGTGTCGCAGGGTGTGCTTGCGGTTGGGAATGCACAAACGGCCATTATTGAATCCGAAGCGTGGCTTCAACGAAAAGATGTCGAAGCGCATGAGGCCACCCGAGAACTAACAACGAACGAAATTCGACTGGAGGCCATCCAAGATCGACAAAGGAAACTGATCAGTTCCCTGACGACGCACGAGCAAAATGTATTGACCGCTGAGGGTCGACTTGGTGAAGTTCAACAACTAACCGAGCACGCAGAAATTGCGGTCGCTCAATTAACTAAACTGTCGGAAGAAGCGGACGAAGAGCTGGTTGCCATTACGGGAACTTGTTCTGATTGCGAACGATCCATGCAGACGGAACAATCCGTTACCACCGAGCGTCGCATTCAACTGGCTCGCATCGAGCAACGCCTTGTCGGTTTGCGAACGACGATGGAGCAAATGCAACAAGACTCCGCCGAACGAATGAAGAATGTGATGCAAGCGGAAGCATCCCTTGAAACCATTGCAGCTCGTATCGCTTCCAATAGGACCGCAGTAACGGAGTTTCAGGATCGTTCGACCGAAGCTCAATCGGTCATTCAAAATATCGACTCGAAACGATCCGAATCCGCCTTGCAAATTCAGACTCAAAACGTAGTCCTGCAAAATGCCATCCGCAACTATGACTCAGCCAATCGAAGCGTTGAAAAAGGCCAAGATCGAATCCAAGCACTCCAAGAGCAACAAACTCAATTCGCGATTCAATGGGATGGACTTCACGACCATTACGCTCAGGAATATCAAGTGGACTTGCATGCGATTGCAGAGAGGGCAGACAGGTACTTTGAACATCGCAACGCGGCCAACTTGATCAAACCATCCAATACTGAAGCGCTCGAGCTCGAAGATAGCGACCCAGAAATCAGTTGGTTGCGAGAGTTGCTGACTCTTGCCGTCGATGAAAAGAACTCAAGCGAATTCGACCGAGTTGCTATCGAGTCCGAGATTATCCACTTGAGGCAGGAGATCGCTGCCTCGGGTGGAATCAACATGGAAGCGCTCGCGGAACTCGACGTCTTGCAGTTACGTTTTGATCGGATGTCAAACCACTATCAAGACCTCAGCGAGGCCAAAGCCACGTTGACGAGAACCATGGCGAAGATCGATGAAGATTCTCAAGAATTATTCATTACGACGCTCAACACGATTCGAAAGAATTTCCAAGACCTCTACCGTCGTTCCTTCGGAGGCGGCTTCGCTGACATCGTTCTAGAAGATGAACGCGATCCAAATAGTGGCATCGAGATCGTTGCCACGCCACCAGGTAAAACGACGTTAAGCAACACCTTGCTGAGCGGTGGCGAAAAGGCGTTGACTGCAGTAGCGTTGATCATGGCGTTTTTTCAGTATCGGCCAAGTCCGTTTTGTATTCTGGATGAGGTAGACGCACCCTTTGACGAAGCGAATATCGGTCGATTTGTCACCGTGCTCCGAGAATTTTTGGACACCACCAAATTCATCGTGGTGACGCATAGCAAGAAGACGATGACAGCCGCCAACATGATATACGGCATCACCATGCAAGAGAGCGGTGTCTCGAGGCAGGTATCGGTTCGCTTCGAAGAAGTCGGCGATCAAGGCGAGATTATCAGCAAGCGAGCGGCTTAGATCACCGCGAACCCTGAAATCGCTGCCGGACGAAATAAACGACAACACCGCTTGCCATCACGAGTAGGCTTAACTGAATGCTCAGCCATGCCGACGTTCCGAGCACGAATAACCATCCGGCCAAAGCGATGAGGCTAGGTATCGGATAGAACCACATGCGAAACGGCATATGGACTTCGGGCCGAGTGGTTCGCAGCACATGCAAAGCCGCAATCTGTCCAACAAATTGAACCATGATGCGCACGCATACCGCCGCATCAATGACGCTTTGTAAACTCAAAAAGCAAAAACAAGCCGTAAACGCTCCCAACGCCAGTAACGATACAACAGGGTATCGACCGCGCGGATGCACGTAGGCAAAGATGGCAAAGAAATCGCCCGCTCTCGCTGCTGCATAAGGGATCCGCGAATACGCGAGAGTCCCCGCAAACATTCCGGCCATGCCTGTCCAAACGATCAGCCAAGAAAACGCGACCGCTACCCAATGATCGAACAGCCGCTCCATAAAGTCAGCCGCAATGTTCTTGGATTCCATGGCGATTTGCCAAGGCACGACCGCCATGATCGAAATGTTCATGGTTAAATAAAGACAAGCGATGATCGCGATCGACAGCAAAATCGATCGCGGAATCGTCTTGGATGGCTCTCGAACTTCGTCACCCAGATGGCACACATTGAAGTAGCCTAGATAGTCATAAATGGCGATCGACATTGCGCCACCTAGCCCAATAGCAAACCTACCGTCCAGCTTGAATGCGTTTTCGGGCGTTGCAAGCAAGTCGGCGTTGAAGTGGGTCAACCCACAAACGATCACCGTCATGACAGTGAGCAACGTACCGCCGCACAGAAACAACCCCATCGCACCGAGTTGTCCGACTCGTCGGCAAAGAGCTAGGGTGATCCCAATGACGGCTAACACCGCGATCCACCGCGAACCGCCAGGTATTCCCCATGCCGTCATGGTACGCGGCATACTTGGCCAAGCAAATTCGAGATAACCCAACGTTCCGATGTAACCCGAGGCTAGCTCCAATGCGACACTCACAATAAACTGCCAGACAAACAAAAATGGCAGAATGCGTCCCCATGGATGCCGACCAAAGATCTCCTTTAAAAAGTGATAACTCCCTCCGCTGCCAGGCAACGCGGCTCCCAACTCGGCCCACACGAGGCCATCACAAAACACCAGCAATGCAGCAATGATCCAACCCAACACCGCATGCGGACCATGCATGGTTGCAATAAAAGCAGGAATCGTGATAAATGGTCCGATGCCGACCATGTTGGATATGTTGAGGGCGGTCGCTTGCCAAACGCCCAGCCCACGCTCCAATGGAACTTGATTGTCACCGATCGACTCGTTCATAGAAATCTCATCTCGCATTCGCAAAAAAGTTTTCCAGATATGGTAACAACTTGGACGCCCAAGCAATAAGCAATTTCGATGCTAAAATCGCCATTCCATCGTTACAATCTCTTCCGCAACCCATTTGGCGAATTGTCCCGCGAGCAACGGGCCGAACTGGCGGTGGTCGAACTCTCGCAATGGCAACCGCATTTTCAAGATGACCAAAGCGTCTTGCAGTTCCTAGGTCATTGCGGCCACGGAAAGACGACCCACTTGTTGGCCATCCGACGCGTTTTACCAAACGCCGAGTACATCTATCTCCCGGAAGATGGACCGCTCCCCACAATCTCCAATCGCCGACCGGTGATCCTTGATGAAGCCCAGCGACTCTCGTTTTGGAAGCTTAGACGCGTTTTGAAAGCGGGTGGGCCACTCATCGTTGGAACGCATGTCGATCTCTCAAAAGCCATACGGCAAGCCGGCCTCAATGTGGTTACGTTCAACGTTGCAGCGGATTCGTCCAGCGAACAACTTCAGGAAATACTCAATCGGCGAATCGAGGCGAGTCGTCTCGGAAATGGAACGGTACCTCGCATATCAGCCGAAAACGCTGTACGATTGCGAAACGCATTTGGATCGGACGTTCGAGCCATTGAACATTCTTTGTACGAACAGTTTCAACAACATGCACGGGAGCTACGACCTTGGCCACCTGCCGACTCACAGTAGAAATTGATGAACCGTCCCGACCAAGAATTGCCGGAGAACCGATCACTGGGTTCGTCGTCGTCAAGTCGGACAAGGACGCGCGGTGCAAAGGTTTAGTCGTGACATGCTACTGGTCCACACATGGACGAGGCAATACCGCGCGAGGGGATGTCGAAACAGCAACGCTTTTCGACGGTGAGTGGCAACCGGGCAAGGAGTATCGATATCCGTTTAAGCTCGCCACAGCTACTTGGCCGCCAACCTATTATGGCAACATGATCAATGTCAGCCACTACGTACAAGCCCAGGCCCAAATGCCCTGGGCCATAGATACGAAGACATTGCAAGAATTCTCGTTGACCGCGACCGATAGCCCGCCAGATCTTACGCCTACCAGCAATGTTTTGGTAAAGCGCAGTTGGATCGGCTGGATTATCGCACAGATTCTCTTGCTCGCACTATTGCTTTTCATCCCGCTTGTGCTTTTCCTGCTTCCCATCTTCGGCATCATCGCAGCCTCTTATTGGATTATCCGCGTTCTCATTCCCAGTCAGATCACGGGCAAGGTCGAGTTCAAAACGGAGCCGGCTGCCCTGAGCCAAGGTCAAACACTGACAGGTTCTTGCGAATTCACACCCAAACGAGCCAGCACCATCAACGGCATTACTTGGACGGTTAAATGCATTGAGAAATGCGTGTCGGGTTCGGGTTCCAAACGCTCGACGCACACGCATGAAGTGTTGACGAAAGTCCAATCATTGGCCGAGGCAGGCGTATTGGAAGCAGGCAAGTTGTACAAGTTTGAATTCTCATACGTCATTCCAACCACGGTTCCACCCTCTCTGAAATTTACCGACAATGAAATCAGCTGGAGCAGTGAATTTCGGATCGATATTCCCAAGTGGCCTGACTGGATCAAGGAGATTCCATTCGTTGTAAAACCTGCGTCCAAGGCCGATCTCGCTATGCATGCGAGCGGTGCCCTAACGTCAGCCGCGACCGATGCAACACCCGAAGACGATCCATGGCTGACCGAAGTGTATCAGCAAGTGGTTCAATCCGCCGAAAACCCTGACCGACTCAAGAATGTGATTGAGGCGGTCCAGACGCAAGTCTTTGCAATTTCGGTGGACATCCAGGGCGAGGTCGAGGAGCCATTGGAATCCGACATGGACGAGGATGGCAT
>Ga0247839_1002715_pt1 | contig 25855 bp, 17 predicted proteins | sample LaCruzMarch2015__6_FD_192405 | JGI IMG/M metagenome (GOLD analysis project Ga0247839, IMG submission 192405) | Freshwater microbial communities from meromictic Lake La Cruz, Castile-La Mancha, Spain - LaCruzMarch2015_16m | ecosystem: Environmental > Aquatic > Freshwater > Lake | place: Spain... | reverse complement strand
ACCCTGCCTCTCCCCCCTGACTCCCAACCCCCTACGTCCCCCAGCGACCCGACCGGTCTTCACCATCCTCGTTGGCGACTGCCCGCGCTATCCGCCAGCTATCCGCAGGTTTTCGCAGCCATCGACAGACCCGCCGGTGACGGCCGCGGTGATGTCTTAATCCCCTTAGAAGCGGGTCTCAGATCGAACGCTGAAACCGACACCGACATGGGAGGAGAGAGACGGTCTTAATCCCCTTAGAAGCGGGTCTCAGATCGAACATTACCACGCGGGGGATCGGTCCCACTGGCACGTCTTAATCCCCTTAGAAGCGGGTCTCAGATCGAACGTGGAGGTCGGCGGCGGGGCGGCCCTGCAGGTCGTCTTAATCCCCTTAGAAGCGGGTCTCAGATCGAACTCAGCCGCGACGGGGTCGTGGTCGCGCAGGGCCGTCTTAATCCCCTTAGAAGCGGGTCTCAGATCGAACCGACTTCAAGCTGGGCGTGGAGGAAGTCGAGGGCGTGTCTTAATCCCCTTAGAAGCGGGTCTCAGATCGAACGGAACATGGACGAATACTGGGCGTGGAACATCTGGTCTTAATCCCCTTAGAAGCGGGTCTCAGATCGAACCTTGGGTCCGCAGCCAAGCGAGCAACAACGCGCGTGTCTTAATCCCCTTAGAAGCGGGTCTCAGATCGAACAACAATAACATATACTCTAAAGTTGTCAGAAGGTCTTAATCCCCTTAGAAGCGGGTCTCAGATCGAACAGTGCTCGCCGAGCTACTGAACGAGCAAGAGGTCTTAATCCCCTTAGAAGCGGGTCTCAGATCGAACGACGAATCTCACCACAGCACGTGGCGTACTAATGGTCTTAATCCCCTTAGAAGCGGGTCTCAGATCGAACCATACTGCTACGCGTGTTGCGCGGACTCTGAGTCTTAATCCCCTTAGAAGCGGGTCTCAGATCGAACTACCCGGACCGGGACTGGCAGGCGGAATTTCAGTGTCTTAATCCCCTTAGAAGCGGGTCTCAGATCGAACGCTCGATGCTCGCCCGCCAGCTCGCCGCGCTGCTGTCTTAATCCCCTTAGAAGCGGGTCTCAGATCGAACACGCACAGGTGGACGGTCAATGTGGGACGACAGTGTCTTAATCCCCTTAGAAGCGGGTCTCAGATCGAACGGGGTTGGTTCACTTTGGAATGCGGGGATTCCAACGTCTTAATCCCCTTAGAAGCGGGTCTCAGATCGAACCGTGAAGGCGGGGATCTTGGTTGACTTTGCGGTGTCTTAATCCCCTTAGAAGCGGGTCTCAGATCGAACACATTTCCCGTGACGGTCGGATCTCTCAAAAAATGTCTTAATCCCCTTAGAAGCGGGTCTCAGATCGAACACACACTTTTTCAAGCCTTGGTCACTCCGAGATTGTCTTAATCCCCTTAGAAGCGGGTCTCAGATCGAACGCTGAACAGCACGCTGATGACGATCCAGTCCCGTCTTAATCCCCTTAGAAGCGGGTCTCAGATCGAACTCAGGCCGGCATCGCTCGCGCCCGCGGTCAGGTGTCTTAATCCCCTTAGAAGCGGGTCTCAGATCGAACCCTGATGGGCGCGATCGCCGATGGCGGGTGCGGGTCTTAATCCCCTTAGAAGCGGGTCTCAGATCGAACACCTGTGCGGCGCCAACCTGAGCGGCGCCAACCTGTCTTAATCCCCTTAGAAGCGGGTCTCAGATCGAACTGATTAAAACCGCCGGATCGTCAGTCGGAATTGAGTCTTAATCCCCTTAGAAGCGGGTCTCAGATCGAACCCGCCTCCATCGCCCTGGCGCGCCGGCTCGCGGTGTCTTAATCCCCTTAGAAGCGGGTCTCAGATCGAACCCATGAAGCGCACCCCCGCCGCAATGCTGACCTTCGTCTTAATCCCCTTAGAAGCGGGTCTCAGATCGAACAGTGACCTGGTGCGGCTGCGACGATTCGCCAGCGTCTTAATCCCCTTAGAAGCGGGTCTCAGATCGAACAAATACACCTGGAGTTTACGAGATGAAGTATTTGTCTTAATCCCCTTAGAAGCGGGTCTCAGATCGAACAACCACGGGAGCCCTGTCGCTCCTGATGCCCGAGTCTTAATCCCCTTAGAAGCGGGTCTCAGATCGAACGCCAAAACAGAGGGTAGTCGCAGGGCACCAGCCGTCTTAATCCCCTTAGAAGCGGGTCTCAGATCGAACTCTTTCTCTTTTTTAAGAAGTCAGTAGAAAAGGGTCTTAATCCCCTTAGAAGCGGGTCTCAGATCGAACGCCTGGGAATGGGGGAAGTGGGCTGAGAGCGTATGTCTTAATCCCCTTAGAAGCGGGTCTCAGATCGAACTGGCGAGGGTTAGGAGCTGCTTGTTCTTGAGATGTCTTAATCCCCTTAGAAGCGGGTCTCAGATCGAACGGAGGCGGCGATGAGTAAGATCTTGACGGCGGAAGAGTCTTAATCCCCTTAGAAGCGGGTCTCAGATCGAACCCAAGACCCTGACCACCCACCTCCCGGCTCGCCAGTCTTAATCCCCTTAGAAGCGGGTCTCAGATCGAACCCTAACCCCGGACGCCAGCGGCTAGGCCCAAGCGTCTTAATCCCCTTAGAAGCGGGTCTCAGATCGAACTCGAGGTGCAGGCCGCCCTGCTCCAGCGCAAGCTGGTCTTAATCCCCTTAGAAGCGGGTCTCAGATCGAACTCTGAGTGGCCCCCGCAGTAGCCATGTAGAACTGGTCTTAATCCCCTTAGAAGCGGGTCTCAGATCGAACCGCGGGCGGAGTAACCAAATGACCATCGCCGAAAGGTCTTAATCCCCTTAGAAGCGGGTCTCAGATCGAACCGCTTTCCAGCGCTGTTATACCTGTTCACACTGGTCTTAATCCCCTTAGAAGCGGGTCTCAGATCGAACCTGACGGCGCGTTGACGGAGCTGACGACGATTAGTCTTAATCCCCTTAGAAGCGGGTCTCAGATCGAACGCTTATATGCTTGGAATGTTTCGCGCTGCCCTTGCGTCTTAATCCCCTTAGAAGCGGGTCTCAGATCGAACTGTAAACGATGGTTTGACCCGCCTGGTTCTCAGTCTTAATCCCCTTAGAAGCGGGTCTCAGATCGAACTCTATATCTGTGCCCCTATAGTATAATGTCTATACGTCTTAATCCCCTTAGAAGCGGGTCTCAGATCGAACAAGAAATCCTGGCCCGTTTGGAGACCTCCCATGGTCTTAATCCCCTTAGAAGCGGGTCTCAGATCGAACGTCGATCCCGGGCACGTCCAATCCGAAATTCGCCGTCTTAATCCCCTTAGAAGCGGGTCTCAGATCGAACTTTCTTTGTTTGGAGCCTCCGATGTCCATGATCGAGTCTTAATCCCCTTAGAAGCGGGTCTCAGATCGAACCGTATTGGGCGCACGCAGCGCCTTTTTCTTTGTTGTCTTAATCCCCTTAGAAGCGGGTCTCAGATCGAACCTACCAGGTCGCACCCGCCAGACCGCGACTGCACGTCTTAATCCCCTTAGAAGCGGGTCTCAGATCGAACTGGGTGGCCATGATCTTCGAGTATCCCAGCCTGGGTCTTAATCCCCTTAGAAGCGGGTCTCAGATCGAACCATGCTGCTGTGCGCCGACGACGATTTCGCCACCGTCTTAATCCCCTTAGAAGCGGGTCTCAGATCGAACAACGCGAGCGCGGCGCATGGCTGACCTGTCCAAGGTCTTAATCCCCTTAGAAGCGGGTCTCAGATCGAACCCCTACAATGCGCCGTTTAGGCGTTCTGACCCTGTCTTAATCCCCTTAGAAGCGGGTCTCAGATCGAACGCGGGCTGTGCCACAAATATGTCTCGCTCGCCGAGTCTTAATCCCCTTAGAAGCGGGTCTCAGATCGAACTATTTTCAACTTGGAGGTGTTGAATTCAAAGACGTCTTAATCCCCTTAGAAGCGGGTCTCAGATCGAACGTTTCTTTCAATCAACCGGGCGTAAGCCCAGGTCTTAATCCCCTTAGAAGCGGGTCTCAGATCGAACGCAATATGGTTTCCAGCCAAACGAAGCCTAGGGGTCTTAATCCCCTTAGAAGCGGGTCTCAGATCGAACCCCCAAGGACATCCTCCGCGCCGCAAAGGCAATGTCTTAATCCCCTTAGAAGCGGGTCTCAGATCGAACGACTGTCCTGTTAACGTCAGCCAAGTACAAGGGTCTTAATCCCCTTAGAAGCGGGTCTCAGATCGAACATTCCCGGGAGAATATGCGCCACTGGGCGCCCTCGTCTTAATCCCCTTAGAAGCGGGTCTCAGATCGAACGCAGTGAAATCCAAGTTAACCGCCAACGAGCAGGGTCTTAATCCCCTTAGAAGCGGGTCTCAGATCGAACACGATTCAACGGCTATTCGAGGAATGAGAAATGAGTCTTAATCCCCTTAGAAGCGGGTCTCAGATCGAACCTGGGGCACCGACGGGGGCGGCATCGGAGCGATGTGTCTTAATCCCCTTAGAAGCGGGTCTCAGATCGAACTGGATGCTGAGTCACAGGCAACGCAACTGGTCCGTCTTAATCCCCTTAGAAGCGGGTCTCAGATCGAACCCCCCCACAAAATTTTTCTCCCGCTCCCCCAATCGGTTACGGAAGGAAAATCGCACACCAAAAGAAGACGAAAAAGTTAGGTTTCGCATCGGCCCGAACGGTCACTCTTTCGCCTGATGGCGGCCTCGCAGGGCCAGGGTTTCGACCGTGCGATCTTACCCCATTTCGCTGCCTGGGCAACAAGAAGGTCCAGTCCCGGGGCGGGTGTCGTTTGCGCTGGCCGGGAGGTGCGGCTCAGGCGTCCGCGTCCGGTCCCTCCAGTGTCGGCATGAGTGGTTTGAGGTCCTGGCGCAGTAACTCCGTCTGCCGATGGCAGAGTTGGTGCAGGCTGGTCGGGGTGTCATCACCGACGGCCGGGGCACTTGGGTGCAGGTCCGGCCAGTCCTGGCGGGCCAGGGCCCAGGCCTGGTAGAAGCGCGCCCGGGCGTCCTTGTCGAGGCGGCAACCTTCCGCGTCGCTCTGGGTGAAGTCGGCCGGTGTCAACACGCCCTCGAGCAGGCCCAGGACCACCAGGTCGACCGACGGGCGCAGGGGCTCGATCAGGTCCAGCACCAGTGATTCACGCCCCGGCACCAGGCCGTGCAGCAGGCCGCGCGCCGGGTCAAGTCCCTGCTGCTGCACCGCGCCCAGCATGTCGCCCCCGAGCAGGGTGTAGCCAAGCGAGAGCAGGGCATTGATCGGATCGCGCGGCGGGCGCCGATTGCGGCCATGAAAGCCCCAGACGGGCGGCAGCCAGGCGCCCAGCCAGTGGAACCAGGCCGCGGCGGCGGCGCCCTCGATCCCCATCAACTCATTGCTGCTGCGCGCCTGGCCAAGGTGCGCCAGCGCGGCGTCCTGGGCCTGGCGCAAGGTCTCGCAGGCCTCCGGTGCCGCCGGGACGGCGAGGCGGGCGGCGGCCTGGGCCTGGCCGCTGATCTTGGCGGCCACCAGGCGCCGGGCAATGGCCAGGCTCGGTTCGGTGCGATCCGCCGCCCGGTGCTGGGCGGTCCGCAGGGCGACGGTCGCGCCCAGGGCGGCGCCCATCCAGACGCTCGCACCGCGCCCGCGGCCGGGCTGCAGTACGGCGGGGATCTGGCGTTCGGCCAGGGCGCGCCAGACATCGCACCCGACCAGGGCGCGGCCGTGGACCACGACCAGGCCCAGCAGCCCCAGCGGGATGTGCCGCGGCTTGGTGCCGGGGAAATCGACCCGCAGGGCGTGACCCTCGAGGGTAAGCTGGGTCTCGCGATGGTCGATGAGGAGCATGAGATCGGCGTTCATAATGAATCCAGTATGGGGCAGACAATGCAGCCTTGGTGCCGGAGCAAGCTTGTGCGGTTGTCGAAGCCAGCGCTAGTGCGTCAGGCAGTGCCGCCAACTGCCGACGGCGGGCTTGGCGCGTTGCAGGCGTGGTTGATTCGCATCGCACAGGAGCGGGCCATCGATGACCCCCGGGCCGCTGAGCCAAAGGCTTGGCGGTTCGCCGACCGGATAGGCGCGCAGGTCGTCCTCGCGCGGGTCCATCAGGGCCTCCAGGCGGTCGAGCAACTGTTCCATCTCATCCCGCGTGCCGAATACGAGAAAGACTGACTCCTGGACCGCGAGCGCTTCGGTACGCAAGACCCGGTGCAGACGCTGCAGCCGGCGGGGATGGGCGATGTCATAGGCGATCAGATACCAGCCGGGGCCTTGCATGATGATTACTCCAGGTCGTGGGTTGTCTACTCATCGCGCGTCGACTTTCGGTTGTTCGCGACAAATATACCCAAAGCGATAAGATAATTGTTCCTCGCTGACCACCGAACACTGACCGCCGACCACTATAACTCAGCGGGCAGCGGCCTCATGCCACCTGAAGGAGCCCGGGGTGGGCGCCGGTGGTGCGTCCCTTGCCGCGCGCCAGGGTCGGGCGGTGCCCCTGCACCCAGGCGAACAGCAGGCAGTCGGTCTGCGGGTCCAGGTCCTCATTGAGTTGCACGAACAGGGCCGCCGCCTCCGGCTCGCTCAGCACGCATTCATGGACCGACAATTGGCCGTCCAGGCGCCATTCGCGCAGGGTCCGCAGCGAGCCGCGGCGCACGCGGTTATCGTGGATGTCGTAGGCGATGATGGCGGTACGTACTGGCATGGACGCGACTCCGTGATACGCTGTATTGAACCACCCGGTGGTGGGTCGGGTCAGCGCTCGCAAGCTTGCGTCAAGGGTCGGGTTGTGCCGCGTAGCGCCGAACGCGGTATTCCTCGATCCGCGCCCCGCAGTCGCGCATCTCCTCGGCGCTGAGTTCGTGCCCGCGCAGGGCGGTGGGCAGGTCGAGCGACAGGTGCAGATAGCGTCCGCCGCGTTCGCACACGGCGGCGGCCAGGTTCACCGGCAAGGTGCCGATGAGGGTGTCGCCCGGCTGGATGATCGCCGGGTCGAGATGGTCGATCACCTGGTCGACCGCGATGCCTTCCTGGGCCGCCCAGGTGCGGGCGCCGGGGTGGCGGGAGATGAAATAGATGGTCATGGGATCTCTGTTGCGTCAATAATCTCGATTTGCTCAGGGGCCAGGGGAAGAAAGAACTGCGCCGTCTCCTGTTCCTTGACGCGAGTGATCGCGTAACGGATGGCCGCCCGCTTGCCCAGGGTTTCGACCAGGGTTTTATTGATTCTCGACTTGTGCGGCTCGAAGTATTTTGCCGTTCGCAGCGCGGCGGACTTGCGCCAATCCAGCGCCTTTTCGATCCGCTCGTAGTCCCCGCCCATGGGATTGAACACCCGCGCCGCCACGCCAAGAAACGCCTCCGCCATCGCGAGGGTCGACCAATCCGTGGTGGTTTCGCCCCGGCGGGTCCGCTCTGCCAACCAGAGCAGCAACGTAAATTCAGTGTCGCCAAGGTCCAGGCGTTCATCGTCCGCCCAGGCGCCACGTTGCGCGACGTTCAGTACTAACCGTGGGTCATCGAGCCCGCGGTTCGCCGTGGCGACGACGCGGGAAAAGCCCGCCCGCCCAGTGCTCAGACGTTCCGGCAGGCCATCACGCAGGCGCACGAAGGGAATGTCCGCCAGTTCCACCCGGGCATTGCGGGCATCCACGCTGATCTCCTTGTCGCCACGCTTGCTGTGGATGCGAAGGTCGTAGGGGGTGGGGTAGTAGAAGTCCCGGTTGGTTTCATAAGGATCGGAAACCAATACATGGGACAGCCGGTCTTGCGGGCGGCCAAAGAGTGAAAGTGCATAGCCCAGGTAGTACCCCATGGTCTTGCGCCCCCCGGCAATGGAAACATGCACCTCGCTATCCGGGTCCTGGGTGAGTTTGCGCAGCGTATCGGTAATGAAATCGGCGGCCAAGGTGTTCTGTTCCTGGGTGCGGATATCCTCCAACGGCTGCCCCGTGGTATCGCACAGGATGTGGATATTTTCTACCGGAAAGGCGATCCCCTCAAGTCGGTAATCGCGACACAGGCGATGAAACCAGCCATCGGGCAGCAGGAGATTCAGTCGGGCATTCTCCGCGCCGGTGGCCGTGGTGATCAGATGCACCTCGTGGGGAATCCACGGCGACTCCGCCCGGCAGGCCAGGGCATAGAGTGTTTCGGTGACGACCTGGGGCGTCAACCCGGTGACGGCCAGCAGGATGCGGCGCGGGGATCGGGGATGGTTCATCGCGGGTGTCCGTGGTGTGTCAGGCGAGTGATCGAGACCATAGTATTCTTCTTCGTTCCGAGTTTGCGTGTGTGCAAGCTTGCGCCAGGTTCCCGGTGCCGCGCGATGCTCCACGCGATCTTCTTCGACCGCGATTGTCGCTCCGGCCAAGGAAAGCGTAGGGTGCGCCGCGCGCACCCGGTAACCTACCAACTGCGCGGGCGTTACTGGTGCGCGCGGCGGGCCTTGATCATAATTCCAGCCAATCCGCCAACTGCGAGGTCTATGGTCCGCACAGCGGACCCTACGGCCCCGCGAGCGTAGGGTCCGCTGTGCGGACCTGCGACCTCCCGTCCAGCGGTGTGGCCGTAGTGATGACCAAGGCCCCCGCGGCGCACTCTACGATGCCGCATCGCCGCAAATGTGACCGAGGCCGATCACCGGATCGACCGCGGCGCCTTACGGTGCCGAGCAGGCGCGGGCGCCGGGGGGGCAGGAGCCCGTAGGGTGGACAAGCGATAGCGCGGTCCACCCAATCCCGCGCCGGCTTGCGGCATGGGGGTTACGCAGTGGGGAGTGGCCGGATCAGCGTCAGTGCACAGTTGCAAGTGTGTGCTGTAGTCTTTTACGTGTTCCAGTAGGACTCGATCAGCTGCAGACCCCGGCTTCATAGCGTGGATGCATAGCAACGACGCCTCACGTTTGAATTTCGACTGCAGTCGCGTAGACCGCCTTCTGCTTTGCCGCCTTCCCCGGCGGGTCATCCCACCAACCTTCCCGTTGCCAGCGTGAACGAATGTCGGCCAGCGCCGCCGCCTTGAGCGCGGGATCGGTGATCTCAGACCACGCCGCCGCCAGCGCTGCGCCGCGCAGGGTTTGGTCCTGGGGCGCGTGGTTTTGCTGCATGAGCCGGGCGACTATCTCATCGACCCAGGGACAGGTCGGCTCGGCGGGTACCCGCGGTTGGGGATCGAACAGGCCATAGCCGGTGCGGGTCTTGGCGCCGATGCCGCGGTCGGCCAGCGTCGCGATGAGCATCTGGCGGGCCAGGTCCAGCCAGGCGCGCTCGCCTTCGAGCACGAACAGGAAGGCGCCCTGCACTGCGATCTGGGCGTTGGGGATGGGGCTGTCGAAATCCGTGGCGGGGCTCGCGCCGTCGTGGCCGTAGTAGTCGGCGTGATGTGTGGTGACGATCTCATCGACCAGCGGCTTATTGGTATCAGGCTCCTTACCGGAGCCAGGTACCCACCAGGCGTCATGAAAGGTCACCAGACCGGATAGTCCCTGGGGATGGGTTCCGCTCGGATCGGCGTCCGTGCCGAAGAGTTCGGCGAAGACGTCCGGGCATTGCTCGGCGAAGGGGCTCGCGCGCACATGGGCCTTGACCACGCCCTTGACACTGGAGCCAGGGATGTAGGGGGCGCCGTAGCTGTGGCTGATGGCGCAGCCGGTCTCCAGCATACCGGCACCGCTCAGACCGATGAAGAGGCGGGTCTCCAGGGCCAGTTCCACCTGGTTGAAGCGCATGGCATCGGCGGTGGCGCCTTTCCAGCGGTTGTAGGCGTTCTGGTAATAGGCATCGGTCGCAATGGCACAGACCCAGGCCAGGTGCTTGGTCTTGGCCTCCTTGTTGTCCGTGTCATGCTCGGGGAGACCACGCTGGATCAGGAGTCCCGGATGGGCGTTCCGGGCCTTGGCATAGAGCGGGCGCAGGGCCTCGCGCATCAATGGCGTGGTCATGGGGTGGGTTCCTCTGTGACATTGGCGCCGGTGGCGTCCACGCGCAGGACGCCTTGCACATAGCGTTTGATCCAAGAGGATGCGTCCAGGGCGTGGCGGGTCAGCTTGCGCGTCTGGGACAGATCGGCGCGAATGATGGCAGTATGCAGTGCGGTGCGATCCGGTACGTCGAGTGTACCGCCGGCACGTAAGACGGCGTTGAGGTCATCGAGTAGCGCATGGTGTTCGGCATTGCCTTTTGCGAGCAAAAATCCGGTCGCCTGGGCCAGTCCATTCTGCAAAATCATGCCCGGCAGTTTATGGGCCAGCGCCCCGTACTTTTCCTGCTCGGGCAGGTCCCGGCGCCGCTCGACCCGTTCATAGGCCGCGGTGGCGACCGCATGGGTGCGCATCTTGATCATTCCGCTGTCTCCTTGGTGAGGAAGCGCACCAGGCCGCGACCGACCCCGGCCTTGCCGCCGAGTTGCATCAGGGTTCCCGTGGCCGGCAGACAGGGGGCGAGGTCCTTGGCAGGACGCCGATCAGTGGCGTCATTCGATCCGGAGAGTGCATAGATGCCCCACAGGACCGACTCCGCGGGCAGGTTCTCCTCGTACCAGAGTGCGCCATTCTTCACCGTACCGGTTTTGTCATCAATGGCGATGCGGGCACGGACCTCGGTGGCGGTCTCGGCGAGGAAGCCGAAGATGTCATCGGGCAGTAAGGCGAAGCGCTGGACGAAATCCATTTGCCCGTCAGCGTCAGCGGGGTGCAGGGTGCGGGCAATGATCTGCGCCCAGGCCGTGACCTTCGGATCTTCCTGAGCGGTCAGGTCCAGGTCTTCCAGTACCAGCTTGCCATCCAGGAGGTTCTTTGAACCGGTCGCGACGAGTGCGTTCTCGTCGCCCGGCCCGGTCGGCAGCGGCGGTGCGGCGCGCCCCAGGTCCTGGGCATAGCGGCGCAGGACAAAGGGTGAAGTGGCAAAGCAGACGATGCCGGCCAGGGCGCGCACCGGCAGTGTCAGCAACTGGGCATCCCCGACCGCCAGTGCACCGGCGAAGGTGTCGGTCTTGCCGGGGCCAGCCTCCGGACCGAACAGCAGCCGAGCGGCGGGGGCATCGCGCTCGGCGACCTGTTGGCGCAACACGCCGCGCAGTGAGGAGCCCGGGACGATGGGCAATTGCGTTGCCCGGGCGCGGGCGATGGGCAGGTCCACCACACCGGTGGATTGACCGGTTCCGCAGTGCAGGGCGGAGAGTGCATGGAGATGGAAGAGTCTGGGTTGCATGGTGTCGTCCTGTTGGCAAAGGGGTGTTGACCGGTGGCGCGGGCCGTCAGGCGGGCGGCGGGGTCCAGGGTGCGGGCAGGGCCAGACCGAAGCCGTCGCGGCGGTCCTGTTCGACATCGCACAGGCTGGCGAGCCACAGTGCCGCAAGTGCATCAGGGTCGGGCTGGCCGATCAGGCGCAACCAGTAGGTCGCACCGGCGCCGATGAGCTTGCGGGTCGGGCGCGGCCGGCGGCCGGCCAGGTCCCAGCCGGAATGGGGTTGCCAGCGCGTGACCGCCGCCGCGACCAGACGCAGGCGGAGCCCTGGTGTGAGTGGTGGCGCGCCTTCACCGTCATCACCCAACCAGCCGGGCCGATAGCCGGCGCCGAAGAAGGCCGGGGTCAGCAGGGTGAGGGTCAGGCCGCGGGCGTTGGCGATGCGTTCAAACCAGCCCGGGTCCGGGATGGGCCAGGCCGATTCGGGTTGCGGTTGCAGTGCGGCCAAGCGCCGTTCACCGCCCAGGTGTACCAGCGCCGCCGGGAGCGCTTTGCCGCAGCGTGCCAGCAGGCGTAGGCCAGCCCCGGGCGCGGTTGCCTGCAACCAGTGATTGGTCGGCTCAAAGTCCAGGCCCTCGGTCTGAAACAGCCGGCCGGGATCGCTGGTCAGGGTCGTGGGGTCGATGGCGACATGCGTGCGCCGGTCGCCGGGCGGGGGTGACCAGCCGCGTTGTGTCAGCTCAGCAAGGGACCGCGGTTGTCCCTGCCGATAGGCCATGAGGTCATCCCAATCCCACCAGGCGGGTCCGGGGGCGGGTTTGCCCTTCAGATCCTCGGTCAGGCGCACCGGGGTCAGCCCGTCCGGCAGGTCCGACCCGGTGCCCTCATCGAAATCTCTGGGTTCGGCGCGCACGCAGTGAATCTCGGCGTCGCGGCGCAGGTAGATCGCATCCGCCGGTTTCGGGACCAGCAGGTGCAACTTGCCGCTCTGGTCCGGGCGGGCCAGCAGCGGCCCGGCGACCGGCAACTCGGCCAGTTCCAGCCCAAAGTCGCGGTCGGTCGCCCGCGCCCAGGCGGTACGCAGACAGCCGGCGAGGGTCGAGGGCGGGGGAAAGCGGGCCGGGTCGGCGCCCGCCTGGCCGTCGAAGGGTCGGCCTGAGCGCACGATGATGGGTGCAAGTGGTTCCAGGCTGACGACGCGGCTCGGCGTGGTGTCGGCTTCCGGTCGGCGTTCCGATTGCGCCTTAGCTGCGTCCGGTGGACGGTGCTCGAGCGTCTCCGGCGACTTGCGTTTGTCGTATCTGGCGCTTGGCTTCTTGTGGGGCTTACTCATGCGCGTTCTCCCAGGTCGGCGGCACAGCGGGCGGATAGCCAACGCGCCATAATGAGTGTGTTGGCCAGTGCGCCCAGGGGCTCGCTGCGGGCACGTTCGAGGATCAGATCCCGGATTTCCTTGGAGAGCACTTTGGTGCCGCCCTCGGTGCGCGCCCGGTCGAGCAGGCGCGCGACCTCGGCTCCCCGCATCCGGCCGGCGGTCGTTCCTGTGTCCTTGCGTAGCCAGGCCAGACGCAGGTCGATGGCGCGCAGGTCATAGGCCGCCCGGGTCGGGAGTTGACCGTCGCGATAGGCGCCCGTAAAGCTGGTCAGGGCCTCAAAGGCGGCGTCATCCGTCCATTGCTTGCGCCATTCCAGCTCGCCGCCCGAGCGGATGCCCAGCACGATGGCCAGGGCGTTGCGTGTCTTATCCTTCCCATCGCCCTTGGCGGCTTTCTCGGCGCGGTTGGCGCGCTCGCGCAGTGCGCCCAGCGGTTCCATCAGATGGCCGATGCCGAGCCCGACTGAGAGCGTCGGGTGGTCCACGTTGAGTGCGTCAGCCACCGGTGCCAACGCGTCATGGAAGGCATCGGCTAAGCAGCGGGCGCAGGGCATGGCATCGTTGAGCGGGACCAACGCGAGCACATCGTCACCCCCGGCATAGATGGCATGGCCATGATGCTTGTGCACGATCTGGCGTACCCGCGAGGCGAAGCTATGCAAGCAGCGCGAGATCTCCCGTGAGCGGTCGGCGCTGTCGGCGCGCGACAACAGGTCGCCCATGCGGTCGCCGTCGGCCTTGAGGATGGCGGCATAGGGGACCGGCGCACCGGGCATGGTCCGCATGACCTGACGCAGGTGCTCAAGTGCTTGGCGTTCATCCGGTTCGAGTGCATCCTCGCCCTTGGCCGACAGGGCGTTTTCGAGCCGAAAGTCGAAGAGCATCTGGGCGTCGTAGGGCAGCGCCGCATAACAATCGTCATTGCCGGTGACGCGCGTCGCCAATTCCATGCGGACCAGCGGCTCGTAAGCCTGGCGCAGGCACTGCTGTTGCTCCGCCGACAGGCTGCGAATCCAGGGATCGGCGGCGATGCGCGAATAGGCCGTGAACTGCTCGGGGTTGCCGGCCAAGCGCTTCATGACACCCAAGGCGTCGAGCTGCTCGCCGCGTGACAGGCCGAGTTGGCGTCGGGCGCGATGCTCTTCGCCCCAGTGCCTTGGCAAGACCGTCTCCAGCGCACCGTCCAATGAGGACTTGTACAAGCCTTCAGTTGCCGGCGACACACCGGGCCGGCAATCGCGGGTCGCCTTGCGGGCGGCCAGGGTGCCGCCCAGGCGCTCACTCGCTTGGGCATAGCCGTCGGGTACCGCTGGAATCTCCGACCAGGCGGCGAAGCCTTCGAGTAGGTCGCCGATCTGGGCGTCCCAGACCTCGCCACGCAGCGCAACGGCCAGTTTGCCGCGTGCCACGGCACCAAGGTCGGTCAGGCGCGCGGCGGCGGCGGCCTTGGCGCGGGCGCACAGTTCGCGGGCCGCTGCGGCGTCCGGCAGCAGCACCTCGGCGCGCAGGATGTTGGCGATGTTGGCCTCGCGTCCCGGCTCCGACTGGGGCCGCAGTTCCCGGTCGGGGTCGTCCGGGCAGGGAAAGATCAGGCAACCAGGTTGCTTCTCATGGAGCACCAGCGCCGCCGCCCGCGCCGCCTCAGAGAGCAGCCAGGAGCCGCACCAGAGGTCGCGGGTCCGCCGGGCGGCCTCGATCAGGCTTTGCACCGGACCCAATGACAGGGTAATGAGGTAGCTGGTCATGGTCATCCCTTCTCGAAGTAGTCCATGAAGGCGCTCAGCGGATCAGTGCCGCGTCCCTGCATGGGTTGGATTTGCTCGGCCAGGGTCCGAGCTTGGGTGGGATCATCGTTGGGCCAGGCGGGCTGGTATCCCCCATGACCGAAACCGACACGCACGGACAGGCGTCGCTCCCATCCCGGTACTAACAAGGCCGCCGGCTGCCATTGCTGGCCGTTCCAATAGGGCCGCAGGATCAGTGGACTCGCCATGCGGTCCGACCCGTCTGGTACCAGCATCTGGTCATGGGGATCGCCGGCATCCTTGAAATGGAAGACGATCGGTAGACCGAACGCAGCTCGCGGATAGACTCCCTTGACGGTATGTTCCGGCGCATGCTTGAGCGCGTGCCGTTTGGTTTGAAGCCGGAGCGTATCGGCTTCCGGCCAGCGGCTGCGCCCTGGACCCGGATTGCGGCCCATATTCTGCCCTTGGCGGAAGCGTTGGAGGGCTTCAACGGCGCTCGTCCAAGCGTTGGCCGCATCCCCACCAGATGTTCTAAGGATCAGCCGTCCGCCCCGCTCGGCAACCTCGGCACGTGTCACCGGCTCCAAGCCCTCGACCTTGACCGCGCCCAGGCCACGCCGGGTCCGGGCGCCGACGCCGCCGAAACTGGCCCACCAACGCAAGGCTTGCTCGGCTTGGGCGCGTCGCTCCGCATCAAGGTCGGATGCGAAACGCAGCGCCAGGTCGAATCCATAGCCCTTGCACAACAGGCGGGGATCGCCGCCCGGTTCGATGATCAGCGCATAGGCGGGAAAACCCACCAACTGGCTCTTGGCAGCCAAGTCGGACGAGTGGACTTCATTCGCTTTCACTCGCACGGCCACCTTGCTCGCCTTCGGCCCCCCGCGCGTAATGCCGCCCCAGATAGCCGTCTCGGCCTCGAAGACATCCGCTGGTTGTCCGTTCGTACCGTACAACAAGCGCCACCAAAAGCGCAATTGACCACGAATGCCCGAGGGGCGGATCGGCATGGTTTCGTCGATCTCGCCAGCCCGCACACCCCCGCCGTAAAGCGGTGTCACCAGCTTGCAGGATAGGGTCTGCCAGGCGTGGCGATCGGACTGCGCGCCGTCCGTCCGCCAAGCGGCGTGGGCGGCCTCCAGCGGGACGGCAGGGTTTGGTTTTCTCACAGGCGTTCTCCGTGTTGTGTCATCGGCACCGGGCATTGGGAAGCGCGCGGTCAGGCTTCGTACAACTCCATCCGCACAAAGGGCGCGTAAAGTGCCCGACGATCGGCGGCCAGGCGTGCACCGGCATCGGTCTTGCGATTCTGCGTCAGCATCTCGTCGTACTCGGCGTGGTCGACGATGCGCCAAACCAGCAAGCGCCAGCCCTCCACCGAGACCAGGTAACGGTCGCGGGTATGCTGGCCCGGCTTCAGCCAGAACAACCCGTTGCTCCAGGGGTCGTGTTTCCCGGCCAGCAGGTGCTCGCGCACCCGGGCCACGCGCGCAATGTAGTCGTCGGGCTTGCAGCCCTCGATGGCACGTACCCTCAGCAGATCGTCAAAGGCCCGGCGCGACAGATAGGGCACCAGCGCGGATGGGCGCGCCAGTTCTTCCCAGATCAGAAAGCCGACCGGTGACAGGCTGATCTGCCCAGCCCCAACCTCCTCGAACAAAGACTCCAGTGCGGCCCGCTCTTCAAAGGGCAGGGCCGCATCCAGGTCGGCCCGGGGGATGGCCGATTCGTTCTGAATGCGCTCCAGTAGCGGGCGAATGGGCTCGAGACGCGAACGCGCGAACTCCACTGGCATGGCCGGGAGCGGAATCACGGCGCTGGACTGCTCGAAGATGTACTTGGCCGGCACCCCCTTGAGCATCCCGATCAGCACCGTATAGGGCACCAGGCTCTTGAATCCGCCAGTGGGATTGAGTACACATTGGGACGCGCCGTTGACATCAATCTCGCGCAGGATCGCCTTGGTAAAATTGAGCACCCCGGCGGTGCGAAACGCCTGGGCGTCGATGACCTGCAGGCCGGCAATCACCTCGATCCGGCACACAATGCCGGGCCGGGCACGCTCCAGATAGCGCTTGACTGCCCCGGCGCACGCCTGGCCGTCGGGGGTTTCGGAACTGAACAGAACCACGCTGTCTTTCTCATTGACGTCCATGCGTGCCAGGGAGTGGATTTCGGCCGACAGGTCACGTTTTAGCGCCGCCTCGTCGTCCATGCGCGCGGACTGGAAGGTCTTGTAGATCGCCGCCGCGGCGGCCTCGACACCGCCATGGTTCACCACCCAGTCTGCATCGAAGCGCGGCTCGCGCGGCAGTTTCTTGGCGGCACTGGTCCCGCAGGTGCAAAGATAAATCGACACGGTCTAGGTTCCTCATTCACGGTCAGTGGCGCCATCGTTGGCAGTCATGGTTGTGACGTTGCGGATCATCGGATAATCCGACGGAGTCCGCTTGTGTCGCAAGCTTGCATCTCAGTGGCCGGCGCCATCCGCCGGCTCGCCGATCCGATACCCCCCCAACCCAAAGGCCGTCCCCTTCCCCACATGGGTCCACTGCCCGACCCAGAGCGCGGGCCAAATGGCGGGCAGGGCGGGGCCGTCCAGGGTGATGTCGCCGATCAGGCCGCCCATTTGCATGAGGGTGTCCTGGCGGGAGGAATAGCGCGTCCATTCGTGCCAGCGCAGCCAGTGTGCGTGCAGGCGCAGCGCCTCGGGGTCACGGGGGAAGCCGCGCGGATCGAGCCATTCGGGATCATTGGCGGGAGCGCCGCCTTGCAGTTGGGCGAGTGTGCGCAGTCGGCGATAGAGTGCATGGACCAGGTCGGCGGCGGTCAGGTCGCGTGCCCCGAGGAAATGGCCGTTACGCTTGATCCGCAGCGGGGTGCCGAGCCGCAGTCGGGCCTTTGCCGGGGCCGGCGGGGGTAACAGTGGTGCCGGGTCCCGCGGTTGGTAAACACCGTCGCGGGCGCTGTAGACCTGCTCCCAGACCCCGTCGCCCGGGACGCGCTCGCGGGTCACGCCGGTTATGCTGAAGCGTCCGCGGGCACTGCCGAAGCCCTGTTGACCCGCAAGCCCAAGTGCGTGGATCAGATAGGGCGCTTGCGCGATGGCGGCGCCGATCAGGTGGATGGTCAGCTCGAACGGCGCGCCGGGCGCGAGGGTGCGCGGCGCGCTCGGGTCGAGGTCGAGCACGAAGGGATGCGGCATGGCACTGTAGCCGTCCTGGGCCTGTGCGGCCGCCGCCGGGGTCTCGAACAGGGTCGAGTAGACGCAGTTCTGGGCCAGCAGGCACCCGGCACAGGTCGGCTGTCGGGTCACGCAGGCGGTGCGGCGCAGTCCGTGCCCAAGCAGTCCGCGCCAGGCGGAGCCGGCATAGTCCGGCAGGCGGATGGGGTCCTGCGCCTCCAACTCAAAGCGAAGGCGTGCCAGCGGGGGAAACTGCAACGCGGGCCTGGCCGCGTCCGCGGTCAGGGTCGGTGCCTGGTCGGTCGCCATGGCCTGGGGCTCTGGGCGTGCGCGGGCGCTCATGTGCGCCCCGGCGGTTGCGGGCGACTGATCTTGCTGACGCGGTCGAGCGGAGCGGTCGTCATCCTGTGCGTTCCTCTTTGGCTGCGCGGTGGAGCCGTCCGTGGCTGTGTTCTTAATCCTGGCACTCATTGTAGGGCTGACGACAGTGCGGCGCAGGTTTCGCAAGCTTGCGGACTACGGAGCTTTGTTATAGCTGACTACGCCGGGCATCAGGCAGCAGTTGCCAGGTCCAAGGTCGATAGCCCGGCGAGCGGCAGTGCGGTGATGCCCGGAGCCATCGGATAGCGTCGCCCGCCGGGATAGACGACCCACAGATGCGCCAGATCGAGATCGGCCTGCGCGATGTGCATGGAGCGGCTGCTGGTCGGGGCATCGCTGCACTTGTACTCGAACCCGAAGCGTCGGCCATGCCGCAACAGCAGGAGATCGAGTTCCGCACCCCGCTGAGTGGCCCAGAACCAGGCGTCCCGTTCGCCGAACCGGATCAGGGTCTGCTCCAGCGCGAAGCCCTCCCAGCTGGCGCCATAGCGCGGATGGCTTCTGAGGCCGAACAGGCTGTCCAGGCCCAGCAGATGATGCAGGATGCCGCTGTCGCGCACATAGACCTTCGGCGACTTCACCAGACGCTTGCCCAGGTTCTCGAACCAGGGCGCCAGCACCCGCACCATGAAGGTGCCCTCCAGGAGGTCCCGGTAGTGATTCACGGCGGTCGGACTGACGCCCATCGAGCGTGCCAGTTCGGCGGCGTTCCAGGTCTGTCCGTGGAAATGGGCGAGCATCCGCCAGAAGCGCCCGAGCGCCGACGGCGCCACCCGCGAGCCCAGCCCCGGGATGTCGCGCTCCAGGAAGGTCTCGGCGAAGGACTCGACCCAGCGCGCCCAGGCCGCGTCCGACTCCGCCAGGAAGGCGCGCGGAAAGCCGCCGCGAAACCACAAGCGGTCCTGCTCGCCCGCCCCCGTTTCGTCGAGTGAAAAGCCGGGCACCCGCACCAGACGCACGCGCCCCGCCAGGCTCTCGGAGACGCCTTGCACCAGGTCCCAGGAGGCGCTCCCGAGCAACAGGAAGACCGCCTTGCGGTCCGGCGCGTCGCACAGGGGGCGGAGCAGTGCGAACAACTCGGGGAGGCGCTGCACTTCATCGACGATCACCAGACCAGTGCAGGCGGACAGCACCGCCTCCGGCGTCCCGGCCAGCGCCGCCCGATCGGCCGCCCGCTCCAGATCGAAGGTGGTCGTCGGTCCCGGCCAGACGCGAGCGACCTCGCGGGCCAGGGTCGTCTTGCCGACCTGCCGGGCACCCAACAACGCGACCGCGGGGGCCTCCGCGAAGTGTTGTTGGACGGTGGCAAGGAGCCGCTCTCTGCCGAGTAATTGTTGCATATCGTAGGGTAGAACAACGATTTTCAACAATTATAGCCACCTTCCGGCCGTAGCGCCCCGCGTCGAAACAGTTGGAGCAGGCCCCGCATCGGAGTGCGCGGATTCCCCGATTCCTGGTACGGCAACCGCCGCTTGCCCGATCCGCACCCCCGCTCTACAGTTTCCGCAGACTCGCCGCACGAGGACTCGCGGTGCAGGACGCCCTGGGGGTGCTGTTCGCCGCCTTCGGCCGCAACCGGCTGCGCTGGTCCGAACTCGACCCCGACTGGGGCACGGTGGTGGAGGGCCACCGTCTGGGCGCACTCTCGGACATCGACGCGGACCTCTTTCTGCGCCAGGTGCCGATTGCCGACCCCGCCGTCCGCGCGCCGATCGTCCAGGGCGCCCAGGGCCTGCCCTTCTACCTGGATAAGATGGTGCCGGCCTGGCAGGCACTGAAGACGCTCGCCCCCCTCGCACACATCGAGTGCGAGGCGGACTATGAGCGGACCACGGCGTTTCTCAACGCTCTGCTGGACCTGGTGCGGGACGATGCCGGGCATCCGCTATACGCGCTCGTCGCGGTGGTCGGCGACCTGATCGAGGCCTACGAGATCGACCACGAGCCGCGGTAGTGCGCGACCCAGGCGAATAGCAGGCTGCCGTCCAGGGCCTGGGGGATGGGCACGCTACGCTCTGCCCATCGGCATTCGCGCGACCACATCCGGTCAGATCGGTTGCCCCCGTGCGCTTTCCCCGCTAGCCTATCAGGGTGATTCTACCGCCCACAGACGCGACCTGACGAGGACCATCGGCCATGGGGGACTGGAGGGATTCGGTCGTCTTGCTGACCAATGACGACCCTGATGACAGCGGTTTCGGGACCGGGTTCGTCTTCCACCGCGACGGCAGCGGGCGTGCCTTCGTGCTGACCTGTCTGCACCTGGTCACCGCGCTCGGGGGCGGCGGGCGTGCCGCTGCGGCGCCGTTGCACCAGATCCGCGTCAACGACCGGATCGCCGAGGTCTGGGCGCGCGGCAACCCGGTCCTGGACCTGGCGGTGCTCGCCGTCGATGGGCTCGCGGCCGAGCCGCTGCCGTTGGGCGCGCGCGCCCAGGCGGGCCAGACGGTCGAGGCCTTCGGCTACCAGTGGCAGGTGGAGGGCGACGGCCTCACCACCACCCGGCGCCTGGCCGGCCTGGTGCTGCGCGAGCGCAACCGCGTCGCCCATCGGTGGCGCCCGGAGCAGGCCTGGTTTTGGGACCTGGAACTCGCCCCCGACCTGACCGGCGCACTGCGCCCGGGACCCGGCGCGGGGTCCTGTGGGGGCTACAGCGGCGCCCCCCTGTGGGATGCCGCGTCCCGCACCGTGGTCGGCATCATGCACCTGCCGCACGCCCAGGGGCCGGTCCGGGCCCTGTGTGCCGAGTGCTGCGCGGCCCTCACCGCCGGGATCCCGGACTACCCGGCGGTCCGGCCGGCGCCTGCCCCGGCCGCGCCCCGTCCCTTGGCCGCGCCGGGCCCCACCGACCCGGCCCCGGGCTTCGACTGCTTTCTGAGTCACAACAGCAAGAACAAACAGGCGGTCAGGCGCCTGGCCGCCGAACTGCGGCGCGCCGGGGTGCGCCTGTGGCTGGACGAGGAGCAACTGCGCCCCGGCCTGCCCGCGCTGCCGCTCATGGAGTCCGGGATCCGCGCCGCGCGCAGCGTGGCGATCCTGATCGGGGCCGACGGCCTGGGCCCCTGGGAAGACGAGGAGATGCAGGCCGCCCTGCGCCTGGCCGTCCGCGACGGGCGTCCCGTCATCCCGGTGCTCCTGCCCGATGCCCAGACCGATGCCCAGGGCGATGCCCAGGGTGAAGGGCAGACCCAGGCGGGCCTGCCGCTCTGGCTCGCGAACCGGACCTGGGTCGACCTGCGCCCGAGCACCGAGCCGGACCCGCGGCGCGGGCTCGAGCGGCTCCTGTGGGGGATCACCGGCGACCCGCCGTCGCCCGCGGCCCCGGGGTCCAGCGCCGCCGCCCTGGGCGCGCGCGAGTGGCTGGCCTGTACCCTGGACCACGGGGAGCAGATAAAGCAGGTCGAACGCTGCCTCCTGGATCGGGACGGCCGACCCGCCCCCGGCCTCTGGTTCTACCGCTTCGAGGCCCTTCCCGCCGACTGTCCCCAGACCCTGGCCGCGCACCTGGCGGTCCACTTGGGCGGGCTGCCCCCGGGGATGCCGTCCCTGGACGCCCTGATCAGCGCCCCCGACCTCGACGGGTTCGGTCCCGACGGCCTCTGGGAGGCCCTGGTCCAGCAACTCACGGAGCCGGACCTGCAATCGGGTCCGGTCCGGCGGCCGGCCCCGGCGGACCCGCCCATGCAGACGGGCGCGCGTCCCGGGTGCACCCGGGAGCGGGCGCGGGCGCACCAGGTCCAAGAGGCGGACGCGCGCTCCCGGCTGGCCAGGGAGCAGGCGCTGGTCCGCGATTGGATCAACGCCGGGCGCCTGCGGGCGCTTTATGCCGAGGTCCCGGCGGCCCTGGGGCCGCAGGCCACCGCCGACTTCATCACCGGGGCGATCGAGCGCTTCAGCGCGGTCCCCGGTCTGAATGGTGGGGCCCGGGTGCTGTTCCTGTTCGCCTGTCTGCAACCGGCGTTCGACTGGCGCCGCGGCCTGCGCCGCAGCCTGTGCCGCTTATGGCCGCTGCCGCCCCTGGAGATCGCCGCCTGCGAGCCGCTCGGCGCCCTGAGTCCCCTGACGCGGGAGGACCGCAACGCCTGGCTCGCGGCACTGCCCGCGGCCCCGGCAGGGCTCGACCCCGCCACCCACCTGCGCCTGCGCTGGCGCCTGGCAAGCGCCTTTCCGGAGCGCGCCCACCAGGTCCGCTACCAGCCGGTGTATGACGCCGTCCTGCCCCTGTTGCGCGGCCCCGACCGCCGCGACCCACCCCCGGGAGACCCCCAGTGACCCCCTTGACGCTCTATTTCGGCGACGGGCGCCCGCGCCCCCAGACCATCGAGCAACTGCGCGACTGCGCCGTCGACCTCGCGGCCCTGCAGGACCCGGAGTTCTACCTGGCCGGCCCGGACCTGCGCGCCGCCGTCACCACTGCCCTGCTGCTCGGGATGCCGCTGCTCTTGACCGGGGAGCCCGGCTCCGGCAAGTCCCGGCTCGCCGCCTCCCTGGCTCGGGAACTGGGCCTGGAGCCCGTCCTGGAGTTCGTGGTCAAGTCCGACACCCAGGCGCGCGACCTGCTCTACCGCTACGACGCGGTGGCGCGCTTCCACGCCGGCCAGGCCGAGGGGCGGCCGGCCGACCCGCGCCGCTTCATGACCTTCACCGCCATCGGCCGCGCCCTGCTGTACGCCAAGCCGCCGGCCTTTGCCGCCGACACACTGCACCTGCCCGCCCGGCCCCTGAACCACCCCGGCCGCCCGCAACGCTCCGTGGTCCTGATCGACGAGATCGACAAGGCCCCGCGCGACGTCCCCAACGACCTCCTGACCGAGATCGAACAGATGTGCTTCACCCTGCCGGAACTGGCGGGGGAGGGCGAGCCCATCCCGAGCGTGGCCCTCACGACCCCCGAGGAGCGCGCCAACCGCCCCATCGTCATCATCACCAGCAACTCCGAACGCGCCTTGCCGGAGGCCTTCCTGCGCCGCTGTGTCTATCACCACCTGGAGTTCCCGCCCTTCGCCTGCGACCTGGGCGACCCGCCGCCGCCGGGCCGGATCACCGTGGAGGCGATCTGCGCGAGCCGCCTGGGCCGGCGCTTCCCCGGCGGCGCGGGCCACACCTTGCTGTCCGAGGCCCTGTCACTGTGGCGCTACCTGCGCAGCCCCGCCGCCGGGCTCGCCCGCGCGCCGTCTCTGGCCGAGGCCCTGGGCTGGCTGGCCGGTCTGTCCCCGCTCCCGGGCCAGGGCCCCCAGCCCAAATGTCTGGCCGATCTCGACCCGGACTGGTTCCTGGCCCACACCCGCGACCTGCTGTTCAAGAACCAGCCGGACCAGGCGCGCGCCGGTGACCTGATTGCCCAGTGGCGCCGCGTCGGCACGGGTGCCGGATGATCCCGGCCGTCCGCCTACGCCAATGTAGGTCGCCCTTCAGGGCGACGGGCCGATGGCGCGGACGCCTGGTCGCCCTGAAGGGCGACCTACACCTGTCCATGGCCGGTATGATGATCAAGGCCGTGCGGGTCGGGCGTCGACCGGTGCGCGCCGCGACCTCCGGTCGGCCGCCGGCCGAGGCCCGCTGAACCGCCCCCATGACCCAGCCGGCGCCCCAACTTCCGGACGCGGACGCGGGTCCCTGGTCGCGCCTGCCCGACCTGGACCGGCGGCTGCGCGCCGCCGGTTTCCCCGTGGGCATGGACCGCTGGCAGAACGCCCTGGACCTGATCGCCGCCCTGGCCGCCCACGGCGGCCTGCCGGCCGACCCGTGCGACCTGCGGCCCCTGCTGGGCCCGCTCTTCTGCCGCTCGCCCCGGGAGCAGCAGGCCTTCGCCGAGGTCTTCGCGCACTGGTGCGCCGCGTCCGCACCGGTCGCCCCGCCGATCGCCCCCCAGGCCCCCGCCCGACCGCCGCCGACGCCCCCGCGCCAGGCACCGCCCCGCGCGCCCCTGTGGCGGGTGCTGGTCCCGGTGTCCGTCCTGGTCCTCGCCGCCGCCCTGGGGCTTGCCGTCTGGTCGACACCGGACCCGGCCCCGCGCGGCGTCCAGCGCGAGACCACGCCGATCGCCGGGTCCGCCGTCCCGCCCGCCTACACGGGTCCGACCGGCTACCTGGAGGTCCCGCTCGAGCCCTTCCGCCCCCGCACCCCGCCCGAGGTCTTGCGCCCGAGCCCAGGCGCCCGCGGCTGGCTGGCCGCGGCCGACTGGCTGCTGCCGGCCCTGCCGCTGGTCGCGGTCGGCGTCTGGCTCGCCTGGCGCCGGCAGCGCCTTGCCACCGTGCTGCGCGCGCGCCGCGGTGACCCCCGCTCCCCGCTGCGCGACCTGACCCTGACGGAGGCCGACGACGACCTGTTCGACGGCCCCCGGGTGCGTGCGGCGCTGCGCCGGCTGCACACCCCGGTGCCCGTGCCCACTCGGCGCCTGGACGAGCGCGCGACCTGCGAGCGGGCCGCCCGCCACCTGGGCCTCTTCCTGCCGGTCTACCGCGACCAGCCGCGGGTGCCCGAGTGCGTGGTGCTGGTGGACGCCCACCACCGCGGCGACCACCTGGCGGGGCTGGCCCCCTCGCTCATCCGCCGGCTGCGCGCGGCCGGGCTGGAGGTCCAGGGCTATGTCTACCAGCGCGACCCCACCCGGGTGCGCCCCGCCTTCGCGCCCGCGTCCGCCGGCACCGCCGCGCCCGGGCCTGCCCGTACCCTGGGCGAACTGGCCGGGCACCACGCCGGGGCGCGGCTCTTGATCATCGGGGACGCCGCGGACCTGATGGATCTCACCACGGACCGCCCGGCCCCCTGGACCGAGGTCCTGGCCCTGTGGCCCAGCCGCGGCCTGCTCGCCACCCGCCCGGTCCCCGAACCCTGGCGCGAGGCCCTGGCCGGGGCCGGGCTCGGGCTGGCCCCGCTCGGCGCGGCCGGGCTGATCCGCCTGGCGGGCGACCTGGCGGCGGACCCCGCGGCGGCGCCCGGCCGGGCCGCAGCGCCGCCCGCCGTCGCCGCGGACCCGGGTGCGGCGGCCCTGCCGCCGCGGCTCGCGCGCGCCGGCGGGCCCGGCGGCGGGCGCGACCCGGCCCCGGCCGAGCGCGCCGCCCTGGCCGCCGACATCCACACCTGGCTCGGACCCCGCGGCCGGCTGCTGCTCGCCGCCGTCGCCGTCTACCCCGGGCTGCACCCGGGCCTGACCCGGCGGCTCGACCTGGACCTCTTCGAGGACGACGACGCCCAGGGCCGCACCGCCCGCCTGCTGCGCCTGGCCCGCCTGCCCTGGCTGCGCGGCGGCAGCCTCCCACACTGGCTGCGCCTGGACCTGCACGCGGCCACCCCCACTGCCGAGCGGCGGCGCATCGGCGGCATCTACTTGGAACTGCTGCGCTCGGTCGTACTGGACGGCGAGACGGGCATCCGCCTGCCGGTCGCGGTCCCGGCCACGGGTGCCGGGGCGGGGTGGCGCCGGCGGATCGAGCGCTGGCTCTTGGACCTGTTGCGCGGCGCCGCGCCGGACGCCGCGCTGCGCGACCGCATCTTCGTGGACACGGTGCTGCGCCCCGGGCGGCTCGACTTCCGGCTCCCAGTGTGGCTCGCGCGCCTGCTGCCCGGCGACCCGCGCCGCTGGCGCCCGGCCGGGCTGCTGCCGCCGCTGGCCCTGGCCGTCCTCCTGGGTGCCGGGGTCGCGCTCGCCTGGCAGGGCGGCTGGCCGCCGACCGCGGACGCCGGCCTGCGCGCCCGGGCCGCCGCCGCGCTGCTGGCCCTGGAGGATCGCGCCCACGCCCGCATCGCGGTGCTGGAGGTCTTCCACACGCCGGACACCCGCGCCCTGGCCGAGTCACTCGCCCAGGCCCTGGCTCGCACCGGCTTCCCGGCCCCGGTGCTGCGCCCGCTGTCGGCCCCACCCGCGGCCGGGCCCGGCGCGCCCGCCCCGGTCAACACCATCCAGGTCGGCGACCTGGGCGACGCCGCCACCGCCCCCTTCATCGCCGAGCGCCTCCTGTATCTGACCTGGGGCGAGGCCCCGGTGATCGCCGACCGCCTCGCCG
>Ga0247839_1002712_pt1 | contig 25867 bp, 16 predicted proteins | sample LaCruzMarch2015__6_FD_192405 | JGI IMG/M metagenome (GOLD analysis project Ga0247839, IMG submission 192405) | Freshwater microbial communities from meromictic Lake La Cruz, Castile-La Mancha, Spain - LaCruzMarch2015_16m | ecosystem: Environmental > Aquatic > Freshwater > Lake | place: Spain... | reverse complement strand
CCCTTTGCTTCCTTCCCTTCCTTTGCGTGAGGCCTGCATCGTTTCGAAAAATCTTGCGCTTTTTGCGCAGGATTTAAGCGGTAAGGGACTAATCCGGCGGCAGTAGGGGTTGTTTCACCGACGACTCCTTGCCACCACCCAAGTCTGGAATCCAGCTCCCGCCGGATTAGGTCGCCACGTATTCCCAACGGAGATTTCCGTTTTTTATCTCAATGCGCGCGAAGCCGCGTGGAGTGTCCTCGTTGACCCCTTTCCACCATGCGCCTGCGATGGCCCCGCCGGTCAGTACCGGGATTCCACCGGTTTCCATTTTCTCTTTGATATGGACGTGACCCTGGAGCACTGCCGCAAGGGGTCTACCTTGGAAAATGCGAAAGATTTCCGCGGCATCGGTCACCTGAAGGCTCGGCGAGGGGGTCTCTCCCACAGGAGTTTTCCTGTCCACAAAGGTGGAGAGCACGGGGATGTGGAGGCAAAGAATGAAAGGCTGTTCCTTCGGTGTGGAGGAAATTTCCCGTGCCAGCCATTCGAGGCGGCCAGTTCCCGCACATCCCCGGTAGACGGACTTTTCCGGAACAATTTCCAGAGTGTCCAGAATCACAAATTTGTAGCCGCCTTTTTCGAAAACCCGGTTCGGTTCCGGAATCCCCAACTCGTCGCGCCAGAGCGCCCACGGGTCATTGGCCGGCACGGAACCATCGGCAGGGCGGGCACCCGCGAGGTCATGGTTGCCCGGCACGTGGTGGACACCGCCCGGCAGTTTTTTCAAAAACTCCTTGTACTGCGCGAAGCGGGGGAGGCATTCCTCTGCCCGGGAAACATGTCCGCGGTGGATGACATCCCCCCCTGCGATGATGGCATCGGCCCGGGTCGCCGTGATTGCCTCAGCGGCACGCGCCAGCGATGCCTCATCGGTGAGGCCCGGCATGCAATGAACATCTGTATAAAAGGCAATACGCACGGGGGGCAGCCCGGCAGCAACCGCATAGTCAAAGCGCGCCAGCACCGCCCCGAGTGCCGCCGCCCCTGCCAGCCGCCCGAAATCTCTGCGCGTGAGGTTGGTCGAGCTCATGCGGACGAGTTAACATGAAAAGTCACTCGGCGCAAACTCAGGGCAACACACCAGGTTTTTCCGGAAACCGGCTCGCGCCAAGTTCGCCAAGGCCGCCAAGAAAGGGAGGTGGATGGGGTTGAATCGCCCTCTTGGCGTGCTTGGCGATCTTTGCGCGAAACCCCTTCTTCCTGTGCTCCAACTGCACCCGGTGCCGCCGTGACATCCGGACCGTGATCGCTCATACTGATTGACGGGGCACTGCCTCCGATCTGCCAAGAAATGTTTAAAAACTTCCACTCTCCGTTGTATTCAGCCCTGCTTTCCAGTGCCTCGCTGATGACTTTTCGCAGCGAAAAGTCCCTCAGATTCCTTGAGCGAGCTGAGATCAAGAGGAATAACTGGACTCAAACGCACTGAATTCGAACTCTCAAGGAATCTAGAGCCATGTCGAAGCCCGATTTTGATCTTCCGTCCGAGGACTCTCCGGATACGCCATTCGACGTGTCGTTGCGTCCGCCGATTTTTGAGGAATTTGCAGGTCAACCGAAGACGGTGGAGCGATTGAAGCTGCTGGTGGAGGCTGCGACGAAGCGCGGAGAAGCACTCCAGCACATTCTTCTCAGCGGGCCGCCAGGTCTCGGAAAGACAACGCTCGCCTACATCATTGGAAATGCCATGGGCGTCGAAGTGAAAACCACCAGTGGACCAATGATCGAGAAAGCGGGGGACCTTGCGGGGTTGCTCACGAACATGACCCCGGGCACGGTGCTCTTCATTGATGAAATCCACCGCCTGCAACCGGCAATTGAGGAATACCTCTACCCGGCCATGGAGGATTTCAAATTGGACATCGTCATCGATCAGGGACCCAGCGCCCGCAGTGTGCGGCTGAACCTTTCCAAGTTCACCCTCGTTGGAGCCACAACCCGGGCCGGGATGATCAGCGCGCCGCTGCGTTCGCGCTTCGGAATGAATTGCCGGTTGGACTACTACGAGGCGGAGGACCTTCACGACATTGTCGAGCGCAGCGCGGGGTTGCTGGGAGTTCAAATCGTCGATGGGGGCGCGGGCGAAATCGCCCGCAGGTCCCGCGGGACCCCCCGCATTGCCAACAATCTGCTCCGGTGGGTCCGCGACTACGCCCAGGTGCGCGGCGATGGGATTATTTCTCCCTCACTCGCATCCGCCGCTCTGGAAATGCTTGAGATCGACGAGGACGGCTTCGACGAAATGGACAAGCGCATCATAGAAGGCATCATCAACCTCTTCGGCGGAGGTCCCGTGGGCCTTTCCTCCCTCGCGGTCGCCATCGGCGAGGAGTCCGGAACGCTCGAGGAAGTCCATGAGCCCTACCTGATCATGAAGGGATACATCAAGCGCACCTCCCAAGGCCGCGTCGCCATGGCAAGGGCCTACCGAAAAATCGGGCTGGAGCCTCCCCGCGAAGCCCCGCAGGAAGAGCTCTTTTAACCCAGCCGAATTATATCTCCTTAGCTAAATCCAATTCTCACAGGAACGTGTCTTCGAAGAGGCTGTTGGCCCAGTCGAACATATCGATGTAATTCTCCGCGCTTGGAGCTTTGGCCTCGCCAAATGAGGCATCGACCCTCTTCATTGCCTTGGTAGCTGCGTCATACTGGTAGCTGGCTGTAAGCCATGAGGCATTCCTCGAAGTGATCGGGCTGTAGCACGCGGACATCGTCACCGGCACAGGATCCGGAGCCTGGCCTTCTATCGCGCGCAGAATAGCATCCGCACAAACCTTCGCCTGGGCATTGGCCATCGTGCCGGACTTCGGCTGCGCCGTTGCCTGTGAGTCGCCAATGACATGGATATCCGGATGGCGTATGGATCCGTAGCTCAGTGGATCCACGGGCGCCCAACGCGCCCCGGCATCTACAAGGCCTGCGGCTGAAACCAGCGCACCAGCCTTCATGTCCGGGAGATAGTTGGCAACCTGACCGGAAATATTTCCCAGGCTTGTCACGAAGGTCTTTGACGCGGAGTTGACCGACAAAACCGTGCAGTTGGGCATGTATTCCACAATCCCTTTGAAGGTCTTCGAGAAGGCATTTCCAAAACCCACCGGCTCAGCTGTGATCCCGGGATTCGCGTCACAGACGATGACTTTTCCGCCGAGTTTTTTGCGCTTGATATAATCGGCGATTACGCAGGCGCGTTCGTAGGGGCCGGGCGGGCAACGATAGGGAGCTTTCGGAATGTTCATCAGGAAGACGCCGCGTTTCTTCAGTCCCGCCACCTGGCTCTTGAGCAGGGTCGTCTGAGGTCCTGCAACCCAGGCATGCGGGGTGAGAGTGGCATCGTAGTTGCCGGCGGGAGTCACGAAATCAATACCCGGCGCCAAAATCAGATGATCGTAGGGAAGAGGGACCGTTCCGCCGGTTGTTGAAACTGATACAGTTTTTGCCAACGGATTCACCTCCGTCGCCCGGCCGACAACCACCTTGATCCCGTATTTGCTTGCCAGAGTCCCAAGCCCGATCGTGATATCGGCCATTCCCAGCGCTCCCGTGACCACAAGATTCGAAAGGATGCACGATATGTGCTGCGGGCTGGCGTCAACCAAAGTGACCTGAACTTTTCCCTTGCCCCAGAGTGCCAGGTATTTTGCGGCTGTGGCGCCGCCGAATCCTCCGCCAACCACCACAACACGCGCAAGCGGCGTGGCAGCAGACGCCAGTCGTGGAATCGCCAGGGTCGCACCGGCAAGGCCGAGGAGTTTGATGAATTTCCGGCGGTCCAGGGTTGTGGATTCCAGGACCTGATCGATGAGAGAAGGAGTTTTCATAAAATTTGTCCGGTTAATCCTCGTCCTTTGTTTCGGAAAGCGTGGCGAGGTAGGCGGCAATCTCGCGGATCTGCGCATCGGTCAAACCGCGTGCAACAAGGTCCATGATACCCTCGGGAACTTTGCGGGTGCGCATCTCGCTCAATTCGGAAACAATCTCTGAGGCCTCCCCTCCGGTGATCCCTTCGAAGCCGGAGGAAGAATGGCATTGGAAGCAGGATGAGGCCAGAAGGCGCCCGGACGTTGAGGCCGCCACTGGAGCCGCGGGTGGAGCCGCGTGCCCGGACAACGGGACGGCCACTGCCGCAATGAGAATGAACTTTTGGAATTTCATGACGCGACCGTGCTCTTCAAAGGTGAATTTTCCATGAACCGAAAATGAATAATTTTTCATTATTGGAAATAATCTCGCGGCGCTGGCGGCGGCGTTTCAGGATGCGCTTATGCGAATATTGTTGGCGGAGGACGACCCGAAGACGGGCAAGTGGCTTCGCGAGGCGATGAAGGCCGAGGGGTGGGCGGTAGACCATCTGGCCGACGGTGGACTTGCGCTCTCCGCCGCGCGCGCGGCACCCTATGATGCCGCTGTCGTGGATGTGATGATGCCCGGCCGCGATGGACTGGGCTTCGTTGCCGAACTTCGCAAATCCGGGCAGTCCCTTCCGGTTCTGCTCATTTCAGCGCGTGGCGGGGTTGATGACCGGGTTGTTGGGCTTGATGCCGGGGCGGACGACTATCTGCCAAAACCTTTCGCCATTCAGGAACTCCTCGCACGCGTGAGGGCACTCTGTCGGCGAAGCCCGGTTGTATCGGAACAGATTTTGCGATGTGGCGACCTGGAGCTCGATGTTTCACGTCATTCTTTCCGGAGGAGTTCCCGGGAGATTCCGCTCACGGCCAGGGAATTCGGGATCCTCGAGGTATTGATGAAAAATGCGGGGCGCGTGTGCAGCCGTCCCATGCTGCTCGAAAAAGTCTGGGACTTTCACTTCGATCCGGGCTCGAATATTGTGGACGTCTATCTGCGACGCCTGCGTCAGAAAATTGATGCACCGGGAGAACGAAAATTGCTCCATGCCATCCGGGGTGCGGGATACGTGCTCAAGGAGGAGCAATGAGAGTCTCCATCAAACAGGGGTATATTGTGCTGCTGGTTTGCTGCGCCATGCTCTTTGCGCTTCTCGCCTTTCATGAGCTTGTCCAGGAACCCAATGCCTATGCGTCCGAAGGGGCCGGCGCCGAGGGCCCCAAATGGGTGGCCTTCGCCGAACTCGCCATCTATTGCTGCGTGCCGGTCATTCTGCTTGCCAGTTGGTTTCTCATCCGTCGCACGCTGCGGCCCTTGCATGAAATCGCCCGCCAGATCGACGCCTGGGACCCTGAGCGGGGGCTGAGGCCGATGGAAAATACAGATTCACCCGAGACATTGGCGGTCGCCATGGCACTGGCGCGGGCTTCCGAGCGGCTCCGACGCGCATTTCAGGAGATCCGCGAGTTCTCGCTCCGCGCCTCGCATGAAATCAAAACCCCTTTGACTATTTTGCGGGCTCAGGCCGAAACCGAGGCCAGGCACGCCGAGTCACGCGGCGACGGGCCGGCCATGAGCCGCATGGAGTCCCAAGTGGAGGAGGTCGACCGCCTGGCACGCATGGTGGACAGCCTCGGACTCCTCTCAAAGGCGGATGCCGGCATGCTTTCTCTAAAGTTAAAGCCAGCGCGCTTGGACGAACTTGTCGTGGAATTTTTGGAAGACATCCGCGTTTTGGCCGAGCCGACCGGCCTGGTTGTCGGGACGAGGATTGAGCAGCCGGTGTATGCGTTTTTTGACAGCAGAAGAATGCGCCAAGTCTTTCTTTCTCTCGCGGAAAATGCCGTCAAATACAACATACCCGGCGGAGTTATCGAAATGGGTGCCGGCGAAATCAAAAAAGAAGCAGTGCTCTGGATTGAAAACACTGGAACCTACCTTGAGGCTTTGGAATCCGCCAAGGTGTTCGAACCTTTTTTTCGCGGAGCTCAAACCTCGCGTGAAATCGAGGGAGCAGGTCTCGGCCTGAGCATCGCCCGATCAGTCATCGAAGCCCAAGGCGGCTGCATCGCCTTTGCCTCCATCCCGCCAAATCGGATTCGGGTCACCATTCATTTGCCACTTGCTCCGTCAAGCCCGGCTGAAACCGAGTTGGCACGACCCACCGATCAATTCCAAGCCGATCAGGGACTTGGATCGGGAATCTGAACCGGGCCAGCAATGCGGGTCTATCTTTCCCGAGAGGTTTTCCCTGCAAAGGGAATTCCCGGCCGAAATTGACGAAACCCGCTCTTGTGAGAGGTTGAATGTTTATGAAACAAACCCAATCGGGGATCCGAGCCCGGCCCGTGGTCGTTATCGTGGGAGGAGGATTCGGCGGGCTCAGTGCGGCCAAGGCCCTCGCAGACGCACCAGTGGACGTGATTTTGATCGACCGGAGCAATCACCACCTCTTTCAGCCGCTCTTGTATCAAGTCGCGACCGCCGGGCTCTCGCCGGCCGATATCGCACAGCCAATCCGGGCAATTCTCCGCGACCAAAAAAATGCCACGGTAGTTCTTGATGAGGTCATTGGGATCGACCCTGACGCGCGGGAAGTTCTCACGCCGGATTTGAAACTGCGTTACGATTTCCTCATCGTCGCTGCCAGTGCGAGGCATGCGTATTTCGGGAACGATCAATGGGAATCCCTCGCGCCAGGACTCAAAACGCTCGACGACGCAACCGAGATCCGCCGCCGCGTCCTGCTGGCCTTCGAGGTGGGGGAAAAATCGCGCAATCCCGAAGAACTCGCCGCCGCGCTGACCTTTGTCGTGGTCGGTGCCGGCCCGACCGGGGTTGAGATGGCCGGGGCGATCTCGGAGCTCGCGCGTTTCACATTGCGCAAGGATTTTCGCCGCATCAACCCGGCCCAGTCACGGGTGATCCTCGTCGAGGCCGGCCCCCGCATCCTTCCGACCTTTTCCGAAAAAGTCTCCGCCAGCGCACAGCGCCAACTCGAACATCTTCGCGTCGAGGTGCGGCTGGGACATCCCGTCACGGCAATCACGGAATCCAATGTCACGGTTGGCGCTGAAGTCCTCCCGACCCGCACGGTCGTCTGGGCCGCGGGAAACAAAGCCTCTCCGCTCGCTGCCATGCTCGGCGGGGAAGTGGATCGCGCGGGACGGGTGAAAGTTCTGCCGGACCTCACGATTCCAGGGCATCCGGAAATCCAGGCTCTCGGCGATATGATTTCCGCGACATTCGGAGGAGGAAAACCCGTTCCCGGGGTGAGCCCCGCCGCCATGCAGGCCGGACGCCATGCCGCACGGAACATTCTCCGCCAGATTGATGGGCGCACGGCAGAGCGCTGGGAGTATTTTGACAAAGGGAGCATGGCGACCATCGGACGCAATGCGGCCGTCGCTGAGGTTGGACCCCTGAAGTTCGGGGGTATTGCCGCGTGGGGGGCCTGGGCATTCGTCCACCTCTTCTTCCTCATTGGCTTTCGCAACCGCTCGGCCGTTTTTCTCCAATGGGCCTGGGCCTACTTCAGCTATGCGAAAGGCGCCCGCCTCATCGCACGTCCGGCAGGTCGCTGGGGCGTGTTGCCGCAGGAAAGAATCACAGCCCCCAAAGAACCTGTAATTTAGAGCGGTTCAAGAAAAACTGTAGTCGCGCCCGTGAGGGCGTGGAGGGAGAGACTCGAGTGAACGTCTAGTTTCGATCCAAGGTGACGAAATTGCCTGATTTGATTTTGAAATCCATCGCATCCCGTGAGGGGGAGCCATAGTCACCGCGAAGGGTGAAACTAATGTCTCCATTACGAGTGAAGGCCGCGATGCCGGCCCGCATTACCCAAGCCCGACAGAATCAGCAGAATGGAGCTATTCCACTTGTAAGTGCAACTTCGCTTCGTGGTTCGAAACCGGCCATGACAACCTTGCCCTAATCGGGCCTCCCAGTGAATTCTGAGTGTAGGAATTCCATATTTGTATGGGACAGCGCAGGAACGCTCCCTTCGGCGGCGTGATGCATATCCCACGAACGGAGAAGCTGGTGCGGCTTCCGAAGAACTCGAATTCAATGAGATTTTCGGGACCGACTTTGAAATTCTGTCCGTCATTGCTGCGGAGAACGTCTCCATTCCGCAGGACGAGAATAATCGCCGCCTCCAGAGGAACCCCGGCTATTCGGTGTGCGACGTTCCGCCAGGAAATGGAAGCCTCCTTTCCCCGCACTTGCAGTCCCACCCGCACACGACTCGACCCAACGAGGTATTCGGCCTCGGCAAAATGCCTTGAGGTTTTCAAGATTTTCGCGCGGGCCGGTATATAGCCACGGCTGCCTCCCACCTCGCGCACTGAGGAAAAAAGAGGTGCATATTTGCTGCTGCCACCCCCCACGATCAATCCGGAGCCGGCGCTCCACAGGTCCACGAAGTTCTGCGTATCGAGAGCCCAACGACCCCGCATCTCTTTGTTGAGTTGGACTGAGATCAAGCCCTGCCAATGCGCGGATTCGACCTTGGCAATTTCTGTGGAATCCACAGACGGGGCCTTTTTAGGTGGCCCGGCCTTATCAGCTGACAACGAGGCTGCAAAGACTGCAAAAAATGCCGTGATTTGGGCCTGGTTGTCGCTCATTGGTATTCTCTTCAGCCGCTGCTCTCCCGCCAGTATGGTTCCCAGGCAGAATTCTCCTCCGCCCTGGAACGAAGGGAAACCTATGGGAAGCCCGTAAAAAGGAGTCTCTGAATACGGAGCTCTGGAGTCAGCAACGCAGGACACGCTGAAGTCAGGGAAAGTCAGGCGCTTGTAACCCGCAAGAAACCGCCCCACGGCCATCAGGGCCTCCCGATCACCCGATGCGTCCGCATAAACCGACACGGCCTGTGCAGTCACCATGCTATAGATTGCAACCATTCCACCACACTCGGACCAGAGCCCATCTTCGCGCTGCCATGGCAGCACCAGCTTCTGGAAAAACAATTCGGAGAACCGGGTCCATTCGGGAATGTTTCGAAGTTGGCCCATCTCATAAAAAAGCGCCCCAAACCAGGCGGCATGGTTGCCCGGGAACCCGCTTGCGCCTCCCCCGAGGAAGGGTTCATGACGATCGCGAAACTCCTTGAATGCCGCATGGGCCGCCCCGTCCACGACCTGCTCAAGCCGGGATCGAAAGGATTGCGTTCCCAAGTTGCGCTCCTCAACAATTCTCAGGGACCGCTGCAAAAAAAAGATCATCCACTCCCCGTGGATGCGTTCCCATTCCCGGCCACGGGAATAATGAGGCTGCTTGAAGTCTTTTCCAGTGATACTTAGTATGTATTGCAGATTGCGAAGGGCCAGATTCCGCCACGTTTTCCTCTCGGCCGGATTTGCTCCGCAGTCTATAATTTTTTCCGAAAGAAGGAGGAGCGCGTAGTGGGCGAACTGATTCAACTGGGAGGGGCCTTCTGCATCGGGATAGAGGATAAGGTCCAGATCGAGGCTGCCCGTGGGACCATAATGCGGGGAGAGCAACTTGGCCCATGTTTTAAGAATTCGTGCAGATGCCTTCCGCAGGATCTGCTGTGAAGGGTTGACGCCTCCTTCAGGTGTTTTTGGGGTCGTGGATATTTTCATAAACCCGGAGGTACGGTTGTTTTCATGGGTCCTGGCGGACTGGAATAATCCGGTATTTCACGGCGGTCTCGAATGGCTGTCCCGGAGTTTCTCCCCGTGGAAAATCAATAAGCACATTCCGGCACACCACCCTGGATTGGTTGTCATCAGCCCACTCTTCCGGTGAAAGACGCGCACTCAGAGGTTTCTCCAAGAGAATCTCGATGGTTCCATCAAAGCGCTTCACGCGGATCGCCTCCACATTTTTTGTCGGTTCCACAGTGGCATCCTTCCAATCTGAGCCGGTTTTGAATTCGATGGAGAATTTTGGAAGGGTGTTTTTTTCCACCAGGTGAAACCGGTTATCCCTCAGGAAAAACGGGATAACTTCACAAAGTTCCCCGATCTCTTCAGGCGTCTCAATTTTTACGGAGGATTCGATTTCGAGCCCGTTGTTGTCTCCCTTAAAGCTCCGCTTGTAGGCGATTTGACCTCGCAGGGCGATTCTGGAGGGATTGGTCCCCATCAGGCCCTCGAGGCTGACGGAAAAGTGATCAGGTCCAACTTGGATATCCGATTTCGGACGCAGGCACCGGGACGAGGTAAAGAATTTCCCATTCTTCGTCTGACCGCTAATGGCGTGGACCGGTCGAACCCGCCAGGCCGCCGGCAAGTCGGGCGTTTTGCCTTGAAAGCCACGGCTTCGGCCGAGGATGAGGGGACCGGAATCCGGCGTCCAAAACGCCGAAAGATTGCCGCCTCCAAATCCCCGCGCTTTGTTCTCATAGTCCGGGGGGACAAAACCGGTGAAGATGATCACCCCAAAGTGATCGAATTTGGCGACAACAAAGAAATCTCCAAAGCGCTCCACAAAGCGCTCCGGCTTCTCGAAAGGAAGTTTCAGAAGCGGGGAATTCTCCGCCCGCAACTTTGACATATACTGGAAAAAATCTTTGCGGGTGTATTCCGTTGTGAGGTCCGACCGGATCCAATGGTTTTCCTTCCATGGCTTGAGGCCGGGCGCTTCGCCGGCCACTTCTTTTTTCCGTTGAGCCTCGCTTCTTATGAGATCCGCCTCCCCGGGCCATTCCACAAGCGGCAATGCATAGTCCGTTAGCATGGCGGCACCGTAGTTTCTGTCTCTGTAGCTCCACTGATCAGCGGGAGAATCCCCGCTGGTACGGGAGTTGAAATGGCAAGGTCCGAAAAAGAGCGGACCGCCCTGGAGGTTGCGGCTCTCCGGCGGTTCCGGAAGCGAAAGATATGCCCGTAACTTGAATGACTCATCCAGTCTCTTTTTGATAAAATCCCAGTCTGTAAGAAGCCCGGCCCAAGTGGCGAAAAACCGGCTGATTCCATTATAGGTGGAATCAAACCCCCCATCTTCTATGAAAAAGCCAGCGGGGTTATAAAACCTCTCATCGAGGAAAAGTTTTTCAGTGTATGCGCGAGCCGCCTTGGTGATCTCGGGGTCATCAAGGGCTTGCGTCGCATAGGTCAGCCCGACCGGGGCGAAAAGCTCCATATTCACGTGCAAACTTGTTGGCCCCCACTCCATCAGACGTGCGATCATTTTTCTCAACCCCGTCTCATAGGCCTCCCTCACTTCCGGAGGGAGATCCTGCTTCGCCTCACGATAGGCATACGCCATCATAATGAGAGAGCCCCCCAAGCTGTCCGAACGCCGGGCAAATGCACCTTCAGGAATTTCATGCAAATGATCAAGCATGAGGAGATCAATCGTCGAAACGACGAAGTCCCGTAGACGCAGAGCCCGGGGATTCGAGAAGTTCCCTTCCACATCCGCCCTGGCCAGACGTGCGGCCCCGAAGCCGCTTGGCTGCATAATTTGATCCTCAGATTCAATCGAAGACAGGAGAAAATCCGCTGGGGGTTCTTTTATAGCAAGGATTTCCTGATGTCTGCCCGGAAGCCAATCCAGGTAGCGGCGCTCTTCGCTCAAGGCCGTCGTTGGGTCTTCAGACTTTTGTTCGATAACAAAATCCGACTCCTTAAGCGATCCAAGAAAAGTCCTGAGCACCACCTGATACGGATAATCCTGTGGGAGCTTGGCCGCGCTCGCCGGGTCAGGCAGGAGGAGGGCCAGCCACGGGAGGAAGTAAAGGAACCCGATTGGCCTGCGGAAGGTCGGGGATATCATGGGAGACCGATTGGCTTGCTTAGCTTGTCGCGGGATGGAAGGCCCCCTGAAAGTGAAATCCGGATGCCGCAAGATCTCAGCAATGATGTTTTTCTGAAGACGGCTGAACCGGCTCCGATAATGGAGATCATTGGCATATATATACGGATGAAAAGTCAATTGGCCCACTGGATGAGAAGTGCAAATGCCTGATCGCAGGAGCAGATCCGTCCCATGGGTAATGTGCTATATCATTTAAATGAACAGACTCCGGTGGTGACAAAAACGTCGTCAAACGCACCCACCAGACCGGAGCTGAACCTTCCCACATTACGCTCACCCAGAGTGAACATACGGCGCTCATCCTCCTTGGGAGCAACTCCGGCTCCCAATGGCATCGGAGTTCCAACAGCAACTCCATCCCGATAGAATATGATAGTCCCGGTGTCTCCATCTGAAGCATGGGAAAATGCCACATGATGCCATTGCAAATCCTCGAAATTGGCATCGAAGTCCTTTACTGCCGTCTTTGCTCCCCCTCCGTAGAAGTTAAAAGTCCAGAGACCTTTGGCGTTTCTCGAGAGGAAGAATGCCCAACCGGCCGGGGTGCCGCTGTGGAAAATATAAATTTGACTTTCGTCGGTTTCGACCTTGTCAAATTTGACCCATGCCCCCGCAGTGAAGGCTTTATTCATCAGATCGAGGCGACCGGGATCCGGTGCCTGCGGGATGTCAAGGTCCGACCAGCTGACGCGTGGATTTTGGTGGGTTCGATTGCTGCCATCCTCACTTGAAGTCTGAGGGGTATTGCCCTCCAAGCGGATGCCGGTGCCGAATTTTCCCTGAACGTAGGTTGGTTTCGGATGGCTTTCGCCGGCGAGAAGTTTTCCCTCAAAGCTGTTGCCCGACAGGTCCTCCACGGGATCCGGCATCCAGTCGTCAATGGTCCCGCCATCAAACGACCAGCAGAGCACGTCGGGCTTGAGGCTTTGGACGACCGGCTTGGACAAATCAATCTCTGCACCCGAACCATTGCCGGTCGTCGCAGGGGAACCGGCCGCATGCAGGCACGGAAGCCCGCCGGTAAGAAAAACAATTAAAAGCATTAATCCGGCGGGTTTGCTTTTCATTTTAAATTTGTGTGCCGCTGGTTGATTTGCCACGGGAATTGCTGATTGGCTTTGCGTGGCGGTCCGTTGGTAAATTCCCGCGACTGGCAGAGAAAACGGCGGCAAGCATTTCATTTTCTTCCGGTCTGGTGGTATCGCCGGGCAGGAAAGAAGAGGGGAGAATTTCGGCGGGCAAAGAGATTCCCTTCAGGGCGATCCTGCGGAGGAGCAGGTCCAACAAACGATCCCCCATCTGCATGAGCGGGATGCTGATCCGGGTCATGTGGGGATGGGCACTGCCAGTAACATCGCCGCCAGTTCCTGCGACCACGCTGATATCGTCAGGCAGATGCAGCCCCGCCTCCTTAAGAGCCCGAATGGTTCCCAAGGCCATGGCATCATTCGCAGAGAAAACGGCATCTGGAGGCTGGGACTGTCCGAGGCGCTGGCGCATTGCATCATAAGCCCCTTGCTCGTTGCTCCCGGGCATCACATCGAGTTCTTCCAGAGTGATGGAGGTTCCCAGATTTGACCCTAGCCCGTAAACCAGCCCGGCGTGCCGCAAACGGGAGCTGACGTTCCTGAATTTCGTATTATTGCGAACAATCATCACCCGTCGCCGACCGGTTGCCGCCCATGCCTCCCCCAAGAGCTGGCAGCTATGAAAATAATCCGGAGAGACGTAATTCGCAGTCGCGTTGATATGCGGCGGGTGGATCTGCACCACCGGCTTCCCGGCGGTCTCAAAGGATTCCACAAGAGAATACTGATGTGGGGCAAGGGTGAACGGCAGAAGAATCAGCCCCCTCACCTCGTCCCGCTTCGCCATCAACTCCTCAACCACCGAATCGGTTCCCCATGCCTCCTTGCTGAGGCCCTCGAAGATCACCGGCGGCTGTAAGCCAAACGACGAACGCAGCATGTTTCCAAGAATGCCGTCAACCCACTCGTCCGGCTCCTGCATTTCTCTGATCGGCGCCCCGATCATGATGCGCATGGTTTTCGGATCGCTCGCCGCCGGGGCGATCAGAAACGTGCCGCTGCCCCGGCGTGCGCGAATCCGTCCTTCGCGAGCCAATTGACGCAAGGCGCTATTCACCGTCAGAGAGCTGACGTTCAGGCGGCGTGCAATATCTTTGTTCGAGGGAAGTCGCGTGCCGTCCTGCAGGTTGGATACCTCAAATTCCGACAAGAGATAATGCCGGACCCGCTCACCCGCCCGCATCTTGAGCTGCTCGATGCTTGGAACTGATGCCGAGCGATTTTGTCCTTCAGAAGTCATAATTAGCTTAAAGTATAAAAGAAATATAAAGTTGCAAATATATTTTATTGATAATTTGTGATTTTACTCCAGATTGCACTGAATCTGTTCGCAAGCTGGCAATCTGGAACCCGGATCCCCGGCTTAAACGGCTGGGAAATTCAGGAGAGGAATTGAAACATGAAAACGCAAAAATCCGAAGAAAACGGGAGCATGCCACCAACCAGGGGAATGAAGGTTTCCGCACCAGATTTATCTTGGAGCGGCCGGGCACCAGATGTCGTGCAACTTGATCCGGCGGGTTGGGCGGAGGCTGTCTGGACAGTTGCCGCAGGGGAGTCGTTTTCTGCCACTTGTCAGGTGCAACTGCCAGCAACAGAAAATCCGTTCTGGTGTGTCCCCGGGATTTTTTGGGGCGACAATCAACAGGACAGCACGGGCCAATACTACCCGCGTTTCCGCGCCGATCTGGCCGCACCGCGTCAGTTTGAAAGTCCGTTTTGGGAGTTTCACGTCTGGCGTGCGACACAACCGCTTGCGGCCATGCACGATGGATCGGCCTGGTGGATTCTGGAGGTCCGCCCGCATGCCGGCGAGCTTTGCGCGAGTGTGGGATTCGATTATAAAAACGGCCACCCGGTGCTGTTGGCTTCGCTGCCTGGAAGCGAGCGGCCTTATCGCAACGTGGGCCATGATTACACCATGCCCCTGACCGGCTCCTCAACCGTGGATCATGAGCGCAAGATCACTTGGGCTGTCCGTGCGCTGCGCCTGGAGGGAGACCGCCGCTCACTCCTTGATTTTCTTCAAACCAACTACCACGAAATCGAGGATCGCGCGTTTGAATTGCCGGAGGCAGATTTTGCCGGGGCCACACGGAATGCCCTGATGAAGTGGCACTATCATCCCGGGGAGCATTATTTCCGCTACACGGTCGCCTTCGATCGCGTCGGGCAGCAGATTGCCGAGGCGATGGGTGCTTCTCTCGACCGTCATGAAATGGCCCTGGGCTGGGTGAGTGGTTGGGTCGTATTCGAGGCCCTCGTCGAATTCGCTGCGGGGCGGGAAGATGCGGGTGCGATTCAGGCAGTGGAGGCGGTTTGGAAAAATCTGACTGACTCCGGTCTGGTCTCTCCAAGCGGCTTCTGGTGGACGCGTTTTGCGCCACCGCGAGGAAGGACCCCCGGGATTTTCGACTCGAAATCGCCTGATGGCATGGATGGCAATTGGATGCCCGACCCGAACCACCTGCATATGCGCACGCTGGGTGATGCTGTCTGGCGCGCAGCTCGCTGCCTGCGGCAGCATGGGAAGTTGCTCTCTTTCTCCCCCGAACTGCTTGATCAAGTCGTAGCCCAGGCCCGGCAGGTGGCCGATCTCGCCGGGCGCGGATGGCCGATCCCGCTCAGTATCGATGCCCGTAGCGGCGAACCCGCCGGACTGCATGGGACCGCCGGAATGATCTGGATCTCGGTCTGGGCCGAACTCGCCGCGATGGGCCAGTGGGATGACAAAGCATTGATCGCACAGGGCCTCGACCATCACCGGCAAGACGTGGAGTCGGGGCAGCTCTTCGGTGCACCGGAAGACGTCGGCGAATGCGTGACCTCTGAGGATATTTATATCGCCATCAATGCCTACATGGATGGTTATCGCGCGACCGGGCGTCCGGAAGACTTGCAAACCGCACTTCTTGCCGCGCGCTGGCTCTATATCTGGCGCAAATCATTCAACCACCGCATCGACCCGAGGACGATTGTCGGAATTTACCAGCTGAAGAGCCGGGGAGGAGATCTGGCTTCCTTCAAGAACAACCACCTGCACGTTTACGGGCTGGATGCGGAGGAGAGCCTTCTGGAATTGGCCCGCCTGACCGGTGACAAACGCTGGTGCGAACTGGCCGAAGACCACTGGAAATTTGCGGCGCAATTCACTCCCCTGGTGGACGGTCAATTCAACGCCTACGAGGGGATGGTGACCGAACAATTTTATTTCATCGATTGGTCGGCGCCGGGAAATTCCGTCTTTCTGCTCGAGCCCGACGAGCGCCGGTCGAGCTACGATGTCGGCCCGCACTACCGGAACCACGGCAACCTCGCCGGATTCTCCCACGCATGGTGCACGGCCTTTGTCTTGCGCGCCGCCCTGAGGCGGATGGCCCCGGGCACTTGATGACGCTTGGAATCACCAGTCATCGGTACGAAACGGAAAGGCCGGGAGCGAGGAGGTTCCTCCGATGAGATTGCATCCCTCCGGGTTGTCGGCCCACGCGTAGCGCACGGCGGCGGGTTCTTCAATCTGCGGGCTCCACACCAGCAGGGTTTCGCCTTCGATCTCACATTCCGCCCAGACAAATTTATGGTCGGCTCCGGCGATGGCGACGTGTCGCACGGAATCCCCGCCGCGTGTGCGCAACCCCGAAGCATGGGTAAAGTGGATGCGGATGCGGCCACCCTTTTCGAGAGTCCTACGGCTGTAAGCCGGCCCGCAAGGGTCGCCTCCTTGTTCGTAGGTCGTGGCAAGGGCCCAGCGGGCCAGACGCCCGCCCACGGTGCGCTTATCGTGAGGATGGATTTCGAATTCCTCACCCGCATCAATCGCTGCCGCCATCCCGACCCCCGGCCCGGACAGTGCGGTGGCTTGGGCCTCTCTCAATTCCGCCCACCGGCTGCTTTGCGGGACAGCGGCGGGGGCCAGGAAGGTGGCCAATTGAACTTGAAGGAACGGGAGATCTCCCTGGCAAAAGGCGCGGCGCCAATCCGCAATCAGGCCCGGCAGGAGTCGGCGGTAGAGCCCGGCCTCGCTGACGTTGGCTTCACCCTGATACCAAATCACCCCACGAAGTCCGTAGGGCAGGAGCGGTGCCAACCGGCTGTCAAACAATGTGTAGGGAGCGTTCGTCCAGCCCGCGCTCAAACACGGGTCCGGAGGCACCCGCACACCCCAATCCTGCTCCATCCGGTATCGCCACTCGCCCTCCAGAGGGATGGCTGAGTCTTCCGCAACCGTGAGCTTCATGGATGAGGCGGGGCCGACGAGCCCGCCAAGGTAACTGTGAGAACGTACACGCACCGCCAATTGCAGCACGGGCTGCCGCACCAGATTTGCAGGTATTTGGTAAGTCCGCGGCGTGCACCAGGTGAATTCTCCGTCATTCCAGGAAAGGCCGCCGATGCGCACTCCTTGAACGTAGGTGTCGTCGTGCTTGTCAATGGCACCGAGTTCCAGTTCCAGTTCGCGCCCGAGCCATGAAGCGGGGATCTCGATTTGACGGCGGAACCAAAACACGCCGCTGCCCGGATACCCGTGATCCTGCCAGCGGGCGGGCAACGCCATGGTTTTCCAACCGCTGTCGTCAAAATCCGGGGAGGCCCAGCCAAAGTCAAAACCCTGGTTATGAGCGTCCAGCTCCAGACTCTCCCGATTCCAATCGGCCGCTTCATCTGGCGAGTCCGGATCGGGAATCCTTGAGATCGAATCCTCGTAGCGGGCCACTTCCCGCTGGCCATCGGGATCGAGCATCAGGGCCTCCCGGCTCATCCATGCCTGGATGCGGGTTCCGCCCGAAGCATTGCAGATCAAACCGACTGGAACCCCCAGCTTTCGGTGGAGCTCATAGCCGAACCACGCCGCCACGGCGGAAAAGTCGCCCAGCGTCTTCTTTGTTGCCACCGTCCATCGGCCGTCGACTTCCGTCTGCCGACCAAGCCGCGCCGGGGTATTCACGGTCAGAAGCCGGATCCCGGGAAGATCGAATTCCGGGGCTGACAACCCCTGCCCGGTCGCCATCATTTTCCACTCCATATTGGATTGACCCGAGGCAATCCAAACTTCCCCGATCAGCACGTCCCTGATGCGGCACTCGCAGGATTCGCTTTTAGCAGCCAATTCGTAGGGGCCCCCGGAAGGACAAGGAGGCAGGTGGACAATCCAATGGCCATCAAGGTCGGAAATCGTGCTGGCACTGGAGCCGGCCAGGTCCACTGTGACCCGCTCATGGGCTTCCGCGGTTCCCCAGATGGGAATGGCCCGATCCCTTTGAAGCACGGCGTGATCCGAAAATGGCGGAGCGAAGCGGAGTCTGTTTGTTGGAGTCATAAAATGGCTGATCCCGATGGTTGATCCACCGTTGGCAAAGTTAGCTTTCGGATTCAAATAAAATCAATTATGATTCAAATGATATATTTACTTAACCATGTTTTTATATATCTTTTTTGCACAAATCAACTCCAGAACATTACTTTTCATGTCTCGACCTGCCTGCGCTTTGCACTCACCCGCCTTTTTTATGCCGTCCGCATTGGCCACCTTTTTGATTTATTCAGTTGGCGCCGTTTTGGCAGCAGGCGAACCTGCTGAGCCCAAATGGCATCAGCCCCTATGGCAGCTCCCAATGATCGCCTGGTTGAAAGGGCTCAAAGAAGAGGATGTTCATACCGGGGCCAAACCGATCACGCTGCCGGAACTTAACGAGATGGAGGCCCGGAGGCTGTTTCAAGTTGCAGGCGGTGGTTCACCGCTGGCGAGCATGATGAGCACCTCCGCAGGTCTGGCGGACGCGAACTTCCTCTGGAGCAGCATTTGGCAACCGGCGCTGCCCCTGCTCCAACCGATGCTCAACGAGGGATCCCATCATCTCACGTCCGGGCAGTTGTGGCTGCCGAGCCACCCCACCACCGCAAACTTTCTCGCATTGGCCTACTCGCTGAATGAACCTTGGAATCCTTATTTCGGAAACAAGGAGATCGCCCGCCGCGCCGCCGCAATCTCGCTGGTGGATCTCATCGCTCAGGGGGAAAATATTTTTTACGAATCAGCGCCAGAGAGCACAAAAGCGGGAGAAAAGATCGCCTTTGCCCATCCCGCCAAGATGGGATTCACGCTGACGTTCAGCGCATTCACCCTTCTCAAAGTGAAAGACGCGCTACCTCCTGATGTGGTGAAAGCCTGGTCCGAGGCCCTGCTGTGGCTGGCTGAAGGCACAAACAAAATGGAGCCCATGGGTCCGCAAAACATGCGCCTGAGCTTGCCGGTCGGACTGTATTATTGCTACCTCGCAACCGGAAACCCGCGATTCAAGAAGCTCTCCGAGGAATGGCAGGAGAAGGTGATCCACGGGCCCCAGTGGAGTCCTGCGGGACATTATTGGGAGGGGCCGGGACGCAGCCCGGATGGGTCATACAACGGCATTGCCATGCACACTCTCGCAGAGCTGTATTCGATTTCCAAAGATCCGAAGATCATCGAACTTCTCAATAAAGCCTACCGGCTGAAATCCTACCTGACCCTGGTGGAACCGGACGGAAAGCGCCTTGGGGCCACTCATTTTAATGACCGCGACGCACAATCCTTCGCTGCCGATCAGTTCAGCGGCCGGGAAATACAAGTTGCTCTCAAAGTTCCTGATGCCCTCCCGTTCCTCGCCGGCAATCCGACCACCTGGCCCGACCAGATCGATGCCACAAGGATCCGGAAAAACATCGAAAACGCACACCTGAAGCCGTCACCCCGCATCATGTCCGCGCACGGTTGGGGGATTGCGCCGGGCTATCATGACCAGCCCCACCAGTGGGGCATGGTCGTCACGCTTCCCTATTTTCTTTATCAGGAGGATACGGCCGCGCTCATCAAGGCGTGTGCCGGGGAACACAAGCTGCCCATCCTCGCACGGGACAACTTCACGGAGAATTTCAACAACGAGTTCATCGTCGCGCGCCGGCCGGGATACCATATCTCGCTCTATGCCGGTCGCGTCACGGCAGGCGATGACGGTCTCACGAATTATGCCGGCTTCTTCGATGGCAGGGCGGGAAATTTCAATGGATTCGGCGGCGGCGGCATCTCCTCGTTTTGGACACCGTCTGCCGGAACCTTGCTGATCGGCCGCCATTCGGCCTGTGAAGGTTATGAACGGGAGCAGTTCGAAAAACGCTTCGCGCCCGGTTGGCAGGACTGGACCAACAACCATATTGTCGGCCGGACGCTCAACGACAAGGTTCTCACCTCCTCCCGCGTCCACCAGCCCACTCTGACGCACAAGACCCGGGGAGATATCGAGACATTCACGATGACCGGCACCATGCCGAACCAGCTCCCCAGGCAGGGTATTATCTGCGAGGCCAATGTTTCCTATGAGCGGCGCTTCGACCTTTTGCCATCGCATGTGGAAGTCACGCTTGCCCTCAAAACCGACAAGGCCATCGAGTTCAAGGCCCTCTACGAGACGCTTCCCATGCTGCTCGCGGCAGACACCTCTGTCGTTCTGCTCGACGCGAAAGGGGCGGCGATCACCGCCGATGGCATCGAACGGGTCGAGGGGGTCAAAGAACTCCAGGTCCTGCGCCAGGGCGGCGGGGTGCGCGTGATGTTCAAAGACCCTGTGGTCATCGCCCAAGTCTCAAAAAAAGTGGACACCACGCTCCGGCCCGCTGTCATTTCAACGCAGGCCCTGCAGGTCGAACTGCCCAATGGCCTCCTCCCGGAAGAACAGGCCATTCTCCGCTACGCCCTCGTCCCGTGCATCGTGCAAAACGGAGCTGCCGTGTTGGAAAACACCCCCCCGCTGTTTCAAAAAGTTCCCTGATTCTATAAACCGCAGTTGGATTCACCATGAAGGTCCTGTAGCCACGGCAGTTTGACTCGCACCCTGCCGGGTGTCTCGCCCTGTGGGCTGTCCTGGGAACAGTCTATCTCGCTCTGCTCGATTCTTGCCGTGCTTGTGGTGCTCTCGCGCAGCGCGCTGGATAAGTTCGCGGCGGAGCCGCCAGCACGCCTCAGCAACCGCAGGCGCGGGAGCGCCGGAGGAAGACTGCCGCAGGCAGCCCGCAAGGGCGCAGCCACTGGGAAGTGGCAAGTCAACCGCAGGCGCGGGAGCGCCGGAGGAAGACTGCCGCAGGCAGCCCGCAAGGGCGCAGCCACTGGGAAGTGGCAAGTCAAAGTGATCCGGGAACTGATGGCCTCCGGGGTGAAGCGCGAGGACATCCTTTTTGTGGATTTTGAAGACTACCGGCTGCCGGATTTGGGGCGCGATCCGGTGGATGCGCTGCTGACGGCGCACTATCAGCTTGCGGGCGGGCCACCCAAGTTTCTGTTTTTCGACGAGGTTCAGCAACTGCCCGGGTGGAGCAGGATCATCCGCACGCTGCACAACCGTCGGAGCTTTCGCATCGTCATCAGTGGAAGCAATTCGAAGCTGTTGAGCCGCGAGGTGGCCACCGAGCTGCGTGGGCGGTGCATCGAGCTCGCCATGTTTCCATTTTCTTTCCGCGAATATCTCCGGCTTCGTGGGCTCGCGGTCAGCCCGGGAATTCTGCACGGCGCGGCGAGGGGAAAAATCCTCGGTGCGTTCGATGACTACCTGCGCGGCGGAGGCTTCCCGGATGTGGCCGCCGGCCCGTCGGCGTTGCGCAAGCGGCAGTTGCTGCAGAGCTACTTTCAGACAACCTATTACCGGGACATCCTGGAGCGCTATGACGTCCGGGCCAAGGAAACGCTCGAAGTCCTCAGGCGTCATGCGGTGGACCAGGCCGGGGATCTCTTTTCCATCTCGGCGTTCACCGCCACTCTGAAGACCCGGGGGATCGATGCCAGCAAGAGGACAATCGCCAATTATCTCGGCTACCTGGAGGACTCATTTTTTGTTATCCTCTCCGAAAAGTTTGCGCGCTCCCAGCGCCAGCGCACGGCCAACCCGGTCAAATGCTACCTCTTCGACACGGACTTCAAACAGCTCGCCGTCAACTTTTCTGAAAACCGGGGAAAACTCCTCGAGAACCTGGTCGCCATCGAACTTCGCCGCAGAGGGCACGAGTTCTTTTACTTCCGCGACAGCGGGGAGTGCGACTTCATCATCGCGAGCGACGGCCACCCCCGGACGGCAATCCAGGTGTGTTGGGAATTCCATGATGGCAACCGCGAACGCGAATTGGAGGGGATCCGGCAGGCCTCGAAATCCCTCGGAATCAAAGACCGGTTTTTCCTCACCTATAACCACCCGGATCCGGTCGGAAGCACTCCTTCCATCCCTGTCTGGCGATGGCTCCTGCAGGAGGAAGCAAGCACACATATCTGACCGGGGCCGCACCAAGCCGGATTTACGTGTAGCCATCCCGGCAAGCCGGGACTGCCGTGTTCGTGGTGGTCTCGCGCGAAGTGGGCTGAAAAAGCAAGAGCAGGGCACCCCCAAGGAAACCCCGCCCTTCAACCACAAAACATTATTTGAAGAGAACTTCCTGCTTTGTTAAGCGCGCCGGCGGCGGAGGATCATCACGGATGTCAAGCTGAGGGCCAGAAGCGCCCAGGTCGAAGGCTCGGGGATGACGGAGAGAACCCCGGTCGTTTGCTCGAATGTCCAGTCAGACAGTCCGCCGTCTCCGGTCCATGTATTGCCACTGCGTGTAAATGTGCCGGTGTAGCTTCCCGCCAGGGTGATACTATCGAAATTGCCTGTTCTGCTTGTGAAATCCATGACATCCCATGAGGCGGTCCCGTAAGTTCCGCTAAGGGTGAAGGTAATATCACCGTTTTGGGTGAGAGCTGCGATTCCTGCCAGTTTGTCAAAAGCGCCTGCCGAAGTGCCGGTAATATCGAGGTTGAGCTTCGAATTGAGGCCCGCCATCGATAAGTTCGTATTGTTGAGCGTGAGAGTGCTTGTAGAGTCCCCGATGGTGCCCGGCGCGAGAATTCCTCCGTTAATAATCGAAACTGCCCCACCGATTGTGCCACTTCCACCAAGCGTCATGGTGTTCGCAACACTCAAGTTGCCCGTGGCGGAAGACTGGTTGCCATCAATGATGAGTGTTCCCGAAGTGACGGTGGTTGTGCCGGTATAGGTATTATTTCCGCTGAGCACCATAGTCCCGACACCTATTTTTATGAGGTTGCGAGGGGAGGCATCCCCGTCTGCGACGATTGCACTCACGGTCAGATCGGCAGCCGCAGAGGTGGAATCTGCCACATTGAAGGTGCGGTTGCCCAACAAGTTAAGTGTTCCAACGCCGCTGCCTGTGATGGATGCGCCGTTGGGGTTGTTGGTTGCTGTGTAGGTAACGTCTCCTCCGAGATTGAGCGCGCCTGACCCAAGTGATACGTTGGCAGTGCTGCCCGATGCCCCGGCCCCCATCGTAAGAGTGGTGATCGTCTGTGTCGTGCCGTTCAGGTCAAGATTACCACCATAGATTATTGTGGCAGCATTGCTGATTTTTCCAGCGCCGCTGAGGCTCAGCGTGCCGGCATCCGCTGCATTGGCCGCCCCCATGTAAGTCGGTCCGGTGTAGGTGTTATTTCCGGAGAATGTGGTGGTGCCTGTGTTCGTGATGATCAGGCCGTTTGCAAAGGAATTACCGTTCGAGATAACGCCGGTTATGGAAATGTTGGCAGTTCCTGCAAGTGTGTCATTCGTCGCACTCAGCGAAAGGGCGTCAACAATCGCCAAACCGCGCATAACCAGTGTGTTTCCAGCGCCGTTGACAGTAATGGCTCTGCCAGTGGTGTTGCTCAGGCTCACTGCTCCCATGGTGAGTGTTGTTCCATTGCCTGCGAGGTTCAGAGTGCGCGATGAATTAATGCTCACAGGGCCTGTTCCCAGGTCCAAACTGTTGTTTGCTGTACTGGCCACAGTTCCAAAAGATGTAAATGTGCTCGCCCATGTCACCGCATTGTTGCCCGTATTGGTGATTGGCGCTCCGCTGGTATTGTCAAGAGTTCCCCCATTGAGGAACAGCGTGCCGGCCCCCGATCCCAGAGCGTTCGCGTTGTTCACGTTCAGAGTTCCGGCTGTGAGCGTTGTGTTGCCTGTGTAGGTGTTGCTGCCGCCCAGGGTTCCTGTGCCGTTCGTTACGACAAAGTTTGCCGCACCGCCAATGCTGCCTGTTGAGGTTTGATTGAAAATGGTTGGAGCATTGGTAATCGTTACGCCAGACGTCGCCGTGAGGGAGCCGGTCAGATTCAGTGTCCCGGAGGAGACAGACGTCGATCCGTTGTAAGTATTAGTTCCGGAAAGGGTCAGCGAGCCATTGCCGTTGTAGATGATGTTTCCGCTCGTGGCTGTTCCACCTGTTCCATTGTTTTGAATTGTCGCACTGATAAATGTATTTCCGGACCCACTGAGGCTGAGCGTGTTTGTTGTGCCTGAATTTGAGAGCCCTAGAAACGCCCCCGAGATCGTGAGATTTCCGCCGGAGATGTTGTTTGTCAGGGTGCGGGTCAAAGTCTGCGTCATGTTTCCGCTGAGCTCGATGCTGTTATTTCCTGAGATGATTGAGCTGTTGCTTAGCGACGTCGTGTTCGTAATAGCATTGACCCCGGTTAAGTCGGTCGAGGCGGACAAGCCCCCGCCGTTAAATTGGATGTTTCCGCTTCCGAGGGCCGCCTTGTTTCCGAGTAGGACAGTGCCTTGGGTCAGAGTGATCGGTCCGGTTACGTTCCCGTTTGCGGCACCGGTGATGGCGAGTGTGCCCACACCGCTCTTGGTCAGACCGACGGCGGCAACGCTGCCATTGTAGGAACCGATCGTAAGAACGCCTGCGCCGTTCGTGGTGACGGTCCGGGTAGCAGACGATGTCATGGCACCGGAGCCGAAGCTCAGGTTGTTGGAGCCGCCGTAAACGAGGCTGCCCGTCAGTGAGATGTTATTGTTATTGCTTAGGATAATCGCTGAGCCGCTGGTGTTGTCGATTGTTCCAGAGGCGGTGACAAGCGTTCCCGAACCGATGGCCGTCGTGGTATTGATGTTCAGGGCTGTGGTGTTTATAAGCGTCGTATTCCCGGAATACGAATTGGTCCCGTTCAGTGTGAGCAACCCTGTTCCGGCCAGTGTGACCCCGCCGGTTCCCGACATGTTGCCGCTCACGGTTGTATTTCCGCCTCCCGTCGTCATTGTGTAGGTGCGGGTGGTGTTGGAGAAGAGGTTCAGGTTGATTGTCTGCAGATTCGTGCTGCTGTTGGTGACATTGCCGCCAAGCGTGATCCCGCTTCCTCCGAGAACGAATGCTCCGGCCCCGGAGTTAAACGTGATCCCGTTGATCGTCGTATTGGCAGTCAGGTTGTTGTTGTTAGTCAATCGGGTGGAACCAGCAAAAAACAGGGCGTCTGTTCCCACCGGCGGTGTCCCCGCCCAATTGTCTCCTGAACTCCAGTCTGAAGTGCTGGCATTCCCGCCGCTCCAAGTAAGGTTGGCTGCTTGAACGGATCCGGCAAGTAGGAAGGCTAATGCGGAGGCGAGCAGGGATTTGAGAGTGAAGGTGCTCATGGTTTTGGTGTGGCAGGGGTTAAGTTTTGCGAAGATCGATTGAATCAAATTTTCTGGCGTCAGATGGTGTGAGCCGATGAGGCATAAGAGTGGCACTGCACTGCCTTGCAGCGCAGGCCGGGGGACGGAAAGACGGAAGGCTTTCATAGAGGCATCCAAGTTGGCAATCCAATCCTCGCGTTTCGAGGAAATTATGTCAACGGAATATTTGACAAATATGGCGCAAGATCAAAATGAAACTATTAAACTTGTGAAGTACAAATAGATTAATATTGATGTTATTTGTTCTCTGGACTCCAATTGTCGAACGATGAGGGAGCGAAGGATTGAGCGACGATGGCTGGCAAATCGCCTGTGAGTGGTAGCCGTTTTCAGGTTGATTCGTCTGCAAGAACGCCGGTCCCAACGGGCGGCAAGGATCCGACGATGGTTATGCGCATCGAGGGTCCGGTTGACCTGTGGGACGAGGCGGTCCCCCTCGGAAACGGGCACATGGGGGGATTGCTCTACGGTTCCGGACCTGCCATCAAGCTGGCGCTCGACGGCGGCAGCCTCTGGGACGAGCGGAAAAGCCCTGCGGTGTTGAGGGAGGACTTTACCTGGAAACATTGGTTGGAATTGAAAACCGCT
>Ga0247839_1002706_pt1 | contig 25925 bp, 22 predicted proteins | sample LaCruzMarch2015__6_FD_192405 | JGI IMG/M metagenome (GOLD analysis project Ga0247839, IMG submission 192405) | Freshwater microbial communities from meromictic Lake La Cruz, Castile-La Mancha, Spain - LaCruzMarch2015_16m | ecosystem: Environmental > Aquatic > Freshwater > Lake | place: Spain... | reverse complement strand
CAACCCATCCGAATAGAAAAGTAAGGAGGGTGCTGAATACCTCTGCCCAGGCATATCGCCTGATCCATTCTTTAATCCTTAACTTCATACTTGTGAATTGGCGTACAAAGGTATTACCATAATTTAATTAATTTTACTAAGAAGTATGAGCTGAACCCGTATTTTCATTTGGGTTACCAAACAACAAAGGAGGAATCATGTATCTGTACGAAAAACTGAACATCGCCATCGTGGATGACGAATTATGCAAAGACACTCCCGACGGGCATGCCATGCATGAGCTGATCAAAAAGATGAACGAGATCGAAATCATTGTGACGGAATGGAAATCATTTGAAACGGCCTTGTCGGGCATTATCAGGCTGCCGGAACTGGACGCTGTGATCGTGGACTGGGACCCTGTTGTCGCCGAGAACCGCAACCTGGCAAAGCAACTTATACTGAACATCAGGAGCAGAAACCATGAGATCCCGATTTTTTTATCGATACGGCCTGAGGTGCTGATGACCATCCCGCTGGAAATTGAAAGGATCATCTCCGAAAATTTCTGGATCCTTGAAGATACCCGCGATTTTATTGCCGGACGTGTTGAAGCGGCCGCCCGCAGGTATCGCAACCGCCTGCTCCCTCCTTTTTTCGAAGCGCTGGTCAACTTTGCCGACGATTTTGAGTATTCCTGGCATACTCCGGGTCATACCGGTGGCACCGCTTTTCTGAAATCACCGGCAGGGCGGATATTTTATAATTTCTTTGGCGAACAGTTATTCCGGTCCGACCTCTCCATTTCAGTAGGGGAACTGGGTTCCCTTCTCGACCATTCAGGGGCGATTGGCGCGGGGGAACGATTTGCAGCAAAGGTGTTCGGCGCCGACCGTACCTACTATGTCACCAACGGGACCTCCACTGCAAATAAAATTATTTTCATGGCCTGTGCCGTGGAGGGCGATGTGGTGCTCATTGACCGGAACTGCCATAAATCACTGGAGCATTCAGCCATACTCACCGGTTCGCGGCCGGTATGGATGGTCCCGGTCAGGAATCACCTGGGTATCATCGGACCCATCCGTAAGGAGCAGATGAACGCTGAAACCATCCGGAAGAAGATCAGCGAATGCCCCCTGGTCCGCGACAAGGCAGCAGGCCCGGTATATGCCGTCGTGACAAATTCAACCTACGACGGGATTTGTTATGATGCCGTTGAGGTGGAAAAAATGCTGGGTGAAGTAGTGCCCAGGCTGCATTTTGATGAGGCCTGGTACGCTTATGCCAGGTTCAACCCGATATACAGCAACCGCTACGGAATGAGGGATGGGGCGAGGGATCCCGATGCACCCACTGTTTTTGTATCGCAATCAACCCATAAGCTGCTGGCAGCCATTTCGCAGGCCTCGATGGTCCATGTCAAAGAGGGGCGTCAGCCCATCGAGCACAACCGGTTCAATGAATCCTTCATGATGCATACCTCCACCTCACCCTCCTATGCCATCATGGCCTCCTGTGATGTTTCGGCAAAGATGATGGAGGGGCCGATGGGTAAAGCCCTTACCGATGAATGTATCATGGAGGCTGTTACCTTCCGTACCACCATGGCGAGGATACGAAGGAAGATTATGAGCGAAAATATCAACGACTGGTGGTTTGAGATGTGGCAGCCCGATGAGGTCACCAATCCGGCTACCGGGAAGCGCATCAGTTTTGCCGATGCCCCGATAGAATTACTGGCAAAGGATTCCTCCTGCTGGGTTCTCCATCCGAACGAAAGCTGGCATGGTTTCGGCGACATCGATGAGGGATATGTCCTGCTGGATCCCATTAAAGTAACGGTGCTAACACCGGGTGTGGAGCGGGATGGCTCCCTCTCGTCATGGGGAATCCCCGCCGCCCTGCTGGTCAAATACCTGGATTGCGAAGGAATCGTCATTGAAAAATCGGGCGATTACAGCGTGTTATTCCTCTTCTCCATGGGGATTACCAAGGGAAAGTGGGGAACCCTGACTACACGATTCTTCAGTTTCAAAACCCTGTATGATGAAAATGTCCTGCTGGAGGATGTTTTTCCCGACCTGGTTGAAAAACATCCCGCGATTTACGGCGGAAAATCTCTGCCCATGCTTGCGCATGAGATGCATGAATTCAAGCGTGATTCAAGGCAGCTGCAGCTGCTGGATGAAGCATTTTCGGCCCTGCCTGAACCGGTGATGACCCCGGCCGAAGCATACCGTCATCTTGTGAAAAACAATGTGGAAAGGGTTTCCCTTGAACAGGCCCAGGGGCGCATCATGGCCGGGGGCATTGTTCCCTATCCCCCGGGAATTCCGTTGCTCATGGGTGGCGAACGCACCGGGTCGCTGAATGAGCCGGTTTTAGCCTATCTGAAAACCCTCCAGGATTTTGATAACCGGTTTCCCGGTTTTGAACATGAAACGCATGGGATAGAAAATGAGAACGGGGTATATATGATGTATTGTATTAAAGTTTAAATTATCAGGACTGCTGGCTTTCCCGCGATTGCCGGATAATTTTCATGTTCGCCCTACTGAACGATCAGTTTCGCCTAGTACCCTGCCTAATTTGTTTTTCAATGGTCAGATAAATTTCATAGACCGTCAATAAACTTCTTTATGTCATCAATATATTGCTGCGTGTTACTAAACATGGGGGTATGCCAGCAATTGGGATACAGTTTGAACTGAAAGGTTTTTCCAAGTGAACCCAGCCTGCCGGTAAAAGGATAAGCAGCATCTGTAGGAACGACGCAATCATTCTCTCCCCAGATAATTAATCCCGGTTTGCTGATATTGACATAGGAGGCGTTGCTGTCAATAAAATAGACCTGGTTGTATAATAAATCGAGGTTAGCCTGTGAAGCTGAATTGTTATTTTTCCTGATCCGGTCGGCACTATCAGGGAAAATGCTTTTTTCCAATTGAGCACACCGGCTGAGAACCTCAGGATCGAGTGGTTTTTCCCCTGGTTTAGCCAGGGAAATTGCTAACATTTGCAACCTTAAAAAGGTTGGCTTGTCATAAGCCACCGGGTCTAATATCACCGAATTGAGGTAGGCAAGGGTGTCGACGTACTGCACCTTTCCCTCGGCGATCAGCTCATTGCATCTTTGACGGGAGTAGCTTTGCATGGCGTTTGCAAGTTCAAAGCCATTGACCATGCCTTCAGCCGTCACCCAGCCATTATACTTGTTCTGGTATGCCGGATTTGAAATGAATTTCGTAAGCACGGCGCCACCCCAGCTATGTCCGACCACAATGATCTTTTTGCCGGGAAACCGGATCTTCAACTGGTCGATCACCATGGCGCAATCTTCAGCGTACTGGTCAACATTGACCGTTGACCAGTCGATCGGATCAGGATTGATGGAATATCCGGCATACCGCTGATCCCAACTGGCCAATAAAAAGTTATCCGTCAGATTTGCCGGGGAATTTCCTGAGTATATCCCAGCTACATCTATCGAAGATTGTCCGGGGCCCCCGTGTACAAACAGCACGATGGAGGTGCTCTCTTTGTTACCGGTCATCAGCACGGGCATTTGAGCGCCTTTGTTGGTCACCCAAAACAATTCCTGGTAGGGTTGAGATGGCTGTGGTTCATCTTTTTTGCAGCTGGGGGCAAGAATTATAACAAACCAAAATGCGATTATGAATGGGTAATTCCGGTTTCTGTAAAACTTTTCCATAATACGTATGCTTTTATTTTTTTAAAAAATCATCGAACCATGGCTTTGCATGAATCAGGGAATAAACATAGGCGGCGCTGTGATCAGCATTGGTCCCTGCCGATATGGCCATGGTATGGCTGCCCAGTTGATTCTGATATTCTGCCGAAAGTGTGGAGAGAAATACCGGGACGATTGCATCGACCTCGCCATAATACATATTCAGGGGGGTCTGGCATCGCCAGCGGTAAGCCTGAGCCTGGTCGAGGCGCTGCCAGAATGGAGCGCTACCTGTATTTCCGGTCGACATGAATTCCGGCCTCAGAAATTCCCCGACATGGGTTGTCGTTGTTGTCAGGAAGGTTATAAAATCCATTTTCCATTCGTAAAGATCTTTGGAAGCCTGGAAGAATTCGGGCCTGATGGCAGAGGAGGCAAGGCCATTCAACTGGTTGTAATATTCGTATGAAAAGAGGCAGGTGGCTATAATGGCCGGCAAAATCGGAGAATCGCCGGGCTGGGGATTGTTGATCCAACGATCCATTAAGGCGAAAAAGTCGGCAGTAGCGCAGGCTGTTGATGCAGCCGTAACGGGCACCTTCAACGCTTCCAGCCTCCTCAGAAAGGTCATGGTGGCCCAACCTCCCTGTGACCAGCCATGCAGGAACAGGGTCCCCATCCTGATTTTCTGTTCCTTAAGAACCTTACCGGTTGCATTCAGCATGTCAACACAGGCTTGTTCTGTACTCAGCCTGACGAAATCTGCATGGGGCTGATCAGAAACACCGAGACCGATGAAATCGGCTCCGATCACAATATAGCCCTGAGCGGCAAATTGCGCGATCATCAGCCTTGTTTCAAGCGATGAATCGGGATTGGAAGGGCAGGCAGTCTTGAGCAAAACCGTTCCATGCTGGTAGGAGATGACCGGCATGGAATCCAATCCGTTGTCGGGAATGGCAACCAGGCCGGAAGCCACCGTGGGTATGCCAAGTTCAGGAACCATGGTGGGATAGGTTACCCGGTATAGTTTTACAGGGTATGCCGGTACAGCAAACTGACCCTGGAAATCGGCAGCCTTCATGGTTGACCCGATCAGGAAATCCTCAAGTTCCACATTCAGGATATGGTTGAGCTTCTGCAGGTCATAGGTTTCGATATACTGCCAGGTAACTCCCGGCTGAATGGGAGCGGGCTCCTCCTTTTTGCATCCCGAATGGAGTAAAAGAAAACCTGCAAATAATGCAAGCGTCCATAAATTGTACGAAAAGTTCTGGTTTGTTTTCATCTTCATAATTTAAAAAACCTTTTTGGTATAGAGGATCTCCATAAATCTGAGGAAGAGGTTATCGGGCCACTGCTGCGGAACCTGTCACGTGTTGTAATAGATGATAACCGTACACTGCTTGTCAAGACTGATCAACGACATGGCGGCCATGGTTTTGGTTTTATAACAGATGGTTTAGCGTTTTTCCAAAATCATATTGATCCGTCGGGCATTATCGTGATCATCTGACAAATATAATAAGGGAATTCAGATAAAACCGTAGTTGGGCTGCTTGTTTTTTAGCAGGTGATAAAAAATGTATCTTTGGAGGCAGGTGTTGCCAATCATACTTTTCAAAATGATCAGCCAATGACGAAGGGCGAAACAATGTTCGGTTTTTTTTATTCCCGACTTCTCTCCGAAAAGATCAGGGGTAAAAGCGAAGTAATCATTATATCTATAGCGGTCATTACCTTTATCCTCCATTTATCGCTGGTGGCATTGGTAAATTTAAATATCCTGGAGATGAAAGGCTACTCCAACCTTTTCCGGAATCCAATTGCCGCGATTTATACCCCCTTTTCCTTCATCTTGATTTACGAGGTTTACCTGCTGGTCTATTATCTGCCCAAGTCGACCACCATTTACATCGGGAAGCAGTATGAAATCATCACCTTAATCCTGATCAGGGGTATTTTTAAAGACCTGGCCAACCTGGAATTCACGGCTGACTGGTTCAGCGTAAAAAATGATCTCAAGTTCACCTATGATCTGGTCGCGACAATCGTTTTATTTATTTTGATTTTTCTTTTCTACCGGCTCAATGAACGGGAAGAGGAGACGCCTGAAAAAAACAAACCACTCCTGCCGGAGATCATCCGGTTCATCAGGCTGAAAAACATAATAGCCATGTGTTTAATCCCGATTTTTTTAGTGCTGGCGATAACCGGTTTAAGTCGCTGGGTGCAGGGGAGCTTTTTTTCAATTGACCAAATCGTCTATTCCTTTAAAGACATCAATACCATATTTTTCAATGAATTTTTTACCGTACTGATCCTGACGGATGTTTTATTGCTGCTGATCTCCTTTTTACACACCGACAAATTCCACAAGGTAATCAGGAATTCAGGCTTTATCATATCCACGATTCTGATAAAACTGTCATTTGGGGCAGAGGGCTTATTGAATACGGTCCTGATTGTCGTCGCCGTTTTATTTGGTGTAGCGATTCTATTTATACACAATTATTACGAGAAAATGGCGCACCGCACACAACAGTTTAGTCCTTAAGAATTTTTCTGACGGTAGTTCCTGATGTGGTAATGACCGAAACGAAGTAAATTCCGGGGGGAGATGCTTTTAGATTCATTGGAATGGCCGATTTCTGGCCCGCCAAAAAAGATCCCCGGGTAACCTCATTTCCCATTGCATCATGAATGCGTACGATCACCTCCTGCTGATGGTCAAGGATCAGTGCTATTTCAAAAGGCCCTTGCGTCGGATTCGGGTAAATGTTCATGTATCCGCCAGGGTTCAATTCCGGAACATCAATGGTCATTCCAACAGTGAAACTCTGGGCAGACTCACGTCCAAAATCACCCGGGAATGACTTTATTAACAAACCCGACATGCTTCTGAACTGGGCCGACCCCGCAGTTCCATTGCCATTGGGAGGCATATTGGCCCAATAGCTAAGTCCTTCTCCTTCAGCATTTCTGATGATCATACGGTAGCAACCTTTCACAAGGTTAAACGTATCGGTATAGGCAGTGTTGTTTTCCATCGGACCGTTTTCGTATACCTTGTTTCCGTCCTGGTCAGTAAGCACCCACGAAAGTGAACTGGCCATGTGATTTGATTTGAACTTTAGCACGAACTGGTTTTCATAGGTCGGAGGAATAACAAAAGGAGCGCCCATGTTGTCATTGGAAATATTCTGATCCATTCCGCCATTCGGCAGGGTGAGATGAACCAGGAAGCGGTTATCGCCTCCAATCCAATCAGACCAATCGATTGCCGGAAGCATGATCCGGGCTGTATCCTGAAAGGAGAGGTTCCCTTTCCAGGTATATGATTGAGGCTTTCCTCCTGCAGGACCGAATTCGACAACCAGGCTCCGCAAGGTATCGGTACCGTTATTTTTAATGGCAATGAGCGGCCGGCCGCAAAGCGGATTAAACCGGTTATACAGCTTATTGTTGTTGGGCGATATGAGCTCCTCCATGGCCGCATCCAGCTTGTAATTCGGTTTGCCGTAAGTGATGAGCTGAGATTCAATGGCATAATAAGGCCAACTGCCTTGTCCGTCCCAGGTATAACCCGGCTGAAGGTTGTAATCGATCGTTATTGAATCACCAGGAACAATAAGTCTGGACAATTCAAAGTCTTTCGTACGGACCTCCGCCCCCGGGCACCATTCAGCCCTGTCGTACAACCAGGTTCCACCCTGAGGATAAAGGGGGTTCAGGCCACAGTCACCCCGCCAAACATAATGGTCATAAGCATGCAATCCGTTAATATTCAGCTCATTGTTTCGAGGACAAAATTCCGAACAGTTCAACGTTCCGCCGAATCCATGGCCGGTGATGCGCATCTTCAGGCGAGCATTTTGAACATTGTTGCCTATCTTTACTTTGACTGGTGGGAGATTATGCTGGGATTCATCGGCATAGCCATGGTTTCCTGTATAGATGTTGTTAATTCCCAAGACATCCCGAGGGGGAATACCCTCAATCATCCTGAACTTCATGTCGAGTAACTCTTGCCAGTTCCCTGCCGAAAGGTGTACCGAATCGCGGAGAAACAGTGCGTAATCAGTAAGATCGAACACCCACGTCCAGCCATCCCCCAGGCTGAGGTTGTTCCCGTAGGGCGTAATGTACCTTGCCAGCTCAAACCGTTCAAGGAGTTCGAATGGCTTACCATAATAGATGTAATCTTTCCGGTGCAACATTCCGTCAGGAGGAACCAACACAGAATCAATGGCATGCCCCTGAGGGTCATATGTGTAATTCCAATACCAGGCCGGATATTTTGTAAGCGTATCCGTTGGCAGGTATGGATGAACTGTATCGCCGAACAAAACGATCATCATGGGCGACTTGGCGACAGTATCTGTTTTGAAGGTCGAATCGAGGGATGCGGGATTGTAGTTTCCCTGCTCGAACAAAAGGCATGGACGATCATTTATGGTGGAAAAATTCCTGAAAAGGTCCTTTCCTTGGTAGTTCTGCCATTCGGGATATCCGACAAGCGTAGCATCATTCCCTGCAGGAGAAGCATCAAATGCTGTAAAACCAGTAGTTGAATTGAATTGATAATAGGCCAAAAGGTGATGATAATCAGGATTGTTGTTTGCGATATCGTTATACATGAAGGCCCGGATGGCGGTATCGCTGAGAGCAATGTTCCAGATGGAGAACTCATCGATAAAGCCATCATAGAAGTTGGTTGTACCTGAACCATCGCTGCCGATTCTGAATTTTTTGATACCGGCGAAGGTGCGGTACCTTGTTCCTTGCATAAACCACAACTGCCCGTTCAGGTAGATCTTCATCCGGCCTTTTTTGGCATCTTTAGTAAAGGCCCAGTGATTCCATTTTCCCCGGTATTTCGAAGGGTCGGAGGCCATCTGGCTGATCCGGTCATACCCAGTTGGGTCGAGTCCGGCATCCCAGTAAACCCTGCCATTGCTCCAGGGCAGGTGAACGTTCAAAACCCTTCGTCCGGCGCTGTCAAACCCCTCAAAGAGCGTATTGTCCTGCGGTTGAAGCAGCGGATCGCCATACTGCCAAAAGGCAATTGTAACCCCGCTGTCGAGGGATGAAAAAACTGCCGCCGGAACATCCACAAAATCCATGTTCCTGAATTTGAGATATCCGTCATCGATTGGAGAACTTACGACAGATACAGGTGCTGGATATCCGGCATAGACTTGATTTAACCCACCAGTCAACAGGTTTTCGTAACTAAGATCCACCAGGATGCCCGACAATCCATCCCACTCAAACGGATAGGTAAAGGGCAGGCGCTGCCATCCGGTATCGGCAAACTGCCAGTCTCTGTTGAACACCTCAGTAAAGCCCGAAGTCTCGAGGCTCCCTGTATTCAGCGAATCGAACGGGACATTTTTTAACCGGATCCTGAGTTTATCGAGCGGACTGCCGGTTTCTGAAAATTTGAAACCCAATCCGGTAACCTGGCCCGGCAGGAGGCCCGCCTGGACCAATGCCTCGGCAGGGTAGAGGCACTGCGACCTGGAATCGGTGTTCCCATTGCTGAAAAAATACCGCGATTTATTGGTGCTGTCTCCGGCCAGGGCACTCCCTGTTGGCTGGGTTTGGTTGAAATATTCAAAATAGGGAACTATGGACCACGAACCGGCATCCATATACATCAGCGAATCGGGTGTCGCCCCATTCAGGGTGAAATTGGCGTGCTTGTAGCTGGTTGAATCCCATCTCCCTGTATGCCTGTAAAAGTAAGTATAGGTGAGGTAATCCCATTCTCCGCATGCAGGGTTTTGGGCGGGATTGCACTTTAGGGTATAATCCATCAGGATTTTACCCCATCTGTGCGAACTGTCAGGGAATAGAAATTTACCCTCCTGCTTTGATCCAAAGGTGAATGTCTGAACCGTGGTAGTGTCGCCTGGTCCTGCCCATGCGTGTAAGGTGATCTGAAAGAAAAACAGTAACAACAGAAGGGGAGTGACATTCTTTTTTCGCATGGTTTCTTTTAAGGATAAAGGTATGAATTCATCTATAGGTAGGCGTTCGAAAAGTGAGGGGCTTGGCAAGTTATTGTTCCAAAAAAATCAATTTATGAATAATTTACCACTGGTTTTTTGTTGACCGCTTGCAACATTCACCAGGTAAATGCCGGGTAAATAGTTAACCTCGATGGAGGTCTTCAGCTGATCTTTCACCTTTTGTTCCCTCAGCAACTTGCCGTTTATATCAAAGATGCTGATTATGGAGGTCACAGACATGTTGCTTAATTCGATGTTAAGCAATCCGCCTGTAGCAGGATTTGGATAGATTTTCAAGCGGGAATTGCCTTCAATTGAATGGATCCCGGTAGGTCCTGACAAAAACGCCTTCAAGGCAGCAGTAGGCTTTCCATCGGCGCCCCAGCAGCTTAACTGGTATCCGCTCCAGCTTTTTGCACCTTCAGGTTCCCAGTAGATCACCCCAAGCCCTTTTTTGTCAGGAACGGCATTGGCCTTCCCGATCACGGCAACGAGCATGTCGTAGGTGTTCTTAACCTTGGTATAATCTCCCCCGACTTCGACCACCATCACCTCTTTTCCATACCTGGATACCATATCATTTAGATTTCCTCCCAGATTGTTGATGGTCAGGGTATAATCGCTCCCCAGCCAATAAGGATAATAGGACAATCCAATCACATCATATTTTACACCATTGCTCGTTGCGTTATCATAGAAGTACCTGCACCTGCTGTTGTTGTTTCCCTGGTCGATGTGGACAATCACCTTTATCGTGCTATCTATGGTTTTGGTGGCATCATATCCCTTATTGAGCAGCTGCGCCAGCTGACTCCAGTTCGATGTACTTCCTTCGGGCCACAACATCCCCCCGATGATTTCATTTCCGATCTGGACCCATTCGGGTGTTACGCCTGATAATTTCAATGCTGAAAGAACGTCGGTGGTATGATCATATACATCGGTAAGCAACTGGGTGAAGGTGTGGTCTTTCCATGCAGCCGGCTTGGTCTGCTTGGAAGGGTCGGCCCAGGTATCACTATAATGGAAGTCAATCATGATCCGCATCCCCATGGCTTTGGCTTTGACAGCCATCGCCACAACCTCATCTTTGCTGCAATGGCCATTTGTTTTATCGGAGGATGGGTTAACGAAGACCCTCAACCGGATGGTATTGATCCCATGGTCTTTCAGGATTTGGAGGCAACTTTTTTCTGTTCCGGTCGTGTCGTAAAATTTATAACCGGTCGCCTCCATTTGCGACAGCCATCCCACATCCGCACCCTTTACAAACTGAGCCTGGACCGTATTGGAATGAGAAAATAGGATAATCCACAGAAAGGAATATAAAATTGCTTTGACAAGAAAGAAGAAGCTTGGTTTTTTCATATTTTTCATGGATTATGGCGGTATTTTACACAGGGGTTTAATAATTACAAAAGTAACATCCTTTTCAGCGAAAAAATTATCAGGTTTGTTAAAACCTGTATATTTTTTTATATTTGGCAGCTTTAACCCAACTAAAAACATCCAACCATGAAAAAATTATTTGGTCTTTTGTTCGCACTTCTCCTCGCGGGGAGCGCCTTGGCACAGCAAAAAATTTATGTTTCTCTGGGTCCCGGAATCGGGTTTGGTACCGCTTCTAGCTATGATTTTTACCAGGACGGCGAAAAAGTTTATCCCGTGGCCCTTGGTAAAGCGGTAGGCGCCAACCTCCATGCAGGTTTTTTTCTGAATGATTTTATAGCCATAGATCTTGGTGTTTCATACAAGATCGGGTTAAATACCAAAATTGAACCTCCGGTGGCCTCTGGTGATATTAAATCATCAGGAAGTACGCTTACCCTGAAATACAAAGGAAGCATGCTGCAACTCATTCCCGGTGTTGTTGTCTCACCTGACCTGGGGGGGAACCTGCGGCCTTATGCGCGCGTCGGGCTCATCATTGCGGTAATGAACTCCATCACGACCGGTATCGACAGCAAATCCACCTGGGGCAATGTAACGGCAACCATGAAATATTCGGGAGGTGTTGCACTCGGCGGTTCACTGGCTCTGGGTGCAGACTTTGCCCTGAATGATCTTCTGTCAATCTACGCCGAAATTTTCTATGATGCATTGAGTTATGCCCCGAAAAAAGGTGAGTTCAAAAAGTACGAACTTAACGGGGTGGATCAACTCGGAGACATGACAGTTAATGATAAAAAGGTTGAGTTTGTAAAGGATATTACAGACTTTGTCGCCAGCGACGACAATCCCGATCAGCAGCTGAAAAACAGCTACCCTTTCAACAGTCTGGGGCTGAACATCGGCGTGAAGATCAAGTTGTAATTACGGCGCGGCAACCTGGTTCTTTGCGTTCCACAGCTTCCATGCAGAGGTGGCCCATGTTTTTATATAGCGAAGTACCACCTCGCTTTGGGACTCGGCCAGGGTGATCGATGTCTCCTCTTCTATCACTTTATAACGATCGTCGGTGGTGCCACCCGGCCCGCCTTTCCATTTAAATTTTACTGCATAACTGCCAAAAGTCATAACCTTGTCGGGGACCAACGCAACAGTCACAGCTTCTTTCAACGGGATAAGCTGTTTGACCTGATAGGGAAGATTCTCAAAGGGAGCATATCGTGCAATTTTATCGGCCACCGGTCTTTGAAATTGGTCAAACTTCGAATAATCGCTGTACACATGGTAGAATCCAATCAGCTTATAATCCCCGGCAGGGAGGTTCTCGGCATAGTAAATATTTGTAAAGTCAGCGCCGGCATCAAAGTTTCTGAAAGGAACAACGTTACCATCAGGTCCCATTACCGCCGGAGCCCAACCGCTAAAATTAAAATTTGTAATTCTTCCCATCTTCCCCTCATCATCTCTGGAGAATTGCAGAACCAGCAGGCTCATATCGGTTGATGTCGGTTTGTTTACCTTGGGAAAAAATTGTGCAAATCCTGTCAGAACGCCAAATAATAGCATTGCGGCAATTAAAAGAGAGGTACGTTTCATGTTCATTCCTGTTTTTTTGACAAAACTATCAGGATATCCATAAATATCCAAATAAACTGATATACTTTTCCTTCAAAAGAACAGGATAACCCAAAATTTCCTATCTTTAATTTTTGATGTTATTCTATGAAAATAATAAGTCTCGGCCTGCTCTTGCTGTTGGGTCATGTCTGTTTTTCCCAGACGCCTCCTTCGGTTCAATTTTCTTTTGTGCCTGGTTGGGGGAAAAACAGCTTATTGCAGGGAAGGGTCCATAACACAACCATCAGTGACCACGGGATTGCCGTATATATTTTTGTGGAAGAGGCCGGCGGATGGTGGAATAAACCCTATACCGCCAGCCCGGTTACAATGATCCTGCCCGATTCCACCTTCAGCACCCAAATCGTGATCGGAGGTGTGGACGAGTATGCCACAAAGATCATCGCCTTTTTGATACCCCTTTCTTATTCTCCCCCCCTGCTATCGGGGGATGAAATCCCCGGTGAGCTTTTTACCTATCCCTATGTGGTCCAATGCCGGCCACATGGAGAGCGGGTCATATCATGGTCGGGTCTCGAATGGACGGTCAAACGATCGGTCGGAAGCACCCCGCTGCCCATTGGCCCGGGACCCAATATTTTCAATGACCATGATTCGATGGTTTGGGTAGATGATCAGCAGAAATTGCATCTCAGGATAGCAAAAACAGGGGAGCGCTGGCATTGTACAGAATTAATATGTAACACATCAAAAGGCTACAGCCGGTACACCTTTGATGTGGCGAGCCGGGTGGATCTGCTTGATCCCAATATAATTGCCGGAATTTTTACATGGGATGACTGTTCTCCCCTTGCAATACCACCCAACAACTACTTTCGTGAAATTGATTTTGAATTCTCAAGATGGGGCAATCCCTGGAATGAAAATTCACAGTTTGTGGTTCAGCCATACAATATATCCGGTAACATGAACCGCTTCAATATGAATCTGACCGGGTTTGACCATTCTGTCCATTTCTTTGATTGGAGTGCAGACTCCATCATTTTTAAGAGCGTTTGGGGGGATTCTTTCTATACATGGAGCTACATGAACACGAATTATATTCCAACCCCGGGGAATGAGCAGGTGAGAATGAATTTTCACCTGCTTAACGGGGCTCCTCCATCCGATCGTGTGGCGGCTGAGTTTGTCCTGAATTCTTTTATAACGGGAATTAGCGAAGTTAAACCTCCGGGTAAGCAGGTAAGGATTTTTCCGAATCCCATGATGCAGGGATGTTTGATTGATATGCAGTGGCCGGTTGCGATGGATGTTGAAGTTGGTGTGGTTGATCTGCAGGGAAATACTATCAAACAGGTGTTCAGGGGGAGGCTGAAAGCTGGTTCAAACAGGGTTGAATGGGATGGAAAAATTGAACATGGCAAACCGATCCGGGCCGGTCTCTATTTTATTTTTATTAAAGACAAGTTCGAAACGAGGTATTTCAAGATCGTAAAAATCTAAAGGCCGAACCCTAAATATCATTCTCCCTTTTTACCTTTGCCGGAAATTCTCTTCATCAATTCAGTTTATGAAGCCGATCAGATTGCTGTTCATTTTGGTTCTTTTCTGGTACAATGGATTTTCGCAAACCAAAATAATCTCTGGCGATAGTCTGCTTTTGATTGAAAACACCCTAAAAAAAATCACCCGCAAAACCAATTTCACGGTTATTCCGGGTCCGGTTTATAATTCATCAAGCGAGCTGGGTTTTGCCGTCATACCGATGTTGGTATACAACCTTGAGAAAGCCGACACCTTGTCACCGCCATCTTCGACCTCTGCCTTGCTCTATTTTGATTTGTACGGGAGCTGGATGGTTGCGACAAAACAAAATTTTTATTGGAACCGGAACAAATGGCGGGCAATTGTCACTGTGGGATATGGAGATTTTATAACAAAATTTTTTGGTCTCCACAACGATTCAGTCGTTATTGGCAATGACAATAGTAATTATGTATGGATGCTGAATCAATCCCTACTGGTTACCGCCACCTGTTACCGAAAAATAGCGGGTGGGTTATACGGTGGACTGGAGTTAGATTATGGCAACGTGACCCAGCGCGGTGTTGATTCAGCGGCTTCTGAAAAAATGATGAAGGACAGTGTGATGGTAGGCCATGAAGTGGAGGTCATGCTCTCCCCGACATTTGTGTGGGATAGCCGCAACCACCTTTTCTGGACCACGAAAGGCTATTATGCGGAGCTCAATTTCAGAAATTCCAGCAGCATCTTTTTCAGTTCCCGTGATTTTCTGGTTATTGAGGCTTTTGTAAACGGGTACCATAGCTTGTTGAAGAAAAATGACAAGCTTACCCTGGCATGGCGGTTTTATCTGCAGGGAGGATGGGGTGATGTGCCCTATAACCAGCTTGCCAATTATGGCAAGGCCGACGGTTTCAGGGGGTATACCGGCGGAAAATATGTGAACAGTTCAAAGGTAAACTTCCAGGCAGAATTGCGCTATGATATCTGGAAATTTATCGCCATTTCCGGTTTTCTGGGTACCGGAAAGACCTTTGGCAATTTGGCCGATTTTGGGCAATCGGTTTGGCTCACATCGGGCGGAATAGGCCTTTACCTGAATGTGATGCCTTCGAGAAATCTGAGGGCCAATATAAATTTCGCCATAGCCCGCCAGGATTATGGTATCTATGTGGGATTGGGCCAATCCTTCTGATTATTCCATTTTTCTTTGCCCGGCTTTGTATGCAGCGCCGGACTCAGGGTGATGTTTCAACCTTCTTTCAATGCAACAGCTTCTTAATGAGACCAAGTATAAATTAATATCGATGTATTGACATATACAATCTATTCCATATTTTTATGGCAGATTTAATCTCTAAAACAAGCGCTTTATGGAGAATCAGAACCCTTCGTTTTATGAGGAACTCAAAGGGAGAGGTGTTTCCCGTCGGGATTTCCTTAAGTTTTGCACTACGATGGCCGCTTTCCTTGGATTGGAAGCCAGTGGTGTTGGTCAAATCGTCAAAGCCTTTGAGACAAAACCAAGGCTTCCGGTCATCTGGTTTCATTTCCAGGAGTGTACCTGTTGCAGCGAATCTTTCATCAGGGCCTCTCATCCGATTGTTGCGGATATAGTACTGAACAAAATTTCGCTCGATTACCAGGAAACGCTGATGGCAGCCTCGGGAACTGCCGCCGAAGATGCTTACAAAGCTGTAATGGCGAAATATCCCGGCGAGTACATCGTGATGGTCGAAGGTTCAATTCCGACCGAAAACGAGGCCTATTGCTGTATCGGAGGTCGAAGTGCACTTCAGATTCTCGAAGAGGCCGTCAAGAATTGCAAAGCGGTTGTTGCCTGGGGTAACTGCGCTTCAGCAGGATGCGTGCAGGCTGCCAGTCCAAATCCTACGGGAGCAAAGCCGGTTCACAAAGTTATCAGCGGGAAACCGGTGATCAACGTACAGGGCTGTCCTCCCATTGCCGATGTGATGGCAGGGGTTGTGGTTCATCTGTTGACATTCGACCGTATTCCCCAGTTGGATGGATTGGGCCGTCCACAGGCGTTTTATTCACGCAGGGTGCACGATACCTGTTACCGCAGGGCCAATTTCGATGCCGGATTATTTGTTGAATCATTCGATGACGAAGGAGCCAAACGCGGTTATTGCCTCTATAAAATGGGATGCAAGGGACCGGTTACCTATAATTCATGCGGAATCATCAAATGGAACGACGGTGTGAGCTATCCCATTCAGTCGGGTCACCCGTGTATCGGTTGTTCCGAGGAAGGCTTCTGGGACAACGGTCCGTTCTATCAGCACCTGCCGGGCGTAGCAGGTTTTGGTATTGAAACCACCGCCGACAAGATCGGGGTTGGCCTTGGTATTGCAACGGCAGTTGGTATTGCCGGGCATGCCATTGTTACCAATATCCGCAAGCGCAAAGAGATAATTAACGAACCAGAAGAGGGTTCCAAAGTCGAAACCACGAAAGAATTATAGCCATGGCAGAAAGAATCGTAATAGATCCCATCACCCGTATTGAAGGTCACTTGCGGGTTGAAATTGAAGTAAAAGATGGTAAAATCACCGACGCATACAGTGCCGGCACCATGGTGCGGGGCATTGAGACCATATTGAAAGGCCGCGATCCGCGCGATGCATGGGCTTTTGTTGGCCGTGTTTGCGGAGTTTGTACCTCAACCCATTCATTGACCTCTGTGAGAACAGTGGAAAACGCGTTGGGAATATCTGTTCCTCCCAATGCTGAGCTCATCCGCAACCTGATGGCCAATGCATTGTACATCCAGGACCATGTGGTCCATTTCTATCAGCTGCATGCCCTTGACTGGGTGGATGTGGTTTCGGCACTGGGCGCCAATCCTGCTGAAGCATCGCGGATCGCCCAGAGTATTTCACCCTGGCCTAAGAGTTCGGTAGGCTATTTTACCGATGTACAGAAAAAGTTTAAAAACTTTGTAGCCAGTGGCCAGCTTGGCATTTTCGCAAATGGCTATTGGGGTCACAAGGCGTATAAGCTTCCTCCTGAAGTGAATCTTATCGCAGTGGCGCACTATCTTGAAGCATTGGAATGGCAGAAGGAGCTGGTAAAAGTGCATACTATTTTTGGCGGCAAGAATCCCCATCCGAATTATTTGGTTGGCGGGGTTCCCTGTTCCATCAATATTGATGAAGCGAATGCAGTGAATGCTGAGCGGCTTGCCTTCGTTGGAAAACTGTTCGAAGATGCGAAAACCTTCGTAGATCAGGTTTATATTCCCGACCTGCTTGCTGTTGCTTCATTTTACAAAGACTGGGGAGCCATCGGTGGCGGATTGACGAATTATATGTCATTCGGAGATTTCCCAACAAACGGGTACAACAATCCCGAAAGCTTCAAAATGCCGCGTGGTGTAATCCTGGGACGAGACCTGAGTAAGATTCATGAAATAAAAGCGGAGGATCCTGAGCAGATCCAGGAATATATCAACAATTCATGGTATGAATATGCAAAGGGAAATGAAGCAGGATTGCATCCCTGGGAGGGAGAGACCAAATTCAATTATACCGGGCCCAAACCACCCTATGAGAACCTCGATTTCACACAAAAATACAGTTGGGTAAAAACGCCGCGCTGGAAAGGACATCCGATGGAAGTCGGCCCGTTGTCGCGTATGCTTATAGGTTATGCCTCGGGTCGTGCCGATTACAAGGAGGTGATTGAAGGGGCATTGAAGGCGCTGGATGTACCTGTGGCCGCATTGTTCTCGACACTGGGCCGCACTGCTGCCCGTGGTCTTGAAACCAAACTTGTCTGCGGGTGGGCGCTGGAATTCTATCAGCAACTATTGGCCAATATCAAGAACGGAGATTCCCGTACACAAAACAACGCCAAATGGGAACCTGAATCATGGCCCCAACAGGCAAGAGGCATCGGCATGGTGGAAGCTCCCCGTGGAGCCCTGTCACATTTCATCGTGATAGAGGACAAGAAGATTGCCAACTATCAGCTGGTTGTTCCAACGACCTGGAATGCATCCCCGCGTGACAGCAAGGGGCAGCGTTCGGCCTTTGAGGAATCGCTGATCGGAACCCCCATTGCCGATCCAAAGAATCCCCTTGAAGTACTCCGGACCATCCACTCTTTTGACCCATGCCTGGCTTGTGCCGTGCATCTGTACGACGAAAAAGGAACTACCATTCATGACGTGAAAACCTATTAAACCATGAGAAACCGATCTGTCCCTTTGCGTGAAGTGCATGTATGGGAGATGCCCGTTCGCGTCTACCATTGGGTCAATGCACTGTGTGTAACCACGCTTTGTATCACCGGTTATATTATCGGTGATCCGCCTGCCCTCATGAAAGGCAGTGAAGCCTATTTTAACTATTGGTTCGGCACTGTAAGATTTATCCATTTCGTCAGCGCCTTCCTCTTTTTCTTCAATTTTATTTTCAGGACCTATTGGGGATTTACAGGAAATGAATTTTCGCGGTGGTATAATTTTATCCCGCTCAAACGCTGCCAGTGGAAAGAGATGCTGGATGTAATCAAAGTTGACGTGCTCCAGGTAACCAATAAAAAGATCGATTCGATTGGCCACAACTCCCTGGCGAGTTTCATCTATTTCATCACCTTTCTGATCTTCCTGTTGCAATGTCTTACAGGTTTCGGAATGTATGCTGCAATGAGCAATGCATTCCTGCCCAAGCTGTTTGCATGGATCGTGCCTTTTCTCGGTGGCGATATGAATGTTAGGCAAATCCATCACATTCTGATGTGGGGCTTTATTCTGTTTGCCTTTGTCCATATCTACCTTGTATTCTATCATGATTATATCGAACGTCGCGGGGTAACCTCCTCGATGATCGGTGGCTGGAAATTCATCGAAGAAGATGTGATTGAACGCCACGACCAAAAGACGGACGAGTGTCCGAAGGACTAATCATCTAATAATTATCAGATTTGTCTGAATTACACCATGATATCCTGGTTCTCGGGATAGGTAATCTATTGATGAATGATGAAGGGGTTGGGATCCATGTTATCTCCAGACTGGAACTGGAGGATTTTCAGGGTGCCGACCTGATGGATGGCGGCACCGGCGGATTTCATCTGCTGGGGTTTATACAATCCTATAAAACAATCATCATGATTGATGCCTCTCTTGATGAGTTTCCTCCCGGTCATGTGCGGGTGCTGAAGCCACGTTATGCCAAAGATTTTCCCAAGCAGTTGAGTGCCCATGAAATTGGCCTGAAAGATCTGATCGACTCAGCTATTTTGTTGGGGAATATGCCGGATATGCACCTCGTTGCCATCTCCGTAAAGGATTTTCAGGATATGGGGATGGATCTCTCTCCGGAGGTGGAAGCTGCAATACCCGAAGCCATTGAAAAGGTGAGGGAGATTGTGAAGGGGGTGACAGGGTAACAGGGTAACAGGTCATGACACGTGACACGTGACAAAAAAAATTGGTCATTGGTCACTGGTCATTGGTCACTGGTCATTGGTCATTGGTCATTGGTCATCCTTTCCTCCAGCCATTTGTACCATTCCGCCATTCCTTCGCCTGTTTTAGCAGACATAAGGATAAACTCCAGGTTGGGGTTTAGTTGCCGGGCATAATTTATTGCACGCTCAACATTAAAATCGACATAGGGAAGCAGATCGGTTTTATTGATGATACAAAGATGCGATGACTGGAACATATAGGGATACTTCATCGGTTTGTCATCTCCTTCCGTAACGCTGATAACCACAACGCGTTTCTGTTCTCCAAGATCAAAAAGGGCCGGACAAACGAGGTTTCCGACATTTTCGATAAACAGTATTGCATGGTTTTCCACCTTCATTTTTTGCAAGGCAAGATGGATCATTTTTGCATCCAGATGACACCCCGACCCGGTATTGATCTGGATGGCAGGGGCTCCGGATTTTTCAATGCGGTCTGCATCCCGTGTGGTTTGCTGATCTCCTTCGATGACAAAAATTTTATGTGAAGGAATCAAATCCAAAATGGTTTTTTCCAGGATGGTTGTTTTACCTGATCCTGGTGAGCTGACCAGATTCAGCGTCAGCACATGCTTTCCTTGAAAATAACCGCGGTTCCGCTCTGCAAGCCGGTTGTTCTCAGAAAGAATATCCATGTTCAGGTTGATCACCTTGCTGGAATCATGTTTGTGGGGGTGTGCATGCGTATGACCATCATGTGTGTGTTCGTGTCCGTGGTCATGTCCATGGGTATGATTGTGTTGGTGGTCATGGTCATGGTTGTGGTCATGATCATGGTCGTGGTCGTTTTTATGGTCGTGAATTTTGAATTCGTCCGGGTTTCCGCATCCGCATGTTTCGCACATAATGATTTATTTATTTTGTTTAATTTACTTTAGTCCGTTCTCTTAAATTCAGCGCGAGAGGCAATGATCATCCTAACATGGATACCAGTCGGAACTCCTGCCCCCCGCTGATCTCCGAAGGAAAACAGCCACATTTCGGGCAGGTATCAAGACGCATGTTCATCTCAAATTCCATATTGCAGGCGCTGCATTTGCCTTTGCCTGGTGTACGGGTTAAATTAATCAGGGCCTCTTCCAGGATGGTATCTCTCACCAGCAGTTCAAGAGCCGATTGAAAGGCATCTGCTTCCACGCCACTCAGGTCGCCCACTTCGATCACGATCTCCCTGATTGCGATTACCTTGTTTTTCGCGGCTTCGCGCTGAGCCAGCGCAATAACCTCCATCGCCAGTGATAATTCATGCATGGTTTTCCATTTTCAACAGATTCTTGGTAAAGGATCGCCCGTTAAGGTATCAATGATGCGACTTCCGCCGGTTTCGGTTTTCAGTACTACTTTTCCCGGATGATCATTTGTTATACGGCCAATGATGGCACTATGCACACCCAATTCGTTTTTCTTCATGATTTCCAGGATGTGTTTGCCCTCCTCCTGGTTTGCCACAATAAGCACCTTCCCTTCATTGGCAATGTGGAGCGGGTCAAACCCGAGGAGTTCGCACATCGCAGTTACACCCCTTGAAAGGGGCAATGCCGTTTCATCGATGTCGATTCCCATACCGGTCTTTCCTGCCAGTTCATTCAGCACAGTGGCCACTCCTCCCCGGGTGGGGTCGCGCATGAATTTTACCGACGATGACCGATCCAGTACCTCCCGGATAAGGTGGTTCAGGGAGGCGCAGTCGGATGTCACCTGAGATTTGAAATTAAAGGATTCCCGGGCACTCATCACAGCCATGCCATGATCGCCGATGGTGCCGTTGATGATAATGACATCTCCGGCACTGAAATCCAGTGCGTTGCTTATCAGGCGGTTTTCATTCCTAACACTGCCGATTCCTGTGGTATTGATGAAGAGTTTATCACATTTGCCTTTATTGACGACCTTGGTGTCGCCGGTTACGATGGAGACATTTGCTTTCCGTGCCTCTTCGGCCAGTGAACTGACGATCACATCCAGCTCCTTCATGGCAAATCCCTCTTCAATGATAAAAGAGACACTCAGGTAACGCGGGATGGCGCCCGAAACGGCGAGGTCGTTCACAGTTCCGCAAACCGCCAGTTTCCCAATATTCCCTCCTGGAAAAAACAGGGGATCAATCACAAACGAATCGGTGGTAAAGGCAATTTCAGGCGTGTCGATCTGGAGGATGGCAGAATCGGTTTGTTCCTCCAGAATTGAATTGGAAAAATATTTAATAAATAGATTCTCGATGAGCTGGTGCATCATCCGCCCTCCATTTCCATGGCTCAGCAATATTTTCTCTTCTCCTGTTTTCATGAACGGTATTTATAGTAGGTGGCACATGTACCTTCTCCTGAAACCATGCATGCCCCGACAGGATCGGAGGGGGTGCAGACCGTGGCAAAGAGGCGGCATTCGTTGGGGGCCTTCAATCCTCTCAGGATTGATCCGCAGATACATCCTTTCGGATCAACAGGTTCCGGTACATGCACGGTGAAATGTTTTTCTGCATCAAAGTCTGCAAACGCTGAACGGATCTTCAAACCGCTTCCGGGAATGATGCCAAGTCCCCGCCAACGGTCATCTTTCAGTTCGAATACCTTTGTCAACAGGGCCTGTGCAATTTTGTTTCCCTCCACATGCACCACCCGTTGATACTGGATTTCCACCTTCGGATCCTTCGATTCAAACTGGCGTACCAGCATCAGGATGGCCAGCATCAGATCAACAGGCTCGAATCCGGTTATCACTACACCCAGCCCGTAGCGTTTTGGAAGATCATTGTAAATAGTTGTCCCGGTGATGGCGCTCACATGGCCGGGGGCAATGAACCCGTTGATCTTTATTCCATCATCAACAAGCGCCTTCATCACTGGAGGCATGACTTTGTGTGCACTCAGCACAAAAAAATTGAGGAGATTGGCCTTTCTTGCCTCAACGATTGCAGCTGCAGTGGCAGGTGCGGTGGTCTCAAACCCAATCCCAAGGAAGATGATCTTTTTATCGGGATTGACTTTGGCCATTTCAACAGCTTCAAGAACAGAATAAATTATCCGGATGTCGTGTCCGTTTGCCTTCTCTTTTTCAAGGGAACTTACTGACCCCGGTACACGGATAAGATCCCCGTATGTAGTAATGATGGCTCCCGGGATCTTGCTGCAGGCAATGGCTGTATCAAGGAAATGCTGACTGGACACACAAACCGGGCAGCCCGGTCCGGAGATCAGCCTGATGGCAGGAGGGAGCAGGGCATGAAGTCCAAAGCGGTGGATTGCCATGGTGTGACCCCCGCATACCTCCATCAAGGTAATCGGTTGTTTTGAAATTTCCTTCAGTTCCTTTGAAACAGCGAGGATTAACTCCTTTTTCCTGTATTCATCGATGTATTGCATGTGGCTGTACTTTGTTTTATTGAAAGCTGTTGTTTGCAACTTCATTCAGCAGCCGCAGGGTTTCCGCCGCCTCTTCCGCGTCAATTTTTTCAATGGCGAAACCGGCATGGAGCATAATAAAATCGCCAGGTTTGACATCGTTCAGCAGCAACAGGCTGGCCCGGTATTCCACATCCTCGATGGTAACCAGCGCACTTGCACCGTCAACTGTAATAACTTTTGCAGGTATGGCTAAACACATATAAGATCCCTCCTTTTTGATGCGATGGCTAATTGTCCCAATGCAATTCCTCCGTCGTTGGTGGGAACTGTGACATGGGTGTAAACTTCAAAATCATGCGCGTTCAACCGTGCAATTGTTCCTTCAAGCAGATATTTGTTTTGAAAAACCCCACCCGAAAGTACTACTTTATCTATTCCTTCCGTGTTGCGGATCGCAGAAGCACATTCAAAAATAACAGAAATTATGGTATTGTGGAACTTTGATGCGATTATTTTTACAGGAATGCAGTTCTGCAGATCATCAACTATGGCCCGGATCGTTGAATCGAACCTGATGGTTTGGTTTAATTCAAAAGGGTAGTCATTGATCATATCGCCTGAAGCGAGGGATTCGAGGCGCATGGGTCCCTCTGCCTGGAATGATGCCACCTGGCATAAACCCAGGAGAGAAGCAACTGCATCAAACAGTCGTCCGGCGCCGCAGGTTAAGGGACAGTTGATATTCCGGTCGATCATTTGGACCAGCAGTGTTATTTTTTCAGGATCAATCTCATTGAACAGGGATAATCCCAGGTTTGTGAACTCTTTTCCATAGACCTTATACAGAACGGAGACCGCCATTCTCCATGGCTCTTCAGCGGCAAGATCACCCCCCGGCAATGGAATATATTCGAAGTGGGTGAACCGCGTATAGTCATTGAGGTCGCATACCAGGAATTCTGACCCCCAGATATGGCCATCGTCGCCAAACCCGGTGCCATCGAACGCCACACCGATCACCTTTTCATCAATCCGGTGTTCGGCCATGCAGGAGGCGATGTGGGCATGATGATGTTGTACACGGACTACCGGGAGGGCTCCGTATTGTTGCGCGGTTTTTGTGGAATTGTATTCCGGATGCATATCTACAGCGAGTACCGTTGGTTTCACCCTGAACAGCTTTAAAAACTGTGCAATGGTTTGTTCATAAAATCGGGTGGTTTCATAACCCTGGAGGTCTCCGATATGCTGGCTTAAAAAGGCTTTTTTCCCCTTTCCAATGCAAAAACAGTTCGTAAGCTCAGCTCCGAATGCCAGGATACCATCTGTATTCAGTGTTGTTCGTACAGGCGCCGGAACGTAGCCGCGCGAACGCCGCAAAATCCGTTCTTTGCCACCGATGATTCTGACGACTGAATCATCAGTCCGGTTAAATATATCGCGGTTATGAAGTACGATAGCATCGGTGCAGGATGAAAATTGTTTCAGCGCCTGTTCGTTGTCAATCAGGATGGGCTCATTGCTGAAATTCCCGCTGGTGAGTACGATGGCATCTGTTTTCAGTTGACGAAAGAGTAAATGGTGAAAGGGCATATAGGGGAGCATCACACCAATCAGGCTCAGCGCTGCGTTAATGTTCAGCGCGAGATGTTCAGGAACATGACCTTCAGGCGCTTGATTGGCTAACAAAACAATGGGCCGACGCCACGATTGAAGAGATTGTTCTTCAGTGTTGTCAACTGTTGCATACCGCTTCAGTGACTCCATGTCACGGAACATCACGGCAAAGGGTTTTCCATCGCGCTTTTTAATACGCCGGAGTTTTTCCACGGCAGTTTCACTAAAGGCATCGCAGGCCAGGTGCATGCCCCCGAGGCCCTTGATCAGCAGGATCCCCTCCTTTCCTATGAGGTTTGTCGTGCGGGTCACGATCTCCCCGATCTCCCCGCTGATCCGCTCTCCCTTGATAAACAGTTCATACTGCGGGCCGCAAACGGCGCAGGCAGTGGGTTGCGCATGGAACCGGCGGTCGAGGATATGTTCATACTCCTTCTGGCAATCAGAACACATTGGAAACGATTGCATGGTTGTTTTGGCCCGGTCGTATGGGAGGTCTTGAATAATGGTAAAACGCGGTCCGCAATTGGTGCAGTTCACGAAGGCATAATCCAGCCGGTTTCCCTTTTTTTCGATATCCTCCAGGCAATCGCTGCAAACGGCAATATCGGGACTGATTTCGGTGATATCATCGGAGAGGTTGTGGCTGTGTTTGATGGTGAATGCAGTGAATGGTTCAGGTGCTGTCTCCTGTACCGTGATCGCCTCGATCATGGAAGCCGGCGGAGCCTCCTCCTTCAGGGCCTCCAGGAAAAGGGCGATATCTGCAGAACTTCCGCTGATGCGGATACGCACATTTTCATTGGTATTCTGCACCCACCCCGTCAGGGCGTGCTGCAAGGCAAGCCGGTACACGAAGGGCCGGAACCCGACCCCCTGTACCAAACCCGTAACGATGATTTCAAAAGTCTTGATATTGAAAATATTTACCTCTTACTCCATTACTTTCTTAATAAATGTAAAAATATGCATATTTTATCTATTTTAGCCCGATAAAAAGATTCTATGCTCACAATTCTGACAGGTTTTATTGCCAGTGTGGCCCATGTAGTTACGGGGCCTGATCACCTTGCGGCAGTTACTCCCCTGGCCATCGACAGCCGGAAAAAATCATGGATCGTGGGATTGTCCTGGGGGTTGGGCCACACACTGGGGATGCTCCTGATAGGGTTGTTATTTGTCCTGTTTAATTCTACTTTGGTAAATTGAATTGTTGTAATAAAAGTGATTATAAGTGAGGTTTCGAGGATTAATTGATAGTCAAACTAAGAAAATCAATTGGTA
>Ga0247839_1002701_pt1 | contig 25937 bp, 25 predicted proteins | sample LaCruzMarch2015__6_FD_192405 | JGI IMG/M metagenome (GOLD analysis project Ga0247839, IMG submission 192405) | Freshwater microbial communities from meromictic Lake La Cruz, Castile-La Mancha, Spain - LaCruzMarch2015_16m | ecosystem: Environmental > Aquatic > Freshwater > Lake | place: Spain... | reverse complement strand
GATTACATTGAAGTGTTTTACAATCGTAAACGTCGGCATAGTTATCTTAATCAGCTAAGCCCGATGGTGTTTGAAGCATTGCAAATTGGAAGCGCGTAACTGTCTAGTAAAGCGGGTGACGTCCAAACTGCCAACATTTGTAGCCGCTACAGTTAAGTTGCCAGATACTTGAAGGGTAGCACCGCTCTCTACGTTAGCAGTGGCTTTAACATCAGCCTTAGTGATACCAACTGCAATAGCGGTGAAATTTGAGTTTTCGGATTGGTTGTTACCAGAAGCGATTGCCCCTTCAAGCGAAGCATTGTTATGGGCAAGCACACTCAAGTCAGCCGACTTGATAGTTGCACCAGAACCAACGGTTACCTTCGCATCAGATTGGTCACTCACCCAAAGAGCGCCTATACCAAGCGGCGTATTAAATTGCACACCCGGGCTTGGCAACTTATTTGCCATACCAGCTTTGGTTACATTCTCAGCAGTAAAGGTAACACTCGTCTTAGCTTCAATGTTGGCTCCACTATTTATATTGACATAGGCCTTAGCATTAACATCAGACACCACCAACTCTACGCCAGCCAAAGAGGCTATAAAGCCGCCAATTTGTTGTGCGGTTGTACTTGCAATGTTCAATGCACTATCTAGAGGATCTTCGCTTGAATAGACAAACTGCGAATCAATGTTCGATTTTGCATCAATAAGCACTTCATTGGCTTTGATGGTGGTATCGCTGATATCAATTTGGGCTGTTGCAGTTGCCCAACCTAAAGAGGGTAAGACTGCTTCATCGCGGGCTTGAATAGTAACTTTGCCGCCGGTATAAATGCCATCGGCGTCAGCAAGTAAGTGCGTACCGTTTTTCAGTTCAATTTTGGTTGCTTTTAGCGTAATGTCGCCAGAGTTTCCTTCAGAAGCGGCAGAAACAACATTAGTGCGATTATTATCTGTTGATGCCAGGTTACGCGTAGAAATAAATACGTTATCCAATACGATAGTGTTGTCAGCTACAATCTCGTAATTAGTGCCATCAGAAAAAACATCGGAACCACTACCAGTCCAATTCACATCGGTAGGATCTATAAGTACTGTACCCGCCTTACCATTTTGCGCACCAGCACTCAACCGACCGCCCATTATATTCACTGTATCTTTTGCGCTGAACTCAACAAAACCGCCATCGCCACTGACGCCGCCGTTAGCCGTAACATGAGCGCCAGCGTCTAACGTAGCATCACCTTCCGCGTATATCTTTATGCTTCCGCCAGAAGAATTAACACCTTGACCATTAGCAGTAACATCAGCACCTGAAGCAAGGTTGATATCTGTACCAGCAAGAATCTCAACAGAACCTGCATTGGTTCCAGCAACACCATTCGCCGCCACCTCACCCGCAACAATCACATCGTTGGTTGCGGTAATTCTAACAACGCCATTTTCAACTTCGACACCCGAAGCTGTTGCAACACCTTCAATATTAACTAGATCAGAAAAACTAGCCTGCGCTTGTTTACCTGCAATAATTTTGGCGCCCGCATCAACTGCAACGTTACCCGCAGATAAGGTCACGGCATCTGCGGCATTGATACGGCCTTTAACTTGAATTAAACCAGTTTCAGTTAAAGGGATGTATCCAAATAATGCGTTATTGACTGCTTCTTCATTTACCAAACCGGGTTGGGAAATGAGCGATTCCATAAATTGTTTCGTAGGTGTTGCCATTGTCAAACTACCGACGTTTAGGACACCACTCGCACCAACGACCATGCCATGCGGATTTAGAAAATAAACATTACCGCCTATACGTCCATTTTTATAAGCATTTAATACCCCATTAAAATAACTACGCTCATCGTGTACTAGATTTAGAAGGTTGGCAGTGCCCGCGGGTAAATATAGATTAACAGTTTGCCCGTTACCAATATTAAATCGATGGAATGAGTTAAGTGCATTAACGCCTTGCACCGTCTTGGTGGTGACATCAGTCACATTGCCGTTAATACTTAGCTGAGTCTGTGTACGTCCATCAGGGGTGATATTGTCAGCAAAGGCAGATGTGCCAGCAACCGCCATAGTTGCACTGATGAAGTGTGATAAAGCATTCTCCCATGCACTGCGGCGAAGTACACATAGGTACTGACGAGAAAGAAAACCTTGTACGGATCGCGTCATAATTATCGCCCCTTAGAAATAACCAGAATACATTTAAAATCGGATTGTAAAAAATTCATAGTTATATACAAAAGAAATAACCAACTTATTTAGTAGGAGATAGTACACTATAAAAAAATAAATATTGCATACTTTCTAAAAACTCAGTTTCAAGTAGTAGTAGTTAACAATATTTATTTAATTTAATTGAATATTCAGAAATACCATATTGGAAAAGCTTGTCACCAACAATTAGGAATGACGGCTAAGTGGGCTTGAATTCAACCTGTCTTTGCAACAGATTGGGCAAATCTTTCTGCCGGTGTATGGTAGTTTAGTGTTTTTCTTGGGCGTTCATTTAACTTTCTCGCTACTGCATTGAGCTTGGCTTGTGAGTAATTGGCTAAACTCATTCCCTTCGGAAAGTATTGTCTTAATAGACCATTTTTATTTTCATTGGAACCACGTTACCAATGGTGCTGAGGATCGCAGAAGTAAACCTGAACATCTGTCGTTAAGGTAAAACGCTTGTGGACTGCCATTTCTTTACCCCTATCCCAAGTTAACAATTGATAAAGTTGCTGTGGTAACTTTTGTGCGTGCTTGATGAGTGCATTGATGACAGTCTCAGTATTTTTGCGAGTGACGCGTTGAGATTTAGTAAAGGCTTTACTTTTTTGATATCATTAACGATTCTCACGTGTGTTCCATAATCGCAACACATAAATCGTCGACGCTTGGATTTCGTAACGCATTTCATAATGTCCTACGAAAATGCGTCGTACCTCAGTCGATTCAAACTCCTCCAATTTTTCACCAATGCGGGGATTCGTAAGCAGGCTTGCTGGTGCTGCAGTCAGCGATTGTACCATTCGAGCTGCCGCCAATTGATTTACCGGCGCAAGAAACTCATGCAACCTCACCAAATCTGAAAGCGCTTTGCTTGTCCACTTGATTTCCATTAGCAATTTGGCGCGGGAAGTGGCTGCGAAGTACTTAGGCTGTCAGCCCATGCTTGTACTAACTGATGGTCGATAACCTGCCCTGCTTCCACATCTACTAATGCCTCAAGCGTTAAGCGATTGCGTTCTTCTTCCTGATCAATCCAATCGGTCAATGCTTGTTTTACAATCCACCCACGTGAGCGTTCGAGACGTGCTGCAAAGAGGTCTACTTTTTCTGCAAGTTGCAAAGGTACATGTGCAGTTAATACTTTTGTTTGTGTGTGTGCCATATTGTTTACCTCACAGTTGATTTAAATTAAATCATAGTGATTAATTTTGATTAAATCAAGACTCGTTTTAAATTTAAGCGTTATTCTCCACAACAAAGCGCATATTAGATAGCACTGCTCGTTTGAGCCAAAAAGTGTAGTTTTGTGCACTAGATTTTGATTCAATAACTAAAAAATTTAAATAATTTAAATAATTTAAATAATTTAAATAATTTATTCAATATGTTACTGAGTTTTTAATGGGTCAATGTATTTTGCATTTGATGGGTCAAACGAAGATACATCACATCAGTGAATCTTAAGGATGCAACACTGTTAGATTATTTTATTATTTTGATGTGGTAAAACTGGATACTTGATAGTATGTAACGCCTTGATTATATTGACTTTATTGTCATTGGCGGAAGATGTGAGATTCGACTTCCGATTAAAAACTCAATTAAACCAAAGACTTAAAGTTTAATTTAATTGAGATTGGTGCATATCTTGGTGCTTTATAAATATAAATTATTTAAAAGCTGATATGCAAGTTTAGCATTTTACTATGATAAGACTGGACCAATGTCATTAAATACAGCCACGTAATTCATTGATTAATATTGATACATAAGTATATATCGCAGTATTTTTGGCATATTCCTGCAATTTTTATCAGAAATATTTACATCAGAAAATTATGTCACTGCAGGCACAGTTGAAAACTACAGTGCATTAAATCACAAACTTAAAATAATTCAGCGTCTATTTTTTATTTGATTTGGAAATGCTTTTGATGTGGTAAAAGGATGCGGTAAAACTGTAGACTTGAAACCTTTTAAACCGTTGGTATGACTAGGTTTAAGGTTGTTGGCGGAAGAGGTGAGATTCGAACTCACGGTGGGCTCGCACCCACGACAGTTTTCAAGACTGTAGCATTAAACCGCTCTGCCACTCTTCCTTTAGTAATTCATTCACTCATAATCAATACGATTTTAGAGAAAGCAGGATTATAGCAAAAAATTAGTGATTGAACACCTCAATCATCAATAATATTTTGGCCTGGAAAAAGCACATCAGTATAGCCAAAATCTTTTAAATTCTTGATGCGCATGGGATATAAAATACCATCAAGATGATCACATTCGTGTTGTACAACGCGCGCGTGGAAGTTGCTAACAAGCCGATCCACTACATTACCATACTGGTCGAAACCGGCGTAATGCAGGCGTGTATAGCGTGGCACGATGCCACGCATACCAGGCACTGATAAGCACCCTTCCCAATCCGACTCCATTATTTCACCAACAGGCGTTAACACTGGATTAATTAATACAGTATAAGGTACGGTATCAGCATCAGGGTAACGTGGATTTTTAATCTCCGCACCATCTTTTTGAAGAGATAGATTTTTTTGTCCAAAAATAATGACGCGTAAACTTTTACCGATTTGCGGTGCCGCAATGCCAGCACCATTCATATGTTGCATGGTGTCTTCTAAGTCTTGTATCAATGAATGAAGCTCTGCTGTATCAAAATGTTCGACCGGCGCGGCTTTTAACAATAAATATGGCTCGCCCATACGTAAAACTGTTTGAATCGCCATTAACCTTAGCCTTCTATCGCTGTTAATTTATCTAAAGCCATTTTGCTTAACTAACTGCGCAATGATATTGCGCACTCTTACCATCGTTTGATTTAAATTATCTACTAATTCTTCATATTGAATACCGTGCAAGCTATCGCCTCGCCCCGCCGCGTGGTTTGCAATGGGACAAATAGCAGCATAACTAATACCAAGCTCTCTAGCAAGCGCAGCCTCAGGCATGCCTGTCATGCCAACCATTGTTGCACCATCACGTTCCAAACGGTTTATCTCAGCGGCAGTTTCTAAGCGCGGGCCTTGCATAGCGGCATAAACACCATGATTAACAAGCGGTTCCCCAACACTTTTTGCAGCTAATTCCCACTTGGCACGCAAATTTGGGCAATATGGCTCAGTAAAATCAATGTGTTTAACTGGAAAATCCACCCCATCAAAATAAGTATTTTTTCGACCATGTGTGTAATCAATTATTTGATGTGGCATGGCAATCACGCCCGGCACTAAATCAGCATGGATACCACCTACAGTAGCAATAGCAGCTATTTCAGTCACACCTTGCAAGTGAAGGGCTGAAATATTTGCACGGTAATTTACCTCATGAGGTGGAATGGTATGCCCATTACCATGTCGAGCTAAAAATATCACTTCACGCCCAGAAATTTTACCAAATATAAGGGGTTGAGATGGTTCGCCGTATGGTGTGCGAACGATTAAACGCCTCGTAATCTCTAAGTTATCTAACTGAGTTAAACCTGTGCCACCTATTATTGCTAACATACATTACTTTCAAATAAAAACTGAGGAATACAATCGCGCTGACTTGATTCTATCAAAGCTTTCTCATTTAATTGATAAATTTTTGGGGCTTTTGATTACTAGACTCGCTCAAATTTGAGCACTCCACATATAACGTGATTAATCCAAAATTATAACTAATTACTTTGCAGCATCATCCTTAATAGCTGTATTTAGGGGTGAACTTGCACCAACAACACGGTTGCGACCAGTTTGTTTTGCATGATACAAAGCCGCATCGGCACGTGGCAATATAGAGTCAAAACCCTCACCAGCCTCGCGCTCTGCCACTCCAGCACTAAAAGTAATCAACACACGCTCGCTGTTATGCAAAAAGAAATTTTTAGTAAGGTCGCGCTGTATGCCAGTAACAACAGTAACCGCGTCTTCTTGCTTTGAACCAGGTAGCAAAATCACGAACTCTTCACCACCGTAGCGTGCCAACACGTCAGTGCTTCGCAAAGCACTTTTAACTACTTTAGCCAAGTGTGCCAGTGCTACATCACCAGTTGAGTGCCCCAATGTGTCGTTAATTTTCTTAAAATGATCGATATCTAACATCGCCAGTGATAATGGCGTGTTATGCCGATCTGCACGATTGAACTCCCTTTCAACAGCCTCATCCATACCTCGCCTGTTCAAAGCCCCCGTTAAAAAATCCTCATGCGCAACTTCACTTATGTAATCAAGCTTAGCAGTCAGTTCATTGATTTGCTTTTCGGCTTCTTCAACCTTCTTCTGCGTCTGCTCAAACGCGTCATGAGAGTGACGTGCATCAACATTCATTTCTCGAATATCACCCACCACACTTTGGAGGATGTAATTTAATTCAGTCATATCTTCAGTGGCTGAAATTTGCTCTTGATATCCACTAATCTTTTCCTGATAATTACCCGTACTCTCTGTTATATCAGCTAAGCCAGTAATAAAACTAGCCATCATAACTTTAATCGTTTCTTTAGCAGCAAGCAAACCTGGCTTGATATTTGATTGTTTAAAAATTAGTTCTTTCAGACTACTTTCCGCACTGTAAATCGCATCAATATTGAGCGGTTTCGAAATAATATCCTGAACAATTGCAATTTGACCATGCAACCATTTATCTTCTATTGTGAGTTCACTCATACTGGATATAAGTAAACGCAACATTTGTACTAAGGAATCCTGCATGCGATGCTGAGTGTCTGTATGCATCTCAGCTCTTAATAAAGTGGACTTTAAAGCTTCACTTAGCGCATTAACTTCTTTCAGCGTGTCAGCTGCTTGGGCTTGTTTAATTAAAAGTTCTATTCGGCTAGATGCCGCAGGAATATCTGCAAACTGAGGCAAAATTACTAGCGATATGGTTCTAATCAACAAGTCACGCCAAATGACAGCAAGCTGAAGTTGGTCCCGATCGACATGAACCGCAGCTTGATGTGGCATATTTAGAGCAGGCGGAGTTTGTGTAGCATTTTCAGCTACCTTTGCATCAGTGAGCTCGCTGGCATCACTAAGCACTTTCGATTCAGTAGCCTGCAATCCTTCTCCCCACGAAGTGATCAGCGCCTGAATTTTTTGGCCTAATTGGTTTGGGTCATTAGAAAAGTTAATGATGACGCGATTCAAACTCTCTTTTTTTCTAGTTGGTGTAACGCCAATATGATTTTCATCCAGTTGTTTAAGAAGATTTCTCAATAAGCTTGGCCAATTCACTTCATTCGATTCACTAGTACCAATCGAAATAAGTTTGCTCAGTTGTTCTTCAAGGCTAGTTGAATCTTGTTTGTCAACCGAGACCTTAATTTTATTAGCTGCTGTTAAATACTTGGGGCTAAGCTTACCTAGTTTAATTAATACGTTTCCCAAAGACTTATTCAGAATTGTGGAGTGGCAATCAGACTCTACGCCCGCAATCTCACTATAAACTCGACTATAATTCTCTGGTGTTGGCGGTTTTTGATTTTTTGAAAGCTGCACCAAAGTTTGACGAGCCAGCTCTAACGGGGTCATTTTTTTATCCATAAACTCTTTAAGAAGCTATTTTAGTATGTGATATCCATATGGTATGACATTTTAATGTGATTCTATTAACTTAATTATCATTTCAATTCACAGATTAGCGTAATTTTTATACTTCAAATTGATTCATTCATGGTCAAAAATCTATTCAACTTAACTGCAGTGATTAAGTTCTCAGACAAGCTAGTAAAAAACTTGCTGATTTATGGCATACTTACTCCATGACGAATGCCTTCCATATTAAAACAATGTCAAATGTAATCGCTGCGCAAAGCTTATCTTTAGCTAGCAACCATTATGAAAATTTTCCTGTCGCATCTATCTTTTTGCCGCAACACTTACGTGAACCTATCGGTTTAATTTATAGCTTTGCAAGGCAGGCAGATGACTTTGCTGATGAAGGTGATTTAACAATAGAGCAGCGCCTAGATTTACTAAACAACTTCCGAGATGAGTTGGATTTATTAAATGCTTACATCAAACCAAAATCTGATTTTTTTGCTGCATTAGGCGCAATGATTAAGACTGAAAAATTGCCTTATGAACCTTTTTATGACCTATTAGATGCATTCAGTCAGGACGTCACTAAAACTCGCTATATAGATCATGAGGATCTGTTAGATTACTGCAGACGCTCTGCCAACCCTATCGGCAGGCTATTATTGCATCTTTACAAGCAATCTAATACTCAGAATATTCAATATGCCGACAATGTTTGCTCCGCTCTGCAAATCATTAATTTCTTGCAAGATATTGCCATTGATTTTAAAAAAAATGACGGTATGCAACGTATTTACTTGTGCCAAGATGAAATGGCCGCGTTTGGTATTTCGGAATCTCAAATTCAAGATTTTGTAAGTGGCTTAAACTTAGTCGACGAAAATTGGACGCAATTTATGCTGTTTAATTTACATCGCGTAAAAGCCTTATTGTATGCTGGAAAGCCACTTGGGCGTATTCTAACCGGTCGCATTGGATTTGAAATGCGTATGATTATTGCAGGTGGTGAAAGTATCATTTGCAAGATTAGTAAAGTGAACGGTGATATATTCAATCATAGACCGACGCTTAACAGGGTAGATTGGCTATTAATATTTTTAAAAGCACTGTTTAAAATTTAAACTAAAAAATGACACCTCAACAATACTGCCAACAAAAAACAGTGCAAAGCGGCTCTAGCTTTTATTATAGCTTTATGTTTTTATCCAAACAAAAGCGAGAAGCAATTACTGCTCTTTACGCATTTTGTCGTGAAGTGGATGACATTGCAGATGAATGTACGGATTATAATATTGCACTAACAAAACTTAATTGGTGGCGCTCAGAAATTGAAAGTCTTTATCAAGGCAAACCACAACACCCTGTTTCTAAAGCGCTATTGGAGCCGATTAAAACCTACCATCTTGATTATGAACACTTTATTGAGATTATTGATGGCATGGAAATGGACTTAAACTTCAATCGTTATGAAGACTTTAAGCAGTTACAACTTTATTGTTATCGTGTTGCCAGTGTTGTCGGTTTACTTTCAGCGCAGATATTTGGTTTTAATAACCGCAAAACGCTTAAGTTTGCGCATGATTTAGGTTTGGCATTTCAATTAACCAATATTATTCGTGATGTAGGTGAAGATGCTCGGCGGAATCGAATCTATTTACCATTAGATGAATTGACAAAGTTTAATGTCACTGAAGATGATATTTTAAACAACCATGAAACTGATGCGGTAAAACAGTTACTAGATTACCAAATTGAACGCGCCGAGAGTTATTATGACCGTGCTTTAAATGAACTGCCTAGTGAAGACAAAAAACAACAACTCGTTGGCTTGATGATGGCAGCTATATATCGTACTTTATTACGCGAAATTAAATCAGATGGTGCTCAAAAGGTATTGAGCTCGCGCACTTCGTTAGGCGCACTTCGTAAGCTCTATCTAGCAGTTCATGTGTGGGTTAAAGGTTAAATATTGGCTATTTCTAATACACATATCGCAATCATTGGTGGCGGTTGCGCAGGATTAAGTGCAGCTGTAGCATTAGTTGATCGTGGTTTTCATGTTACCATTTTTGATTCAAGCTCCCAACTAGGCGGGCGGGCTCGCACGGTGCTGGTTGAAAATAATAGTCTGATGCATTTACTTGATAATGGACAACATATTTTACTAGGCGCTTATCGTGAAACCTTGACCTTATTACGCAAAGTAGGTGTCGATGAAAATCAAGCCTTTTTAAGGCAACCTTTGAAAATTAAAATGCAATCTAGCGCTGCTGAAACTATATTTTCATTAAAATCAGCACATTACTTACCAGCCCCACTTGATATGCTCGTTGGACTAATAACTTGTAAGGGTTTAGATTTTTCTGAGCGTATTGCGGCCATTAAATTAATGGTTTATCTAAAAAAGACACACTATAAAATTGCCAATGACAAAACACTTGAATCATTTTTAATCGAACAAAAACAAAGCCACCAACTGATTAAAATGCTATGGGAGCCTTTATGCTTGGCCGCGCTCAATACGCCAGTCGCTAGAGCAAGCACATGCATTTTCTTAAATGTAATTAAAGACAGTTTCTCGGGAAGCACTTTCACCAGCCGTAAAAAAAGTAGCGACTTTCTATTACCAAGTTTAGATTTATCAAAAATTATTGCATACCCACTATCACAATATATTCTATCTAAAGGTGGTGAAATTAAGCTTAACAGGCGCATTCGTAGCCTCGCTATCCATGATGATGGCTTCTGTTTAGAATCACGCGATGGACAATCTTTATTTAGCCATGTGATTATTGCTGTTCCACCTGCGCGGTTAGATAAGTTAATAGGTAGCATCCCCAAATTAAAAAATGTGCTTTTAAAAACACAAAGCTATGGCTATCAACCTATTTACACCATATTTTTACAATATCCACCACAAACAACATTGCCTGATGTCATGAGCGGCCTAAGTAATACATTAGGGCAATGGGTGTTTGATAGAGGTCGACTATGTAATCAAAATGGCTTATTTGCCGTGATAGTGAGCGCTTCAGGCCCCCATCAATTATTAAGTCATGATGAGTTGGCATTAACTATAGCCAAAGAACTTAACCAAGCGTTTCCGAATATACCAAAACCACTCTGGCATAAAGTAATTGCAGAGAAGCGAGCAACTTTCTCCTGCACGCCAGACTTGGCGAGGCCTACCAATAAAACCTTACAGCCAAAGTTATATATAGCTGGCGATTATACTTATGCGGATTATCCTGCGACTATAGAAGGTGCTGTTAGAAGCGGTATTGCTTGTGCTAATTTAATTTCAAATCATTTGGATTAATAATCTCTAGACTAGTTTTTTCTATTTCTATGGTGATAAATTAATTGTTTCTCAATTGATTCAATGCCTGCTCTAACCGCTCAACTGCAACCACTTCCAAACCAGCAATCTTAGCTTTTGGTGTATTGGCTTTAGGCACAATCGCTTTAGTAAAACCTAATTTTGCAGCTTCTTTTAAACGCACTAGCCCGCCCTGAACGGGGCGTACTTCTCCGGCCAAACCAACCTCACCAAATACTATAAGTTTATTGTCTAATGGTTTGTTTTTTAAAGAAGAAACAATTGAAAGTAACACAGCTAAATCCACCGCCGGCTCGGCAATTTTCACGCCACCAACGGCGTTGATAAATACGTCCTGATCAAAACACGGGATGCCAGCATGTCGATTTAACACTGCTAATAGCATGGCTAATCGGTTCTGTTCAAGCCCTGTGGCCAGTCGTTTTGCATTAGGTGCATGGCTTTCATCTACAAGCGCTTGAATTTCGATTAACAGCGGTCGAGTGCCTTCCATGGTCACGGTAATGCAACTACCCGCTACCTGGCCTTCGTGGTGCGATAAAAATAGAGCGCTAGGGTTGGAGACTTCGCGCAAGCCATGTTCTGTCATGGCGAATACACCTAGCTCGTTAACTGCACCAAAGCGGTTTTTAAATGCACGAATCAATCTAAATGCGGAGTTCTGATCACCTTCAAAATACAAAACGGTATCCACAATATGCTCTAATACGCGAGGCCCTGCTAACGTACCTTCTTTAGTCACATGGCCAACTAAAATTACTGTAATGCCCAATTGCTTTGCGAGCCTTGTTAATTGCGCCGAACATTCTCGCACCTGCGCTACCGAGCCAGGTGCAGATTGCAGCGCTTCTGAATATACGGTTTGAATAGAGTCAATGACCGCGATATTGGGTTTATGCGTTTGTAGCGTAGCTAATATTTTCTCAAGGTTAATTTCAGCTAACAACTCAACTTCGCTAGCATCTAAACCTAAGCGCTTAGCTCGCATGGCGATTTGCTGAGGGGATTCTTCACCACTGACATATATAGCTTGGGCTGACTTACCTAAATGGCAAAGCACCTGCAATAACAACGTAGATTTACCAATACCAGGGTCGCCGCCTATCAGCACCACCCCGCCTTCAACCAAGCCTCCACCTAGTACGCGGTCAAACTCGATAATGCCTGTAGGAATTCGCTCAATATCAGCGGCTTTAATGCTGCTAATTTTTTGCAATTGGCTAGAAGCCGCCAAACCTTCATATTTATTTGCATAGCGATTGGTTGTTGCTGTTTCTTCAACACTCTCAATTAAAGTATTCCAAGCCATACAGCTTGGGCATTGCCCCTGCCATTTGGGCTCACTGGCGCCACATTCAATGCAACTATAGATAATTTTAGCTTTTGCCACTGCTTAATAGCTATCAGCCATATGTCCACTGCCAGCGTAGTTCTCAAAACGAGTGTGCTGTCCAATGAATGTTAAGCGCACTCGTCCGATCGGGCCGTTACGCTGTTTAGCGATAATAATTTCTGCCGTGCCTTTATCAGGGCTATCAGGGTTATAGACTTCATCACGATAGATAAATAAAATTACATCAGCATCTTGCTCAATCGCGCCAGATTCACGTAAATCGCTCATCACAGGACGCTTATCTGGGCGTTGCTCTACCGAGCGGTTAAGTTGTGAGAGTGCTACAACAGGACAATCAAGCTCTTTTGCCAAGGCTTTGAGTGAACGTGATATCTCTGAAATTTCCGTAGCGCGATTTTCACCTTGCCGCCCTGCTGGCGCAGCCATCAATTGCAAGTAATCAACTACGATTAAGCCTAGCTTACCTGTTTGGCGATGCAGTCTTCGCGCTCTCGCACGCACATCAAAGCTACTTAACCCCGCGCCTTCGTCAATAAAAATTGGTGCTTCGTTTAGTTTGCCCAACGCCGTCGTGAGCTTTTCCCAATCTTCATCTTCTAATTTTCCAGTGCGCATACGGTGCTGATCTAAACGCCCTACTGAGCCTATCATCCGCATGGCAAGCTGGGTGGATGCCATTTCCATAGAGAACACGGCTACTGGCAAACCAGTATCGAGCGCGACATTTTCCGCCATATTGAGTGAAAATGCAGTTTTACCCATTGAAGGCCGTCCTGCCACGATGATTAAATCGCCGCCCTGCATGCCTGAAGTCATGGAATCTAAATCAGTAAAACCGGTGGGAACGCCCGTGACGTCAGAGGGATTATCGCGTGAAAATAACTGATCAATACGGTCTGCCACTTGCGGCAGTAATATTTTAATATCTACAAAACCTTGCGAGCTTTTTTTCCCACCTTCAGCAATCTGGAATATCTTCGCTTCAGCTTCATCTAATAATTGCTGTGCATCTCTTCCATTCGGCGCATAAGCACTCTCTGCAATGCCAGAACCTACCACCACCAATTGCCGCATTACTGCGCGCTCATGCACAATTTCAGCATATCGCCTTATATTGGCTGCGGTTGGTGTGCTTTGTGCCAATGCCCCTAGATAAGCAATACCGCCCACGCCAGAAAGCTCTGCGGTGCTTTCTAACGATTCCGCCACCGTCACAATATCTGCGGGCTTGTTATGCTCTATAAGTTTACCGATATGCTGGAATATGGATTTATGGTCGTGTCGATAAAAATCGTTAGCAGTTAAAATGTCGGCAATTTTATCGAGCGCCTCATTCTCAAGCAACAAACCACCGATAACCGATTGCTCAGCTTCTACCGAATGGGGCGGGATTTTTAATGCATCTAATTGTTCGTCAGCCATGGTGTGATTATAACGCAATAAAAAAGGCTACCGAAGTAGCCTTTTTATTTATTTGCAATGCTTAATGATCTGAGCAATATTACAAATTATGCTTCGCCAACCACTGTTACAGTAATATCTACAACAACATCATGGTGCAATGCAACAGTTACCGCATGGTCACCGATTGTTTTCAATGGGCCATTAGGCATACGAACAAGTGCTTTAGTTACTTCAAAACCTTGTGCAACTAATGATTCAGCAATATCACCATTAGTTACTGAACCGAATAAACGGCCATCAACGCCAGCTTTTTGCGCAATAGTTATAACAACTGCAGCTAATTTTTCACCGCGCGCTTGTGCAGCAGCTAAGATTGTAGCTTGTTGTTTTTCTAATTCAACACGTCGAGCAGCAATTTCAGCTTTGTTAGCTTCTGTAGCGCGTTTTGCTTTACCTTGTGGAATTAAAAAGTTACGACCATAACCATCTTTAACTTTAACGATGTCACCCAAATTGCCTAGGTTACCCACTTTTTCTAATAAAATAATTTGCATGGTAGCCTCCGATTATTGGTGTTTGTCTGTGTATGGAAGCAAAGCCAGAAAGCGAGCAAGCTTAACAGCTGTCGTTAATTGACGCTGATAACGTGCTTTAGTGCCCGTCATACGTGCTGGAATGATTTTTGCGTTTTCTGAAATAAAATCTTTCAATAAATCCACATCTTTATAATCCACTTCTTTGATGCCTTCTGCTGAAAAACGGCAGTAACGGCGGCGTTTGTACATTTCTCTTGCCATTTGAATACTCCTAAGCTCTTATTAATTGATATAAGCTAATCGCTTATATGTTCTATATGGTTAATGTGCATCACCAATTGTGTGCTTTTAAGGTTGCGTTTGGCTAAAAAACCACTCGCTTGAATGTGTGAGTTTAACTTCAACCCTTTTAATGCTAGGTCTCCTAAAGCAACCGCATTCACTTCACACTCTACCTTGCGCCTCATCCCAGCTTCAACTTGCTCTGAAACATGGTGCAATACAACACTTAACAACGGTATGCCTGCTGGCGTGTAACGAAGCTGCTCAATTTGCACAACTTCTGCTTTCAACACCAGTTTATTCACAGGCTTTAATTTAAACTTAAAGCCTTAAGCTGCCTCAACCTCTGTATCTTCAGCCACAGGCGCTGCATCTTTGCTCAGCACTGATCTAGATTTCTCTTCTTTCATCATTGGAGATGGTGCAGTCACTGCAGTTTTGGTTGACATCATTAAATGACGCAAAACTGCATCATTAAATTTGAAGCCATGCTCAAGTTCTGCCAACACTTCAAGGTTGCACTCAATGTTCATTAACACATAGTGTGCTTTGTGGATTTTTTGAATTGGGTAAGCTAGTTGACGACGACCCCAGTCTTCAAGGCGATGCACTGCACCACCGCTAGCTGTGATAAGCGTACGATAACGCTCAATCATTGCTGGCACTTGTTCGCTTTGGTCCGGATGGACGATAAACACTAGTTCATAATGTCTCATTAATGCTCCTTATGGATTATAGCCACCTGCAAAATGCTTTATTTTCATAAAACATTATCAATGTATTTGATAAAAACACATCAACTATAAAAGTTGTTACTGATGCAGTGTGACAAGGTTAAATTGTAATTGCTTGATAAGACTACCAAGCAAGCGCGCGATTATAGACAAAAGTCGCAAGACAATCAACTAAATCAACATATTTAGCGAACTTAAGGCAGATCTTCTCGATTGGAAAGCTGAAATACATGCCTTGATAGTGAAATTTCTCGTAAAAAGCAGATCAAGCCTGAAATTAAGCTAACCATAGCCACAATAAACAAAATTGATACCAACCAAGACGAATCCCAGTTGATTGCAGAGCCTAGAAATAGCAAGCCAATCACTACTGCTACTAATAATAGTGTTAATGTACATAGTGTAATAGCCCAATGCACCCAATTTGCTCGACACGACAATATATCAAGCTCTTGTCTATAATTCCCGTATGTAGGATCATCGGTTAACGTTCTAGCTAGAACTTCATTTAATACCCTGAACCTATCCACCACTCGTCCTAGGCGACCCATTAACACGCTCAGAAGAGCGCTAACTCCCATTAATAAAAAAACAGGTGCAATAGCAAGCTGTATTACTTCGGATGCGCCTGTGACTCCATGAATGAGCGTTTGCATTTAGTATCCTTTAGTTACACACTTTTATATATACTTTAAGCGAGTATATCAGGCATCTCAGCCCCATAAAACTTAACTCTAAGCTTTTTAAGCTGATCCCTAAAATCGGTAGCTTTTTCAAATTCGAGATTCTTGGCGGCATCAAGCATGGCTTTTTCTAAACGCTTCATTTCTTTAGCGATTTGTTTTTCACTCAAAGACTCATAATTAGCTTGATCTTGCAGCACTTTACGTTCCCTTAAGGCATCATCTTTATCATAGACACCATCAATAATATCTTTAATACGCTTGGTGATGCCTTTTGGTTCAATACCATTTAAGGCATTAAATGCAAGTTGTACGCCCCGTCTTCTTTCGGTTTCATCCATCGCAGCTTTCATACTACGCGTTATTTTATTTGCGTAAAAAATTACCTGCCCATTTAAATTACGTGCGGCACGACCTGAGGTTTGAATAAGTGAACGCTCCGAGCGTAAAAAACCTTCTTTATCAGCATCTAAAACCGCAACAAGCGATACTTCAGGAATATCAAGACCTTCGCGTAGTAAATTGATGCCGACCAACACATCAAATTCGCCTAAGCGTAAATCACGAATGATTTCAACACGTTCTACCGTATCGATATCACTATGTAAATATCGCACTTTGACGCCATGCTCACTAAGGTAATCAGTTAAGTCTTCTGCCATGCGTTTAGTCAGAGTGGTCGCCAGAACTCTCTCTCCCACTGCTACACGAAGCTTAATTTCACCTAGCAAATCGTCTACCTGCGTGTCTGCAGGCTTCACTGAAATTACTGGATCAACCAATCCTGTTGGTCGAGCAATCATCTCTACTACTTGTTGTTGATGATTAGCTTCATAATCAGATGGGGTAGCAGAAACGAATACACATTGCCGCATAATAGCTTCAAATTCCTCAAACTTCAGCGGGCGATTATCAAGCGCGGAAGGCAAGCGCCATCCGTAATCAACCAAATTTTCTTTTCGAGAACGATCACCTTTAAACATTGCACCAATTTGTGGTACTGTCACATGACTTTCATCAATAATCATCAGAGCATTATTCGGCAGGTAATCAATTAATGTGGGTGGTGGATCTCCTGGATTACGCCCTGACAAATGTCTCGAATAGTTTTCAATACCTTTACAAAAACCAATTTCGTTGAGCATTTCAAGATCAAAACGCGTGCGTTGCTCAATACGTGCAGCTTCTACCAATTTTCCAGTGCTAATGTAAAAATTAACTCGGTCTTTAAGTTCATTTTTGATTTTCTCCATTGCTCGAATCGTCGTCTCACGCGGCGTCACATAATGGCTAGATGGATATACTGTGTAACGTGGAATTTTATTGAAAATCTGACCTGTGAGCGGATCAAACAAAGTAATTGATTCGACTTCATCATCAAACATTGAAATGCGCACTGCTGTTTCATTATTTTCCGCAGGGAAAACATCAATCACATCGCCACGCACTCTAAATGTGCCGCGTGAAAAATCAAACTCGTTACGGTCGTACTGCATGCCAACCAATCGTGAAATCATGTCACGCTGTGCTATTTTTTCACCCTGCTGTAAATGTAATACCATGCCGTGATAATCCACAGGGTCACCAATACCGTAAATTGCTGAAACAGTCGCAACGATAATACTATCTTCACGTTCTAATAAGGCCTTGGTCGCCGAAAGCCTCATCTGTTCAATGTGTTCATTGATACTGGAATCTTTTTCTATGAATAAATCACGCGAAGGTACATAAGCTTCTGGTTGGTAATAATCGTAATAAGAAACGAAATACTCAACAGAGTTATTGGGGAAAAACTCCCTGAACTCACTATACAACTGTGCCGCAAGCGTTTTATTCGGCGCCATCACAATTGCTGGACGACCTGTGCGTGCTATCACATTAGCAATAGTGTAAGTTTTACCAGAGCCAGTAACGCCTAGTAAAGTTTGAAACTTCAGACCATCTACGATACCTTGTGTCAATTTTTCAATCGCTTGTGGCTGATCCCCAGCAGGTGGAAACGGCTGATATAACTGATACTTACTATCGGGGAAAGTGGTGAACACGTCGCTCTTCATTAAATTTAACGGTTAATTCTAACAGTAAAATTGATGATGATCTTGAAGAATCATGCATTGGTTAGATATCAATTAGTTTGTTGGATATAAAGAACTTTGCAAGATAAATAGAGTCATTAAACAAACGCAACATTAATAATGATGTAATGTATTTGTGCGCTCTTAAGTAAATTTAAGTAACCATCATCAATTTATTCAACACTCTCTTTTGGAATCATTATGCGTAAAATTATTATGCTAGTAGCTTTACTGAGTATTGCACAACCTGTTTACGCGCTTGATCAAAAGAAAATATTAAGCGCGCTACAAACTGTTGTTATGGTACGTGGGTATAACGATACTGGCGGACTCTCTTATGGCTCTGGCGTCGTAGTGGGTGACAACAAAGTAATGACTAATTGCCATATATTTCGAAGCACCAAACAACCTTGGGTTGCACGTGGAGAAGATACTTATAATATAGCATCTGTTCAAGCTGATAGATGGCATGATTTATGTCTATTAACCACAATAAATTTACCATTTAAACCTGCTAATATTGCTAAAGATCACGATTTAAAACGAAGACAAGAGGTCTTATCAATCGGGCATTCAAATGGCGTTCCTGCACCCCTTACTACAGCAGGTGCCATTAAATCCACTTACCATTTTGAAGGCGGCCATATAATTAGAAGTAACGCGCCATTTCGTATGGGGGCTAGCGGTAGCGGTATTTTTGATACTGAAGGCAATTTGCTTGGCATAAATACTTTCAAAACGCCTGGCAAGCCCGCTTATTTTTATTCTCTTCCCATTGAGTGGCTAGCTAATCTTGAAAAACTACCTATTGAAACTACATTTCCAATTACAGGTAAAGCCTTTTGGGAAGAAGAAGACGATAAAAAACCGTTTTTCATGCAAATTGCCATTCCAGAAATCAATCATGACTGGCCTAAATTAGAGCAAGTTTCTCAAAAATGGATTGATGCCGATCCTAAAAATTCTGACGCTTGGTATGAGTTAGGAAACGCACAAGAGAACTTACATAAAATTGATGAAGCTAAAATCTCTTACCAAAAGTCTGTGCTACTAGATGCGACTAATGTAGATTCATTGTTCAGATTAGGTGCTATAGCGAAATCTGCTGGGGACAAAGTTGGCATGCATGAAGCTAACGTAGCGATTGCAAATGTCAACAAACAGCTTGCAGAGGAATATAGCCAGATGCTCGGTTGTGTCCTGGAATGTTAATGCCTTTTTTCTTTAACCTTATGCCCAAGCAATATTCACTAAAATCAGGAGATTTAAAATGACAACAAAAATGAAATACTTAACGTTTCTAATGATGATATTTTCACTATTGTGGAGTGGAATAAGTAACGCAGCTAATGCTGAATATTTAAAAATCTACTTGATGCAACCAAAAAATATCATTTTAGAAAAAATGAATGGTGTTGATGACATGGATAGATATGTTAAAGAGGTTGAAGTCAATATTAATAAAAAGCTAGCTGAAATTACTTCCACTTCTACCTCTTGGGGATTTTTGGTTATCGCTGTTCGTGATGACGGTAAAATTAAAGCATGGGTGGATACTGATGATGCCGTTCCTCCTGCTGTTGCAAACGCAATGATTAGCATTGCAGAAAACACTAAAGCTTTTGCAGTTAAAACTGGAGCGGCAGTATTTGCACTTGGATTTGGTGTTGATAGTGCAGATCTACCTATTGATAAAATGCCCTTCCCAAATGAATGGAAAAAAGTCGCTCAATGCACCAATGAGGATTGTAAGGAACATGATGCTGAAGCAATTGTATTAAAATCTTGGTAATAATCGCTGTTTTCAGTAGACCATCACGCTAGGCTCTTTTTGCACTAAATAAATTGGATAATCCAAAACACTATAAAGTCCGCAAAGAGCCTTAATCTCAGTTAAAAATAGACTAATGCATATGCAACCATGTGATAACACACGAGAAATCATTCCTAAAAATCTCTTTTATGCGTAAAATGTCACCCATTCAATCATGCGTAAAAAGTTCTAAGGAAGTATATTTTGTCAATAAACGCCCACCAAGCCTCAGTTTTATCTAAACGCGTTCAATCTATTAAAGAATCTCCAACGCTTGCTATTACCGCAAAAGCTGCTAAATACAAAGCCGATGGTCGCCCTATTATTGGACTGGCGGCAGGTGAGCCAGATTTTGATACTCCACTTCATATTAAAGATGCAGCAAAAACTGCCATTGATAATGGTTTTACCAAATACACACCTGTTGCTGGCATTCCTAGTCTTAAAAAAGCAATTGTTAATAAATTCAAAAATGAAAATGGTTTTGATTACGCTGTAAACGAAGTAATCGTTGGTGTAGGTGGAAAGCAAACCATATTTAATTTATGTTTAGCTGTGCTTAATAAAGGTGATGAAGTCATTATCCCAGCACCTTATTGGGTGAGCTATGCAGATATCGCATTAGTTGCTGAAGCAACACCAATCATTATTCAGTGTGGTATTGAACAAGGCTTTAAGCTTCAGCCAGCACAATTAGAAGCGGCTATTACAGCTAAAACTAAAATTTTTATGATCAACTCGCCATCTAACCCGACTGGCGTTGTATATAGCTTGAGTGAATTAAAAGCCTTAGGTGAAGTATTGCTTAAACACCCACATGTGTTAGTTGCCACGGATGATATGTATGAACATGTTAATTTAACTGGGGACAAATTCTATAATATTCTTAATGCATGCCCTGCTCTTAAAGACCGTTGCATTGTGCTAAACGGCGTTTCTAAAGCTTATTCAATGACAGGTTGGCGTATCGGTTATGCCGCGGGTCCTGCATATATCATCAAAGCGATGGAAATTCTTCAAAGCCAATCAACCAGCAACGCCACATCAATATCACAAGTGGCTGCACAAGCTGCGCTTGAAGGTCCGCAAGAATGCATTACTCCAATGGTTACAGCATTTAAAGAGCGTCACGCGTATGTAGTGAACCGCTTCAACAACATGCAGGGCTTAAAGTGCCTGATGGCTGGTGGTGCATTTTATGCATTCCCTGATGCTCGCAGTGCAATTGACAAACTATTCAAGGCCGGAAAAATTAAAACAGCAACGGACATGTCCTTGGCTGAATACCTTCTTGAAGAGTTTGATGTTGCAGTTGTTCCTGGTTCAGCATTTGGTGCTGAAGGTTATTTCCGAATTTCATTTGCAACATCAATGGATAACCTGCAGAAGGCGCTCGATCGTATTGAGAAAGCACTTCAATAATACAAATATGATGAAAAGATTTAAAGGATTATCTCAATGGGTTAATTATTTTGAAATAATCCTTTAAATTTATTAATCACTCCACCTGCTTTAATCCCCAAACTAGTCCCAACACCAGGGCCTAAAATAGCCGTACCCGCCAAAGCACCTGCCAAGGCAATCTTTGATGGCAACACCACTGGGTTATTTAACGTCCCTGATACATTGAGAGGGATAGCTATTAAGCTCGCACTATGTTTAAGCTTAATTTCTACATTACCATCTAACTGTTCATTTGCTTTTATTTTAACCTGCCCTGTTCCTGATAATAATCCTGAACTTATCTTAAGATTACGCAAGTTGTATTGCTTACCCACCACATTAAGCAAACCTGACAATTCATCGAATTCTGTTTCTCCACCACTATGCCCCTGCTTAATTAATATGCTTGCCACTTTCACTAAATCTATCCCATTCAACACGCCGCTATTAACATTAAATTTGAAATCTGCACGAATATTATCCACCAATGCAGAGGGCTCTTTTGCACTACTGGAAAAGTCACCACTACTAAACAAGTTGCCACTAAAGTAAACAGTTTTACTCACCAATCGACTTGGCTTTTTAATTGAGACATTATCTAATTTTAGTTTACCGCTCATACGCCAATCCTTTTCCCATGAAATTTTTGCATTTCCTGTCAGCTTACCGTCATATAAGGCAACATCAACAATAGGAATATCTAGCCGACTATCTTTTAAAATCATTTCGAACTTAGCGCTATCAATCAATACAGGTAAGCCTACTGGCGAAATCCAATTTTTAGCTAGCATCGATATTAAATACTCTTCGCTTTTTGGTGAAATAACAGCTTTAAATGTTCCATCTTCAGCGTTTATTGTGACGGACTTCAATACATTTGCATTTTTAAAGTTCACATTTAAATTAATAAGGGGTAGCTTATTAGCAGGCCAATCAAACTGCAACGCTTCAACCTGTATGTTGTGAATATTAATTGCAGTAGTATCTCTGCTAAGTTCTGAGTTCTTGCTAAATAAAGTCGATGCAATAACTATAGCACCCTGCTTAATAATTGGCTTGTTAACTCTTAAATCGAGAACTTTAGTAGAAGAAAACAAAGAACTTAAGGTAGGAATCACCACAATATTCGCCACTTTTATTTCCTGAAGTTTACCTACTGTAATACCTTCTACTACAACTCGTGGACTAGGTAGTAAGGACCAATGAATAGATGCAATTGTCACTGGCACACCAATTTTATCGCTAGCGACACGTTCAGCTTCATTTAGGTAAGATTGAGTAGGAATTAAAAAAGGTAAAATAATCAATAAGCTAATTAGAGCAGATAACCAAATTACAATTTTTTTACTTTTTAACATCAAATTAACCCTAAAATATGTCGCGTAGTGATTGACCAAAATCCTCTTAGCTATTACTATAGCGCCTTCATCAATTCCTCGATAGCTCAGTTGGTAGAGCAATGGACTGTTAATCCATGTGTCCCTGGTTCGAGCCCAGGTCGAGGAGCCAGATGCTAAGCCACTGACAGAGATGTTGGTGGCTTTTTCTTTGCCTGCCATTTATGGCTGTGCCAAGTCTATGCCAACTTTGTTATACTAAACTAACAAATAGGACTAAAAATCATGGCTGATAACATAAGACCTTTACCAAGTGGCAAGTATCAAGTGAGAATGCAAAAAGATGGCACAACTCACAAAGGAACTTTTGATACTCTTAAAGAAGCTAAAATCTTTAGAGCAAGCATACTCACAGGCAATACAAAACCCTCCTCATCCACAAGCTTAAAAAACATACCTACTTTTAATGACCTATGGGAAACTTATATAAAGGGTAATTACTGGTCAAAGAAAAAAGACACAACTAAAGCAAGAGAACTTCAGCTCATCAAAATTGTTTTGTCTAAAATTGGTGCAATGCCAATCAATCAAATTAAAAAATCTACAATTTCAGAATACAGAGACACAAGAACCTCTGAGACCTACAAAAGAAAAGGAGTTGATACTTTATATTCAGGAACACAAATAAGGCTTGAGATGTGCCTTATTAGTGCTGTAATTGGCTATATTCTTAAAGAGTTGCCTGATAAGTATGAGAACTGGATACTCACAAGCCCCTGCCTTGGTATTGCAAAACCTAAATCAGTTGCAAAAAAAGACAGAGTGGACAACTCAGACTATTTAAAATTATTAGATTACTTTAGTCAAAGTAATGACAGAACTGCTATTTTTATTGAATACATGCTTCAAATTGCATACCACACTGGAATGAGAGTTTCTGAAATTGCAAGGATGGAAAGACATCATATTAGATATGATGATAATTCAATGAGAGTTTATATTCACATACCTGTGTCAAAAAATGAAGAAACAAGAGACATACCTGTGAATAAAAGATTAAAAGAACTATTAAAAGAATTAGTTGATTTTGATAAAACCAACCCTGAACTTGCACCAGCAGGTTGCAAATATATATTTTGGTCTCTGACATTAGATGGAAAATATAGACCTTACACCCCAGCCCAGTATCTTAAAAAAGTTAGAGACAGATTAGGCATTGAAAAGCCCATCCATTTTCATCAATTCAGACATGAAAACATAAGCCAATTAGTGGAAAAAGGCAAGTTATCTCCTGTAATGATTAGTAGAAGAACTGGTCATAAGAGTATGCAAGTGATGAGTGGGTATGTCCATGCATCAAAAGATAAATGGCTATCTGAAGAAGATGAAGAGTAATTAAAAATAAAATTACCTGTCATGAAGGTTAAATATTAAACATGGTAGCTATACTGTTTATAGGACAAAGATAGTGAAATATTTTTTACTGATTTAAAGTCTAATTTGATTAGTCATCTTAAAATGAGCTTTCTTACTTTAAGGTGCAAATAATTCTGAGCCTTATTATTTAAAGTGGCTTATACCCCCCCCAGCCTCTAGTTTTAGAGCTAAAGACTACATCAGCAATGAGTTTTTTATAGCCCCAACCTTTATTAAAGGTTAAAGCCCATCTAGCACAACTTTATCCAGTTTTGGAAAAGTTAAACTAAGTGGGCTTTTTTTTGTGTGATTTTAAAATTGGTTCCTATACTAATTGTAGTAAAGGAAATCATTTTTAATAAGGACAAAATATGAAAGCTATTTTAATAGACCCCTACACCCAAACTTTGAATGAGGTGGTTTATGATGGAAATTATAAATCTATACAAAAACTAATTGGGTGTTTTGTATTTGATGTGGCAAGTCTAAATGATGCAACAGGGGACAGCATCTATGTAGATGACTCTGGGCTTCAAAATCCAGAAAGATACTTCTTTGCCATTTACCATCACAATGGTCAAGCCCCAACATTATTAGCAGGCAAGGGTTTGGCATTGGGTTGTGATTTAAGAACTGGTGAAAGCCAGGGGCTTGTTAGCTCTTTTGATGAGTTATCAAGTTAGATTGTTTTTATATCAGAACAACAAGCTTTAAGTATTGCAAAGGAATATGGTTTATAGGTCAGTCAAACATAATTCAATTAGTCTTTTTATGGCTAATAATAATTCAACCAACCCCTTTCAAAAGGGGTTTTTTATTAAGTTCTAGTGGTTAAATTTTAAGAATTTCACTTAACTCAACACCTTAAACAGAGTTGCTATATAGCAAAAACCACAATTCAATGCATTTGTCAATAGTTCTTGACAAATATAAATTTATCTGATAGACTGCTTTACATAGAGTCTTTACCAATTAAATCACAATGACTGCGGTGGGCAGTTATTCCCTATAGCTTACGACTGACTCCTTTTTAAATGAACTTTAATTTATAAGGAGATTTACCATGGCTACTGCCAATACAAAACCATTTTCACAACCAATAATCAAAGATACAAAAGTTGTTGATAAGCATCTTAAACAGAATGCCCAACACACCTCTGAACTACCCCTCCTCAAAAAAAAGCTACTCAAAGACATTGATAGCTTAACTTCAAAAAGCAAGACTATCAGAAGCCCAAAAAAGGCTATAGAGCTTATAGCTGGTGCTTTATGCAACAATTTCTTTTCAAAAGAACTATGGGCAGATAGAAAGCCTTTTTCAGCAATGGAGATTAAGGGAGTTATATATACTGACTTTAGAAACATTGAATCTAGTGACTTAGAAGCCATCATTGACATGGCTAAGCAGGTTGAGCAATTGTTTATTAAATCAGAGCCATTTGAGGATGTATTTACAGAGCTAATGGCACAATACTGTGGAAAAGATAAGAATCTTCAGCAGAACTTTACTCCCATGGAATTAGCAAATGTATTAAGCAGATTTGCACCTAACCAATATGAGCAAGGTAAGCCATTATTCATAGCTGACCCTACTGGTTGTGGCACAGGCAATTTACTGCTAGGCAAGATGCACCAGTGGACATCACCCGTTTCAGTAGACATATCATAATGTCGAAATTGAAACGGAGAAATGACAATGAAGGGTATCAGATATACAGATGAATTTAAGGTTGAAGCAATCAAGCAAGTCACAGATCGTGGCT
>Ga0247839_1002687_pt1 | contig 26043 bp, 29 predicted proteins | sample LaCruzMarch2015__6_FD_192405 | JGI IMG/M metagenome (GOLD analysis project Ga0247839, IMG submission 192405) | Freshwater microbial communities from meromictic Lake La Cruz, Castile-La Mancha, Spain - LaCruzMarch2015_16m | ecosystem: Environmental > Aquatic > Freshwater > Lake | place: Spain... | reverse complement strand
ATCCTTGAAACGAATAGCTTGCCCTTGCTTTGTTGCAATAATAACTTCACTATCTTTTTGCAAGAAACATGCAGAATATAGTTCATCTTCTGGAGCAAGCTTGATTGCAATCAAACCACTTCGCCTTACATCTTTAAAGCTTTCAGCAGAAACTTTTTTAGTTGTTCCCTGTTTTGTTACAAAGATAAGATATGGAGCAGTTTCATTTTTATTTTTCTCCATCGCAACAATTGAAGTGATATATTCTTCAGCCTCAAGTTGCAAAAAGTTCATGATTGATTTTCCTTTTGTAGCACGTCGCCCTTCTGGAATTTCATACATTTTAATTTGATATGCTTTTCCTTTGTTTGAGAAGAAAAGCAGGTCAGCATGAGTACTTGCATTCAAAAGATGAGTTACAATATCTTCTTCTTTTGTTGAAATATCAACCACTCCAACACCTCCACGCTTTTGTGTTCTGTATTCGCTTGGATCTGTTCTTTTTACATATCCACCTTGTGTAAATACCAGTACACTTTCTTTCTCTGGAATCAAATCTTCTTGAGAAATGTTTTTTACTCCACCTTTGATGATTTTTGTTCGGCGAGTATCATTAAACTTCTCTTTGATTTCTTTCAATTCATCTGAAATTACTTTCAAGATTTTTGCACGAGAAGCAAGAAGAGCTTTCAAATCTTTAATGATTTGTTGTTTTTCTTTCAGCTCATCTTCGATTGCCTTTCTTTCAAGTCCGGCCAATCTTTGAAGTCTCATATCAAGAATTGCCTGTGCTTGAATGTCTGTAAATTTAAATCTCTTAATCAAATTTACCTTTGCTTCATCTTTATCTTTTGATTTTCGAATCAAAGTGATGATTTCATCAATATGATCAAGTGCTTGTTTCAAACCAAGGAGAATATGCTCTCTTGCTTCAGCCTTATCAAGATCAAATTTTGTTCTTCGAACAACAACCTCTTCTCTATGCTTAATAAACTCTACCAAAAAATCTTTAAGTGAAAGAGTTTGAGGAACACCATCAACAAGAGCAACGAGGTTGAAGTTGAAGTTTTGCTCGAGTTGAGTATTTTTATACAAAAAGTTCAAAACCTTTTGAGGAAAAGCTCCAGATTTAAGCTCTATTACAATTCGGATATCATCTGTTGATTCGTCTCGAAGATCTTTAATTCCTTCAAGTTTCTTTTCATGAACAAGATCAGCAATATTTTCTACTAGATTTGATTTATTTACTCTATATGGAATTGAGGTAATGATAATTTCAAACTGCCCTGCTTTTGTTTCAACAATTTCAGCTTCTCCACGAGTAACAACTCCTCCACGTCCTGTTGCATAAGCTTGAAGAATATCTTTTTGGTTATAGATAAGTCCTCCTGTTGGAAAATCTGGAGCTTGAACAAATTGAACCAAATCTTCTGTAGTTGCGTCTGGGTTTTCAATCAAATGAAGTGTTCCATCAATAACCTCACCAAGATGATGTGGTGGGATATTTGTCGCCATACCAACAGCAATACCAAGTGTTCCATTCAAAAGAAGAGATGGAACAGCCGCTGGAAGAACCATTGGCTCAGTTTGACTTCCGTCATAGTTTGGACGAAAATCGACTGTATTTTTTTCAATATCACGCAGAAGCTCTGCGGCAACCTTACTCATTTTTGCTTCGGTATAACGCATCGCCGCTGCTGAATCTCCGTCGATTGACCCAAAGTTTCCCTGTCCAATTACGAGTGGATATCTGAAAGAAAAAGTTTGTGCAGTGTTTACCATGGCGTCATACACAGCAGTATCACCGTGTGGGTGATATTTTCCGATTACGTCTCCCACAATACGTGCAGACTTTACGAATTTTGAAGAAGGAGTAATTCCCATTTTATGCATCGCATACAAAATACGTCGGTGTACTGGCTTAAGACCGTCTCGAATATCCGGAAGCGCCCGCTGTGTAATAACAGACATCGCATAAGCCAAATACGATTCTCGCATTTCTTGAACAATACTCGTAGGAAGAATTGATTCACTTGGAACCGGTTGTCCTTCTATTTTTTCATTTGTTTTCTTTGCCATGGCTAAAAATCAGAATTTATTAATACTAGTGTATTATACCATTTTCAAACCTAATTTTGGCTTGATAAATCTGTATTTTGTTGTGTGAAATATTGGTCAATCGGCTCAACAAATTCGTCAGCTTCACTTCGTGCATCTGAGAAAATATTTTTAAAATACTGCGGTTTAATGAGTGTGTACTCAGTTCGAGATTGTTTTTTATATGGAGCTTCATACACAAACCAACCAATCAAGATAATAACAAGTACAAGAAAACCAGAAATACCAGCAACAATCATGTTTCTGGTTTTTTCTGGTTTATTTCTTATTGTTTCAATAAGAGACATTTGCAAAATTAGCTACTTGAGAACAATTACATTTCCTTTCATTTCAGCAAAGTCTTTTTTCTTGAGTGTTGCCTTTTCTGTCGGTTCAATATTTTCTCCTGATTCCTTCAAAAACTGCGCAAGGTTTGCTTTATCAAAATCCATTGGAACTACAGCCTTTGCCTCAAGTGAATTTGCAAGCTTGTGAGCTTTGACTGGGTCAATTGTATTGTTTCCATTGATTGGAACAAACAAAAGATCAGGTTCCACAATTTGCTCTTTGATTTTTGGATCAAGATCAGAAGAAATATTTCCACAAAAAACAATTACCATTTCTTCAAAACGAATTTTATATACTGTGTTGTAGTATTCTTTTCCATCAATTACAGACTTTGTTTCAAATCCTGTAATGAAAATATCACTGATTTCATATTCTCCAGGACCTTCCACAACAAAAGGTTCATTGTCTCCATATGTTGCATTTTCAATCCCGTTGAAATCTGGATGGTTTGTTGTTACAAGAACAATATTTGATCCAAACTTTACCTTGTTAAATTCTTTTGAATCTTTACTGATAGGATTGATAGCGATGACTGTGTCACCTTGCTGTATTTTGAAAAATTGTTTTCCGTGGTTTGTGATTATCATGAATCTAGTATATCACACTGAGAATAAACAAAAAAAGCCCACTCAAGGGCTTTTTTTGTTTACACCATAAATTCAATTTACCCGAATTCGACCCAGGCGAGGTCTCCGCTGAGTGATTGAATTTATGATATACAAACTCAGGAGTTCTATACCATAAACTCAATCACATCCCCGTCCTTCACAATATATTCCTTTCCTTCAATTCGAAGTTGTCCTGTTTCTCTTGCTTTTGCAAATGAACCAAGTTCAAGGAGTGTATTCCACGCAATCACCTGGGCGCGAATGAATCTTTGTTCAAAGTCAGTGTGAATTGCTCGTCCAGCGCGTGGTGCACTTGAACCCACAGGAACAGTCCATCCACGTGTTTCTTCTGGACCAGTTGTGAAATATGTCATAAGTCCCAAAACCTTATAAGCTTCTCGGATAAGTTTGTCGATTCCATCATCTGTGTGGTCAACTCCAAAATCTTTTTTAATTTCTTCTTTTTCAGCCTTTTCCAAATCCTTCAAATCTTCTTCTGTCTTGGCGTCAATCACAACATATCCAGCTCCCATACTTTCAATATGTTCCAAAACTTTTTTAAAATCTTCCGGGTGAGATTCATCCATATTCACAACTCCACTTCGACGATTAAGTCCATAGATAAATTTCTTTCGAGTAAGGAGATTAAAATGCTTTGCGTATTCTTCTTCCTCTTTTGAAAGATCCACAGTGTTTGCCATTTTTTCTTCTTGAAGCGCTGTCAAAAACTTTTGCAAAACTTCTGTTTCTTCAACAGCTTGCTTGTCTCCTCGTTTTGCATCACGTCCGAGTCTTTCGATTCTTTTTTCCACACTCGCCAAGTCTGCTAGGATAAGTTCCATATTAATCACCTTAATATCTCGAAGCGGATCAACACTTCCATACACATGAGTAATACTTTCTCCGCCACCAACAATTGGGAAAATTCGAACCATTTCCAAAATCGCATCTACTTCTCGAATATGTGAGAGGAATTGGTTTCCAAGCCCTTCACCTTTATTTGCGCCTTCTACAAGTCCGGCAATATCCACAAACTCGATCGCAGCTGGAAGAATTTTTTTTGATCCAGAAAATTCTGCAAGTTTTGAAAGTCGTTCATCAGGCACGGCTACCACCCCCACAGATGGATCAATTGTCGCGAAAGGGTAGTTCGCAGCCAAAACACTCTTTTTAGTAAGAGCGTTGAAGAGAGTTGATTTTCCTACGTTTGGTAGACCTACGATTCCGATACTAAGCATATTATTTTCCGAGCATTATTTTTTGAAGTTCACCTTGATGTTTCCGCATTACTTCCATCATTGCAGCTTGTTGATTCATTCCTTGTTTTTCCAAAACTTGTGCTTCTTTTGCAATTTTTTCAAAAAATTGAGGATTTTTGAGAACAGCTTCAATGATCATATCTTGCTGCTCTTGTGGAAGACCTGTTTTTTTAAGTTGGTTTTGAAGTAATTTCTTTACAAAAAAATCTTTAATTCCCATAGTGTTTTTTTAATTTAAAGTTATTAGTTTTAAGCTTTTTGATAGTAGCAAGAATTGAGAAAATAGACAAAATATTAATACTTGACAAAATAGATATAAATGTTATATAATTTTAACATAACCTGGAGTACCTTATACAAGCGCAAACGATAGATTCCCTATCCTTTCTGTCTTCTATCATGTATTCCGCAAAATAAAAAATATGCAAATGATCTTTTTTTTGTCTGGAATGTTTTTTGTAGGTGTCACGTTTTATTTTTTAGGAAAAAATAAGGCATACGGTAAAATGAACTGGTACGACTCTCTTCCGCCAAATGAAGTCTTTGAAATAGTATTTAAAGACAAGAAAAGAGTTTTGCTTGAGTCCAAAAACAAAGAAACTTTTGTTGTCCCCGTAGACGAAAACTATGTTCCTAAGTCCTTGAGACCTGGAGATAAGATCAAGTTTACGAAAGGTGTGGGATTTACAAGATACTATAATCCCGACACTGAAACTTGGTAAAAAACTTTGTGTTACTCTTGCGTCCGCATTTTATGCGGACGCTTTTTCTTTGTTATTTATTTTTCCCGACCCTTCGCAGAAAAGACGTGAGGAAAACAGAGATAAATTCTGATAAGAGATTTGTGTTTAAGCGGAGCGTTTAACAAATCTCCAGAATTTCTCTCTGTTTTTTAGTCTTTTCAAGGGGTCTAGATTTTTTCATTCTTTTTCATCAATGGAAAAAGAATAGCCTTTTTTCTTTACAAAAAATTATTTATACTGAAAGTATGACAAGTCTCCAAGAACTCCACCAAAAAAATCATGAGCTTTGTGTTTGCGGCCTCAAAGAAACTGCGACTCAAGCAGTTTTTGGAAATGGCAACGAAAAAGCCGAAATTGTATTTATCGGCGAAGCACCGGGAAAAGACGAAGACTTGCAAGGGATTCCTTTTGTAGGACGAGCAGGACAGTTTTTGAATGAAATGCTTTCAATGATACAAATGAAGCGTGAAGATGTGTATATTACAAATACCGTGAAATATCGCCCACCAAACAATCGTGATCCTTTTCCAGAAGAAAAAATATCTTGCCTTCCCTGGCTTATAGAAGAACTTGAGTACATCAAACCAAAAATAATCATTCTTCTTGGGCGACATTCTCTCAACACATTTTTCCCTGGCGAATCAATCTCACAAGTTCATGGAAAACTTCTGAAAAAAAAGGTTCATTTTGTGGTGGGAGAAAAGAAAATTTCAATGCCAAATGAATATTACCTCCCTCTCTATCACCCAGCTGCTGCGATGTACAATGGGGCACTTCGAGAAACTCTGATTGAAGATTTCAAAAAAATTCCTATTATTTTAAAACAAATATAAAAAGAAGCTCAAGTAGAGCTTCTTTTAATATTATAGGAACCATACAGCTTGTTTAAACTGTCGACCCCTGTCTTCATAGTTTTCAAAAAGATCAAAACTTTGACACGCGGGAGAAAAAACAACAGCGTCACCAGATCTCGCTTTACGATGAGCGATTTGAACTGCTTGCATTATTGAAGTGACTCTGGTTATTTCGGGCACAATACCCTGAAAAAAAATACCCACACGTGAAGTATCTTGTCCAAGAAGTATTAAGGAAATAACTTTCTGTTTAGCTAACTTCAGAATTAGTTCATAATCACTTTCTTTATCAATTTCTCCAGTGATCCAAATAATTGGTTTTTCTATTATCTCGAGTGTGAACCATGCTCTATTAATATTTACAGCACCGCTGTCGTTCCAATACTCAATGCCTTCAACTATTCTAAAAAGTTCCCGTTGGTGCTCCTGAGCAAAAGCATCCTCAAAAGACTCTCGAATATTAACTTTACGAATATCGAAAATTTTTTTTTGATCAATCAAGGAATTCTTTTTCTTTGAAAGGTTTCCAGATTCAAGAATTAGAAAGCTAGACAGAGAAGAAAGACTTTTTATGCTTTTTTGTAACGTAATAGAAAAAGGTAACGAAATATCAGTTTCAATTAATTTTTGGGATGAAGGAACTTCATGTTCGTCTGTTACTGCAATAATAGCTTCTAATTTTTCTTCCCCTGACAGAGAAACTATTTCTTCTACAGGTTTTTGTATTCCCGTTTCTCTTTTTTTTCTTTCTTTTCTTTCTTTTGAAATTTCACACTCAACAATTTCGGGTTGCTTATTTATTTCCAAATAGAAGTGTTTTGGTGTGACTGAATCAAAAGCTTTTTGAGAAACTGACTCAGTCTTGAACGAAAAAGACTCTGAAGAAAAAATAAGTTTCAAAATATTTAAATCAACATCCGCAAGATCAATAAATCCATCATCTCCATCTAAACAAGCCCAGAAACCTAGACTTTTTATGAGATTAATAATTTCATTTTTATCTTGAGAAGCATTCGTAAACTCAATAGTTAAATATTGAGACCATTCATCTGGATCTAAAAAAGTAAGTTCTTCGATCCCAAATTTTTTCAAAAAAACCCGAACAAAGGATGCGAGGACCCTATATTCATCGTGCGAGGAAGGACATATTTTTAATTTTATATATTCTTCTTCAGACTCTTGATGAAGAATATCTATTTCTTCTTTTGTTTTTAGACGGTATAAGCCGCCCATAATCATTTGTGCGGTTGTCATAGTGTACAGTTTTTTAATTTAACTAAACAGTACGCCTTATCATCAAGTTTTTCAAGTTGACATAACCAAAACAAAAAGCCCTTATGAAGGGCTTTTTAGGTATTAAGAACTGTATTTTTTTGTAAAAACTTGCCGAAACTTATCAAGTTCTTCGAGATTATGTTCTATTTCTTTCAATATATCCAATTCCTGTTTTTTAAATTCGATCATTTCTTGAAAAATATTCACATCTTGCTCAGTGTGACGTTCTACTTGTAATAGAAAACGCTCGATAATTTCAGTGAGTTCCTGCAAAAATCTATCTTGCAGGAAGATAAGTCCTTGCTCAATACTTATCGGCTTTACAAGCTTCGAATTTGTGCCAAGATTTGTTTTTTGGGAAACACTCACAACTTTTTTAGAATCTAATTTTACATTTTCCTTGTGTTTATTTTTCCCTTTTTGAGTTGAATCAAAAACCAAAGATTTCACCCGCACACTATTTTTATTTTCACCAACAAGATCAACGTCACAACCTTGAGACTTGAACAAGTCAAAAACTTTTGAAATATCGTCCGTATTCAAAATACGAACAACAAACTCTGGCTCATTTCCCTGGTATTTGTAAGCAGTGCGAGGAAGTACTTCATATTCCGTGATTTCATTTTGTTGCAAATACCATTTAAAAAACTGAGAAATGGTACGAACTTTCTGTTTTGGTTTCAACAAAGAAACTACAATAAGTTTTTCGACTGTTTTAATAGTTTCATCATCATTGTCGTTGTTGAAATCTTGATCAGTGTCTAGAGTTTGATTTTCAATCTCCCGAGAGTCTTCTAGAGGAACTGAAGAGACTTGAGTATTATCTACTGAAGCCTGTTGTTGATCTTGCTGGTTAGGTCCTCCCGTTAAGCCATCGTGTTGATTCTGGTCATCATCTTTAGAAACAAAATCTTTACAAAAGTTTTTAACCTTGTCATCCCCATACTCCAAAAGAAATTCTTGAGGAAGATTAAGTGAGATTTTAAATTTCTTAATATTTTGTTTTGAATCATGAGGAGTTAAATTTGTAAGTTCCAAACCTTTTCCTTGCAAACAATCCCATAAAGGAGTGATATCTTGGTTTTCCATCAATGAATGAAATTGTACGGAACTGGAATCAAGACTGATATTTTTAACAGGTTCAGAAATACGGAAACCATTGTAAACTGATTCACCTAGTGCATTACGTAAAAAAGTAATAATTGCTCCTAAAAAACTAGAGGCAATCAATCTGTCAGGCTTAATTAGTTGTTGTGTCATGAGATATGTATTTTTAAATTGAACAATTGATTTTTAGACACCTTACTCTTTTTAAAACTAAAAATCAATAAATATTGCCAAAAAAGCAATAAAATGGGATAATTTTTCTATCTTTTCAAGACTGTAATAAAAGCAGTTTTGAATCGTCTATATATATGAGTGACATGGAAATTGAGAAAATCAAACAACAGTACCTAGAACACTATGACGAGCTATCCCCTGCTTTGTATCGATTTTTCGTGTTTCAGACTAGCAATACAGAGGTCGCAAGCGATCTACTCCAGGAAACCTTTCTTAAAACCTGGGAATATATATCCCAAGGGAAACCAATACAAAATCTTAGGGCTTTCTTATATCAAGTAGCGAGAAATATCCTGACAGACTACCGAAGAAAAAAGAAATCGAGCTCACTTGAATCTCTCACGGAAACAGGTCTTGATTTTGAATCAGAAACAGACATTCTGGAAGAAGAAAGTAAACACGATGATTTTCGATACGTTATCGAAAAATTCAAAATTCTAGACACTGAACAAAAAGAACTCATAACCCTTCGCTATGTCGAAGATAAAAGTATTTCAGAAATTGCAGAAATTTTACAAGAAAGACCCAATACAATTTCAGTAAAAATTCATAGGGCTATAGAAAAACTCAAAAACCATATCAATCAATAAAACAACATGCATGATAACTTCAACAAGTTAATACAGTCAGCAAAACAAATAGAACTTTCTTCAGAAAAGAAAGGTATTATTCGTACGCGACTTGAAAGTTTTATTGAACTTACCCCAATCACACAAACAGTTTCAAAACCTATCAAATCTCCATTCACACCTCGAATTTCAATTTCATATTTTAGCAAGGCAATTAGTTTTGCTTTGATTGTTCTCATTGCAGGAGGGAGTACGATTTCATATGCGTCAGAAGACACACTCCCAGGCGACACGCTTTATACAGTTAAAGTAAATGTTAAAGAACCTCTTGAACAAAAACTTGCTCTGACTCCACAAGCAAAACTTGAAGTAAAAACAAAACAAGTAGAAAAGCGTCTCACTGAAGCCCAAACTCTTCTTCAAAAAAATGATACTAGCCCAGAAAAACACAAAGAAGTTGAAGTACGAGTAGAAAAACAAGTAGAAGAAATCGCACAAACGATTAGTGAACTTCAAGAAAAAGGAGATGTTGAAACAATTCTTTCTGCAACATCAAAACTTCAACCTGTTCTCAAAGCTCACCAGGAAGCACTTCAAAAAGAAGTTAATGAACCAAGTACTGAATTACTAGCGAAATCAGTTAATCCTGTTGAGATTTCTACTTTTATGGATTCTGAAAATGAATCTTCAGACATAAGTCGTGTTAGTCTTGTTCAAGAAATGGAAATAACTGAACTAACTGAAACATCAGATGTATCCGAACTCAAATCATCTCTTGCTGATAGTCTTCTTAAAACAGTGGAAAAAACACTTCTTCAAGTTGAAGAACAAGAAACTAAGGCACTTGAATCAGTTGAGAACCTCGAAGTAACAGAAATAAACAAAGAACTTATTTCTTCTGTAACGGACAAAAAAGTAGAAGAAGCGACAAAAGAAATTGAAGAGATTAAAAATCAAATCTCTCAAAATGAAACTATTATCTCTGAATCTTCGAATGTATCAGAACCTGAATCAACTCTTGAGCAAACTATTGAAGCTGAAGTTATTGTTCTCGAAACAACAATTAAACAAGATGAACTCATTCTCACTCTAGCTGACGCTGAAATTCTCCTTGCTGAATCTAAAAATCTTTACGAGCAAGGTTTATACAAAGAATCATTAGAAAAAGCACAAGAAGCAATCAAGATCACAGCAATGATTGAGGCAAACAAAAAAATTGAAGCAGCTAAAGAAATAAAAGTTGAAACAAAACTAGATATTTCTGAACCTGTTACTATCCCAGAAAAAATCATTCCTTCTGAAACTCAAATACAGATTGAAGATCAAGCAAGTCAAGCTATACAATCCCTTGAAAACTCACTTATTCTCAAACAAAATAAAAACGCACAATAATCATGTGCGTTTTTATTATTCTTCTATAACTTCATAACCAGAAATCTCTTCTTGAGATTGTTTTTTTGAATTAAATAAAATCCAAATAATGATTGAAATTAATACCGCTAATAGTGCGAATAATCCAACATACATGGTTTTTTGATCTGAATACGAAACAAGGGATACAGCATCCTCAGTATTGCTCTCAATAAAATTATCAGTCACAACCGGACTAGTCTTTGTATCCTGTATTTTTGATACCGTAGAACTTTTTTCTACTTCTGAAGCTGGAGACTTATTTTCTTCTAAGATGACAGGTACCATCTCACCTCTAGCATCCTTAATGACAATTGAAGAATTTTGAAGTTTGGTTACACTTCCAGGAAAAGTAATGGTTTTACCAGCTCGGACGAGTGTATATTTTGGAATTGTAAATATCAATGAATCACTTTGTATTGACCAATATGACATATCTAAAGTATGTGAAGATGTATTTTTTAAAACAATAGTTCCATCTGTTTTAAAAGTTTCAAGTACAAGAGAATGGTCGGTTATGGAAATAATATGTTCATCATAGATATATGGATCAAGCTCTGAAAGATCTTTTCCAAAAGTAAAACGGTAGTATGAAAGTGTTACAACATATTCGCCAGGATATTGATAAATATATGCAAAATCTTCTTTCTTTGTTTTATACAACACAGTTCCATCTCCCATGTTCCAAGCATAAATTCCTTTTCTAATCTCAGTATTATCATCATTAGTTAGAAAACTTTCAAACAAAACAGGAACCCCGACAAAAGATTGTTTAACTGCTTCTATTGTTCCTTTTGGTGCTGTCTTTTTTGTTTTTTCCTGAATAGATGATGAACTTGATTTTGTTGTAGTAGCAACTTCTTCTTCACCCTCTTCTTCATTTTCAGAATCACCATCTTCACTCTCATCTTCTTCATCGTCATCAGTTTCTGTTTCCAAAGAGATATTTTGAGATTTCGGAGTTGCCTCTCCTTCTCTCCATGAAGAACCAAAGCGCGATAAGGTTCCGGTTGAAGAACTTTGCATTTCACCCCAACCCGAAGAGAAATTTGCAGAATCGATAACCGTTCCCACGCTATTTTTTAAGACCAGATCCTCTCCTTCATTTGAAAGTGCACCAGAATAAAATTTGGATGCTGTTTCTTCTGGAACAGTTGAATCATCTGTTCTTTCGAGAAGAATATATTCGGAAGGATTAACTGATATACCCGAAAGATTAATTGATGGAGCTCCGTCAGAAGCCTCCAAAAGCCAACCGTCCAAATTTATAGTTTCTGATCCTTCATTATATAATTCAATCCATTCATTATTTGCATCCCCTAAATATCCTTGCCAAGCAATCTCATTAATTACCAAAGATGCCGAAGAAATATTCGGCATCCAAAACAACATAATAAAAATAAACAATCTTACACACCTCATGATATTAATCTAAAATACTCCGCAATACATCTTCTGGAACTTCTTTGTGTGAAGATGTTTTTTCTTCATAATGAACCTTTGTATCAAAAGTATTCCAGTTTTCATCATCTGATTGTTTAGTATATTTTTCTAAAATAGACTCAGCTTCATTTACAAGATTTTGAAGTGACACAACATGATCGACTTCTGCTTTTTTTTGTACCGGCTTTTGAAGTATTTGTGGCTTGTGAGGAAGTGTCGACTGCAGGTCTTCTTTCTTAGGCTGAGCATTCTTGAGAGCCATCGCTAATGCATTTTTGAGTGCATTTTTATTTTCTTCACTTGCTTCTTTTTTACTAAAACGAAGATTAGTATTTGGAATATTTTTAGTCTCTTGTTTTTGAGTTTCAGTAGACTGGATAAAATCCCTCACACCTTGTGGAAGATCTTTTTTAATTGGGGGTGTTTTCGGTTTAAACACTTTTGGTGCCTGCTGAATATTTTGTTTTTGAAGTTGATTTTCTTCCTGTCTTGGAATTTCAATTTTTGGAATAACTATTTTACTCACAATAGGTGGTGGAGTATCCTCAACAAGCTGTGTTTTCTCTTGTGAAATGGTTTGCTGTATATCAAGAGGAATAATTATCTTCGAGGGTTTTTCTTCTTCTTTTGGAGTATCAAATCGTGGTTTTGAACCAAACTTCTCAATTCTTTTTTGAGTTTGTTTCATTTCCCTATTTGTTTCAAAGTGTGTACCGTGCCAATTATTAATAAATTCTTCAATTTCAGCTCGAGGTTTTGCAAATTGAGCACGAGAAGAATCAATCACCTGTGTTCGGTAGCTAATTTCGGGTTTTTCAAGTGGCCCAATTCCTACAGCAGAAAAAGGACGAGATCCCACATCGTCAATCATGAGAGAAAGATAAAATTGAAATCGTCCAAGATTCACAATATCTTCTTGGGTAAATACCGGCGCAAAAACTTTCTCCAAAACCTCAGCATCCATCGGACCAACTCGATAAGAAATTGTTGTTCCCACGTTACCAAATACAGCATCTGAAACCGGCTCATCCATTTGAGCAATGTATTGGTGAGCAACAGTCAAAGCTAGTTTGTATTTTCGAGCTTCGGCCAAAATATCTGCAAAAGATTCATTTGCAAAGTTTTGAAACTCGTCCACGAACAAATAGAAATCCGGGAGTTTTGCAAGTTCTGACTTTGGAACATCTGCACGACTCATCGCGCCAAGGTAAATTGCAGTAATAATCATACCTCCAAGAAGAGCTGCATTTTGTTCTCCAATTTGTCCTTTTGAAAGGTTTACCAAAAATATTTTTTGGTTATCCATCATATCTCGAACATTAAAAGAAGACTTTGGTTGACCAATAATATTTCGAATGACTGGATTGGTAGTAAATTGTCCAATCTTGTTTTGAATTGCAGGTACTGATTCTGCTTGCATACGTTCTGTATAATTTGCAAATTCATCAACCCAAAAAGATCGAACACTCGGATCTTTTACATGCCTTACCACTTCATCCCGAAAACCTTTATCTGAAAGCATTCGGTTTACAGAAAGAAGTGTTGAGTTTGGATATTCAAGAAGCGCAAGAATCGTATTGTTCAAAATATATTCCATTCGAGCAGACCATGCGTCAACCCAAATCTTTTTAAAGGTAGACATAAGTCCAGACGATACAAGGTATCGTTTTGTTGGATCAATATCTTCCATAACATTAAAAGCAATCGGATACTCAGAATCAAAAGGCGCAAAATATACAACATCTTTCATTCGATGTTCTGGAATATAATCAAGCAGAGTTTCAATAGCAGAACCGTGCGGATCAATAAAGCACATACCTTCTCCATTTTGAATGTCTTGCGCTGCCATGTTTTCAAGTAGAGTAGATTTACCCATACCTGTTTTTCCAATCACATACACATGTCTTGCTCTGTCTTTATTTTTAATACCAAAACGCTTTCGTTCATTACGAAAGTCTGTAAGACCGAAATATGTAATTTTGTTTCCATCTGACATTATTGTTTTACTTGTTTTTTAGTTACTGTTTTTCTTTTTCGAACAAGTGCTTTTTTTACAGGTTCTCTTTTTGTTTCAAGATATGCTTGCACACTAAAATATGTTGAGAGTATAAATACTGCATTTAATATTTGACTGATCCAAAATAGAAATAGAGACAGCGCATTTGTGCTATCTTGAATAAAAACAGAAACAGCAAGTATAAATGAACAGATAAAACCTGTTATAGAAACCACAAGGTTAAATACCGCAACCTTCTTCCCTTCTCCTAAAAGAGTTCCAAAAAGAAGCGCGACCCAAAGCACAATAGTAGCCAAAATCGGAGCCTCTTCTATCAGCATATTTGGTGGTATTAAAACAAGCACCGTCGCCAAAACAGAAACAGCAATAAGTAGTGCTGCAACGACAAAAAGATAGATTGTATTTTTTCTATAAAAATGGAACAGTTGTTTATCCATAGAGAACAAAGATTTATTTAGTAATACACATAAGTAATTATATATCAAAATCAAAAAATATTATTCAAAAACTGTGGGTATTTACAAAAAAGAAAGATTATAGTAATCTACAAGAACAAACAACTTGTTTAGGTTGTTATATATATTTATTAGTAAACGGTTTTTTAGGCTAACCTTATTACCATTTTTCGCAGTGAAAAAAGTAATAAAACCTATAAAGCTTGCATGAAATCGCTTACTCACAAAGTAGCGAATTTTTTAATTATGGATACAAATACAGAATATAAAGCACTCGTTGACGCAATGCCAAAAGGTCTTGAAGTTGACGCGATTGTAGAAGGAACTGTTATCGCATTTGGAAAAGCATCAGTATTTATTGATGTTGCGCCATATGGAACAGGAGTTATTTACGGACGAGAATACAACAACGCTCGAGATGTTATCAAAAATATTAATATTGGAGATACAATCAAAGCTAAAATTGTAGATCGAGAAAACGAAAATGGATACATCGAACTTTCTTTGAAAGAAGCACGACAAGCGCTTATCTGGAAAGAAGCAGATGAAATCATGAACAATAAACAAGTTCTTGAACTTCCAATCAAAGAAGCAAACAAAGGAGGTCTTATTGTTGAATGGCGAGGAATCCAAGGATTTCTTCCAGCATCACAACTTAAGGCTGAACATTACCCACGAGTTGAAGATTCTGACAAAGATAAAATCTTGAAAGAATTGAAGAAACTTGTTGGACAAGTTCTTCCACTTATGATGATTACAGTATCACCAAAAGAAGGAAAGCTTGTATTCTCTGAAAAAGAAGGAAACCAAGAAGAACGAATTGAACAAATTTCTAAATATGGACTAGGCGATGTTGTAACATGTGAAGTTGCAGGAATCGTAGACTTCGGAGTATTTCTTAAAATTGAAGAAGGAATCGAAGGACTTGTTCACATTTCAGAACTTGATTGGGGTCTTGTAGAAAACCCACGAGAAATGTTCAAACTTGGATCAAAGATTCAAGCAAAAATTATTGAAATCAAAGATGGAAAGATTTCACTTTCAATCAAAGCTTTGAAAGAAAATCCATGGAAAGAATTTGAAGGTCAACTTAAGAAAGGTGATATCGTGAAAGGAGCAGTGATTAAATTCAACCGACACGGTGCACTTGTTTCTATCAAAGAAGGAGTTGCTGGACTTGTTCACAATTCACAATTTGGTGGAGAAGAAAAACTTCGAGAAGCACTTGAACTTGGGAAGTCTTACAACTTCCAACTCACACTTTTCGATGCATCAACACAAAAGATGACACTCGAATACTTGGATGCTAAAAAGGCATAAATAGTAACAAAACAAAAAGACCCGCAAGGGTCTTTTTGTTTTGTTAAAATAATCATTCTTTTTCCATTGATGAAAAAGAATCAAAAAATCTAGACAGTCTTTCAAGAGTGTTTTATTTTTTGTATGGACCATACAACATGAATAGAGACAAACCAATGAAAATACCTCCACCTACAACAACAGAAACTTCCAACTCGCTCATACCTCCAATCACTGAAATAAGACCTATGAAGAATAATATCTTAAATAGAATTCTTTTTATTTTAAACCACATATAGAGAAGGTAATTATTTCTTTTTAAATAAACTTATTATACCCATAATACCTATAATAAAACCTATTAATGTTAGAGAGCTACCTACAATTCCCACAAAAACAAACTTACCGATAAGCCAAAGCACTAAACCTAACGGTATTAATAATTTCCAAGATAATTCTTTTTTCATATATTTTAAAATACTAAATAATAAAAACGAAACTTTTTTAAAGTATATCATGAACATATTTAGATTCTTCAAAAATCAAAAAACAACTCTTGCGAGCTGTTTTTTGATTCCGACAATACTTATTTCTTTATGACAAGAGATAAGTACTGCCAAAAATATGGTATAATATAGTCAATGCTGTATATCTTGGAGTGGATTAGAGCAGACTATTAGCTAAAATACCTCTGTCTATATACTAACTTAGCGCTAGCTTAAATGCAAGCAGTAAAAAATTAGTATGTGGATTAGTGGTTTTAATAAAATGAAAGAAACAGCACATTTGCTGGTACTTTTAATAGCACTAGCTATTGTACTTTAAAAACTGAATAAAAATAAACAAAGTAGATACAAGATATCTACTAATACACTGTCCTTTATTATGGAAGTTTTAATTGAAAAAATCGTGCTAAGTGCACGATTTTTCTTTTTCGACCCTTCACAGAAAAGACGTGAAGACTTTCGGAAAATTTTTCGTAAAGAAACTTGCGTTTAAGCGAAGCGATTAGCAAGTTTTAGAGAAATTTTCCGAAAGTTAGTCTTTTCAAGGGGTCTTGAGTTTTTGCTACTTTTTTATCAAGAAAAAAGTAGGGCTTATATTCAATTAAACTCATTCATCGCCTTCTCCACTCCATCTTTTTGAATAGTCTTGATAATTTTCATAACCTTATCCGAAAGAGATTCAATTTCTTTTTTATCATCCTGACCAAAAGAAGCCAAAACAAAATCTCTTCGGCTTTCTGGAAGAAGTGCGTTTCCTTCTTCGTTTTTTCTTGCAACTCCAATACGAATTCGAGTAAAAGCTGAGGTTCCCAAAGCTTGCTCGATAGATTTAATTCCATTGTGTCCTCCAGAGCCTCGATTGAAAGAAACACGAAGTGACCCAACAGGTAAGTCAACATCATCATACACAACCACAACATCTTCTGATTTTTGATTTTGTTTTGAAAGATACCAAGCAACCGATCTTCCAGATTCATTCATGAAGGTTTGTGGTTTTATGAAAGTAACAGCATTATTCTCCGCTTCAATACTTTCTGCATATTTATTTTCCTTCCATTCTAAAGACCAGGCCTCAGAAACAATCCAAGCTGCGTTGTGTTTTGTATCTTCATATTTTTTTCCTGGGTTTCCAAGGAGTGCAATAATCATATGTACTAGTATCCCCTATTTTCATGGTTTGCGTCAATACTTTATTTTGTATTACAATACTGTCATGGAAAACACTCAACAAGAAGAGAAAACTTCAAAAATTTTCAACATTAAAAGAGAGACTTTTGAACTGATCCGATTTATTGTTATAGCTGGTCTCATCATTATTCCCTTCCGAATTTTCATCGCTCAACCATTCATCGTAAACGGTGCGTCAATGAACCCAACATTTGAAACTAACCAATACCTTATTGTTGACCAACTTACATATCGAACACAAGAACCAATACGCGGAGATGTTATCATCTTTCGATTCCCTCTCAACCCAAAAGACTTTTATATCAAACGAGTAATTGGACTTCCAACAGAAACTGTAACCATCGAAGGAAGCAAAGTGTATATTCAAAAAGAAGGAGAAGAAAAGATTCAACTCGACGAACCCTATATTGAATTTGAAGCAAACAACAACATTAGCGTTACCCTTGGAGAAGATGAATATTTTGTAATGGGCGACAACAGACCAAACAGCTCTGACTCAAGACACTGGGGAGTTTTACCAAAAGAGTTTATCGTTGGAAGAGCATACATGCGGCTCCTTCCACTCAGCAAAATAGATTTTCTTCCTGGAGAATATCACCAAACAAATCAAGATACTGATTCATTATAATTAGCTTATACAACACTCATGGCACAAAAAGATTCTGGGAGACTCACCCACGCAAATATTCCGATCATACAAGAAAGTGAATACTACAACATTCAAGGAATGTTTGAAAAAATTCAAGAAATCGTGATGTATTATGGATTTATTCCTGTTCATCTTCCAATGATTGAACATGAAGAATTCGTAGCAAAGGCTGCTGGAAAACAACCTGAGAAAATCACAGAAACACTCTATGGTGTCAAACAACCAAAAAGTGGCGACAAGCTTAGTCTTCTTCAAACAACAGCACCAGGATTCATTCGAACATATATCGACGAAAACATGATTGCGCTTCCACAACCGGTTATGATGTACCGTTTTGGTCCACGATATCAAAATCAAAAAAATGGGACTCATGAATCTTTCACCTTCGACCTTGAAGTTGTGGGATCAGAAAAAAGTATCATGGATGCTCTTTTGATACGACTTGCTGTTTTATCTATCGAAGAACTTGGAGGAAAACATATTTTTGTTCATATCAATTCTCTTGGAGACAAAACATGTAGACAGCACTATATCAAAGAACTCTCAAACTACTATCGAAAACATATTAATTCTCTTGATAAAGATGATAGGCAACTTTTGAAAACTGATCCACTTCTTGTTCTTAATTCAGAAAAAGAAGGAACAAAAGAAGTAAATGCAAATGTTCCAGATCCACTTAGTTTTCTGACAACTGAATGTAAGAAACAATTTAAAGAGGTTCTTGAATATCTTGATGAACTTGGAATCTCATATCGAATAGACAAAAAGATTACCCATGAACTTGATTCTGATAGTCACACCATGTTTGAAATCCGAGGATACTCAGAAGACGAGGAAGGAAATCATGACGAAGTAAACAGTGTTATTCTCGCGCGAGGTGGAAGACATGATAACTTGATTAAAATGCTTGGATCGAAGAAAGACATTCCAGCAGTTGGAGCATCTATCTATGTTCAATCAATCATGTCTATGCCTTGGTTCAAACCACACAGTCCAAGAAATCTCAAAGAACCGAAAGTATATTTCATTCAACTTGGAACAGAAGCGAAAATGAAAAGTCTTGCAGTGCTTGAACATCTTCGAAAAGCAAAAATTCCTGTCATGAAAGCACTTTCAAAAGACAGTCTTCAAGCACAACTTTCTGTAGCTGAAAAAATTGGTGTTCCATACACAATTATTTTTGGTCACAAAGAAGCACTTGAAGGAACTGTTATCATTCGAGCAATGAAAAACAGATCTCAGAAAACAGTAAAAATTGATAAAATGATTGAGGAATTGAAAAAGATTAAATAAAAAAGACCCCGCTTTCGCGGGGTCTTTTTTTATGGTATAAATTCCATATGTCAAAAAAGATTATTCAGCTTGGCGATGAAAGACTTCGGATTGTATGTGAACCAATCCCAGATCTTGAAATTACAAGCAAAGAAACAAAACAACTCATGAAAGACCTCGACGACGCCCTTGCTTCACAAAAAGATGGAGTGGCTATTTCTGCGCCCCAGATCGGAATAACAAAGCAACTTTTTGTTATCGGTGGAATTGTTTTTAATGCAGAATATCAATCAGGAAAAACTAAAATACCAAACCCAGCAATTCCAAACCAATATTATTTCAATCCAGTAATTATTGATAGTTCGAAAGAAATGGTTGATATGGAAGAAGGATGTCTTTCAATTCGTGGAGTATACGGAAAAGTTACAAGGCCGAAAAAAATAACACTGCGATACGTAAATGAACAAGGTGAACATATTGAAGAAATAGCGACTGGTTTTTACGCTCGTGTTATTCAACATGAATACGACCACCTTCATGGAGTACTTTTTATTGATAAAGCAGAGGAAACTTGGCAAGATGAAAGCTACAAACAATACTAATATTATATTTTGGGGAACTCCTGATATTACCCTTACCTATTTAAATGACCTAGAACAAGCTGGATACAACATTTCAGCTGTTATTACACTTCCAGATAGACCAATCGGCAGGAAGCAGATTTACACCGCTCCAGCACCTAAACTTTGGGCCAAGGAGAGAAATATTGTAGTCCTGCAACCAGAAAAACTTGATGGGAATTTTGAAGAAACACTCAAATCTTTCAACACAGATATTTCAATCGTGGTTGCCTATGGAAAAATTATCCCAGAAAAAATTATCAACATTCCCAAAAAAGGAACACTCAATGTTCACTATTCCCTTCTTCCAAAATGGCGAGGAGCAACTCCTGTTGAATCTGCAATTTTACACGGCGACATAGAAACAGGTGTGTCTATTCAAAATATGGTATTCAAGCTTGACGCTGGAGATATTTTTGCTGAGGAAACGATAACACTTACCGGCATGGAATACAGAGAAGATTTGCGAGAAAATTTAAGTGTTATTGGTTCAAAACTTTTAATACAAACATTACCTGGAATATTAGATGGCAGCATAGTTCCCAAAAAACAAAATGAAGATTTTGTTACTCGAGCAAAAATTCTTACAAAAGAAGATGGCCAAATAAATCTTTCAGATGATCCAAAAATTTTGTGGCAAAAATGGAGAGCATATTTCCCTTGGCCAGGGCTTTTCTTTTTTGATGAAAATGGAAAAAGAATTAAAATCACCCAAGCTCGTTTTGAAAACAACAAATTTATTATAGAAAAAGTTATTCCAGAAGGAAAAAAAGAAATAACTTGGGAACAATTTAAAAAATAAAAAATCCCCTTTAGGGGATTTTTTATTTTATTTCAATAGATTGAATCACAACATCTTGAACCGGTCGATCCACGCCAGGAATTGTATCCACGAGAGAAATTGTTTCTACAACATCATATCCTGAAATAACTTTTCCAAAGACAGTATGTCTTGTATCAAGATAACTATTATCTGCAACGTTTATGAAAAACTGTGATCCGTTTGTATTTGGACCAGCATTTGCCATTGAGATTGTTCCTGCAATATTTTTGTTTTCAGCATGAATCTCATCTGCAAATTGATACCCAGGACCTCCTGTTCCCCAACGAGCCATTTGTGCTGTATCTTTTGAAAGTGGATCACCACCTTGAATCATAAATCCTTCAATAACTCGATGGAATCGTGTCCCGTCATAAAAACCATTTTGTGCGAGAGTGATAAAGTTTTCTACTGTTTTTGGTGTTTTATCTTTCCAAAGTTCAATTTCAATATTTCCCTGTGAGGTAACCATTGTTACCATGATTGTTTCTTGCTCCATAGTATTTGTTTCTTCTGTTATTTGATTATTTTCTAAACTCGACACAACACTTGCCGAAACATCTTCTTGTGCTGACATTTCTTCAGTTGTAGTATCTTTTCTTGTACTCACTATAATTACCATAATAACTATAAATAAAGCAAGAATTTGAAATATTGTTTTTCCTTTTGACATGATTTTTATTTTCGTAATAAATTTTTAAATGCGATTGCTGCTTTTTTGAATACTGAACGTTTCTTCTGAGACTGACTTGTTATTTTATATTCAATAGTATCTTTTGCAATATCAATCGCGGCGTACAAATCTTCGTGAGTTTCTTCTACTTGAAAATTTTCTTTTCCTTTTTTAAGTTCAACAAAAACTCGATATACTTCTCCTTGTTTTTGATGATTGGTTGTTCTTCCCAAAGAAACAAAACATTCTGAAGAGTCGTCATAAACTATTTTTTCTAATAAAGAAAACTTCGACTTCACAAACTGATCAATAGTATCGGTAATCTCAAAATTGTTATAAGACTGGATATATAATTTCATAAGGTAAATTTCCACTTAAAACTATTAAACTCCGACATGTTCATTATATCACGAGTAAAAAAGACTATTTATCGACAATATCAAAAATCTTTGATGGTTTATGATGACCAGATACTATTTTTACTTTTGAAACTGGAACTTTGAAATATGAAGCTATTATTTCAAGTATTTTTCTATTTGCCATGTTTTGTTCGGGTTTTTCTTTGACAGAAACAACAAATCTTCCGTTATTTTCCTCTCGTAAAAACTCTTGTTTTTGGCCTGTGAGAGCTGTAATTTTTACATACATATTTGAATAATATCATAAAAATCATTGTAAAATAAGGTTTTTTATAATTACATAATACTTGACTTATTTATAAAAATATGTTATTTTATTACTAAATCAAAACCCAATAATTAATCCGAAGTTCTATGAAAAATTCAATTATTTTCCTTTTTACAGTACTCTCTGTAATCCTTTTCTCTTGTGAAAACAATGAAGTACAAACTTCTCAACCGCAAAAAACGACGCCTCAGTGTCATACTGAATTGGTCGAGGAACCTTTATGGAACTCCATTGTCGCCAAAGAGGTAACAATTGCAACTGGTCAATTTGTAAATGGTATCGTAAAAGACCATGCAAAAAACAATCCTGGATATACCAAAGAAATGTTTCTCTTGGATAATCCATTGATTGCAAAACGTAATTTGGTAAAAAAGTTAGACCCTTGCGATCCAACAAAGATAAAATATGTAAGTCTTCCCCTATACCAAGGTGATGTTATCTTACTTCGTTTACCATTTCGTTTAGACACGTTGCAAGGAAAATCAGAATCAGTTGTTTGGAAGTCACCAACAGGCCCTAACCATATCAAATGTGTTGTCGATATGGTTTCTGGAGATCGTCTTGTGACAGAACTTCAAAACATTGATTGTGAAAATAATTTTCAGTCATCTCCATGTCCTCCAAACAATGATCCCGCTTATCCTCCATCGACCCTACCAACTGGTTGGCCAATAGACACACCTTGGTGGGTTTGGTTAGTTTTAGCAATTTTACTTTTGATTGCCTTTTTATTATGGAAAAGTAGTAATAAAGATTACAAACCTGAAACTCTAATAAAAACAATCCATGAAGAGGGTGAGAAAACTCGACACCATGTAAGCGAACAAGCTGAGAAAACACGTCATCACACAAGTGACCAAAACGAAAAAACTCGACACTATGTGAACGCTGGAAACCAAGAAGTCAAAAATCACATGACTCAAGAAACACGGGAGATGCGAATGGATATCGCAAACCAAATGAATAATGTTTCTTCTGGGATTCAAGAAACCAATAAGTTGTTAAAAAAGATTTTGGAAAATGGCCAGCCTAAATAGGCGAGGAAATTGAATGTAAAAAGCCCGAACAAATTGTTCGGGATTTTTTGTATGTTGTTTATATATTACGCAAGGTTATGTAAAAACGCACCAACAAAATACGAAACAAGAGCTGCAACTCCTCCTACTAAAAGAGTTTCGAAAGATGCACGAATACGATTTTGTCCTGTGATTCCACCTTTAATGAAACCAATTACAACAAAGGCAGCGGAGGTGAGTATACAAGAAACCAAAAACTGTTGCCCTTGAAACCAACCAAACGCCATCTCAAAAACAAACGAAACTAATGGCGCGAGACCAAGTAAGACAAATGAGACAAATGTTACAGAAGCTGTTTTAAGTGGCTTTTTTGAATCATCACCACCGAGACGCTGCTCTGCTCGTGAAGCAAGGAAATTTGAAGATGCCATCGAAAAACCATCTGCAAGCACATTGGAAAAACCGAGAATGAGAATAATTCCGGGACTAAGACCAGCACCAACAACCCCAGCAACAATTGCAAAAGTTGTTACGATTCCGTCAATTCCTCCGTAGATAAATTCTGGTAAATATTTTTCTTTATAATTCATATTACGTGTGAGATATCATTAATTCTAGATCTCTTAAAACTTCTTCTGCGTGAATTGCTGGTTTTACATTTTTGTAATGCTTCACAATTTCACCGTTTGGATTAATCAAAAATGACTCTCGTTTAATTCCGATAAACATTTTACCAAACATAGATTTTTCTCCAAGAACATCGAAACTTTTCATAACTTCCCTTTCCGTATCTGAAAGAAGAGGAAATGGTAAATTAAATTTTTCTTTAAACTTTTTATGTGATAAAACACTATCACCAGAAACCCCAAAGACAATTGCATTATATTTTTTAAACTCAGCCCAAGAATCTCGAATTTGACATGCTTCTGTTGCACATCCTGGAGTATCATCCTTTGGATAAAAATAAAGCAAAATCCACTGACCTTTGTAGTCAGTGAGACAATGCTCTTTATTGTTTTCATCAAGCAAACAAAAAAGTGGTGCTTTCATATACTAATTATTTGGAATTCCATCCCCTCCTAAAATAACAACTCCGTCATCCTCTTCTGAAACTGGATTAATAATGTCTTGAATTTCTTCTTCTGTTTCTGAAATTTCAGCGGATATCTCTTCACTAGAAACTGTTTCTTCAGGGACGGTTTCTACAACTTCAGAAGCACTACTATCATTTCCTGATAAAATACCACTTTTAATAACAATAACGATAACTACCAAAAGAAATAGAATAGCAAGAATACGTAAAAATTTTTTCATATATATTTAAAAATCAATAGCTTGTTTTATAAGGTCTGAAAATTCGAAGGTTTTTTGTTCTCGAGTTTTAATATTTTTAATTGATACAGTTCTATTTTCTTCTTCCTCAGTCCCAAGAATCACCACATATGTTGCTTGTGTAGATTCTGCGTAGGTAAAAATATCTCTAAATTCATTTTTTGAACCAACATAAACATCAACTGCAGAATTATTTTTTCGAAGCTCCGAAGCAACTTGCGCGGTGTATGAATTTGGTTGCTGAGAAAATACTACAATTTTTTTATCCATCACAAGATTTTCTAGTATGCCGATAGTTCGAAGTGCTGTCTCGAGACGATCAACACCAACAGAAACTCCAACCGCTGGAAGTGACTGACTTGTAAATCTTTCAACAAGATTATCGTATCTTCCACCGGAAACCACCGAACCGAATTCGGGAGCAGAGAGAAGGTTTGTTTCAAACACCGGACCTGTATAGTATGCAAATCCACGAATAATTTTCATATCAAAAATTACTTTATCTTCCACTCCGAAATTTTCTAGATATTCTGATATAGTTTCAAGTTCAACAATTCCGGCCTCTGCATCTTGAAAATCACCAAAAAATTTTTTAAGTTCTTTAATTGCATCTTGTGGTTTTGCGGCAATATTTGAAAATTGTTTTATTTTTTCAATCCCATCTTCAGCAATTCGAAGTCTTCTTAATTCTTGAACAAGTTCTTCTTGAGAAATTTTTTCAGCCTTATCAAGAACAATTAAAACTTCTTTCAAAAGATTCTGAGGAAATGAAATAAACTGTGGCAAAATATTAAGAATTGTTCGAGTGTTTACACGAACAACAAAATCAGAAACCTGTAGTTCTTTCATAATTTCAGTAATCATGAAAATTATTTCTGAATCAGCAATAAGATTTTTTGTTCCTACCATATCTGCATCAAACTGCATAAACTGTCGATATCTTCCCTTTTGAGGTCTTTCACCCCGGAAAACATATCCTGCTTGATATCGTTTAAAAGGTCTTGGAAGTGCGTTTCCGTATTGACTCACTGCTCGAGCCAAAGGAACAGTAAGATCAAAGCGCAAAGCAACATCTTCTTTATCTCCACTCAAACGTTGACTTGTTGATTCAAGACGAAACAAATTAAAATCACTCGCGCTTTCAGAAATTAAAATATTCTCAAATTCTGCAACTGGTGTTTCAAGGGGCAAGAATCCAAATCTTTTATATACTCGAGTAATACATTCAATAATATATTGTCTTCCAGCAGCTTCAGAAGGAAGAAGATCTCGAAATCCACTTGGAGTATTAAGCTTATTTTCGTACATATTCATATATCCATATGGTACTTGATTTAGACTTATGAATCAAGAAAGAATTTGAATAAAATCAAAAAATGTGCTTTAATACCTGAGTTAGAAATAATAGAAAATATACACTTATGAACCTATGGCATGATGTTTCTCGAGGAGATAACACTCCGAACGAGATGAATGTAATCATTGAAATTCCAAAAAACTCACCAAATAAGTATGAGATTGATAAAGAAACTGGACTTATCGCACTCGACCGAGCAAACTACTCGGGACATCCATATCCATTT
>Ga0247839_1002686_pt1 | contig 26044 bp, 20 predicted proteins | sample LaCruzMarch2015__6_FD_192405 | JGI IMG/M metagenome (GOLD analysis project Ga0247839, IMG submission 192405) | Freshwater microbial communities from meromictic Lake La Cruz, Castile-La Mancha, Spain - LaCruzMarch2015_16m | ecosystem: Environmental > Aquatic > Freshwater > Lake | place: Spain... | reverse complement strand
AAAGAAAGGATCTCCTCCAATTCCATTCCAATCGCCTAATGTATCAACATTAACCATTGGAGTAAAATCACCTCTTTGGAATTTTACTCTTCCTTCTATTTCACTTCTTTTATCTACAGCAGCTAATCCTAAAGCTATGTATCCACCTGTACCTTGACCTCCAACAATAATTTTAGAAGTATCAATTTTATAGGTTTCAGCATTTACACGCATATAACGAATTGCATTACGCACATCTTGAATAGCACGATAAGTAGCTTTAATTAATTGCTCAGTAGCTTGAGCAGGAATAGTAGTATTGGGATTCCAACCTAAACGGTAATTAACTGCCATTACTACATAACCACGTTTGGTTAAACGGTTTGCTAATTCTACTATTGAGCTATCATCTTTATTACCTGTAGGTTGTTGATTAATAATAGCTGGTAAATAACTACCTGTTGATGCTAAAACAATCAAAGGTCTTTTCATTAAAGTATCACCTTCTGGTTGGTAAATATCGCAACGCAACTTAACGGTAATAATAGGGGGGTTAGAAGCAAAAATATTGATGGCACGATTACTATCGTACTCAATATTGGTTGTTTTCAAAACATTTGCAAAAACCTCGTCAACAAAGCGTTTGTTTTGTGCCGATGCTGAAAAGCATATTGCACTAAAAGCTAGTAATGTAAATAAATTTAGTAAGTTCTTTTTCATTCTTTTTGTTTTTTTGTGTAAGGCAAATAAATGGTTTTTTGTGTAAACAAAAAATAAAAAACAAAAAGTTTAAAAAAATAATTTTACATGTGTCACTTATTAAATTGACTTTGCAGCTATAAAATAACTAGATAAACCTACCAATTAAAGTTTCTAACGTTAAACCAGGGCCAAATCCGCAAGCAAAAACATTGCCTTTTCTTTTCTCATTTTGCATTTGCTGCAACACAAAAAGCACGGTTGCTGAACTCATATTACCATAATTTTTTAAAATATTAAACGATGCTGCTACATCCTCATTTGAAAGGTTCAATTCTTTTTGAATGGTTTCTACTATTTTTCGTCCTCCAGGGTGAATTGCCCAGTTTTGAATAGCAGTTTTTTCAAGTTTTGCTTCATTTAAAATTCCCTCCAACAAATTACCAATTCCACTTTCAATTAACTGTGGAATAAATGCACTTAAAGTCATCAAGAAACCTGTGTCGGAAATATGCCAAGCCATGTCGTTTTTTCCATTAAAAAGCACTTGACTGTAAAAAGACTTAAGTTCAATGGCATTTTCAAATGTGCTTTCATTACTAACTATACAAGCTGCTGCACCATCGGCAAAAAGTAAATTAGCAGCTACATTTTCCATTGAAAAAGTGTTTTGAAAATGGAGTGTACATAATTCGACTGAAACAATTAGCACTTTGTTTTTTGGGTTTGCTTTGCAAAAAGCGTCCGCCATTTTTAAGGCATGAAAAACAGCATAACAACCCATAAAATTTACCGAAGTTCTGTGGGTGTTATTGGGTAAATTTAATTGTTCCATTACTATTAAATCAAGCCCTGGAGCAGCCATTCCAGTACAACTTACAGTTATAAAATGGGTAATGCTTTGCAATTCATTTTCATCATTTACACAGTTTTTTATAGCCTGTAAACACATTGGTGGAGCCACCTCAAAAAACAATTCCATGCGTTTATTTACGCTAGGAAATTCAGTACTTATATTGGTTGGTAAAAGCTGTTTGTTGTCAAAGTCTAAATTGTAATCAGGAATGGCGCTGTAGCGAGTTTGAATGCCTGAACGGTCGTACATTAACCCAATTTTTCTTTTCTCATCTTCTGATATATCATAAAAGTTTTTCATAAAATGAGCCACATTAGTTTGGTTCATTTTAAATGGAGCGGTAGCCGTTCCAATTTTATTTATAAAACTCATTTATACCATTGTTTAATAATAATTTCTAATATAAAATAGCTTGTTAACATCAATGACGACAGCATATTCATGCGCATTGTGTTTTGAAAATTTGCATGTTGATAGTTTTGGAAAACCTGATAAGCCCACCATAAAAAATAAGCAACAACAGGAAATAAAAATGCTTGAAACCAATAAAAATGTAAAAAATTTAGTGAGAGTATTTCTGTTTGAATAAAAAACAAAATAGTTGCAATAATAAACAAGGATGCACTAAAAATAAAGGTGCCTTTATAGCCTAACAAAATACTTAAAGTAATATCTCCTGCTGCTTTGTCTTGTTGGTGTTGGTAAACTTGCGATAGCGGATAAGTAGCTCCAATTAATAAAGAAGGCACAAAAAACAAAAGCGTTGGAAACACTTCTGCTGTTTGATAATTGCTTAAACTAAAAAAAAGCACCAAAAACAAATAACTTCCTTGAAAAAAACTTACTGTAATCCAACTTATAAACGGATATTTTTTTAAACGAATACCTTTAAAACTATATGCCCTAGAAGCTAAAATATAAAGCATAATAAATACGGCAAAACCTAAGCTAACAAAACTACAAAGCACTAGTCCAATTATATCGAAAAGGAAACTTATATAAAATAAATTTTTAGTAGGTTTTGGTGGATTTTTTAGTCCGCCAATACTTTCAGTATCATTGTCCATATAGCTATTATAACCATTGCTAGCAGGATAAATAAATAAATGCAAAGCAACGAAAGCTATCAAAGTATTTACAATATGAATGCTGTTTATAGAAGCCAAAGCAAACAAAAACACTGGCATCAGGAAAAAACTGAAAGGAATTCTCAGTAGTTTTATGGTATTTTTATCTAATAGATGTATCACTTTGCATAAATACAATATAGTTTTGGAATGGTTTTAAAAATATGTTACATATTTTCGTGTTTTTTAGGTCATTAAATATTTATCATAAAAATAACTTAATTTTTGAAAATGGACAGCAAGAATTTTTTAAGTATTGATACATTCGTAAAAAAATAAAACCATGATAAAACCACAACACACACACATTCTTTTAGTAGAAGATGAAACCAGTTTAGGTTTTTTAATTAAAGAAACTTTGCGCATAGAAGATTATTCTGTTAGGCTTTGTAAAGATGGAGAAGAAGGCTTAAACTCTTTTATTAACGAGCGTTTTGATCTTTGTGTTTTTGATGTAAATATGCCAAAAATGAGCGGTTTTGAACTAGCCAAACATGTTAGAATAAAAGACCAACATATACCAATTATTTTTTTAACTGCTAACTCTTCAGAAACTGATAAATTATTAGGATTTGAAATTGGTGCCGATGAATACATTACTAAACCTTTTAGCACTCCTGAGTTATTAGCACGTATAAAAGTAGTTTTAAAACGCAGCACTGCAAAACCCGACACTGAATTAGCAGCCAAAGATGAAATTATTACTATAGGAAAAACTGTAATTGATACTGTAAATAATTCCTTATCTACAAATGGAATTCACAAAAAAATAAGTAATACCGAAACTGTTTTGTTAAAGCTGTTGATTGTAAATAAAAATGCTTTAATACCTAGGGCAAACATGCTTTTACATGTGTGGGGACGAAATGATTTTTATACAGCCAGAAATTTAGATGTGTATATTAACAAAGTAAGAAAATTAATCAAAGAAGATGATACTATTGTAATTGAAAACATACATGGAAGTGGTTTTAAATTAGTAGAAGTTTAGTCGTACAAAACTTAAAAGCGGCTAAATCAAATCTAACATTTCTGCTAATTGTCTGTCTTTTTTTGTAATGGTATTTCCTGCATCATGTGTACTTAAATTAACATGTATTTTATTGTAAACATTGGTCCATTCAGGATGGTGGTTTTGTTTTTCAATTCCATACGATGCTTTAATCATCCATGCCATTGCATCGCCAAAAGTTTTGAAGGTAAAAGTTTTGGTCAATTTATTGTTTTCTTCTTTCCAGCTTGTCATTTTTGTGAATTTATTTTACCAAAAGTAAAACTACTGCATAAGCTACTATTCCTTCTTCACGGCCTATAAAACCCATGGTTTCGTTAGTAGTAGCTTTTATGCTTATATCATTTATTCCAATATTACATATACTAGAAATACATTCTTGCATTTGCAAAGCATAAGGCATAATTTTGGGTTTTTGGCAAACAACTGTAGTATCAATATTACCAATTTTATAACCTTTTTCGGTTATCAATTCTATTACTTTTGCCAATAATATTTTGCTATCAATTCCTTTAAAACTTTGGTCGGTATCTGGAAAATGTTTACCTATATCGCCTAAGGCAAGTGAACCTAAAATGGCATCGCAAATGGCATGTAAAAGCACATCTGCATCGCTATGTCCAAGTATTCCTTTTTGAGCAGGAATATGAATACCACCTAACCAAAAATCCCTACCTTCTTGTAATTGATGTACATCAAATCCAAATCCTATTCTCATACTAAAAATTTTTGTTTGTTATTCAATAGGAACGTCTTCGGCTTTAGCTCTTTTCTTAGTGTTTTCGTCTTTTTGCTCTACAAATGCATCAAAATCGAAAGTTAAAGTAAAACGCAACGTATTTTCTAAAGGATGGCGTTGGGCAAATGGCCATATATATGCAACATCTAATCCAAAAACATTATAGCGTAAACCAACGCCAAACGTGGCATACTGACGATTTCCTTTGGTAGCTGGTTCGTGAAAATAACCTCCACGTAAAGCAAATTGTTTGTTATACCAATATTCTAATCCTGTTGAAATATTTATTTCGGCCATTTCTTCATCAAAGCCACCTGGAGCATCGTAAAACGATTGTATCATTCCTTGAACTACTGGCACATTTGGATCCATTCCACTTCCAGCAGGAATGATTGGCTTTTTTGTTTTGTAATCTAACGAATCAGCTGTATTAGATTTGTTTCTTAAATAGTAAGGATTTGTAGGAACCAATAATTTGTTAGCATCTACCATTATTGCCACACTATTGTATTCATCTAAATCAATATTGGCATATCCACCCAAACGAAAGTTAATGGGAATAAAGTTTTCGTTTTGAGCCGATGTATAGGTTAGTTTAGAACCTATATTTGAAATAACAGCACCAAATCCGTAGTTTAAATTATATTTCTTTTTGGTAGTTTTATCGCGATAAACAGCATTGTTTTTATAATATGCACTAATGTCTCCAGCGTAAGAAGTACCAGCATCTATAGGGGTTTGGCTTTGATTAAATCCTCCAGCTAAGTTTGAATAAATATACCTAAATGCAACTCCTAAACTAAATTTTTCTGTCAATTTTGTAGCATAACCTAAATCCAATGCAAATTCATTAGGAGTAAAATTACCCGTGCTTGCGCCATAATTATCGGTAAATTGAATTTGTCCTAACGAAAAATAACGAAGAGAGCCAGCAACAGCAGAACGTTTATCAAGCTTATAATAAGCTGTTAAATACGACAAAGAAATATCGGGAACTAAGTTTCGCAACCATGGAGTATACGAAATAGCAACTGCACCGTTTTTAGTATTAAATGGTGCTTTGGCCAAATTCCAATGCATGGCATTGATATCATCGGGCATGGCAACACCAGCATCGCCCAAAGCAGCAGCTCTGGCATCGGGCGAAATGCCTAAAAAAGGTACAGCAGTACTAATGGAATTTTGTCCGTTTTGTAAATCTTTTGTGGTGATGGTTTTAGTTTGACTAAATGAAGCAGTAAAAATTTGACTGGCTATAATTACTAAACTAAATTTTTTAAAATTTAACATGTTTGTTTTTTTCATTACTACAGATTGATTGCAAAAAAGTTTTTGCACTGGTTTTAAAAGAAATAATTGATTGTTTTTTGTAGCAAAAGTTTTGATTCAAATAGTAAAATAAATTTTTTAAGCGTGTGCAATATAACTTTTTACAACATATTCAAATCATATTTTATGTTTTTTACAAAAAAAACACCTTGAATTACTAGCAGTAAACAAGGTGTTTTATATTATTTAACTAAACCAAAGTTGTTGGTGGTTCAGTTGTTTTAGGCTCTTCTATTACTTTTTCAGTTGCTTTTCTATCAGCTTCTACTTGTGCTACTTCGTTTTCAGTATCTATTCTTACTTTTTCAGCATCCATTGCTTCTATTTCATGGTTTCTGTATTCATAAGGGCGTTTACCCAAAATTACTTCTAAATCGGCTTGGAAAATAATTTCCTTTTTCAATAATTCTTGTGCTAAAATCTCTAACAATTCTTTCTTTTCGTTCAATAAAACTTTAGTTTTTTGATAACACATATCTACTAAAGTTCTAACTTCTTGGTCAATTAATTCAGCTGTTTTATCACTATAAGGTTTTGTAAAACCATATTCGTTATTTGGATCGTAGAAACTTAAATTACCAACTTTGTCGTTCATACCATAAATAGTAACCATGGCATAAGCCATTTTGGTAATTCTTTCCAAATCGTTTTGCGCGCCAGTACTTATTCTGTTAAATGTAATGTCTTCGGCTACTCTTCCACCTAAAGTCATACACATCATATTTACCATTTGTTCGGTAGTATATAAATATTGGTCTTTTGGTAAATATTGCGCATAACCTAATGCAGCAACACCTCTTGGAACAATGCTTACTTTTACTAATGGATCTACGTGTTCTAAAAACCAACCTGCAATGGCATGACCAGCTTCATGGTATGCTACTATTTCTTTTTCATGGTCAGAAATTACTTTATTTTTCTTTTCTAAACCACCAATTACCCTATCAATTGCAGCTTGAAAATCGGAACCATCCACTACTTCTTTATTCCTACGAGCAGCAATTAAAGCAGCTTCGTTACACACGTTCATAATTTCGGCTCCTGCAAAACCTGCTGTTTGAGTAGCTAGTTTAGTTTCATCTATATTATCAGCTAATTTTAAAGGTTTCAAATGCACTCTAAATATAGCCGCTCTTCCTTTTAAATCAGGTTTATCAATCGAAATTTGTCTGTCAAATCTTCCTGGACGTAACAATGCAGAATCTAAAATATCAGGACGGTTAGTAGCAGCTAAAATGATAATTCCAATATTGGTTCCAAAACCATCCATTTCGGTAAGCAATTGGTTCAATGTGTTTTCACGTTCATCGTTCGAACCTTGCATGGCATTTTTACCACGAGCACGGCCTACTGCATCAATTTCATCAATAAAAATAATACAAGGCGCTTTTTCTTTTGCTTGCTTAAATAAATCTCTTACTCTACTAGCTCCAACACCTACAAACATCTCCACAAAATCGGAACCTGAAAGAGAAAAGAAAGGAACTCCAGCTTCACCAGCAACAGCTTTTGCCAATAATGTTTTTCCTGTTCCTGGCGATCCAATAAGCAAAGCACCTTTTGGAATTTTACCACCTAAAACAGTATATTTTTTTGGGTTTTTAAGGAAATCAACTATTTCCATTACTTCTTCTTTGGCTTCGTCTAAACCTGCTACATCTTTAAATGTAATATTTACATTGCTTTCTTTATCGAATAATTGTGCCCTACTTTTACCAATATTAAATATTTGAGAACCTCCTCCGCCTGCGCCACCACTCATTCTGCGAATCATAAAAAAAGTAAAACCAATTAACAATAATATAGGCAACCAGTTAACCAAAAAGTTAGATGTTTCTCTGGTGTTTGCATATTCAACTGGAATTTTTTCGTTTTGAGTAAATTCTTTTTGAACTTCATCTAAGTTTTTCTCAAAAGTAGTAACATCACCAATTTCAAAATAATATTGTGGAACAACCTCACTAAAACTTCCTTGGCTCTTTAGATCTTTGTATTTGCTATTATTCATAGAAGATTTTTTAATATAAACTTCCGCTTTTTCTTTGTTTACAACAATTATTTTTTCTACATCATGCGTTAAAATCATGTTGTTTCTAACATCGCTCCAAGTAGTTTTTTTTGCAAAATTTTGAGGCATAAAGTAAATGCCAATCATTACTATTGCAATAATTCCATAAATCCAATAAAAGTTGAATTTTGGTAAATTGGGTTTGCGAGAATTGGGTCTATTTTCGTCTTGTGGTTTTAAATCATCTGAATTTATATTGGCCATTTATATTGTTTTTTTTAAAATTTAAAGTTACTGTTATAAGTTTTTTCAAATCTACAAATAGTTTTGAGCTAACAAAAATGAATTTTAAAGAGATTGTAATTTTATTTTAGGGTAATACCAAGCATTTTCTAATGAAATAATCCATTCCAAATCAAATTGTTTTTTTGTGTTTACTTGGTTGTTAAATGCTTTTGAATTCAACAAATCATTTGTTGACATTTTACTTAAAAATTCAGCTTTAGTCATGCTTGTTACTTCATTGTTTTCAAGCAGTTGAACGCCCATTCTGTTAAATAAATTCAAATTGGTTTCTGAATCTATTTCTCTAATTAAATGAGTTAATTTATCAATGCCGCAACCACTAATTTCGTGCACACCTTCATCTACCATAAAAACTAAAAAGCAATTGTATAAAACCGCAAATTCAGCTTTTAACTGATTTTGATGAGCAGTCCAATTTTGAACAAATGGAATTGCTTTTTGATTGATAATTGATAACTGAGAGAGTGAAATTATTTTATCGCTTGCGTAAATCCAAACTTTTGCGTTTGGTGGCATTTGGTTAAACTGATTAGTCATTCAAAAATTTATGTTTTTGCAAATTTAACAAAAATCAATCCAATGACAGTATGGCTGAAAAAATAAAATATTATCAGTTAAACAAGATCAGAGACCAAACTGAAAGCATATTGACCGTTCGTTGAGCTTGTAGAAACGAAAATCATTATAAAGCAATCTCACAACAAAAGTGATTGCTTCACTTCCTTCGCAATGACGTTAGAACAATGAATGTGATTTATAAAAAAACTATTTTATTACACCTAACTCTTTACCTACTTTGGTAAATGCTGCAATGGCTTTATCTAAATGTTCTTTATCATGTCCTGCCGACATTTGAACCCTAATTCTTGCCTGACCTTTTGGAACTACTGGAAAATAAAAACCAATAACATAAATTCCTTCTTCTAAAAGTTTTGCTGCAAAATCTTGTGAAAGTTTTGCATCGTATAGCATTATAGGAATAATGGCATGTTCACCAGGTTTTACATCAAAACCTGCAGCTTCTATATGTGTTCTAAAGTACTTGGCATTTTCCCATAATTTATCGCGCAATGCAGTTGTTTTGGTAAGCATATCAAGCACTGCAATGCTAGCTCCAACTATACTTGGCGCTAAAGTATTACTAAACAAATAAGGACGAGAACGTTGGCGAAGCATGTCAATAATTTCTTTTCTACCGCTTGTAAATCCACCACTAGCACCGCCTAAAGCCTTTCCTAAAGTTCCAGTAATAATATCTATTTTACCCAAAACTCCACAATGTTCGTGAGTTCCTCGACCAGTTTTACCCATAAATCCGCTTGAGTGACACTCGTCAATCATAATTAATGCTTCGTATTTATCGGCAAGTTCTACTATTTTATCTAGCTGCGCAATGGTTCCGTCCATGCTAAAAACACTGTCGGTAACTATAATTCTGTTTCTACAATGTTTGGTTTCTTGCAACTTAGCTTCTAAATCGGCCATGTTATTATTTTCGTATCTAAAGCGTTCCGCTTTACATAAGCGAACACCATCAATGATACTTGCATGGTTTAAAGAATCACTAATTATAGCATCTTTTTCATTGAACAATGGTTCAAAAACACCACCATTAGCATCAAAAGCTGCGGCATATAAAATGGTATCTTCGGTTCCTAAAAATTCTGATATTTTTGCTTCTAAAGTTTTATGAATATCCTGCGTTCCGCAAATAAAACGAACGCTACTCATTCCAAAACCATGAGTATCTATTGCATCTTTAGCTGCCTGTAAAACATCAGGATGACTTGACAATCCTAAGTAATTATTAGCACAAAAATTCAATACTTTAGCGCCAGTGCTTACTGTAATTTCGGCTGCTTGTGGGCTAGTAATAATTCTTTCGCGTTTGTATAATCCAGCTTCTTCTATTTCTTTAAGCTCGGCTTGTAACTGTGGTTGCAATGTTTTGTACATAAATCTTTTAATTTTTGTGCAAATAAAACAGAAATATATGATACAATTTCATGTTTAATTTTTATCACATTTGTTAGCTTCATGATTTCAATTGGCAGAGACGTTTAATTAAACGTCTCTATATTGTATAAACCTATTTATTAACTATAAACCTTTTGGTAAATTCACCTTTATTTGTATTCACTTTTACCAAATAATTGCCTTGTTTTAAATGCTGAATGTCTATTTGAAATTGATTTTCTTGCAATTTGAGAACATTTTCTAATTCAACTAATTTACTACTAAAATCATATAAAGAAACTGACTCAACTTTGCTAAATAAACTGCTTATAAATAGTGTGTTTTTAGCTGGATTAGGATAAACAATTATATCATCTATTAATTTTTCGTTTTTTTTTACATTTTGCCTCAAATCTGCAAATAGCCAATCGTAACATGCTCCAAATTCAGCACTCCAAAAACTTTCATTATGTGTGCCTTCTGGCTTTTTAAGGTTTTTAAGTTCAGTGGTTTTATCATATCCTTTGCTTTGCAAAATAACATTCATACTATCTTGCCAATTGGCCATATTGCTAGCTTCGTTTTGCCCACATACAAAATAAAATTGTTGATTATTGCTTTTAGTTTTATTTAAAACATAAGTATATAATTGGTTTGAAAACCAAAATGCTGGTGAAAATATTCCTGCTTTTCCATAAATGTTTGGATACTTTAAAAATGCATACATAGTAATTAATCCACCCATGCTACTGCCAGCCATGGCAGTGTTATTTTTGTCGGCATAAGTTCGGTAAGCCGAGTCAATAAATGGTTTTAAAGTAAGTGCTAAAAAATCAACATAATCATCGCCTTTTCCTCCACCATATTGTGAGTTTACATAAGGCGAATATTCATCAATTCGGCTTGCACCACCATTATCAATGGCTACAACAATACAACCTTTATCTCCATTTTTTTCTTTATTGTTTAGTGTTTCGTCTATACCCCATTCGCCAGCAAAAGCAGTAGTTTTATCAAAACAATTTTGACCATCGTGCATGTATAAAACAGGATAGCGTTTATTGGTATTTGTTTCATAATCACTGGGTAAATAAATCCATATTCTGCGGTTTTTATTTAGCTGAGGCATGTAAAAATTATTACTTAACAATTTAACATTGGGCAGTGCAGTTGAGTTATTTCCACCTCCAGCTTTTTTATCTTCCCAACCCAAAATTGAAACATTGATAATGGCATTTGTACTATAAGTAAAAGTTCTGTTTTGAATTACATTTCCAGCTTCATCGCCCTCAACTTTAGCCCAACTTCCACGGGTAAATTTATAGGCTGCTTCACCAGTTCCAGAAGGTAAAATTATACTGTAACTGTTCCCACTTTTTGTTAATTTATAACTGCTATTATTAGCATTCCAATTGTTAAAATTTCCAGCAATATAAATGTCTTCATTGCTTGGCGTGTTGCTTGAAACCGATGTTATATTTATAGTAACTTGAGCAAATAATATTGTATTTACTAATAAGAATATATTGAACAAAATGAACTTTTTCATGGAATTTATTTCTTACAAATAAAGTGAATTTATTAATTATAAAGTTTACAAAACAAAAAAAATCCCTGCTTATTTAAGCAAGGATTTTAAAACTTATATATATAAAAATGCCCCCACATTGGGCTCGTTAATTGTGGCGTGTTTGGGAGTTAAAGCGTCAAAATAATACTTCAACTTTTTGGTTAGTTCAACTGGTTTTATTAATCAATATACTCACCACGTTTTAGCGTATATTTTTCAATTTTATTGTATAAATGACTTCTTTGAATATCAATTTCCAAAGCAGTTTTTGCAACATTCCAACCGTTTTTCTTTAGTTTTTCTTCTATAAAAATGCGTTCTACATATTCTTTAAAATCTTGCAAAGCGCTAAAGCGTTCATATATGTTTTTCTCTTCTTCGCGTGCGCTTAATGGGCTTGCATATTTCTTTACATCTTCCACTGTAATTCGCTGTTGGCCCAATATTACCAAGCGTTCTACCACATTGCGCAGCTCACGAATATTTCCATAATAATCCAATTTTTTTAGTTCATCTAATGCTTGTGGCAAAAACATTTTTCTAGGAAAATTATTATCTTCACATACTTCTTTTATAAACTTTTCGGCTAAAATTGGAATGTCATCTTTTCTATCATTCAACGATGGAACATGAATTAAAATAACACTCAAACGGTGGTATAAATCCATTCTAAAATTACCTCTTTCTATTTCGTGCAATAAGTTTTTATTAGTTGCTGCCACCACTCTCACATCTACTTCTATGTCTTTATCGCCACCCACTCTGGTAATTTTTCCTTCTTGCAAAGCGCGCAAAACTTTAGCTTGAGCAGCCAAACTCATATCGCCTATTTCGTCTAAAAATAAAGTACCGCCATTGGCTTGTTCAAATTTTCCAATGCGTTGTTTAATGGCCGAAGTAAAAGCACCTTTTTCATGTCCAAATAATTCCGATTCTATTAAATCGGTTGGTATAGCTGCGCAATTAACTTCTACCAATTGGTATTTGTTTCTATTACTTTTTTCGTGTAACCAAAGTGCCACCAATTCTTTTCCAGTTCCATTTTCGCCAGTAACTAAAACCCTTGCATCGGTTGGAGCAACTTTTTCAATGGTGCTCATAATGTTTTGAATAGCTGGGCTATCGCCAATCATTTCGCGGGTTTTGGTAACTTTTCTGCGCAAAACTTTTGTTTCAACTGTTAACGATTTTTTATCAATTGCATTGCGAAGCGTAATCAATAAACGATTCAAATCAGGTGGTTTCGAAATAAAATCATAAGCACCTTTTTTAGTTGCTTCTACCGCAGTTTCAATAGTTCCATTTCCCGAAATCATAATAAAAGGAATGTCGTCATCAATTTCTTGTGCGCGTGTCAATACTTCAATACCATCCATTTTAGGCATTTTTATATCGCATAAAACAGCAGCATATTCGCCTACTTCTAGTTTTTCTAAACCCTCTTCACCATTACTAGCTTCATCTACTTGGTAGCTTTCATATTCTAAAATTTCTCGTAAAGTATTGCGAATGGCTTTATCATCGTCAATAATTAAAATTTTGCTCATTTTGTTTCAGTTAATTGGTTGCAATGTGAGCATTTTATTAGACACTAAAAAGCGTGTTGATATTTGGTTGATTTATTTAGGAAATGGAGGAGATTTTTGAATGTTAAATTGGTTGTTTATTGGTAGCTAAATTTATTATTACTTATCGGTATTTACTAAATAAAAGTAATTATCTTATTTGCATTTACTTATTCACAATGTTTTAAGTGTTTTGAATGTCAATAGAAAATTCTTTCTTGTATAAGCAACATATTTAAATAATAGTTACTTCATTCAAAAAAATTTAAAAAAACTTATCCATTTGTAATAATAGATCTGACAGGTTTAATAAAACCTGTCAGGTTAGATTTTGAATTTTATTTCGCTTGATTCTTTACAAAATCAAATAATAGCCTAACTCCTACTCCTGTTCCCATTTTACCACGGTAACTATCGTTTGCGCTTATAAATGCTGGTCCTGCAATGTCAAAGTGCATCCAAGGATAATCAATGAATTTTTCTAAAAACTTACCTGCAGTTATGGCTCCACCAACTGGTCCACCAATGTTTTTCATATCCGCAATGTCAGATTTAATTAATTTGCTATAATCGTCCCAAAACGGAAACTCTACTAATCGTTCATGTGTATTGTTTCCGCTGTTTTTTAACGCTGTTTTTTTCGTTTCGTCTGCTGTTCCCATACAAACTATTCCATATTGACCAATTGCTGCTGCTGCTGCACCCGTAAGTGTTGCAAAATCTAATACCAATTCTGGTTTGTATTTTTTTGCATAAGTCAATGCATCGGCCAAAACCATTCTGCCTTCGGCATCGGTATTTAACACTTCCACTGTTTGTCCGTCATACATGGTAATTACATCTCCTGGAGTGTAAGCATTTTCTCCTGGTCTGTTATCGGTAGCTGGAACCAATGCAATTACATGGTAATTCAATTTTGCTTTTGCAATGGCAAACATGGCGCAAGCCACTGCTGCAGATCCTGCCATATCGCATTTCATGCTATCCATACTATTTAGTGTAGGTTTTAAACTTAAGCCACCTGTGTCATAAACAATTCCTTTACCTACTAAAACCAATGGTTTTTTGTTTTTAGGTTTTGCTGGTTTGTATTCCATAATGGTAAATGTTGGTGGTATTTGACTTCCAAGATTTACTGCTAACAAACCACCCATTTTTAAACTTTCTATTTGCAGTTTATTTAAAACTTCTACTTTAAAATTAGCTTTTTTTCCTAGTTTTTTAAATTCATTGCTTAATGAAACTGCATCAATTACATTTTGTGGCTCATTTACCAAATTACGTGCTTCGCAAACTGCTTCTACTAAAATATTGGTTTGCTCCACTCCTACTTTATTTAGTTTTGTTCCTACCAAATAAATATTTTTTAAAGTAAATTCTCCTTTTTTATCGCTTAAATATTTAATAAATTGATAGTTGCTCAATGCAATTCCTTCAGCTATTGCAAATAATTGTTCTTCAGTAATTTCAGTTTCAGCAATTTGAATCGCAGCGTATTTATGCGCATTGATTGCTTCACAAACTTTATTACCTAATGTTCTATAACCTTCTAAGGTTAAATAGTTGTTTTTGTTTTCAAATTCTTCAACTAATTGCACAAAAACCAATCTTTCAAATTGATTGATGATAATAAAAGTATCGGTAGCTTTTATCTTTTTTTCTATGTAAGCTATTTCAGGTTTAGAGAAACCAAATTTGTTCCATTTTGCTTTTTTATTGGTTACAATTAAAGTGCTTAATTGGTTGTTGCTTTTGGCAGTTATATTTATTTTAGTTGTCATTTTTTTATTGATGTTTATTGTAAGTGGGTGTTATAAATATAATGGTATTATTATATTTATACTAATTGTATGTGCAAATAGTAATAAATAATGTTGAATATGGCTTCTTGTGCGCGCAAGTTTGAATATTTAAGGTTGAATATAGTCACTTGTGCGCGCAAGTTGTATAATTTGACATGTTTTACTATGATTTGCACTCGCAAGTAATGATATTTAAGGTTGATTATGGCATCTTGTGCGCGCAAGTTGTATAATTTGTCATATTTTACATTATTTAGTTCACTCAAGAATAAGTAAATAAAATTTACAAACTAATTTCTACAAATTACAGAATTGTTTCAAAAAGCGGGTATCGTTTATAAAAAAAGTTCTTAAATCTTTCACATCATATTTTAGCATAGTAATACGTTCTATACCCATTCCAAAAGCAAAACCGGTATATTTCTCTGGATCTATTCCGCAATTTTCTAACACATTAGGATCTATCATTCCGCAACCCAATATTTCTACCCAACCGCTGTGTTTACAAATATTGCATCCTTTTCCTTTACATATTTGGCAACTAATATCCATTTCTGCACTTGGTTCTGTAAACGGAAAATAGCTTGGACGGAATCTTACTTCCACATCATTACCAAACATGTCTTTTACAAACGCATACAATGTTTGTTTTAAGTCTGCAAAACTTACTTTTTCATCAATATAAATTCCTTCTATTTGATGAAAAAAACAATTTGCTCTTGCCGAAATTGCTTCATTTCTATACACTCGGCCAGGCATAATCGCCCGTAAGGGCGGATTTTTTTGTTGCATTAGGCGTACTTGTACGCTACTTGTATGTGTACGTAATGCAATTTCTTCATCTATAAAAAAAGTGTCCTGCATGTCTCGTGCAGGGTGATTTGGTGGAAAATTTAATGCTGAGAAATTATGCCAATCATTTTCTATTTCTGGCCCTTCAGCTATTGTAAAACCTAGTTTAGTAAATATTGCAATAATCTGATTTTCTATAATATTTAGCGGATGACGTGATCCTAATTCTGTTGTTTCGGCTGGTAAAGTAAAATCTATTGATGAAGCTGTATTTTCTTTTTTGTCACTTTTAAATTTTTCGGCTGCTTCTTCAAATTTATGTTGAACACTAGTTTTTACAACATTCATTAGTTTACCCAAGTCACGTTTCATTTCATTGGGAACTTGTTTGAATTCTTCAAACAAATCGTTCATAATTCCTTTTCGAGAAAGATATTTTAAACGAAAATTTTCTAAGTCTTCACTTGAATTTATTTTGTAATCGTGTAGTTTTTGCTGAAGTTCTTCTAGTTTTTGTTTCATTTTACTTTAAAAAATTTGTCTATCTTTTCTGGTACAAACATAATCATACAATTTATAAAATCTACTGCTCACCTTTCCCACAGCGATAATGTATTATTGTTTATCTTTAGATATAATTAGTAATAATAATAATAGCTGTTAATTGTTAGCATAACTTTTTTATTTTGTTTAGGTATTTAGCTTATCCCTTTTTCTTAACAATTTACTATTTTACTTATTTGTTTATTATCATACGTTTATGTATTTATAAACAGTATGTTAATTGCGACATCCACATATTGGTGTTTATAAAATGTCGCAGTTAGATTGTTCGTTATCTGTTAAATTTTATTGTATAAAATGGCACTTATCAAGATGCCCTTTTTTACAAAATTATATATGAACACTCATCCACAATTTTGAGCTTAATTATTACCTTATTGTTGGTTTATTATGTCGTTAATGTTAATAGTTTGTTCTATATCCCAATATGCTCTAATGTTTATAAGCTGATTTGATATAAAAGTTCTTTCTGGTAAAATCATGTTTTCTAAGTCACCATTATCCCATAAACCATTATTATTCAAGTCTTCTATTATTTTTATTTTACCTAATATTGGGTTTAAATATTCCATTTTTAAATCACATGATTTATTGATGTTGAATTCTCTAACTACAGCATTTGTATTATTATCGAGTAATTGCAGGATATAATTGTTTTTTGCATCTAATATTTCTACATTTAATATCAAAGTTCCATAATCTTTAAATGCTTTTATACCATAATTATATGCTGAATTTTTATTATAACTACCAAATATATCCTGTAACGATGAATCTTTAAATTCTATACTATATCTTGTTGATTCTTTCCAAGTATTGTATACAGCAAATCTCATTTTGTTACTATCTATTTCAAAATATAAAGGTCTAAAAATATTGGTATCTTCCTTTATAATTATACTGTCTTTATTAATGTATTTTATTGGTGTAGAACATTCTATATATAAAGTATCTAATGGATTTAATTCTGATTTTGAGTTTAAAATTAGTTCAGGTTTTTTACTCTTTTTCTTACTAAATATTGTTTTAGTAAAGCTTGTATCTTCTGTGTTTATTTTAAAGTTAGCAAACTCAGAATTGTTACTTACAAATACTTTTATTGTATCTATTCCACTTAAATTCTTTATTGTTTTAAAATAAGCTTTTTCATTATTTAAAGTATTTATTTTAAAATGTTTAGGTTTATAAAGAGCAAATCTATATACCCCTAATTGCGTACTTGAAGTATCAAATATTTTATTTACTTTATATTCGTTTGGTTTAATTAAATATAATGGAATTGAAGTATTTTTTTCTTTTGTATTAATTACTGATTTGTAAATAGCTATACTATCATTTTTTGCATATTTTAAGTCTGTTCCTTCTTTTTTATAAGCATACAAAATGTATTCTTCCATTGGCATATTTTCTATTAAATATGAACCATCATCTTTTGTTTTGGTAAAATAAGTAGGATTATATTTGTAAATTGTTGTATCAGTAAATGATTTTTTTTTATATAATGCTACTATAACTCCTTCGCTTGGTAAATTTGTAAATGCATTTTTTACTTTACCGCTCACCAAATTACTATCAATATAAGGTCCAGTAGAAAAAGTATATTGTAAATTTTTTGCAGTTATTCCTTCATGATTATCAGCTACTGAATTACCAAAATTGACTGTATATGTTGTATTTTCTAAAAGTTCTTCTTTAAATTTTACCACTAATTCTTTTCCATTTATTAAATATTCTGGATTTTCTTTTTGTGGAGGGCTCATTACTATTTGTTTAGTAATTTCTTTTAGTTGAATAAATTCATCAAATTTGATCTTTATATCCTGTTTTTTTGTTGGAAAATTTGTAGATTTATTTTTAGGTATAATAGTTAATACTTTTGGTCCTACTTCATCTTTTGGTCCACCAGTTGGTGCCACTACTTTTGCACAACTAATTATTAATAAAGTAGTTATAAAAAATATTATTATTTTTATCTTCATAGTTCGCTTAAATCAACTATTTATATTTAATTATTTTACTTTTTTAACTATAAAAAGTAAAGTTGAGAATTCACCATTCATCATTGCTTTAGTATTTGAAATTAGACCATTTATAGCCCCTCTTAGCATAGTTAAATTATTCTTTTGATGTATTTCACTTCTCATCGAAATATAAGGTGCATCAAATATCAATGGCTTTGTTTCTATAATTTCAAATCCATGTTTTTCCATTAGTTGTTTAAAGCTTTCTTTGTTAAAATGATAAAGATGTCTTGGAACATCATATCCATCCCAAAATTCTTTATAATTTTTAGCATCCCAACTATTTGAATTTGGAACCGCTATAAATAATGTTCCATTAGGTTTTAGTAAATTATTTAATTGTTGAATTCTTTCATTTAAATAATGAACATGTTCCAATACATGCCACTGTGTAATAACATCAAAACTATTTTTTGGTAAATTATCTAATTCAGATTCATTTCTTACATCATGTCCAAACTTATTTTTTACATATTTTATGGTATCCTCACTTACATCTACACCAATACAATTAAAAGTTTTATCTTTAACTGCACCATCCAAAAAATAACCAAGTCCACAACCTAAATCCATTAAATTTCCAGTTGTGTTGTATTGTTTTATTAGCTCCAATTTTTGGTTTATACTGTAGTTTCTTACTATATCATAAATTTTATACATGATACCAAAGTTGTCTTTTTCACCAGCATGCGATACATATTTATCACTTTGGTAATACTTACCAATTTCATTTGTATCTGGTCTTGGATTAGTAAATAAAAATGTACATTTTTTGCAACGTTGTAAATCAAATTTATCTCCACCAGCTACAAAGTCTGTACAAGTTAATTCAGTAGTAAATTCATTATGTCCACAAACAAGACAAGTATTTAGTTTTTCCATATTATTTTTAACGGCCCAAATGTACCAATAAAACTGAAATATCAGAAGGTGAAATTCCACTTATTCGTGCTGCTTGTCCTAAAGTTTTTGGTTTTTGTTTTATAAATTTTTCTTTTGCTTCGCTACTTATATTATGAATTGTTGAAAAATCAAAGTTATCGTAAATAATTACGTTTTCTAATCTGTTCATTTTTTCAACCATTAATTGTTCTTTTTCTATATAACCTTCATATTTCATCAATATTTCTGCTTGCAGTAAATTATCTTCAGAATATTTTTTTAGAAAATTATTTACTAATGGAATGTTTATATTCAATTTGTTTATGTCTAATTGTGGTCTTGTTATTATTTGCATTAGCTTATAATTTTGAGGAATATCAGTAGTGTTGTATTCTTTCAATAATGGATTTATTTCACTTGGAGTTACCGAAGTTTTCTTGAAAAATTTAACAATTTCTTCTGTGTTTTTTATCTTTTTATTTACATTTTCTAAACTTTCATTACTAGCTAAGCCAATTTTATTTCCTAATTCCGTTAATCGTATATCAGCATTATCTTGTCGTAAAAGTATTCTATATTCTGCTCTTGAAGTAAACATTCTATAAGGTTCATCAGTTCCTTTATTTACCAAATCATCAATTAATACTCCTATATATGCTTCAGATCTTTTTAGTATGAAATCTTCTTTTTCGTTTATTTTATTATGTGCATTTATACCAGCCATTAACCCTTGGCAAGCTGCTTCTTCATATCCTGTTGTTCCATTTATTTGTCCTGCAAAATATAAGTTTTCCATTAAATGAGTTTCTAAAGTTAGCTTCAATTGAGTAGGTGGAAAATAGTCATATTCAATAGCATAACCTGGTCTAAACATTTTAGCATTTTCAAAACCAGGAATCATTTTCATTGCCTTTAGTTGAATATGATCTGGCAAAGATGTTGAAAAACCATTCACATATATTTCAACTGTACTCCAACCTTCAGGTTCAACAAATATTTGATGTCTATCTCTTTCAGCAAATCTGTTTATTTTATCTTCTATAGACGGGCAATATCTAGGACCTAATCCTTTTATTCTTCCAGCATACATTGGTGAATCATCAAAACCTGTTCTTAGTATTTCATGTACTTTTTCATTGGTATAAGTAATCCAACATGGTTTTTGATTAACAACTGCAGTTGTATTTGTATAAGAGAATTTACCAGGATTTTCATCACCATCTTGTTTTTCCATCAGGTCATAATTCAATGTCCTTCCATCTACTCTTGGTGGAGTTCCTGTTTTCATTCTTCCACTTTCAAAACCCATTGTTATTAATTGTTCCGTTATTCCTGTAGCTGATTTTTCTCCAATTCTTCCACCACCAAATTGTTTTTGTCCTATATGAATTATTCCGTTTAAGAAAGTTCCATTAGTTAAAACAACTGCTTTTGAATATATATCTAAACCCATTCCGGTTTTAACACCAACCAGTTTACCATTTTCTATGAGTAAAACACTAACCATATCTTGCCAAAAGTCAACATTTTTATTTTCTTCCAACATTTCTCTCCAATATTGTGAAAACATCATTCTGTCAATTTGTGCTCTTGGACTAAACATGGCTGGTCCTTTCGATCTGTTTAGTAATCTAAATTGAATAGTTGATTTATCAGATACTATACCAGAGCCACCTCCTAAAGCATCTATTTCCCTTACTATTTGACCTTTAGCTACACCACCCATAGCTGGATTACAGCTCATTTGAGCTATTTTATTCATATCCATGGTTATAAGTAAAACTTTACTTCCCATGTTTGCCGCTGCAGCTGCTGCTTCACATCCTGCATGACCAGCCCCAACTACTATTATATCGTATTTATCTAACATTTTTTTTGTTCCACGTGAAACGTTATCGTTTATTTAAGTAGTAATTTTCTTTTTCTCTCATTATTTTAGCATCTCTTTTCGACTTATCTTTATAACCACATAAGTGTAATGTACCATGAATAATTACTCTGTGAAGTTCATTTACAAATAATTCATTTAAATGATTGGCATTTTCTTTTACTCTATCAATGCTAATGTATATATCACCTTCAATACTTTCATTTTTTTCGTTAAGTTCAAAAGTAATAATATCAGTATAAAAATGATGATCTAATGATGATATATTTAGTTCTAAAATAAATTTATCACTACAAAAGTTATAGGAAATATAACTTATATTTTTCCCCTCTTCTTTTATTGTATCTATTACCCATTTTTTTATTCTTAGTTTGTTTTTGAATAAAAATGTTATATCTATATTATTGTATGATATCATTATCTAATTACAGTTATTGTTCCACTCTTATTTATTTCTTTTCCATCTAATCCAATTATATGTGCATCGTAAACATAAGTTTCAGTCTCTACAAAGTTATTGTTTGAATCACTTAAATCCCAACCAATATTTAAATCATTTATTTCTTTCACCACTTTTCCCCATCTATTATATATAACCATTCTTGATTTTGAGTAATCAATATAAACACCAACAGGTTTAAATATATTTGATGAAGTTCTTGAAATAATTCCATTTGGAAAATATACTATCAATCCACCAATCATACAAACTGTATTTGATGAACTTGTATATCCAGTAATGTTTTCTGTACCTATTATTTTATAACAAAGTTTCTCTTTTGAAAGTTCTTCGTTTACAATATTGTCTACAAATTGTGTATCTACTGTTGTTCCTTTTTGTGAAAAAGGATTTGTAATAGTTTCATTAAGTCTTGTCTCTCTGAATATTATATACTTTTCTACTCCACTGTTCCACGTGAAATATTTGTTCCACCAAAGTTTGTTTGATCCTAACACTTGTAAATTTTCTAAAAGAATGTTTTTAGAAACTGGTGTAGTATCAGTTAATAAATCACAAGTGTTTTTAGAAACTAAATAATAATACACTCTTCTATTACCATTTTCTAGTAAATCTATTTCGTTGATTGGTGATATAGAATTATTGATAGTTTTATAAAGCGAATAGTTTAGTCCATCTGTTGACTTAAAAATATCTATTGATTTTAAGTCTGATGAAGTGTTAAATCCAATATTGATATTGATATTATTTGATAAAGTTACATAGTTTATTTTTAAATTTTGATTGGAGTTTCTTATGCCTGTTGTAAATGTTGTATTGTTTGAACAACTTCTATATTTTAAATTTTTACTATTTACAGCAGCTATATAATAATCTACTACTTCATTGGTACTTATTTTATCAATATAATTTGTAATATTATTTGTTACACTATCAATCAATACATAGTTAGTTTTGTTTTTCATTTTATAAATGTAGTAGTATAAAATACTATCTGACCAGCCAATATATTTTGACCAATTTAAATTTACAAAGTTTGTACATGTATCAATTGATCCTTTTAAATTTATGGTATAATGAAAATCATCAGGTAAATAATCCCAACGTTTTGTACAGCTATCAACAGCTGCTATTACATATTTTAAAGGATTGGATTTTGGGTTTCCCCCTGAAATTTTATCTATAAAAAAGGTATCTATAATTCCTGTTTTTATGGAGTTATCATTAAATAAATCTACATACCAGAAACTAGGATAATTATTTTTCTCCCAAACTATCACAGGAAATTCAGAGTCAATATCTATAGTTACATAAGCTATTTTACTTTTTGGTAAGTTAAAACTTGATACATTTTGAGTGTCTGAATAGCAAGATTGATTTACACTTGAACAGGTATAAACTGTTTCTATATAGTAATCCCAGTTTTTATTACTTGGTACATTTGCATTTAAATGTGTTTGATTTGTTGTTGTTTCATTTGTTATAGTGCTAACAAGTATGTATGGATTTGAAGTATTATCCCTTGCATAAACTTTATATTCTTTAAAAGTTCCACATGGAACAGATGAGTTCATATTCCAAAATATTTCATTATTTAAGTTATCTCTACATACTCTCCTTAATTTTGAACAGAATTGTGCCTTGGCAATATTTGCTAAAATAAGTATTAGTATTAGTATGTATATTCTTTTTATCAAATCTATTTTGATCCTACAACTACACGTGTTAAATCTTGTTCTTTAAAATATAAATTAGCTAATTCTTTGAGTCTTTCGGCTGTTGTATTTTTTATTGTTTCAATAAATTCATAAAAATACGAGTATTCTAAATCAAAATCTTTAAGTATTTTAAAGCGATCAGCTAAGCTAAAAGGTCCATCTATACTTCGTAAAAACGAACCAAGAACGTAATTTTTAGCTGTTTTTAGTTCTTTTTCTCCTATTGTTTCAGTTCTTAATCGGTCTAGTTCTTTGTATATTTCGGTAATTCCTGTTTCACACAAATCATTGTTCATTTCGGTATCTATATACCAACAAGCATCAAATGGATATGCTTCAATAGCTGAATATATTCCATAAGTTAAACCCTTTTCTTCACGAATATTTTTCATTAAGCGTGAACCAAAATACCCACCTAATATTAAATTCAATAGTTGCATTTCTCTAAAATCAGGATGATTTCTATTGAATAATCTCCTTCCAATTCTAATAGCACTTTGAACAGAGTTCGATTTGTTTATATATAAATCGGTTGGTTTTATTTCATTTCCAACGTAATTGTAAGCTAAATTATTGTATTTTGTAAAAGATTCTGTTCCAAAATTTGAGTTTATTATTTCAATTGTTTCATTATTTACAAAGCCAGAAACTAAAATATATTTGATTCCTTTTTGATAATGATTTTGATAGAAAACTTTTACTTGATCTTGACTAACTAACTCTATATCTGTTTCAGTAGAATATGAACCGTAAATTGATTCGCCACCAAAAATTGCTTGATTAAATGATCTTCTTACTAAAAACGAGTTTCTTTCCTCGTTCACTTTTAGATTTTGGATGGCATTTTTCTTTAAAATATCTAAGTCATTCTTTGGAAAAATAGAATCTGTAAGTATTTCAACTATAAAAGGTAAGCAACTATTTAGGTGTTTATTTAAACAATAAAGTGTAATAATTCCTTCTTCTGTAGTGCTTTTGGTTTGAAAATATGCACCAAAATAGTCTAGTTTTTCTGCTAGTTCTGCAGCCGAATATTTGCTAGTTCCTTCACTTAACATTTTTGATGTAAAGTTAGCTTGGCTTTTATAATCTTGAACTTTTATTCCAGCATCAAAAACCAAATCTAACTTAATAACTTCTTCGTTACTAGCATTTATACTGAATAGTTTTATCCCATTAGCAAGTTCGTTTTCTTGAGCTTCTTTTATTTTTATGCTCTTTATTTCAATGATTGCAGGTGCATTTTTTCTATTTAGTGTCATTTTGTTTCGATAAATAATAAAGAGTTGAACAATTTGTAGGTATCAATATTTGATTTGCCATGTTAATGATATTGGTTTTTGTTACTTTTAAGTATGAATCAGCTTCAGTGTTTACTAATTCAATATTACCTAAAACCCATGCGTATGCTAGTTTCATTGCTTTATTTAAAACAGTCATATCATTGAAGCGAATATTTGTTTCTGATTTGTTCTTTATTTTGGTTAGCTCACTATTACTTACTCCATCGGTTTTAAAGTCGTTTAGCGTGTTTAAAATAGCGTTCTCGGCTGTTTCCATGCTAACACCCTTGCTTAGTTTTCCTTCTATCATTAACAATCCTGCTTCTACATCTCCACTGATGTATGCATCAAGTTCGCTAAAAAGGTTTTTATTTTTTACCAAATCAGTATAAAATCTTGATGATTTTCCCGATCCTAAAATATCTGTTAGCATATCTGCTGCAAAATATCCTTCATTTGTTCGTGCAGGCATGTGATATGCTTTTACTATCATGTCTAAAGGCACATCTGCATACACAGTTTCTGATCTAGCTTCTGTTTGTTTTTGCTCTTGTTCATAAATAGGTTTTATAATTTTTTGTGCTGGAATTGGTTCAAACCATTTATTCACTAAAACTTTACAAACATCAAAATCTAAATTTCCTGCTATAACTAAAACGGCATTGTTAGGACAATAGAAATTTTTAAAAAAAGATTTTACATCTTCAAGTGTCGCATTTTCAATGTGACTAATTTCTTTGCCAATAGTAGGCCAATTATAAGGATGAATTTTATAAGCCAATGGCAATATTTTTAACCAAACATCGCCATAAGGTTGGTTTAAATATCGTTCTTTAAATTCTTCAATTACCACATTTCGTTGAATATCTAGGCTTTCTTGACTAAAATCTAGGCTTAACATTCTATCGCTTTCTAACCAAAAACCAGTTTCAATGTTATTGGCAGGTAAAGTTAGGTAATAGTTTGTTATATCGTTGCTAGTAAACGCATTACTTTCGCCACTTGCATCTTGAAGAACTGTATCAAATTCTTCAATATTTATTGAGCCGCCAAACATAAGGTGTTCAAACAAATGAGCGAATCCTGTTTTGTCAGGATTTTCATGTTTTGAACCTACATTGTAAAGCATATTTAAAACACAAAGTTGTGTGCTATCATCAAAATGATGAATAACTGTTAGGCCGTTGGCCAATTTATAGTGATTATATTTTATCAAAATTTTTTATATTAGAAAATATATATTTATGCAAAAATAGGAGAGACCTGAACATTATTTTAAACCATTACTTAACACTTAAACGCACAAAAAGAAAAGCTGTATATTTTAATTGATAATATTACCATTTGCTAGCAGTAATATGTATTGAACAATAAATGAGTTATATAGGGTTCACTTACACACTTAGGTAGTTGATAAATAGTGATAGAAAGCTAAATTAAATGCAAGACATTTGCCATAAAACCTTAAAAAGCCTTGCAGATGATAGT
>Ga0247839_1002665_pt1 | contig 26134 bp, 19 predicted proteins | sample LaCruzMarch2015__6_FD_192405 | JGI IMG/M metagenome (GOLD analysis project Ga0247839, IMG submission 192405) | Freshwater microbial communities from meromictic Lake La Cruz, Castile-La Mancha, Spain - LaCruzMarch2015_16m | ecosystem: Environmental > Aquatic > Freshwater > Lake | place: Spain... | reverse complement strand
TGGCGTTTCAAACGGTGGCGGATGTAACGGGTAACAGTGCGGTGGTGAACGCGTTGACTTATGGAACGAACCATACGTTTCGATTGAAGCCCCGGGATATGGTCACCTCTGTTCCTATCGGGAGTGGGGTCACGGTGAGCGGTTGGACCTTAGCCAGTAGCCCCGTGAACACCACCTTGTCTGAAATTCACGTGAGCAGTGCCGTGGTGCGATGGGAACGGAACGGGAACCCTAGGGGCGTTGGCTACGAAGTGGAGGTGTTGAATAACGAGGTGGTGTATGATGGGGCGAGGGTGACGGTGACGGACGTGGACGCTCCCGAAGCGGTGGTGACGAGACTGCGACCTGAAACGGCCTACGAGTTCCGAGTGCGGGCCAAGAACGGAGCGGGTGTGGTGACGGTCTTTGACACGGTGGTGAGCGGAACCACCCGGGAAGGTGTGGCTCTAGAGACAGCCGGGGTTTACCCGAACCCTTATCGGGGGGAGGGTTTGATGACCTTTGGTGGGATGAAGACGGGCGGGACGGTCACTCTTTACACGGCCCGTGGGCAAGAGGTGTTTACAGGGATAGCCGATGGGAATGGGGACGTTAAGTGGGATGGGAGAAACAAGGACGGGGAGCCTGTGGCCAGCGGGGTGTATATGTCTCTGATGGAAACCGAGGATGGGTGGGTGAAGAAGAAAATCGTTTTAGAACGGTGAAAAAAATGTCGGATGACGCTTGGCTAATCCAACCCACAAGGGCATACAACAAGAAAACGTCTAAGGATCTTCCGTCAAAAATATTAAAAACAATGGATTCCGGCCTTCGCCGGAACGACGAGCCACGGTCCCCTTTCGCTGGTTCTCCCGTTAACGGGTAGGAAAAATTCCCGTTTTGTGGGAATTTTTAGACGTTGAAGCGGAAGTACACCACGTCGCCGTCTTTCATGGTGTAGTCTTTGCCTTCGACGGAGATGAGGCCTTTTTCTTGGAGGGTTTTGGTGGAGCCGTGTTGTTTGAAATAATCGTAGGTGTAAATTTCGGCTCGGATAAAACCTCGCTCGATGTCTGTGTGGATTTTGCCGGCGGCTTTGGGGGCTTTGGTGCCTTCGGGAATCAGCCAAGCTCGGGTTTCTTCGGGGCCGGCGGTTAAGAAGGTGATCAGTTGGAGCAGTTTTTTCCCAGCGGTGGCCAGAGCGGTGAGGCCGGGGGTGGTGACGTGGGCGGCTTCGTAGTAGGCGGCTCGTTCCTCGGGAGGGAGCTGCACAATTTCGGCTTCGATTTTGGCACAGAGAGACACCACCGTGGCGTTTTCTTTTTTGGCCCGTTCTTCCAAGGCGGCCAAAAGAACGGGATCGGGGCCTGTTTCATCGGTGTTGGCCACGAAGACCACGGGTTTGCCCGTTAAAAATCCCTGTTCCAGTTGAACGTCGGCGGGGACGTTTTGGGAGCGGGCGGATCGGCCTTCCTTAAATCCCGCGAGCAACGCTTCTAAAATTTCCAAACGTTCTTTCGCTTTTTTATCGCCGGACCGGACAGGGCCTTGGAGTTTGTCTAAGGCTTTTTCTGTTTGTTGAAGGTCCGCCAGAAGGAGTTCGGTTTCGATCACGTCGGCCGCTTCCCCGGCGTCTAGTTTTCCGAGGACGTTGATCACGTCGGGGTCTTTAAAACAACGCACCACGTGGGCGATGGCGTCCACGGCCCGGATGTGGGAGAGAAACTTGTTGCCCAACCCTTCTCCTTGGCTGGCCCCTTTAACCAACCCGGCGATGTCCACAAAACGGATGCCGGCGGGGGTCACTTTTTTACTGGAAAAATACTCGCCCAAGTGGGTGAGCCGTTCGTCCGGCAGCGGAACCACACCCACGTTGGGGTCTATGGTGGTGAAAGGAAAATTGCTGGCCGCGGCGGCGGCTCCCGTGAGGGCGTTGAACAGCGTGGACTTCCCCACGTTGGGTAAACCAACAATGCCTATTTCCATTGAATCCTCCGATACGATTTGCGAATGATTTTGTCCGCCCACGAGGGGCACAGGGCGGACAACCACGCCCCGGGCCTCACCCACCAAGGAACAAAAATTTCAGTGCCACGCCCTAAAATCGCTTTTTCCACAGCCCGGGCCGCCCGTCGGGCGGACACCCGGCTTTTTTCATGGGAGGGATACCCTGGGGGCAACCGGTGTCGGTCCACTAATTCGGGCATTTCTGTGTCTATTCCGCCGGGCAACACGAGGCTGAAGGTGATCCCGTGGGAGGCTAATTCTAAGCGAACGCTTTCTGTGAAACCCAAGAGAGCGAATTTACTGGCGGCGTAGGCGGCCATGAGGGGCAATCCCCGTCGGCTCACGCCGGACCCCACCTGGACCACGTGTCCACCGCCCTGATTTTTAAAAGCTGGAATCACGGCTCGCACGAGAGCCAAGGGAGCCCAGAAATTGGTTTCGAAAATCTCCCGCATTTCCGCCACGGGCATGGCGGTCATGGGGGCCATGCGTAAAATGCCGGCGTTGTTCACGAGGGCATCGAGACGCCCGAACGTTTTGAGGGTTTTTTCTACGATCTTTTCTGGAGAACCCGGGGCGGTGATGTCCTCGTCTAAAATCAGCGGGACGGGAGCCCCCATTTTTTTTATTTCTTGAGACAGAACGTCAAGGCGGTCTCGCCGTCGGGCCACGAGGGCGGTTCTCCACCCCCGTTTGGCCATCCCGAGGGCGGTTTCCCGGCCCACGCCAGAGGAGGCTCCTGTGATGAGGACGGTTTTGGTCATACGCGGGGGAATGACACCAGATAAGGGAAGGTTAAGGAAAAAGCAAAAACCAAGGCCAAGGCAAATCCCCCCTGGCCCCCCTTTTTCAAAGGGGGGGGGGCTTTTTTTTGTTGGTCGGAGCGGAAACGGTTGGTGATGGGCATGCGGCGGTCTCGGCCGAAGGCTCGGGGCGTTATTTTGATGCCCAAGGGAGCTTGGCGACGTTTGTGTTCCATGGCGTCCATGGTGTTCATGGTTTTCTGGACGAGGGAGGATGGAAGACCTTCGGCGACTATTTCTTTAAAACTTTTATTTTCCTCAACGTAGGATTGGATGATGGTGTCCAACACGTTGTAGGGGGGTAAGGTGTCTTGATCTTTTTGGTTCGGGCGCAGTTCCGCCGTGGGCGGGCGTGTGAGGGTGTCTTTGGGAATGAGAGAAAAACCAGCCCGGGTGTTCACCCGCCGACTGAGATCATAGACCAACGTTTTTGGAATGTCTTTAATGACGGAAAATCCACCGGCGGAATCCCCGTAAAGGGTGAAATAACCCATGGACATTTCCGATTTATTGCCTGTGGTGAGCACCAAGCCCCCGTGCTTGTTGGCCAAGGCCATCAGAAGGGTGCCCCGCACCCGGGACTGTAAATTCTCTTCGGTCACGTCGGCTGAAAGGCCCTTGAAAAGGGGTCGGAGGGTTTTGTTAAAGGCCCTGACAATTTCCTCGATAGGAACTGAGTGAAAAGCAATCCCTAGATTTTTGGCCAGACGGGCCGCGTCTTGCTGTGTTTCACGAGCGTTGAATCGAGATGGAAGCGTGACGCCCACCACGTTTTCTTTGCCCAAGGCGTCCACGGCGATGCACGCCGTGAGGGCCGAATCAATGCCTCCCGAGAGGCCGATAAAAATTTTTTTGAACCCGTTTTTGATCACGTAGTCTCGGGTACCCAAAGTGAGGGCCGAGAGGATTTCGTCTTCCCGGGTGAGAGGGAGGACGGCCGGTGCGACCGGTGGGGTGGTCGATTTTAAGGGAACATCGCAGACAAGCAAATCTTCCTGAAAAAGAGGGGATTGGGCCAGCACGTGTCCGCGGTCGTCCATCACCCGACTTCCTCCATCGTAAACCAAATCGTCTTGACCGCCCACGGTGTTGCAATAAAGAAAAGGGACGTGGCATTCCCGCACCCGCTGTTTTAATACGTGGGTGCGGGTGTCGTTTTTTCCGGCGTGGTAGGGACTGGCCGAGAGGTTCACCAGCAGATCCGCTCCTTTCTTTACGGCGACGGGGGCGGGGCCTTGGGGTTTCCAAACGTCTTCGCACACGGTCAGCCCGATGGCGATCCCCTTCCAGCGAAACACGCCGGGGGTTGTGCCGGGGGTGAAATAACGGTGTTCATCAAAAACACCGTAATTGGGGAGAAACCATTTTCGAAAGCGGTGCTGAACGCGGTGGTGGTGGATCACCACGGCGGTGTTGTAAAGGCGGTCGCCTTTTTTTTCCGGAGCCCCTAAAACAACGGCGATGTCCTTGGGAAGTTGTCGGGCCAAGGTTTGGAGGGTTTTTTCTGTGGCCACTAAAAAGGTCGGTTCCAGCAACAGATCTTCGGGCGGGTATCCCGTCAAAACCATTTCGGGGAACACCACTAGGTCGGCGTTGGCCTCTCGGGCTTTGAGGGAAAACCGTTGCACCAACCCGGCGTTCCCGATCAAATCCCCCACCGTGGGGTTCACTTGGCCCAACGCCACCCGCACCGCTTTCATTTTCGTCCGGTCAATTCGTCGGCCAGTAGGATGGCTTCGGCAATTTCTTTCATGGTTTTTCGTCGGTCCATGCTCTGTTTTTGAATTTCTCTGAACGCCTCGGCTTCGGCCAATCCCCGGGTTTTCATGAGGGACGCCTTCGCTCGTTCCACCAGTTTTCGTGTTTCTAAGGCTTCTTGGGCCGTTAGTTTTTCTTGGAGGAGACGTGTTTGGGTGATGGCCGTTGCGCACTGATTGGCCACGGATTGCAAAACGGAAATGTCTTCTTTGGAAAACATGTATTCCCGGGAGGTGTAGCTGTTGATCACACCCAGCACTTTGTCTTTGTTCAACATGGGCACGGACAACAGAGACACCAGCCCTTCGCTCACGGCGATGTCGGGGAAAGAGAATCGTTCGTCTTTTCGAACGTCCAGAATGGTGACGGGCTTTTTCTGGAGCACGGCTTGACCCGATAGGCTTTGGTGCACGGGAATGGGGGGTTTGTTTCGGTAAGTGTCGGACAAGGATTGGGTGGCCACGATGCGAAGTTCTTTTCCGTCGTCCCTCAACAACATGACCGAACAGATGCTGGAGCCCAACAGTTTCGCGGTCATGGTGACGATCAGTTGAAGGATGTCGTCCATAAATCGGTCCGAGGTGACCGTGTGGCTCACGGCGTTCAAGGTTTGAATGGCCTGGGCTCGACGACGGGTTTCTTCGTAAAGGCGAGCGTTTTCAATGGCCCCGGCCGCCTGCACGGAAATGGTGGTGAGCAGTTTGATCACCCGTTCCGTGGGCGTGTTGGCTTTGCGGTGTTGCACATTGATCACGCCCACCACCAAATCTTTAACCAAGATGGGAACCGAGAGGAACGCTTCGAACTTGTCTTCGGGTAAATTTTGAAAAAATTTAAAGCGATGGTCTTCGTGGGCTTTTTCTGGGATGGACAGGGGTTTTTTGTGTTCCGCTACCCAGCCCGTGAGACCTTCCCCCATTTTTAAGCGCAATTGATTTATTTCCGCCGGGTGGGGCGGGCGAGAGGCCGATAGAACGAGGTTTCGGTGGGCCGGTTCGTGGAGATAAATAAAGCAGGCGTCGGCCCCTGTGATTTCGCTGACCAAAGAGACAATTTCTTGAAGGATGTCTCGGAGCTCCAGGGTGGATCCGATCATGTGCGTGATGCGGTGGAGCAATTCCAATTCTTCTTTGGGGGCCAAGATTTTTGCGGGTGATTTGGCACGGGGCATCGGTGGTTCCTTTTACGACGGTGTAAGAGATAAACGTTTAAAAAGATTGTTTCGTAAGAGAGAGAAATCTTCCAACGAACCGCAGACAAAAGTATTAAAAGCTAATCCTAAAAACGTAAGTTGAATTTTCAAAAAAAATCCCCCCGTACCCCCAATGCCAGTAACTTAAGGCTCGTCGTTCCGGCGAAGGCCGGAACTTAGTTTGTAAAATTGTTGTTTAATAACCAGTTTGAATTCCTGGATTCCGGCCTTCGCCGGAATGACGAGCCTTTTTTGCCTTAAGTTACTGGCATTGCCCGTACCCCCCTTTCTTCGTAAAGGGGGGAAAAGCACGTGTCCCAAGAGTGTTCCCCCCTTTGACAAAGGGGGGCCAGGGGGGATTTGCTGGAAGACTTTTCTATTTCTTCGATGATTCTTTTTTATTCATCCATTGGGTGAATCTTTTTCGTCATCGAATGAATCATAAAATGGAATTTTATTAATGCTTTTCTTTATTTCGATCTGGGTTCAACTTCCGTTTTTAGGCCAATGGATCCCGGCCTTCGGGACGACGAACAATCTCAGTCGTTGATTATATCACGAAATGAGCGGTTTTATTAGAAATTCCCGCGGTTTGGGAATTTCTAGGGTTTTAGCCATTCCGTTGGCGACGGGCTTCCATTAAGAGAACACCCGCGGCCACGGAAATATTGAGAGATTCGGTTTTTCCTGACATGGGAATGCGTAACGATTGAACCGTTAACCCCATTTTGGCTGGGCTGGTGACACCGTGAGTTTCCGATCCGAGAATGAGAAAACAAGGGTTTGCCCATTCAAAATCCGTGTAAACCGTTGTTCCTTTTGCGTCGGCCGCCAAGAGCTGGGGGGGGGCGGGGAATTCATTGAGAAGAGCCGGCAGATCTTTCACGGTGAAGAGGGGGATTCGAAAGCCACTTCCCGCGGACGCTCGCAACGTTCGCGGGGACAAAAGATCCGCGGTCCCTGGAAGAGCCCCCACGGCGTGGGCCCCCGCCGCTTCGGCCACGCGCACCACGGCCCCGGCGTTGGACGGGGACTGGACCCCGTCGAGGAGAACAAACAGGGGGTGGGGGTGTCCTAAGGCTCCGAGGGCTGAAAAACTTAAAGGAGCGGGGCGTTCCACGCGGACCGCTAAACTCGTTGGGGTTTTTAGATCCGATACAAACTCCATCACCGAAGGGGAAACCGGATGGAACGGAACGGCCTTTTTTAAAAGCCGATTGAGGAGAGACGTTGTTTGATCGTCTCGTTCGGGGTCTTGGAGGATCAAGGCTTCTTTGAGAGTCCAAGACGAGTTTAAAAGTTCTTCCACCAAGGTCGGGCCTTCCACCAAGGTGCACCCAGCGTCTCGTCCGTCTCGGGCTTGACGAAACCGGGCCACGACGGCGTTGGAGCGGGTGGTGATTGTTTCGGGGCGGGGGGGCATGGAATTCTTTTTGGTTTTCCTAACCCGGACGAGCCGGAGGAGTGAAGGAGAATCTTCTCACGGGGTGACTGTTTTCTCGAAATGTTTCATGGTTTCTCCGATCGAACGACTCGTCCGAGTTGTCTTGACCGTTCTCTCGGAGCGTCTCTTGTATCCTTGAAAGCTGTTTTTTCAAAAAGGGGAAGATCCTGTCAACGGACTATTTCACCGCACTCATGGGGGTTCGGGCCATTTGTTCTTTGTAAATTTTGACAAAGGCTAAGACCGACGCCACCACGAGGGGGCCCAGCAACAAACCGATGGGGCCATACACTTGAAGACCTCCCAACGTACCGAAAAACAAGAGGACCACGGGCAGTTTTGCTTTTTCACCCACGATGAAGGGGCGAAGGAGGTTGTCCACCATACTCACCACCAAGGCCCCCCACAAAAGGACCGCGATGCCGCGACCGGCCTCGCCGGTGAACACCAAGAACAACCCCACGGGCACCCAAATGGCCGCGGCCCCCACCATGGGAACCATGGCGAATAACACTGTGGCGAACCCCAACACGACCGAAAATCGCACGCCGATCACGGCGAAACCAAGACCGGCCAATAGCCCTTGTACCGTGGCCACCACAAACATTCCTCGAACCACGGCCGTGAGGGTTTCGTTCAGGCGTTTGATCACGTGGTCTTTATGAACGGATTCCATGGGGATCAATCCCACAATTTGGACCGCGGTTTTGGCCCCGTCCCTGAAAAGGAAAAAAAGCGTGAAAATCATGAAGCAGGTCTGCATCAATAAAATGATCAGGTTTTTAACGAGCGTTGTGCCGAGAGAGGACAACCCCCCCCCTAGTTTTTGAACCAGCGACAAAAGCATTTCCTTGGGATTCACACCCGCTCGAGCGAAGAGCGGTTGGACTTTTTTCCAAGTTTTTAAAATCGGCTGAGGCAAACGTTCTTCAAACGTCACGGTGGGATTTAAACGGATTTTGGTTATTTGGTGTTGGGTCCAAGGGTAAAGAAAGGAGGCTTGCTTAACCAGAAGCCCCGAAAAGAAAATAACAGGGACCACCACGATAAAAAAAAGTGTGGCCACGCTGGTCCCCGCGGCCAAATTGTTTCGCCCTCTCACCCATCGGTGTATGCGCAGGTGAAGAGGGTAAAAGACCAAAGCCAACGTGACGGCCACCACCATGGCTTGCAGAAAAGGCGAGATGATTTTTAAGAACTGGTACAGCAGATAACCGAAAGCGGAGAAAAAGAAAAGGCGAAAAACCATAGGGCGAATGTCTTTGGGCGTGCTTTCTGATATCATTGGGGATCCTTCCATTTTTTGTGTTGTTTGATCAATTCGATCAGTCGTTCGTCGGCGTCGGCGGCGGGGATCCCTTTTTCCAAACAGGTTCGCCCCACGTAAAGATTGATTTTTCCGGGACCAGATCCCACGTAACCAAAATCCGCGTCGGCCATTTCGCCGGGGCCGTTCACGATGCACCCCATGATGGCGATTTTGACACCGGTCAAGTGCCCGGTTTTTCGCTTGATGCGTTCGGTGGTGCTTTGCAAATCGAACAGGGTTCGTCCGCACGAGGGGCACGAAATGAATTCCGCTTTGGTCACGCGAGATCCCGTGGCTTGAAGGATGTTGGCGATGAGGTCTAAATCCCTAGCGATCCCCCGATCGGTGTGGAGGGAGACGCTGTCCCCCAGTTTGTCCACCAAAAGACCTCCCATCAAAACGGCCCCTTTGAGGGCGAGATCCTCGTGAGGAAGGGGCGGTGTTTGGATGTGGATCGGAATCTGTTTTTCACGAACCCATGGTGTGGACGCGATCCGGCGAATGTTGTGCAAAAGAGCCGAGGTGTCGAGGTCGTTTGTTGTGAGCACAAGGCCCGGGTGATCTTGCCACGCGGCAGGAATTTTTAAAAGAGAGTCCGGGTCTTGAAGCGATAGCCAAAGCCCTTTCTTTTGTGAAATGATTTTATGGGCTTCCTCAGGGGCATCGAGAGAGAGAACAAAAGCGTCGGCCACGGACCAAAGGCGCGACAAGGCGGTGTGAAAATTTCCGCTGATCAAAAACCCTAAACGGTTGGTTTCGAATTTTAGGTTTTCACGAAAAACGATCAATCGGTCCACGTCTTTATCCGTGATCACCGGCCATTCGATGATTTCTGGGGGCAACCCTCGCCCGGATTTGAGTTGTTTTTCCAGCAGAGTGAGAAGTTCGCTCGGGTCCGCGGTTTGTGGGTTCACCCGCGTGACGGCCCGGGGGGGATGTCCCGAGCCAAAAAAGATCGGGCCCACGCACGTTTCCCGACTCTCGTGAGAGGCGAAGGTCCCTAGGGTGGAGGTCGACGCGGGATGGGTTTCCAAGGGGAAGTGTAACTGCTCAGGTCCCTCACCCCCCCCTCTCCCAAGAGGAGAGGGAAAACCAGGATTTCCTTCCCCTCTTGGGGGAAGGTGGCCCGAAGGGCCGGATGAGGGCTGAGTAGTTACGGGGAAGTAGCTGACCAGTCGTTGGGCCACGGGGATTTCGGCTTCGGGTTCTTCCGTGAGGGAGACGCGCAGGGTGTCGCCGATGCCGTCTTCCAAAAGGCTTCCGATGCCCACGGCGGATTTTACGCGACCGTCCTCCCCGTCCCCGGCTTCGGTCACGCCCAAGTGAAAAGGGTAATCCATGTTTTCTTGAGCCATGCGAGCGGCCAGAAGGCGGTAAGCCGTCACCATCACCCGGGTGTTCGAAGATTTCATGGAGAGGATGATGTCGTGGTATTGGTGGCGTTGGCACATCCTGACAAATTCCAAAGCACTTTCCACCATACCCTCGGGCGTGTCCCCAAAACGATTAAGGATTCTGTCCGATAAGGAGCCGTGGTTGGTCCCGATGCGGAGGGCCCGGCCCCATCGTTTTAATTTTAGAACCAAGGGAGTAAAACGTTCTTCGACACGGGCCAATTCGTCGGTGTATTCCTGGTCGGAATAGTCGCGAGTTTTAAAGGATTTTCCATCAGTGAAATTACCGGGGTTGATGCGAACTTTTTCCACATGCTCCGCCGCTTCTAAAGCGGCGTCTGGTCGAAAATGGATGTCCGCCACCAAAGGCACCTGAACACCCAAATCCCGAAGTCTTTTGGCGATGTTTTTGAGATTGCAAGCGTCTTTTTCCGTGGGGGCCGTGATCCGAACGATTTCACAACCCGCTTGAACCAGTCGCAAAGTTTGGGCCACGGTTCCTTCGGTGTCCTCGGTCCGGGTGGTGGTCATGGACTGGATCCTCAGGGGGTTGTCCCCGCCCACTCCCACGTGCCCCACCATCACCACGCGGGTCTTCCGTCGAACTCGGTGAAATAAGTTTGAACAATAAAGGAGAGTTGGTGTTGGGGATTGGGTTTTCACAAGGATATTATACCAAAGGGCAGGGGCATTCTTTTGGTGTTACCAAAAGCCCAAGAAAACGAATTGCCAGAGATGGACTATACGGTTTCAGGTAGAAAAAATTTAAAAATCCAGAGACAAGGAGAATCGGTGGGTGTCTCCTAGGTCGCCCAAGGGGGAGAAGGCGTAGTCCACGGTCCAGCCGTTGTGGGCGAGGCCGAGGCCTGTGCTGAGGCCCGCAAAACCACCAAGATCTCTGGAAACTCCGCTGTTCCAGCCCGCTCGGTAGGCCAATTCCCACTCAGTGGCGGGGACGATTTCCCCTTCGAACCCGATGGACGTGATGGGGGTGTTGTCTCTTGGAAAATCAAGGTCTGCCAAGGCCGTGAGTCCTTTTAAGATAGAAAAAGAGAGGCCTGTGGCGAGGGTTAACGGCAATGGGTTAGCGGTGGGGCCCACTTTTAAATCTCCCCCGAGATTTTTTAAGGCGGTTCCCCATTGCCAGCGATCCCCCAAAAATTTGGGGGACAAAAAGCCTGCGTCCAAAGCGAGGGTGCTGTCGGATGCGATGATTTTGGATTGGATGTATTTCCCCGCCACGCCGAAAGACCCATTTCCCCATTTGTGTGCGTAACCTAAAAATCCGGCCCAGTCGGCGGGAGAGAAATTACCTGTGGTTTGTCCGTTGAAATTCGTTTGGTCTAAGGTTCCGGGTGAAAAATAAGAAACCCCCACACCCCACGTTCCTTGTTCCGTGCGGTGGGCGTAATAACCTTGGGACGACGCGGTTTTTTCCACACCGATGGAATGACTGAGGAGGGCGTTGTTTTTCTTGACATCCGCCAAGCCCGCGGGGTTCCACGCCAAGGCCCCGGCGTCACCGGAAAGAGCGGTGACCGCTCCGCCCAAGGCCGTTTCCCGGGCTCCGGTGGGAAATTTCAGGAATTGCGCCGACGAGGTGCCGCGAGCACTTTTTGAGAAGGATCCCGCCATCGCCGAACCGGTGAACAGCCCGATCATTACCAGTGTTTTTATCATTCTTGTTGTGAGAGAGTTCATTGTTCCACCGCCAATCGGAAGGTTTTTTTATCGCCGTCTTTTGTGATCAATACAAAGTAAACACCGCTGGCCACACGACGCCCGGCGGTGTTTGTTCCGTCCCACGTCAGCGTTCCTGTGTCATCGGCCAACCCTTCCCACAGGATTTCCCCGGTCGTGGAGATGAGTTTTACTTGGGATCCCGCGATGAGTTGTCGAAGAACCACCTCGGTGTCCCCTTTGGCCGGGCGGAAGGGGTTGGGGCCGATCCGTGCCCCGTCCACGTTTTCCACGGCCAACGACACCGATAGGTAAACGCCCGGAGGCGTGGGGGAACCCAAGGGTAAGAGGTCCCATTGTTGGGTGTCTTCTGCGTAACGGGCGAGTCTTGTCCTTGGGCCCACGGGGGTTATCTCTAAGAGAGTATTTTCTTCATCGGAAGATATTTTCCAAGGGGTTCCGGTCGTTTTCCACGAGGTGGGTGTGGGCGGAAGAGTTTCTTCCACCGGATCTAAAAAAATCACGGACTCCGGTTCATGGGCCCCCGATAAAGAGGCTGAAAAAGGAACATCCGGGATCGTTTCTGAAGGGAAGTCCGCCCTTTTTGGGGCGATGGTTGTGACTTTAACCCCAAAAGCCGATGCCAAGCCGTTTCCATTCAGGGAGCGTACCGCAAAATAGTTCCGAACCCCTCGAACTAAGTGTACTTGGGTGTGTAATTGGGTTCCCGAATACACTTGGGTGTAAGTTTTATTGTCCGTGGAACGATAGGCCTTGTAACGCGTTCCCTTGGGGTTCCCGTTGGCGGTCCAAGTTAAAACGTAAGTTCCGTTGGAGCTGGTGGTGAGAGCTGTGTTCGCCGGAATGGCTGAGCGGGTGTAAACAATGGCCGACGCTTCCGAGGCGGTTGTCCCGAACGGGTTCACGGCCGCCACTCGAACGGATTGGGGGGTGTTGACGGCCAAACCCGACTGGGTCCAGGACTCGGTGTTCGGCAAAAGTCCGGCCTTGAGAACCGTGTCGTCCGTGGATCTCAGAACGCGGTATTCCGTTTCGTCGGTGGCGTTGTCCACCCATTTCCACGAGAGGGACGTGGTGCTCCTTGCTAGAAGGGTTGGGGTCCCCGGGGTTTTGGGGAGAGAGACGTCGTCAAAGGAAGCTTCGTAGAGGGAGTATCCCCAGACGGTTCCATCCACCCCTCCTCGTTCCACCCCGAGCACCCGGAAATAACGGGCCGTCACCTCGGGGAAAGAAACAACGTCTTGGCCCCCGTTCCCATCCGTTACCACGAGGGCGTCCGTCCAAAAAGCCGCGTCGTTTGAGTATTGAATTTTGTACTGTTTGGCATGGGCTGTTTCCCACAGAAGAGTCACTGTGTTGACCCGTTTGGGGGTGATGAAGTCCGTGGTGAAAAACTGAGAATCGGACCAAGCCGATTCCCATCGGGTGCTGGTGGATCCGTCCACGGCGTAACGAGCGTGGTTGTTGTTCGACACGGACGAAGCAAAGGACCACGGTTCCGTGTAAGGACGGAACCCCACCGCTTCCATCCCTCTCAAAACGTGAGGGTTTTGCATAAACGTTTTTTGAACGGACCCGCCCAGTTGGTTGTCGAGGGCGATCACCATCGGTCCGTTGTTCAACCCCAAGGTGGTGGGGGACGTTCCTTGGTGGGGCGACGAGAGCTGAATGGAATCCGTGAACCCATGGCGACCCCAGAGATGGTGCTTGTATTGAAAATAAAGATGGCGGAGCACCGCCAAGATGTTCACGTAGTTGGCCGAATGGTAATGGGTGAGCCCTATGGAGGCCCCGGCCGCTGTGGGCAGAACGGTGCCGTTGTGATCGGTAATGCCGTAAACCCAGTAAAGTCCATCGGTGCGTACGCCGGCCGTTAATCCCCATCGGTTTGTATCGTAACGTTTTAGCGGATCGTTGAGGCAGGTTCGGCGATTCACTTCCGTGGCCCACAGGGAATTTGCTGAGTAGTTGGCGAAATCGTCGTGGATTCCCTGATCCGTGAAGTCGTTGTGGACGCCCCGGAGGTCATACCAAAGATGGTGGTATTGGTGGACGAACAGGGCGGCGGGGTTAGGGCTTTGCATGTAATTAATCCCTTCCGTTGTTGTCCAGGTGCGGTCCATGTTGGTCCAAGCGGCGGTGCTGATGGCGTGGGTGGGAGAACCAAAGGCCAGCAGATTCACAAAAAAAGTTTCGGAGTAACTGTCCCAAAGAATGGGGGAAAAACCCGATTCATCGGACCACGCCATGGATAAGAACGTGTCTCGACGGGTGTCCCCGGATCCGTGGCCCGTGAAGACTGTCCAATCCATGCGACGGTAGAGACGGTCGGCTTGGTCGGCAATGTCTGGGGCCGTGGTTCTAAAATACTCCCCCGCTTGCAAAGCCCCCATAATAAGAAGGGCGGAGTCCACGGTGGAGACTTCGCTGCGTTCCGTGGGGGTCACCCACCGTTGGGCTGTGGCGCTGTCTAGAAAATGGTACCAAAAACCATGAAATTCAGGTGTGCGGTTTTCGAACGTGTTGAGTATTTTACGAACACGCTCCACGGCGAGGGCCGGCGTGATCCAGCCCCGTTGGGCCCCGATGGTGTAGATACTGAGGGCCATTCCCGTGGTGGCGATGCTGGCTTTGGGGGTTCGTCCCGTGGTAAAACTGTTGGCGTAATCGCTGACCAAGCCGGTGTCTGGGTCGGCTTCGTTCCAAAAATACCAGAACATTTTTTTGGACAGCCACGATAGAAAATCCCGTTCGTAGAATTGTGTCGAGAAAATTTCGATACCGGAAATCATGGCGTTGTCTTTGCTCACGGTGGGAAACGTGATGTCCAAAACCCCATCGTAAACGGGGAAAGAACATTCAATGGCGTAAGGACGGTTTCTCCCACCCGCCGCGGCTAAGACGTCCAGATTTTGGGCCACCGTGTGCCCGTCCACGGCCACATCAAACACGCGTTGTCCCGGTTGGGTGAAGTAGGTTTCACAGAACAACAGACGGACGGTGTATCCACCGGGGGGGACTTCGATATTGAACTTCATCTCGGTGCCTCCGTAGCGATGGGTTCTGTAAACTTCGGGGATGTCGGTGTTGGCCACGGGGTCCAAACTTTCGGCGGGTTGGCCCCCCACGTGTCCCCAGCGGTGAAGGGATTCATACGCCTCGTCTTTCATCCACCGATTCCCACGGGGATCGGTGAAATCCCAGGTTTCCGCCCCGACGTTCAGCCGGTAAACTTCTTCGCCACTGGGAGAGGAGGGACTTATTTCTTCCCCTCGGGTGGAAAAAGCCATACTTAACAAAAACGACAGGCCAAAAAACCACCGCCGACGGTTTTGGTTCATGTGAAGCCCCTTTTAAGGCAAGCCCCAGAAGCGGGGCGAAATTCGGCGAAAAAAGCCGGAGGGGGGTGTGGGAATTGCCCTCGAGGGCAATTTTAAACCAAAAGATTTTGTTTGTCAACATTATTTTTGGGGGGGGGGCCAAAAAATCTGTTTCTCCTAGGGAAGTCGGGATCCGGAAGGTTTTTTTATTTCTTCGATGGAAATTTAACAGGTTTTCAAGCAACTCAAGTCAAAAACATTAAACCTAAAAACGGAAGTTGAAACTCTCTAAAAACAAGACAAAACGTTGACAGTATTTCGTTTTATTCTAGAAAGAAAAAAGATAAATGGTGAGATATAATGCACTTTTCATGCTTCGTGTGCCCCGGAATGTCCGGGGTGGCCACTTCCAAGAAACTTACGGCAAATCCCCCCTAGCCCCCCTTTGTCAAAGGGGGGGAACACGCTTGGGAAACCGCTCTTTTCCCCCCTTTGACAAAGGGGGGCAGGGGGGATTTATCTTTAAAATAAAACCGAACGGTCAAGTTTCATCCCTCCCTTTCTCGACAATCGTTTTGTCGAGCACACAGCTGGATACCGGCTTTCGCCGGTATGACGAATCTAAAGGAAATGAGTTTCAACTTCCGTTTTTAGGATGATGGATTCCGGCTTTCGGAATGACGAATCTTTAGGGCCCAATAATTGGTAAAATGCACGCATGCCTCATTTTTTTGTGTCGACTGACAACGTGACGGGGGGTCGGTTTGTTTTGGGGCCGGAAGAGTCCGGTCATTTGGTGCGGGTTCTCCGACGGAAGGTGGGGGATGTGATTGGCCTTTTTGATGGGAAAGACACCTCTTGGCGGGGTACCATTGATCGGGCGACGCCCACGCGTGTGGAAGGGGTCGTTTCGTCGGAGGTCAAGGGGACTGAGCGACGATTGACGGTTCGGTTGTTGCAAGGGCTTCCTCGGGGGGAGCGTTTTGAGTGGGTGTTGGAGAAGGCGACGGAGTTGGGTGTGGCGGAAATCGTGCCTGTGCTCACGCGTCGCTCCGTGGCGACGGTTCCGTCCGAACGGGTGGGTTCAAAGATGGAACGCTGGAACAAGATTGTTCGGGCGGCGGCTCAACAATGCGGGCGGGTGGATTGTCCCCGGGTGGTGGCCCCCATTTCTTTTACGGAGGCGGTGGGGGGAGTTTCTCCTCAAGAATTGATTTTGATGGCTTGGGAAGGGGAAAACGAAAAACCTCTTCGGGACGTTTTGCGGTTAAAATCGGAGGTCAGGGCGGTGAACGTGATGATTGGACCGGAAGGAGGGTTTGACCCGAGCGAAGTGGTTCAGGCTCAAAACGCGGGGGCTGTGACCGTTTCTTTGGGTTCTCGAATTTTACGTACGGAGACCGCCGGTTTGTTTGTTCTGTCGGTTCTTAATTATGAATACGATTAAACCCGTGCGGTCTTGGATTTGGATTGTTGGTGTGTCTGTTGTGGTTAGTCTTGTCGCTTTCGCATCGGGTTTTATAGTTCTTTTCTCCGCCCTTGGGATTTTAGGGGCTTTGTTTTCTTTTGGATTGGTGGGGGGGGCTTTGGCGTCCCGCCAAGGGTGGTTCCCCGGTTTGATCGTGGGGTGGCCTTTTTCTTGGTTGTTGTTCACAAGGCACTTTTTTAACGGGGCCACGCTCTTGACCGAAGGGGTGGATTATTGGCGTGTGGTGCCCATCACGGCCTTTTTAACCACCGGTGTGGCGGTTTTGGGGGGAATTTCCGGGGCGTGGCTTTTCGGTGTCCGATTCTCTAAATGACCATTTTTTTTTACACGTTTGGTTGTAAGTCCAATCAATACGAAACCGAGTTGTTGCGAACCCGTTTTGAATCCGGGGGCGGGGTTTTGGCCCAAAATCATCGGGACGCGGATTTGTGCGTGGTGAATTCTTGCTCGGTCACCGCTAAGGCCGATCAGGAATGCCGGCAGTTTGTTCGAAAAATCCTTCGGGAAAATTTGTCCGCCCGGGTGGTGGTGACCGGTTGTTACGCCACCCACGCTCCTCAAGAACTTCAGGCCCTGTCCCCTCGGGTGGAGGTTTATTCCAATCGGGACAAGGACTCTCTCCCCGCCTGTTTGGGTTTTGAAGTGGCTCCGGAGGTTTGGGGGTTGTCCCGGTTCGCCGATCGGGCCAGGGCCTTTGTTAAAATTCAAGACGGCTGTCGGGCCCCGTGCCGTTATTGCATTATTCCCCAAACCCGCCCCACGTACACCAGCAAACCCGTGGACCATGTTTTAAAAGAAATTGAAACCCTCACGGCGGGTGGGTATGGGGAAATTGTTTTGACGGGTATTCGTTTGGGGCTTTACCATGGGCGAACCGGTGCTCAAGGGGCGGGAACGTCTTTGGTTTCTCTGCTTTCACAAATCATCAAAATTCAAAACCCGTTTCGGGTGCGGTTGTCTTCTTTGGAAGTCACGGAAGTGACCGACGATTTAATCGCGACGGTGGCCGGATCGGAAAAACTGTGTCCCCATTTTCACATCCCCCTTCAGTCCGCTGACGATGGGGTGCTCCAAGACATGGGGCGATGGTATCGTTTTGGGGATTACCAGAATCGGGTTTTGGCTGTTCGTTCCGCTCTCCCCCACGCGGGCGTCACGGCGGATGTTTTGGTGGGCTATCCAACGGAAACCGAGGCGTCTTTTCAAACCACCCTGAACCGGGTGGAGGAACTTGCTCTTTCGGGGCTCCACGCTTTTCCCTACTCCCCTCGGCCTGGAACGCCGGCCGCCTTGTTGTCTCCTTGGCCTTCGGCTGTTTTGCAAAGCCGTGTTCATCGCATGATTGAGTTATCCGAACGTCTGAAATCCCAATTTCAATCCCGCTTTGCCGGTACCCTCCGTCCCACGCTCTCCGAAGGCAACGGTCACGGTTGGACCGACAACTACATTCGTGTGGCCGTCCCTGACCACGCATCGGCGGGATGTTTGGTTTCGGCTTTGGTCGAAGAAATAAAATCGTTCTGTAAAAAACAGTAAAAGAGGATTCATCATCGAAGACAAGGTCCCCTTTGATTTCCTTTGTTTGAGAGAACGATTCCGTTCCCCCATTTTTTTCTTGGTGTGGGGTTTTTGGGCGTTGACGGTTGTTTTTTTTTACGCAAAATCAGGGCATGACCCCTTTTTCCCTATTGTTTTATGGGGGCGGGTTTTTCCTCCTTTTTTAAGTCTTAACCCCAGTCATCTTTTCTACGTCATTCCATGGCTTCTCTACATGACGGTTTGTTTGGGGCTGGGGCGAATTTTATTGCAAAAACTCCTCAAAATAAAAAATCTTAACGCTTTGGATGTTTTCGCTTTTGGTTTGTGTTTGGGCCATGGGTTGTTGGGGTTTGTTATGTTTGGTCTTGGATCGATGGGGTGGTGGGGGGAGCGAGTCATTTGGTCCGTCACCACGGTACTCTTTTCCCTAGCCGTGATTGGGAATCTCGATCTTTTTCAGCGAAAGAAAGAGTCTCCGGTCATTGCACTTTCTTTGTTTTCAGGTTTTTGGGGCAAGACCATGGCGGTGTTGGCTTTTTTTGCTCTTTTCATGCAAGGATTTTATTCTTTGGCCCCCGTGATTTTTTACGACGCCTTGGTCTATCATCTGGCCGTTCCAAAAATTTATCAATTGGCCGGTGGTTTGGTACCAACACCCACTAATTTGTATTCAGGAATTCCCATGCACATGCAAACGGTTTATGGTTGGGCTTTGTTCGTTTCCGATGAGATACTGGCCCAGCTCATTCACTGGAGCCAAGCCTTGGGGTTGTTTTTGGGTTTCCTGGGAATTTCCCTACGGAAAAAAGTTCCCATCGCGGGCTGGACGGCTTGCGCCGTTTTTTTCTCAACGCCTTTGGTGGGTGGAAACATATCTCGGGTGGCGGTGGATGGTGCGTCGGCTTTTGTGGTCTTCCTTTCCGTTTACGCCTTCAGCCTTTACTTGGACACACGGGAAAGAAACTTATGGATCCTCTCGGCTCTTTGCACGGGGTTGGCGATGGGGATTAAATACCCCAATTGGCCTTTCGCTTTGGTTCTGGGGGTTTGTTTCTTATTGTTGCGGATTTCTCTTAAAGAAACAGCGATCTACGGTCTTATCGTTTTGGCTTGTGTTTTTCCTTGGGTGATGAAAAATTGGGTTTTTTATGGGAATCCGATTTTTCCTTATTTTCACGAGTGGTGGAATCCCTTGGCCACCTACCCTGTTCATTGGCGAGGTCTCCAAGGGGACGCGTGGGCTCGGGATTGGAAGGCGATTTTTTCGGGGGGGATTCGGCCGGTCTTGGACGTTGTTCTTCATCCTTGGAATCAGACGATCAAGGGAATATCCGACGATGATTTTTTAGGGCCTCTTTTTCTCGTGGCGTTGCCAGGGTTTATTTTTTTTCGAGGGGAAACAAAAATAAATCGAATTTGGTTGTGGGTTTTGTTCGGTCTTTGGATGGTGTGGTGGCCGATGACTCGCATGCCCCGATTTTTTATGCCCGGCTTGGCTCTCTTCAGCCTTGTTGTTGGTTTTATGTCAGCGGGTTTTCCTCGATTTCGGTCCGCGGTTTTTACCTTGGTGATGGTCTTGGTTGTTCACAACTTGTTTTGGAACGCGGGGCGGGCTTTCCTCGGTCTTAAAGCCGGTCCTTATTTGGAAGGACTTCAGTCCAAATCTGATTATCTGTCTTCTTCTCCCTACTCGACTTACTCCACGCCCAGTTATCCCTCTTATCATTGGATCAATAAAAACACCCCTCGCGACGCCCATGTTCTTGTTTTGGGGGACGCTCGCGGGTTTTATTTGGACCGACCTTTTCAATCGTCGTCCGTTTTCGACACGGATTTGTTTACGGCGTGGGTTAAAAGAAGTTCTTCTTCCCAAGATTTTGTGGCCAAGCTGAAAAAAGAAAACATAACCCATCTGGCGGTTAATATGGGTGAGATGATGCGTCTTCGACGGAACGCCGAGTTTAATGAGCAACATATTCAAACGTTGGCCGAGTTCTTTTCAACCCAAACCCGCCAAGTTTTTTCTGAACAGCGTCAGAGTCAGGAAGGTTATTGTTGGAACTTGGTTTATGAAATAGCCCCGTCCACGGTCCCGGTGGAGCAAAGCCCCGTGGTGGGATGGTACGCTCGGCAATGGATGGAATCCAAATCATCGCTTAAAGAAAAGTCCCGTGAGTGACACTCGAGTTCTTTACGACCGGAGAACGTCCGTTTTACCGGACGTTTCTTTTTTGGTGCCTGTTTTTAATGAAGAGGCCACCCTGATTCTCTTGTTGCAAAAATTGACCTCGCTTCCCCTGTCCAAGGAAATTATTGTTGTGGACGATGGATCCACGGATCAAACACCCGCTCTTTTGTCTTCTTGGAAAGGTGATGGTGTTGTGTCCATTTCTCACGGACACAACCGTGGAAAAGGGGCGGCGATTCAAACCGCTTTGGCTTATGCTCGCGGACGGTTTTCCGCCATACAGGACGGTGATTTGGAGTACGATCCGACAGACTATTCAACGTTGATGGAGGTTGCTCAATCCAAAGGTGTTCGTGTGGTTTTTGGTTCTCGATTTTTGACTAAAAATCCCACCCTCTATCGCCGATTCCTTTGGGGCAATAAAGTCCTCACCGCTTGGATTAATTTTTTAAGTGGGGCTACGTATTCCGACGCTTACGCGTGCTATAAATTGATAGACACAAAAGATTTTCGCTTTTTGGCCTTGAATTCCAGTGGGTTTGAAATGGAAGCTGAGATTTGCATGAAGGTGGCGTTGCTTAAAATCCCTTGGGCGGAAGTGCCTATTTCTTACAAACCCAGAGCCATCAAAGAGGGGAAAAAAATTGGTTGGCGTGATGCTGTGAAGGGATGCTGGGTGGCTTTGATGTTGAAAATAAAGCAGTAACCAGAAAAAAAGTGGCCGAACGGTATCTGATTTTTTTTGCCTTTCCATGGAAACTGAATTAGGGTATAATAGTGCTTCCTATGGATTGTCTTTTTTGTCGAATTGTGAGTGGCGATGTTCCGGCCTCTATTGTTTATGAATCGGAAACGGTGGTGGGGTTTAAAGACGTCCATCCTCAGGCCCCGGTGCATGTGTTGATTGTTCCCAAGGGGCACATCCCTTCTTTTTTGGATCTTTCGACGGAAGACGGTGTTTTATGGGGAGATATTCGGCGGGCGGTTCAAGAGGTGGCCCGACAATTTTCTGTTGAAAAGTCAGGGTTTCGTTTGGTGATTAACAACGGGGCGGACCCGGGGCAATCCGTGGATCATTTGCATGTGCACTTTTTGGCCGGACGCTCCTTGGGGTGGCCCCCGGGGTAACTTTTTTTTGGTCATTCGCCATCGTTTATTTTACAGCAAATCCCCCCTAACCCCCCTTTTTCAAAGATGGGAACACACGGGCAAGGTTTGTTCCCCTCTGACGGATGGGGTGTATCTATAATTTTAGTTGAAAATCAACAAAAGTCAGCTGGCTAGGGAGCCGGTTGGTTTTGTTTTGCCGTTATATTTTACCCGGAAGGTGGTGTTAATCCATTATGGTTTTTGTCAAAGTGAGAGATGGGGAGGGAATTGAAGAAGCCCTCCGTCGTTTCAAACGCGAGTGCGAGCGAAACGGAATCATGCAGGAAATCAAAAGACGAGAATATTACGAACCGCCTTCCGTCAAACGAAAGCGAAAACAAGCCGAAGCTCGGCGCAAAATGCGTCGGCGGATGGCTCGGGCCAACCGAGGCTGATTCCAATGCGGGTCCGTTAGAGATCGTCATTCCGGCGAAGGCCGGAATCCAGTGATTAAAAGGGCGTTTAAGTAGCTGTTTTAAACACTGGACCCCGGCTTTCGCCGGGGTGACGAGCCTTTTCGGATCGACATTGAGGCTAATTTCATCTTTCCTACGAGGGACGACCCGTCCTTACCCATCCGTTTTTCTGGTGAGGCGGGTGGGTTTTTCAGGACTGGATGATAGTGACAAGGCCACACCATGGGTGTTTCACGAGACACGTTGGAACGAATCAAGGCCGCTCTGGATCCGTTGTCCGTGGTTCGAGACGCGGTCCCCAGTCTGAAGCTGTCCGGCACACGATGGAAAGGAAATTGTCCTTTTCATAACGAGCGAACCCCCTCTTTTTATTTTCAACCCGATAAGGGGCTCTGGCACTGTTTTGGGGCTTGTCAAGAAGGGGGCGACATTGTTTCTTTTGTTATGAAACTGGAGAACCTTTCTTTCCCAGACGCTTTGCGGGAATTGGCCCGACGTACCGGTGTGGAGTTGGACTGGGATAAGTCCGATGACGGAGCCACCCAACGGGCCAAAGAGCGGGACCAATTGTTGGGTTTGCTGGAAGACGCGGCGGGATTTTACCAAAAGTCCTTGGCCTCTTTGGCCGAAGGGGAAATCGCTCGTCGGTATTTGGTTCAGCGGGGTGTTCGTCCTGAAACGACGGCGGTTTTTCGTTTGGGTTACGCCCCTCGGCAGGATGGGTTTCTTGATCAAGTTCTTAAAAAAGGCACCCCCATTGAATTGTTGTTGAAGGCCGGGTTGGCGATTCGATCGGAACGCACGGCACGCTACCAAGACGCTTTATCGGGACGATTGATATTCCCCATTCGCGATGCCTACGGGCAAGTGGTGGCTTTCGGTGGGCGTGTGTTGGGCGATGATTCGGGGCCGAAATACATCAATTCTTCAGAAACCCCTGTTTACACGAAGGGTCGCCATCTTTACGGGCTTTACGATGGACGGGTTTCTTTGCGTGAGTTGGCCAAGGGTGTGGTGGTCGAGGGTTATATGGACGTGGTGGGCCTCCATCAGGCCGGCGTTTCCAACGCCGTGGCTCCCTTGGGCACGGCGTTAACTTCTGAACAGGCGAGGCTTCTGCGACGGTACGTTCAGGAAGTTGTGCTTTTGTTTGACCCGGACGACGCCGGGCGACGGGCCAGTTGGCGTGGGGCCGATGTTCTTTTAAAAGAAGATGTTTTTGTCCGGGTGGCTCAGATCCCCGGAGGGGACGATCCCGACGAGTTCGTTGCGTCGAAAGGGTTGGGGGCCTTGCAGGAGGTCCTTTCTAAATCCCAAGATGTGGTGGATTTTTGGTTGGACTTGCTGGCCCCGGAACTTCGTGAGTTTAATGATTTGCATGGGCGTTTGCGGCGGGCTGAGGAGCTGTTGCGTTTTGTGGGCCAAGTGCCCAACGAAATGCTTCGGGCCGAGTGGATTCAGCGGGTGGCGAACCGCCTGTCCTTTGATCCGGCGGCTCTCCGCCGGCATTTAGGGCAAAAAGCCGGAACCAAAACCACCCCGTTGCGACGGGAGACCCCTCCTGTCGTTCCTGAAAAAAAGATGGGTTTTTCGGTTCGAACGGCCGAGGAAGAAGTGTTGCAGGTGTTGGGGTTTCACCCCGAACTGTGGGTGGGGCTTTCTTTGGACGACGGGCTCTTTTTTGACACGCGGTGCCGAACGGTTTTTCGTCATTGGAGAGACCAGCACAGCACGGGTCGCGTTCCGGACCCCACGGCGGCGGTGAGCGTTTTGGGAGCGGGCGATGGTCCGTGGTTGACGGCTCTTTTGTTGGAAGGGAAAAAATTCGACACCCCCTCGGAATCGTTGGCTCAGGGAGTGGTTCGATTAAAAAACTTGGCTTTGCGACGAGAGCACCGCACGTTAGAAAACAACGTTCAGAGCATGACGCGTGGGGAGCGACCCCGGGATGAAGAGGTTTTGGCACGGTATCACATACTGACCCGTCAACTGAAGGCGACGTCGCCGGAAAGTTCGGGTCTCCCAACGGATCGGTGATATGACACTGGAAAGACGCGAAGGACTTAACTACAAAGATGTGGTGAGTGGTTTAATCGAGCACGGGAAGGAAATTGGTTTTCTGACTTACGAAGAAATCAGTCAGAAACTGCCGGAGACCAATTTCACCACCGATGAGCTGGACACGCTTTTCACAAAACTCGAAGAGCTGGGCATTGACGTGGTGGAACGCGGTGAGGATTCCCCTCGTCCGCGATCCGAGACCCACGAGGAAACCGGTTTGCCCGAAGTGGAATTGGACACCCAAAATTCCATTCGCATGTACCTGTCCGAAATGGGGAAAGTCCCTCTTTTGTCCCGGGAACAAGAAGTCAATTTGGCCCGAAATATTAAAGAAAACGAAAAAATCTTAAAACTGGTGGTGTTGGAATCCCCCATCACCCATCGGGAAATTCAAAATTGGGAACAATTGTTGGAAGCCGATGAAATGACCCCGAAGGAACTGATGCCTCGGGGGCGACGCACCGCGTCGGAGTTGTCGGGCATGCGTCGGCGGGTGAAAGCCGTGGTGGACTACATCACCGAGGCCGAACTGCGTATTGATAAGATAAAAGTGAAGATGGAGGGGAACGTTCCGACCGCCAAAAAAGAGGAATTGAAAGCGGCGATGACCAAAGAGCGGGATCTGATTGTTGAGAAAATCATCAGTCTCAATTTGAATTTGGAAAAAATTCGTCGGTTGGTGAACAAAATCAAAAGTTTGGGTGCCAAGATCCGGGACTATTTTGATGAAGTCCATCGGTATGAAAAACGTTTCAAACTCCCTTACGCGGAACTGAAAAAATTGTATCAAAAGTCCATCGCTAAGCAGATCCCTTCGGGGCAGTTTCGGCGTTTGACCGGCTACACCACCACGGGGATCGAAAGCAGTATGCAAAACATCGAGGCCATTCAGGTGCGTCTTCAGCGCATGGCCCGTATGTTGCCCGTCACGATGGATGAGTTGCTGGCTTTGGACACGCGCATCCGGCAGTTGGAAGAAGTGGTTCTCAAAGACAAACTTCAACTGATCAAGGCCAACCTTCGCTTGGTGGTTTCCATCGCCAAAAAGCACGTGGGAACCAATTTGGAGCTTTCGGACCTCATCCAAGAGGGCGGTTTGGGCCTCATAAAGGCTGTGGAGAAATTCGAATGGCGACGGGGTTTTAAGTTTTCCACCTACGCCACGTGGTGGATTCGTCAAAGCATCAACCGGGCGATCGCGGACCAAGCACGGACCATACGCATTCCCGTCCATATGAAAGAAGTTATTTCGAAACTCACGAAAGCGAGCCGAAAGTTTCGGCAGGAAAACGGCCGCGACCCCACCGTTGAGGAATACGCAAAAGTCCTTCGTACCTCGGCCGATAAGGTCCGTCAAATTTTGAAAATCATGCAGGAACCTATTTCCCTCACGACGCCCGTGGGTGAAGAAGAAGATTCGGTCCTTGAAGATTTTCTGGAGGACAAGGGCGATCTGTCCCCGGCCCACGCCGCCACGGACGCTTTGCGTCAGCAAGAAGTTGAAAAAGCCTTAGCCAGTCTGAGCGATCGGGAAGCCGAAATCATTCGGTTGAGGTTCGGTATTGGAACGGGGTATCCTCGGACGTTGGAAGAATTGGGACGAATTTTTAACGTCACCCGGGAGCGGGTTCGTCAAATTGAAGCCAAGGCCATACGCAAACTCCGCCACCCCTCCCGCAGTCGTCTCCTTCGGGAATACGCGGATTCTTAGTTTTTTATTAATAGTAACGCAGAGAACAGTCCGTATTCGTCGCCCCGGCGAAGGCCGGGGCCCAGTGTTTGAGACGGAAGTTTAAATATGGATCCCGGCCTTCGCCGGGATGACGGCCAAAAGAGGCCCGTACTGTTACGAGAAGGTTAATAAGTGGCCGTCTCAAGGCCTGGATTTCGACTTTCGCTGGAATGACGACAGTTACTCTACATTATTGAAGTTTTTTGACGGCCCCCAAGGGCCGTCAAAAAAAGGGGCCCTTAGCTCAGGGGTTAGAGCGCCCCGCTCATAACGGGTTGGTCGCTGGTTCAATTCCAGCAGGGCCCATTTTTTTGAAAATGTTATAATTCGTCCGGCGAGTCCTGTGGGCGGTTAGCTCAGCGGCAGAGCGTTCGCCTCACACGCGAAAGGTCATAGGTTCAATCCCTATACCGCCCACAGGACCCGTTTGTTTTGATTGTTGAGACTTTTTTCAATAGGATTCCTGTGAACGATATTATCGCCGGTCTTATTCGCCTTCAAGAGATGGACAAAAAACTTTTTGAACTTCGGGAGTCGTCGGCCCAAGTGGATCCCCGTCGGTCGGACATTCTTTCCCAACGCAAAAAACTGGTGACGGATTTGGACGCCTCCAAAAAAGCGTTCACGGACGCTCAAGTCCTTCGTAAAAACCT
>Ga0247839_1002664_pt1 | contig 26136 bp, 28 predicted proteins | sample LaCruzMarch2015__6_FD_192405 | JGI IMG/M metagenome (GOLD analysis project Ga0247839, IMG submission 192405) | Freshwater microbial communities from meromictic Lake La Cruz, Castile-La Mancha, Spain - LaCruzMarch2015_16m | ecosystem: Environmental > Aquatic > Freshwater > Lake | place: Spain... | reverse complement strand
GATGGCTCGCATGCTCAAACCAAACTGATTTTGTGGTTCTTTTAATGCAGCGAACAGGAAAGTCGCCATGGGCGCATGAAAGCGCGCCGTAGTAGGTTTGGCCTACAGTGAAGGTAATCACAGCGCCACCCCCTGCAATGCTTCAAAGCGCTCAACTGCCTCAATGGTGTAGCACTGCAGCTCGTTAAATCCTTCAAACTCTGCGATCACATCGCCGCAGGCATCAACCAGCTGGTAAACAGTGCACCTGTCCTCTGCAATGGTGCAAATAGTGCAATGGGTAGATTCTTCTAATCTGTGGCGGTAGTCGTGTTTCATTGTTGTGTGTGTGTGTGTGTTGGGTGTGAATTAGCGACCCCATGCCATTAGCTGGCAAGTGGTGAGATTGTGGCGGGCGCTGCACTGTTTAAGCGCTGCATTAGTTGAAGGCTGAAGCGCTGCTAGGCATAAAACAAAGCCGGCGATTAGCAGATAGGAGAGGCGCACGATTAGCGCCCCCCGGCTTGTATAAGGGCTGCGTGTTGATACGCTTTGGTGGATTGAATAGCTCGTTCAACTTTTATAAAACAATCGATGGAGACGATGGTTAAATAAAGGCCCGCCAGATAAACGGGGGCGAACCACAAAGCGTTCTTAAGTGTTTGCATTTGAGAGAATCCGCAGGGGGTGATTGAGGGAGCCGGCGCCAATGGCGCAGCGGCAAACAAAGGGCGAAAATTCCTTCCCTCGATTCGATTCTAGCTAGGCAGGGTGAGAAAGTCAACAAACCCAACCCCTAAATCCGCCCCAATTCGCAGCCCGTGCAGGCCCCCCCCGGCCAGGGTCCCGCGTATCTGTCATAGCCACAGGTACTCATGCCAAACCCGTTGCAGTGCAGCGCATCTCGCCCGTCCACAGTCCAAACCACCCCCAGGCCAGCCACCCCAGCCACCACCCCACCCCCACCCCAATGAGGTACTAATGTACTCATCTACCCTCCCCTTCCCACTTGCAACACCCCCCATAATTGACCCTCCCTACCTAGGTACTGCACAATTCTTAACAAAAAGCCCCTTACAGGTTGCCCCACCCCCGCTATGTCCATCCGCCCCCAATTGAGTACCCTATCTACATATGTACGTCAGCTATTCCAGTGGGAGTCCTCGGAATTGTGCCAGGCGGAAAATGTCTAGACGCGCCCATTGCAGTCAGCACCCGATGCACAACGACGTACACCGAGCTCCGCACCCGAATCTACGAAACTCTTCTACCTCACCAGCGTGAATTTGTTGACGACACTGATCATTTAATCTTGGGTTTATGCGCAGGTTTTGGAGCGGGCAAGACCTGGGCTCTAGCCGCCAAGTGCGTATTCCTTGCGATGGACAACCCGAACACTGTTGGTGCAGTATTCGAGCCAACATTCCAGATGGTGTTGGACGTATGGGTTAGAAGCTTTGATGAATTTCTGGAGCGATTTGCGATTGACTTTGACTACCGTGCCAGCCCCCAGCCGGAGTACATCCTGCACCTGCCGCACGGCCCCTGCACATTGCTATGCCGAACATTAGAGAGCGTAAACCGAATCCGAGGCACGAACCTTGCGTTCACTTTATGCGATGAAATCGACACATCTAAGTATGAATTAGCGCAAAAGGGCAGTGAGATGATTTTGGCCCGACTACGTGGCGGCAAGAAGCCTCAATTTGCGATGGCTTCAACGCCAGAAGGCTACGGCTTCATGTGGAACACATTCGATCAAAAAGCCGGCCCAGACCGCCATTTAATCCGGGCCAAAACAGTAGACAACCCCTACCTCCCCCCTGGCTTCATCGACTCGCTATATGCGAACTACCCACCCCAGCTACTAGCCGCTTACCTGCAGGGCCAATTCACCGCCCTAGACAAAACAACGGTCTACTCATATTTCGACCGAGACGTTCACTGGAGTGATGAAGAAGTCCGTGCGGAGGACACGATTTATGTAGGTCTGGACTTCAACGTCGGCACCTGTTTCATGGAAGTATGTGTAAGGCGTGGGGACATATTCCACTTTGTTGCAGAACACGTTGCAAAGGACACGCCAACAATCACGGCCCGACTCAAGGACTTATACCCAACGCACATCGACCGAGGGTTGTTGACAGTTGTGCCAGATGCCGCGAGCAAACACCGCACCACAACGAACGCAAGTGAAAGCGACCTAGCAATCCTGAAGCGCAGCGGAGTGCGGATCAAAGTATCAAACAGCAACCCGCTCGTCGAAGACCGCGTAAACGCAGTCCAAGTCCTCCTCCTAAACAACCGCCTGCGCCTCCACCCCAGCTGTAAGTATTTAATCCGCGCCTTCGAGACGCAGACCTACAACAGCAAGGGCACCCCGGACAAAAGCGGTAGCGGCCTTGACGACAAGAGCGGCCCGGTGGATGCCGCCGGCTACGTCCTCCACTCCCTGGCGGGCTTACGCCGCTACCAAACAGGCGGCAGCAACTTCGAGTTCAAGTAGCACGGAAACCTAGGCAATAAGCACCGAAGTACAGAGTGGCCGTCCTAAACAGTTCATACCCTGGCCGCGACTTCACCGCCCCCCGCGCCTTCGAGCCTCTGCCGGCCCCCCTCCCCAGCGGAGCTGAGGACAACCCAAGCGTCTTAAGCAGCAGCGTGTTGTCAATGCTGCCAAAGTGGGACCCAATCAATGTGTGCCTAGGCGGCACCGCTGCCTTACGCCAGGACGCCCCGCGTCTAATCCCGCAAGAACCGCGAGAGGACGCAGGTGCGTATGAGCGCCGAATCTTCCATGCCGTCCTACCCCCCTTCCTCCAACGCCTCGCTAGCCAAGCCGCCGGCTTAATCCTGCGTAAGGGCATCCAACTCCAAGGCGACCCTTACTGGGCGGACTGGGCACAAAACGTATGCGGAGACGGCACAAGCCTCAACAGCTTCGCCCGTCAACAACTCGAAATCGCCCTGCTTTACGGCCACAGCAGCGCCATCATCGACTACCCCCCAGCTGACCGCCCACGCACCCTGGCGGACCAGCGCCGGAGCACAGCCCGCCCATACCTAATCCACGTCCACCCGCAGACGATCCGTGGCTGGCGCACCCGCAACAACAACCCGCAATCAGACCTAACGCAAGTCCGCATCCGCGAGTTAGCGCTGGAGTCAGCGGGACGATTTGGGGAGAAGCAAGTCGAGCAGATCCGCGTTTTAGAAGCGGGCAACTACGAGTTATGGCGCCGGGACGCAAGTGGCGGCTGGCTTCTGCACGACAGCGGCGACACAAACCTAGACCGCATCCCGCTAGTAACGGTTTACGGCAACCGCCACTCAACCCTACTCAGCTCCCCACCCCTACTAGAGGTGGCGTATTTAAACATCGCGTACGCGCAACGCTTCTGCGACTTCATGCACAGCGTCCACGTCGGCGCGATGCCCATCCTAACGATGCGAGGCTTCGACCCAGACGCGGACTCCCCCATCGGCATCAGCGTCAACACTGCCGTACTCCTACCAGTTGACGGCGGGGCGGAATTTGTGCAACCGACCACAGACGCCTTCGACTCCCAGCTCAAATGCTTAGAGGCGCTGGAGGGCCAAATCGCCCGCCTAGGCATCAACACCCTAACTCAACAGAACACAACCAACGCCGCTGCTGAAAGCAAGCGTATGGACCGGATCGACAGCGACAGCATCATGGCGCTAATCAGCGCAGACCTAGCAAATGCCCTCACCAGCATGTTAGAGATCGCAGCCCAATACGTAGGCATCGACCCTCCAGAAGTAGTAATCGAGCAGGACTACGACAACAAGTTGCTGGACGGCAACAGCATCACAGCCCTCCTCCAGCTCTTCATGCAAAACGCAATATCACAGGAAACACTGCTAGACGTACTAAAGCAGGGCGAAGTATTACCCGCCGGCATCAACATCGAGGAAGAAGTTACACGCACCCGCGACTACATCAACGAGCAAAACAATTCCCTCGGCCTCGACCCCCTAACAACAAACCCCGCCGCCCTCCAACGCACAAACAGTGCCCGCACCGGCCAAGGCGAGGGCCTATCTTCCGCAACGCTGCCGACGCCAATGCGTCCGGGCAACGGCCCTTCTTAAAGTGAATGACAGAAAACGAATACCTCCTTTCCACTTATTCCCTACTAAGTAAATACGAAGCGCAAGTAAACAACGACACCAAGGCCCTCCTCCTACTGTTGTTATGGCGTTTGCGCCAGGCGCTAATCGCCTCACTACCAGACAAAGGCTTAAGCCGCCGCCTACTCCTATCCCCCCTGCTATACACATTCGGCTTAGAACTACAAGCGTACAGCGACCTCTATCTTTCAATCTTATTAACGCAGCTAGAGGAAGTAGACGCTTTACATGCGGAGAGAGCAGCGGAGTATGCAGGATTGCGCCTAACACTGCGTGACTACAAACCGCGACGAGGCGAAGCTTTACTAGGCAGCACCCGCAGTGGGGGCAACACGCTTTTGGCGCGATTCACCCCAGACGAGAAGACAGGACTAAGCCCCTACACAAATTCGCACCTCAACGCAATCCGGGGGCGACTACTAGGTGCATTAATCAGGGAGGACGCAACGATTGAGATTGCCCGTCTAATTGTGGCAGAGCGCACCCGCAGCGGGATAGTGCAGCCCATAAATGCGCGAGGCACGATATACAGCACCTTACGCAACAGGGACACCGCCCTCACCAGCAATGCGATTTGGGAAGTAAGCGGCGTAGCGGAGCGCGCAGTCTTCGAGCGTAAGAAATACCTAACAACGCAGTATCCAGAGTTTGAGGGCGCACCTATTTACGGCGAACGCGGTTGGAGATGGAACGCGGTGTTAGACCCGGCCACCTGCCCAGTGTGCCGCCCACTAGACGGCCTCCTCCGTCAAAGAATCACAGAATTCCCGTACATCCCGCCTGTGCATCCGAGATGCCGGTGTCGCATCCTCCCAATTAATTAACAATCCCAGCGGCAACTTAGAGCGTCTACCCCCTTACCCATGCCTGAGCAAGTTGTAGCGGTTCCTCCCGTGGAGGAATCAGCTGAGTCAGCGATTCAGCGCCCTACCACCGCCCCAGCCGAGGACCTAAGCGCCCTGCGCACCAAACTCGAACTTGTGCAACGCGACAACCTCGACAAAGGGGAAGTCAACAAAGCGTTAAACGAGCGACTTGGTGAGGCAGAGAAGCGTTTCAGGGAATTGGAGACAAAATTAAAGACCACAACCCAGCAAACACAAGCCAACAATGGTGAGTACAAGCAGTTGTGGGATGACGCGACCGCAGAGAATGCCCGCCTAATGCAGCGCATTAGCGAGTTAGAGGCCCAACTCAGCGATAAGGACAATGCGATCAGTGCCGAACGCCTTCGCGCCACAGCGTTAAATGCGTTCAGCAGTGCCCACGCATTAGCGCCAGATCAGCTATACGGCCTTCTCTCCCCCCAGCTACGAGACAGCAACGGAAGTCCCGTTGTAGTAGTGAATGGGATTGAGCAACCGTTAGAGGCCCACTTGCAGATGATGAAATCTGCGGGTAGTGGATGGGACCATCACTTTGCGGCGAGTACAGCAAGAGGCATGGGAGCAACCGCCAGTGCAGCCGCCGGCAGTGGTGCGATCAACCCATACAAGCGCGAGAGCTACAACCTCACTGAGGTGCTCCGACTTGAGGCGGACAACCCCGAGCTTGCCAAAGCCTTCCGGTTAGAGGCGAGCGGCGGGTAATCCACGGTAACCCCCCGCAATTAAGAAAATGACCCTACAAAACATGGGCGGAACATTCCTGTCCGCCATGATCACCCGTCCCGAGTTCGCCGGCTATTTAGCCGAGCGCATCTTCAACGAATCCCGTTTTGTTCAAAGCGGCGTTGTAGCGCGCAACAGCGCACTTGACGTACGCGCTGGCGGCACCCGCATCCGAGTACCCGAGTTCGATCCAATTGCGCCTACTGTAGAGCGCATCGACTCCAGCAACAGCTGGGGCACCGCAGGTGCGGGCTACCTAACCCCCCAAGCACTCAGCACAGACGAGCAGATCATGACGATTCTGCGTCGTGGTTTTGCCTACGGCGTGGACGACATTTCCAAGCTCGGCACTGGTGTAGCTGATCCTTTGGGTCATGTACGCAACCAGCTTGCAGCTGCTGTGAACAAAGCCAAGACCGCTACCCTAGTAGCCCAGCTAAACGGTGTATTCGGCAACCTCTCAGGCTCCGGCATTTTGGGTGCCAACACCCTGAACAAGACCGGCACCACAACTGCCACTGCAGCGAACTACCTAACTGCAGGCAACGTAGTAGCTGCCAAGCAGTTACTGGGTGAGCGTGGCAGCGACCTAAGCACCATTGTAATGAGCAGCGCGGTAGCTGCTTATTTAGAGGAGACCGGCTACCTGCAAGTACAAAGCAGCGGCGGCAGTGTTTACGCCGGCAGCGGCGTAGGTGCAGGACTCGGCGCAGGTATTGTTGGCCGTTTCGCAGGCTTGAACGTAGTAGTTGACGACCAGATCGGCGTAATGGCCGGCGGCACCGCAACTCACCTCAACAAGTACCCCGTGTACCTCTGTGGTTCAGGCGTAATTGGCGAAGGCATCCAACAGGATCTCCGCGTTGAGTACGACCGCAACAAGCTGAGCTTCCAAGACACAATCATCGTGGATTGGCACATGGGCTACCACATCTTCGGCACCCGTTGGGCTGCCGCTGGTGACAACCCCACCGACGCAAACAGCAGCGGCAACTTGGCTGCCACCGGCTCCTGGGCACTTGCATACACCAATGCAAAGAACGTGCCTTTAGTAAGGATGCTGGTAAACACCCCTTACGACACAGGCGTTTACTAACCGCAAGGTCACCCCACCCCAGCCCCCCGTCAAAAGCGGGGGGTTTTTTCTTGCGCCACAATCCAATCCTTCAGCTCAGCTACATACTCCCTCAACTGCTGAGCCTTATCCATGTGCCACTGATCCCCAGTTTGAAGGAGCAACCCAGAGTGATTATCAATAGCTTTAAGCAACTTACTTATTACTGCATTCCAGGGTTCACGAACAGGAGTATTCCACTCGCGACGCGAAGAAGTCACAACTAGATGGCGTCTAATCGTGCTAATTCCTGACGATTAAAGAGGTTCAAGGTATCGACGGACATTTTGTAGCTCTGAAGGACTACTTGATTCACCAACACATAACTAAGTTGCAGGGACTCAGCAATATCAGGCACCTTCTCCCCCTGCTGAGCCATCTCTTTAATTTTGAGCACTACATCGACCCATTTCCGTGGTTCAGGAGCTTTACGGGTGCGGGGTGTTTTAACGTCTTCGGTCACAAAAGCAGATGCCACTAATCAAGGTTGCCGGCACGGAAACCTAGGGTGTGTAAGGGAGTCTCATGGCCGCGACTATCAATGCCACCCCAGGCGCGGCGGATGCAAACAGCTACCTAACTTTGGCTGAAGCATTGGTGTTTGCGGACTCAGCCATCGACGCTGTGGACTGGTACACAGCAACTAGCGACGTTAGGACCCGCGCCCTTATTACTGCCACCCGCACCCTCGATCTTCTGAAATATGTCGGCACCCGTAGCACCACCACCCAAGCGCTCGCCTGGCCGAGAAAAGACTACGCGACCAGTGAAAAAACCTACACCGCCACGGAAATACCCGACGAAATAAAGCAAGCCCAGTTCGAGGTTGCGCTTTCACTGATTCAGAACGCAGTAAGCGCAGGCAGCGGCTCCACCTCCATCATCCCCGGCATCAACAATGCCGACCTGCAGCGCGTAAAGCTCGACGTAATCGAGATCGAATGGAAGCGCCAACTAAGCAGCACGAGCCCAGCCAAAGTAGTAAGCCCCGGCCTGCTAAACGACCTAGTGCTGAACACGCCCGGCTCCACGATTGCAGTAGTTCGCAGCTGACCCTACCTAGCTATACCCACTACACTAGGTAGGTAGCCGCGCTACCTGAGTGCCTGTAGCCAGTTCACCAAAGAAGCGCCCCCGCACCGGCTATCTAGCGACGCCATTAAGTCCTGACGAGCAGCGTCATGTCGGGCAGATGTACCGCGACCACCAGGGCATATTGCATTTAATGGGTCGCAAGATGTATAAGAAGTACCCATTTGTTGCGACCGACGACTTATTCAGTTGTTGCGACATTGCATTTATCAAAACCTGCCGCGCTTGGCAACCAGCAAAGGGCACATTTAGCACATTGCTAACAGTGTTCTGCGAGGGTGAAATCCTGCATTGGATTCGCGACAACAACTGGCTTGTAAAGGCCCCCGGCAACGTGCGACGGATTGGCCAACAAGCCCGGCGAATGTTAGAAGCCGGCAAAAAGATGCAGGAGATATGCGTTGCTTTATCAGTAACTGATGTGCAATTAAAGCTCGCGTTAGTTGCAACCCAACCCACCGACCACGACGTTCGAGGTTTCGAGCTACACGAGTGCCCCCGGCCCACCCCATGGGACGTTCTACTAAGTGAAGAAGACGAGTAAGGCAACTTAGACCAGTATAAAACAGCTTCAAATGACCGGTTCCTTTTTTGCGGCTCTTGGCTATAAGCTTTATGTAAAAGCAGGCACAACCGCAAGCGCAATACCTGCCACTTCCACCGGCATGACCAGAGTGTTGTCACTAGACAACAGCGGCATCCAAGCACAGTCAGACACTGTGGACGTATTGGACTACGATTCCTCCCAAGGTTTCAAAGCATCACTGATCACCGGCCAGTCATACAGCATTCAATGCTCAATGAATTTGAGCACAAAGGACCCAGGCTACTTATTACTTAAGGCGGCTGCATTAAACGCTGCAACAGGTGCAACTGTTCAGTGGTATCGCGAAACCCCAGTAACCGACGGTTCAGGTAACAACCCTGAAGTACACAAGGGAGTAGCACAGGTAGGCAGCTTTAGCGAAGACATCCAAGCAGGGAACGTAGCGAAAGTAAGCTTTGATCTAATTGGCTACGGCGCTTACACCTTTGTTGCCCAAGCTGCTGTTGCCCAAGCTGCCGGCGGCGCATAACCCCCAGCCACTACTTGTTGCTCTTATTCCAGCGTTCGATCACAAAGGGTAAGAGCGGCTTTGCATCCTGAGCGGGTGTAACCCAATCTCGTGCCGGCCCGGCCTGATCTTTCCCTGTGAGCACTTCCAATGCGTAGGGCGCACTGTACCTAATTGTAAGTGTGTCCCCTGAGACCGACTCAGATTGCGACTGAATAAGCTCGCCCGTATCATAAATATCCCTATTACCCTTCTTTATAAAGGCACCACTTTTACGTTTGGTATCGACTGGCCAGTAGAACTGCTCTGTACGCATTTCCTCCTGCAACTGTGCGCCTAAAACCACTGAGTAGTCTTTAAGGATGCGCGGCCCTTTAGCAAGTATTTGCTTAGCATTCCACTGAGTTATTTTAAGCCGGGCGGTCATTACTTAGCCCGCGCCCAGAGAGTAATGCGCGTACCCAATATAGTTGCGAGCCTTTCGCCCAAAGCGCCCGTGTTGCCATACCCCAGCCGTGCCCTTACGACTTCAAATTCAACAGCAGGTGCAGTACCAAAAAGCAGCGTACCTTCAGTACCGACAGCGATGCGATCATCAAGTTCAAGGGGCTTAATGACATAGCCTTCATAGAGGATGGCATCCACATTTACGCCTGGGTAAACCTGCGGATCTACGGATACTGCTTTTAGGAAGGCGTCATAGGAGAGGGTTTTAATGCTGGGGCTGACATTACCTGTGGCGGGGTCTGTGACAGTCCCCACCCCTGCGACTTGGAAAGTCACAACAGCATTCTTTACAGCAGTGAGAGCGCTTGCCATACCCAAGGTTGCCCCGGCAACCTAGAGCTACAGGCGCATGTAATCAGATGGCAGGGGGGCAAAATTTAGGTGAGGCCGTCCTCAAGATCACGCTTGATACAAAGACGCTAAAAACACAACTAGACCAGTTAAAGAAGGATATTGAGGGAGTTCAAGCCGGTCCAGTTAAGTTAAAGCCAGACGGCACTTCCACCCGCAGCAGGACGACCCCAGCGGACACTGCAGCAAAGAAAGCGGCGGCGGATGAAGCCAGACGAGTTTCTTCCTTAAACGCGCTTGAGGCCAGAAGATTTCGTATAGGTCGTGAGTTAAATAAGTTAGAGGAGCGTGGCGTTAATATAAGTCGATTACGCAGCAAGTTAGAAAGCAACACACTGCGCAGACGCAGCAGTCAAGCTGAGATAACAAGTGCGAGAGAGCAGACTAGACGCCTGGAGCGTCAAGTTGCGCTGCGTAAAGACTTAGCAGATAAAGAGAAGCGGGCGAATGCGGCTACAAAGCAAGCAGTAGTAGCACCTCCCCCACCACCCCCCAAACCACCCCGGCTACCAGACCGTGGATTAGACAGAACACCATTACAGGGCAGCGTCAGAGAAGTTGGCAGCCCAGCATTCGGCACCCGAGGCGCCCGGCAAGGCGGCCAATCAGAATCAATCAATGCCCGTACTGACGCCCAAAGAAAACGAGCACGATTAAACCAACAGTTAAACAGTTTAGAAGCTAGCGGGGTAAAGACAACAAAGCTCCGCGCCCAGCTAGGTGAAGCGACAACTGCCCAAGCCAACAGGCAGTTTGGAACTTTCAACCAGATTGCAAACAAGTTAAGCGAGTCATTAAGAGCAGAACGCGAAAAGCTAAAGATACAAAAACAACAGACTCGCGAAAGTGAGAAGCAGGTTGCTGAAGAGAAGCGAATAGGCGCATTAAATGCGTCACCAGTTGGTGGCGGCGCGGCATTCAGAGGTTCGCCCAGGGCAAATGCAGCTCTAGTTGCTGAAGGTAAACGTATTGGAGGTCTGAACGCATCTCCAGTAAGAGGCGGTATCGGCTTCAAAGGATCGCCTATAGCGCTTGAAGTAGCTGCTAGAGCTGAAGAAAGGTTAACTAAGGCTAGGCAAAAAGCAGAGCAAACCACGCTTAAAACCGCCGCTGCTGAGGCCAAACAATCGGCAGCTGAGGGTAAGAGAATAGGGCAGCTAAATACTTCACCCGTTAGAGGAGGTATTGCGTTTAAGGGATCACCGATAGCAGAAGAAGTAGCAGCTAGGAAGCAACAGAGATTAGCTAAAGATTTAGATAAGGCGCGTAAGGCTACAGCCGCCAAGACCGAAAAAGAAGCCAGAAGAATCGCCAAAGATAATGCCTCCCCAGTAGGGGGACGACCTGGGGATAAAGAGTCCCCCGCATTTAAAGCAGCTGAGGAAAAACGTACACAGGAAAGAAATGCGCGTAGGGCTGAGAAGATCTCGGCCCGCCAAGATTATCTGTCAACCGGTGGGCGCGATCAACTAACCCCCAGCCGGATGGCAGTCCCCTTTGTAGGCGACCCTTCGGCACGGAATAAAGCCCGCGCCAAGAGAGACAAAGACCGTTCCTTACGAGACTCACGTTTAAACTCCGCCTTAGTTGGCGGTGCCTTTCCGCTCCAATTCGGTCAGGGCGGCTTTGCATCAGCCGGTGGCCTAATAGGCGGCGCAGTAGGCGGAGGACCCCTAGGCTTCGGACTATCACTCGTTGGCACCTTAGTAGGCAGTCAGATTGACGAACTAAGCAACAGGTTTATCACTTTATCCAAAGCCTTACAAGACCCCATTAAGTCACTCGATGTATTTATAGAGCAAGCCTCCTTAGCATCCACAGCGCAGGAAAAGCTAGCCAAGACGCTAATAGATAACGGACAAGAAGGACGCGCCGAAAGCTTAATTGCAGGTGAACTAGCTCGCACAATAGATCCTGCAATTGCCAGCAGAGTTGACGCAAACACAGACAATTTCAACAGAGCACTTTCCGACACAAAAGACATATTGGGCCAAATCGTTGCTGGCCCCAGCAGTGAGTTTTTAAACTTCTTAGCCGGCATCTTATCTACAGTAAATGCCGTCCCCAGCGCCCCGAATCCAAACGCAACTCCTGAGCAACGACAGAAGCAGACAGTAGATAATGCCAACAAGAGAAAAATACCAGCACAGATAGCCGGATCAGTCTCCTCAACATTACTAGGACCAGCACTCGGCGGGTTTTTAACAGGTGCCCTTACATCCGGGGGAGACAAAGATATTAGAGTTGCAAAATCAAAGGAGGTTTTTGCACTAGAGAAGAAGCTATCTAAAGAGAAGAAGACTCAACAGCAGATTGAAGAAGCTACACTTAGCGCACAATCTCAGGGTCTCGAAGATACTGCCAAACAACTTAGTCTCCAGGCAAAGTTAGCAGGAGTAACTGTAAAAGAAACCAAGGCTAATAAGGGTGCAGCGGAAGAGCTAGAACGCAGCAAGTTCTTTGGCTTCGGAAGTGGAGATACTAAGAAAGCCGAAGATAAGCGTAAGGAGATTAAGGAAACTGCTGATTTAGAACGCAAGGCTTTATTAGCTGAGCAGGCAGGAGAGAAACGGTCGAGCGGCATTAAATTAAGCAATGCCCAGCGATTGCGCGGTTTAGAAGGCCCAGCGCGAGACATCCAAACCAAGAAGAACAGCGTTTCTGAGGCCCAGCGAGAAGCGGATTCTGCTCAGCAAATAAAGAACCAACGCATTAAGGAATCCACCGGCAGCACCAAAGACAAAGCGCTTATTACGGCAGCTTCTGACGCAGCTACTACGGCCAATAACAAGCTAAAGCTTTCAAAAGTAGAGCTTAATGAGACCACCGAAAAAGCTATAAAGTTAGCCGGAAGAGAGCTCGATCTTGCCAAGTCAGCGGTTAAGGGAGACCGCATCGGATCACTAAATAAGCAGATTAATAATGTTGAAGAGGATCGTAATTTTAGCTTGCGCAAGTTAGGCGCGGGCGCTTCCCTGCAAGAGAAAGAAGCTGTTAATCTGTCCGCCGACGCAAAAGTACTTGAATTACAGCAACAGAAGAAGCAGCTACAGAACGACCTCAACCAAGCATTGCAAAGCGAACTCATTATTCGCCAAGGCATTGCTAAGCAGATCACTGCTGCAATTGCGAATCAGGGAGCTGCGTTAGCGCGAGCGGACGCAGGTGCCAACCCCGGCAACTCAGTATTAGCAGCCCGCGCCGGACGAGCAGAGGGTGACGCATTTAAGGCCCAGAACCAATCGGGTATAAATGCCGCGAAGGATAACGAAAGCCAACTCCGCAACCAACTGCGCTTCGAGCCTGACACCAGCAAGCAGACCGAATTAGTAGACAAGATCAGGACCGCCGCCGAAGCTACCAAGCTTGCCTATATAGAAGCCGGAACAGCATTAGCTGAGAAGATCGGCGCTGCCGCTGCTTCATTAACAGGTATGCGAGATTCTTTACGCGGGACATTAGAAGGCAATATTGATTTACTCCCCGGCCAAGATGTACAGAACCTACGCAATATGGCCCAAGCTGATATAAATCGCGGCCAACGAAACGGCATTTTGCGTTCCGATCTTGGCCCTGCTGAAACTGACAATGAGCAGTTTAGGCGAGCTGGCTTTGTTCGTAGCGTGGAAAACCAAACTGCTCAGATCAAATCACAGCAAGAATTAATAAAGGCATTAAAGGATAACGCAGCAGCTGAAAGAAACATTACAGTGCAAGTAGAACTTGGCGGTTCCCCCGTCCCTGTTGGTGATCGCACCGCATCCACTCTGTAATGGCAATTACCCTCGGCAACTTCACATTTAACACCCTGACGGAACAGCCTTTCGGGTTTGAGGAGTTGGAAGCTTATAGCGGCCTAAGCGCCAGAGCATGGCGAGTGCAGGGGTTATGCACCAGAGCGCAATGGGCGACGCTAATTAACACTTACGAAACCTGGCGAGCGGTGCGTATAAACGATGTAGACACATTAAAGAGCAGAGCACTTGGCACCACAGTTAGCTTCACCGGCAACGCCGCCGGCTTACAATTCACCGCAATACCGTGTTGGTTTTTAGCAGCCCCCAGCGGCAACCAAACCGGTGCATACATCAGCGCATCTTTTGACATTGTTGACGCAGCACAATATTTAGCAGCCCTACTAGCACAGCAGGAAAAGAACAAGCAGCGCGACGAAGCGTTAGATCCAGAATTAGGCCAGATTACGTTGTCATACGGCGGCCACACTGCGGTGCTAACACTTAAAAAACCCGCCGAAACGTATAAAGACAGCCCCTCCGTACAACTGACCGCCGCCGGCAAACCTTACATTAGCGGCCCCCTAAATGCCATCCGCGTCCGCGATATAGAAGGCACTTGCAACATCGCAAACTGGACCGCACTGCAGAACTACTACGAAGCAATAGTTCGTGCAACCCCAGCTGCAGGCACCTACTACCCAATCACCGCCCCAGCTGCAAGCGCCACTGCAAAAATCGTAGAAGGCGTAAAAGTAACTGAGTACTTAGTCACCATCCAACTTGCGCAACTGTAATGAGCGTTGACATCAGGGCTAGGGTATTTTCCAATCGCGGCGAAGTAATTAGCGGCGGCTTCAGTGACGACCACGTACAAGGCACGGGGTTAGTGCGATGTAAAGGCGAAGTAGTACTGAAGGGTCTTGTTTCTCTTAGCACCGGCTCGGTAATCGACCTGGGTTATGAGAAAGGAGGCAGGGTTATTAGATTCCCCCGCTACTTCTATGTATTAAGTAGCTTTGCCGATCCATTCCGCCGGATAACAACTGTAAGCATTGGTTGCGGACTCACGTTAAAAGAAAGCTTCAGGGAAGCTGGAAAGACCGACAATTTAAAGGACCCGATTAACGCCGATAAACCTTGCGAATTTTATGCCAAGTCGCCACCGTACATTACATTTTCGCACATCGCCAGTGTATGCGCCAGTAAGCTTGGCGTATCATCCAGCGGCGTAGGCACTGGTTACCTAGCCACCGAAAAGTATGACTTTAGCGCCGGCTACTTCAACATACTGAGCGACCTGTTATACAGCAATTCCAGATTCGGCTACATGACTGCCGGCGGCGGCTACTCAACAAGTTCTGCCACTGGCAGTGGCGGCGGCGCAGTACTTGATGAAGACGACATTATTGATGTATCCCCAATCACATCCGGCGATATACCACCCAACAGCGTAATAGTGGACTACAGCTACAACAGGTTTAAGCAACCGCCCGACGAACCCAAGGAAGAACCCCCAGCTAAGAAAGAAGAGAACAAGAAGCGCAATTGGGAGAAAGATATTACCCAGGGTGAATTACAGTATGCCTACGTGTTCTATAACAAATCAAATAGTGTATATGAGCACCGCTTCTACCCCCTCACCGTAACAGAAACCAAATACGACGCCTTAGACAGAGCATTAGAACGCAAAACCAAGACTGTCACTGCGGGAGTTGTAGTTAACTCTGCTTATTGTAGTGAGTTCCTTGATAAAACCGGCGGCATAGATAGTCGCTTCTTTGAAGTAGAGGAAATCACCACTACAAAGTTTAATTACCAATTCGCCGCAGAAAATCTAATCGTACTACCCACCGCTCTCGACCCCTGCAGGAGCTACAACTTCAGCATAAACATTTCCACCCACGCATATTACGACCCCGAAATACACGACCAAGTTATTAGTGAAGTCACGGTAAAAGAAGAAAGCGATCTTGCAATTGCGGGGGCTGTAAACCTACCAACTTACATTTATTACGTGTATACATGGAGCGCCCCAGTCAACGGCGTAAAAACATTGTTAAACACAACTACCAATTATATGCGCCCCGGCACTGCCGTAAGCCCTTCTGAAATCACAACCGTAGTTTACGAAACTGACGTTGAGCAGGGCATCAGTAAAACAATTACCGAACGATACCTTGCTTATGCTTTTACTCCGCCGGGCCAACAAGGTCTAGCCAAGATGGCAAAGAAGGTTAAAACTATAGAAGGCGCCAATAATATACTGTTTGCTGGTCGCTCTTTGGTAAACCAAGGATCTAGCGTACAAACTCACGTATCCAGGAATTTCGGAGTTCAGAAGCGGCCAAGCGTTATGGATAGACTGCTTGACGAATACAAAAAAGCCCCCCGCAAAGAGAAAGCAGAGATTGAGTTTTTAGAGAACGTTAGCCAATTTGACGGTGAGGCAACAGGCCGTGTAATTACATACAGTATGCCCTTTGCATCAGACGATTATGTAGATATAGACAAGTATAAAATGCAACAACAATTTAACAGCACGGGGGAGAATACAGACATCTTCTACTTAAGAACTGCCTCCAATGCCCCCGAAGCTGCGCGAAGTTTTGGCAGCACCCAACGACGCCTTGCGTATGGTCATCGCAATGGATTTTCAATCCAAACAGTACCTGAAAAGCTACCTCCTTACCCCGGCATGGGAGTAACACTTCGCTTAGGAGGAATTGCCGCTTATTACATGACTAATGCTCACAGCTGGAGTTTCGACAGCAACGGAATAGTTGCAAGTTGCGATCTTATTTACTTGGGCGGAATCGGCGCCACCTCCGCCGAGTATCGAGTGCCTGCTGCCTGGGCGCCAGTACAAGACGGCATCACCCAACTTCCGCTAGCCCCAGCTGTAACAACCACCACCCCAATCCCACCCAACAGTCTCACCACCCCAGTTGGATTCGACCCTGCCAACCCAGGCGCAATATTCGACACCTTACCCACCAACACCCCCCAAGTACCTGAGAAATCCATACCTGCCTCAGTCATACTTCCGCCCTACAGGGAAGCAATATCGCACCGGCTAGAAGTACTAATAGGGCTAACAGTTACCCGCACCTTAATCTCACTACCCGAACCCGACCGCCCAGCACTTGTACTAACAAAGCTAGGCGCAACGGTAGAGCGTTTCGTGTACGACGCGCGTACATTGTCAGGCGGGGTTAAGCCGGGGCTAACAATCGAGCAGTTGTACAACGACCTTCGCACTGCTGCCCTCGGAGTAAAAGTTGGCAGCGGCATCACAGGCGAATACCCCCTCCCAACCTTTGACCTTGTTCCAGGTAATGCACTCCCATTACTAGGCAGCGGCTTAACAACAGGCACCCCCACCGGCTGGGTCCAGGCTTATAGCGGCAACGTCGATGACACCCCACTAGAAGTGGCTCTGCCATTCGCCTTCCCCTTCAACGGCGTTTCATACAACAGCTTCTGGCTAAGCCCGAACGGCTACATCACATTCGGCTCCGGCTCCAGTCTTTACCCCGGCACTGCAACAAGCCCAGCCTTACCCAAGATCCTAATTAACAGCGCGGACGACTCAATGCAGAAAGTGCTGACACGCAGCACTGCTAACACGTTCAGGGTGCGGGTTGATGGCAACATTGCATCTGGGGGCGGGGATGCCGCAAATGCAAGGACATTCGAGGTGGCGTTCTTCCGCCCCAGCGTCACTGACGGCTACCCAGTAATAGAAGTACGCATTGGTGCAAGCCCAAGCAACAGCGGCCTGCTGAATGTTTACAGCGCGACCACAGTGTTATCAACGTCTGCAACCCCATTACCAGCTGCTGATAAGAGCTGGGTATTTCTGAGTGATACGACAACAGGCACTGAGTGGTTCATAGGCGCTGCCCTGAGTTGCACCCCAGTTGAGTAGGGGCAACCTAGACCAATAACAAAGTCCTATGGCACTTACTACCACGATCACAGTTGCGGAATTAGCCCGCGTCGGCGTATTGGCATACCAAGGACAGACTTATCGCATAAGCCTGGCAAACAACACCACCGGCCTAACCGCCCTTAGCACAGTTGCCAATTTCGACGCTGTAAAACTATCCGGCAGCGGCTACGCAGATAAAACAGGCACCATCGCAGCTGGGTCATACGACGCCACGGACGCTCAGTATGAAATGCCCCAAATCGCCATAACCTTCACAGCAGCCGGCGGCAACTGGATATACAACACCGTCTACATAGTTCTCACTTCCGGTGGCACCAGCACACTACATAGCGTAATTGTGGAATCCCCCTCAGTGACATTAGTTGACGGCGCGTCTATCACATATCGCATCACACTATTTACCAACGACTAATGGCGAAGATAAACCTTCTGCTTCAACTACAACGGCAGAAGCTATTACAAGAGAATAAGGAACGCGCCGGGCAGAACCGATCCGCCAAAGAAGACCGCAGCCGCACAACCAAAACAGCTGACAAAGCATCTGCCCCACCAGCTACCACCCCAGCTGCACAAGCTAAACAGGAAGAAGACGCAAGAAAGAAGCGTCAGTTATCCGGCGGCTCACTAGATCTATACAAACGCCGCCGCCCCGCAGCAACAGGCGACGATGAAGAGTTTAGATTTTTCGGTATTACTAAACGTGAACCCTTCGTACTACCTAACAGCACTGTCAGCTTTAGCGGGGAATGGACAGCAACAGCAGAATCAAACTCAGATTTTGTTGCTGGTACGTATGTGGACGGTGGGCTTCAATCAAAGAAATTTTATTCAGCCGAACAAAGAACAAACAGTTATGAATACAACACATCAGTAGTAGCACCTAAGTTATTTGAGGAGTTAGGCGCGAGCGAGAAAGAGTATATAAATATGCCCGAAGTACAATTTCCTTTTAGTCTGCAATTCATACACTGGACACTGGATCAGGCCAGTGCACCGTCGGGGAATAGTGGCGCAGTTTACGGAACGCCTCCTGTGCTAGCCCCTTCTGTCTTCTTGCAGCTTTCATTGTTTAGGAGAGCAAGAGGGCTTTCAGGATATGACATTCCTTATGTCTTAAGGTCTGACGGTCGCTATATTTATTACTCTATAGCGGTCCAAACGGCTAAAACTACTAAGCTTCCTTCTTACTTTGCGGCCGGGACTCGTGATTTAAATAGCCTCTATGAAAGTTTTTCAAGTGGCAGCCCTACTCCCGGAAGAGATTTTTTTAGTCTTGTTGGTCCAGATCATAGTTTCAACAATGGTGCTTCACGAAAAGTAGATTTTAATGAGGGAGAAACTTACACCATGACTTCCGGGATACCAATGCTACTTAGACCAGCAATTAGAAATCTTGATGTATTTGAATATGAATTTGGCGTGGGCTATCCTTCAGTCCCCGGCGACGGCTCTGGGAGAAATATTTTTACAGGTCTTAGTTGGAACGGCAATGTTTGGAACTATGGCTCTGCGTATTGGAGTTCGATCACTGAAACTTTAACCCCCAGCTTTGCGCAGACAGACGTAGCTATCCAAGGTCTGTACTGGCGCTACGACACGGAAGCAGAGAACCCAAAAGATGCAATTTCTTTCAGGCAAGTAGATCTCAGCAATCTCGGAACAACTTATGCAACTCGCAAAAGTACGTTATCTAACTATTTGGACAACCAAGACATTAGCAACCCTATAAGGATTATCTGGGAGCACAAGAAAAGCTTAAACACAGCCAGTTTACCCCTGCCCGACTTAGCTTCAAGTTTTATATTTGCCAATCAGAATACGCTTACTATTGAGTCTTACCCTGAGAACTTTGTTTACAACCAAAGCACAGGTATAGCGACAGAAGTTCTTGGAAGTGACGTATATACAATTCAGCTTGCGGAAAACCTAGCGTATGAAATAGCAGCTTCAACTGCTAAAAATACTCCGAAGTCTGAGTGGGAAGCATCGACAACTTACGACACCGCGCAGTCCACAGATCCCGACACTTACATACGGTTTGCCCACCTCAGCACCTAACCCAATGCCTCCCCCTACCCCAGCTCCCGACGACCGCAGACTGCTGCAAGAAAACCGCGAACGCTCGGCTGCAAATAGGGCCGCCTTAGCCCGCCGACAATCCGACACCCGCGCCATAACCAGCGCCATAAACCGCCAAACCTCCACCAACACAACCACCACGCAGTAAGGCTGCTAATCTCTACCTAGATAGGTTCACAACTTGTGGCAACCCTAAGCTTTCTAACCGCCCCAGCTACACCACGCACTCGCGATGTTGGCAACGACGATTCCGGCAGGTTGCGCTTTCGGGTACTGGGCGGATTAACCGTGCACGAATCAATCGTGTACGACGAGCTGGTTTCAGAACGCCCGAACGCATTTGTGGAAGCCGCCAAAGTCGCGGATGCAATTGCCGTCGCGGAAAAGATCACCCGCGTGGAAGCATTCACAGTTATTGAAAAAGCCGTTGGCGGCGTGGCGTTAGAGGACGACGCCCAGTCACTAAGGCTGCGCTACGCCCAAGCAATCAACGCCGTAATCCACATCTTCAGCACCAGCAACCAATACACGAAAGAAGCTGCAGTCACAGCATTAATCAGGTGCCGCCAAGACCAAAGTGAGTGGTCGGTCGCAGACACCCGAACATTACATTGCCGGTTACTAAATGACATCTACGCGCTGTATTTAGATGAGATCGAGGCAGAAGCAGTTCCAAGCGCAAGTGTGAGTGAGGAGGATCTGGGAAAGCCGCAGCCGGACTCTGGACCACCAGTAAAACGAACTGGGCGGAAATCGCCCACGGCCTGTTCCATTACTTCCCCGGCCAGTACCACCGAAGCAGTTTCGGCGTCGAATTAAGAAGCGCCGTACTCGACAGCTGGGGTCACCAACACAGGCTGGAATTAGAACGCCTACGCAACGCAGACCTGCCGCTGGCCCGATTCCAGGCGCTATTCGCGAACGCCAATCGCGACAGTAAAACCAAGCCATTTAGCCCAGACGACTTCATGACTTGGCAACGCACCGAACCCATAACGCTATCGCTATCGCTATCTGCCCCAACAGCTGCAGCGCTTTTATCCCTCTGCGCCGACGATCACCTGCATCCACTGCTGTTCTCATGTTGGGCGGCGGTATTAGACGCGGCCAACGAACACGAAGCAATACCCGAGGTCCGCGCATTAATCAGCGACGACGGCGAAGTATGGGTGGTGGCACCCCAGTTCGAGGGTGAGAATGTACGCGGCCTGGTATGCGTGGGCGACTATATCCACGGCCCAATCCTGCTGCGCGACGTTGATCGCAGCCTGATGACCTACAGGCTAAATCTGCCCCACCGCCCAGATGCTGCAGCGGGTTGGGTAGAAGCCGGGCACCTGCTAGCACCGGCAACCTAAGGCATGGATTTACTAAGTTTGCGCGAGGAATTAGAAACCCTGCTGGTCGATGAGCTTGGCACATATCGCCTTGCCAACGGCGCTGTAACCCCAGCTATCAGCGTCCGTGCAATCGGCGAACTATCACCAGCCGCGACCAAAGTTACAGGCTTGGAGTGCATCATCAACCGCCAACCTGTGTTAAGCCAAATCCAACAATATATACCTGTAAATTCCTTCCGCAGCTTCACGTTGTATTTAGTGAACTGGGGCGGGGTGGAACTTGCAGATGTTGCAGAGAAGATTATGCGCGGATTCCCAATGGCAGTTAGCACCACAATCCAACAGTTGCAAGTACCTGAGGGTACGGGTCCGCGTGATCAAATGCGGGTCACGTTGAAATTCAACCCGGAGGCAGCAGAATGACCCCCAGCGTTTATAACATCCGCCCCCAGCGCAGGGCTGACTTCACATTAAATGTGACGCTAAAAGATCCTGACGGCGTGGCAATTAACCTGACCGGCTGCCAAGTATTGGCGCAGGTGTGGGATAAAAAGCGCACGGTCAAATACGGAGCATTCACGGTTACCATCCCCACCCCAGCTAACGGGCAGATTTTCATGGTGCTGGGCCATGCGATCACGGCTGTGTTGCCGGATGAAGCGCGGTATGACGTGATGGTGATCAACGCCGGCCTACTCCGGGAGTATTACCTTGAGGGAATAGTCCGCCCTAGTGAAGGTTACACAGCCCCGAGCGTATAGCCATGAGCGCAGAAATCACCCCCAGCAGCAATCCAATTGTGATCATTGGCGAGGGCCAATCACAAATTATTGAGATTACGACCCCTGGCCCGCAAGGCCCAGTCGCCCCGCCGTACAACCTTGGCGACTTACCCAACGTAAAAGTTGCGGGAGCTGTAAACAAGAGCTTGCTTTACTACGACACCAGCAGCGCAGAGTGGCGCGGTGACGCAATCCATACGGTGATAACGCTGACTGATGGCGGGGCATTTTAACGGAAACCTAGGGCAACCCTAGATTCGACAAAACGGTGGCTAACACAATCCGCATTAAGCGCAGTACGGCAACTGCAGCACCCACAACTCTGGCTAATGCGGAATTAGCGTACTCAGAGAATAGCAACAAGCTTTTTTATGGTGTAGGTACTGGAGGCGCGGGCGGTTCAGCCACCAGCATCGTGGCGATTGGCGGCCCCGGCGCATACACAACGCTGGATACAGCGCAGACAATCAGCGGTGCAAAAACGTTTAGTGGCACTGTTGCTTTAGGCAGCGCAACGATAACTGGGCTGAACACAGCGAGTGTTAGCGAGAACGCAGCGAATCTGTACTACACAGACGCCCGCGCACGGGCTGCGATCAGCGTGGGCGCAGCAAGCGGCCTGACATATAACGCTACTACAGGAGTGTTATCCCTCGGGGCCATCCCCAACAGCGCCCTTGCCAACAGCAGCATCACGATCAACGGTGTGGCAACCCCACTGGGGGGCAGCACTACCACAACCGCCGTCACCACATCAATCGGCGGCACTTTGACGCTGCAGGGCACAGCGGGCGAGGTCGAAGTTGCCACCAGCGGCAGCACGTTCACATTCGGATTACCCGACAGCGTGGTAATCACCTCCGCACTGACGGTGGGCACAAACCTAACGGTGACCGGCGATCTAACAGTCAACGGCACTACAACGACAATTAACAGCACCACGATTTCCGTGGATGACAAGAACCTGGAGCTGGGCAGCACCGCTTCCCCGACTGATGCAGGAGCTGACGGCGGGGGCATCACCCTGCGCGGCACCACTAACAAAACGCTGCAGTGGGTAGATGCAACTGATGCGTGGACCAGCAGCGAGCACCTAGACCTCGCCGCCACCAAAACCTTCAGTATTAACGGTGTCTCAATACTAAATGCCACGGGCTTGGGCACGGGAGTTTTAGCGTCTTCCCTCACAAGCGTTGGCGCATTAACAGCGGGCTCTCTTAGCACCGGCTTCACAACAGTTGCTGTAGCGCAGGGCGGCACAGGCGCCACAACATTAACCGGAGTGTTGAAGGGCAACGGGACTGGTGCTTTTAGCGCTGCAGTTGCAGGCACCGACTACCTATCTCCTGATTCAGTGTTGGATTGCGGCACATTCTGATCGGCAAACTAGGACATAACAACCTATATAGGTTTTGGGCACTGCCTTATGGCACAGACACTCAAACTAAAACGCAGTGCGGTATCGGGTAAAGCCCCGGCTCTAGGCGATTTAGCACTTGGCGAACTCGGCCTAAACACATTTGACGGCAAGCTGTACACCCGCAAAGACAACGGCACAGCCAGCATCGTCGAACTATCAGGCGGTGCGGGTGGTGCAGCCAGTAGCCCGATAACAGAACCTGCATACATTATTAGTCAAGATGTAACACTGGGCGCAAATAAACACGGCCTCTCTTTATACGACGTTGAGATAACAAGTGGCTATTCAGTAACAGTACCTGCAAACGCTACCTGGGTGATTCTGTAATGCCATACGGATCTGTCAGAGTTGATTCCATCGTCACCAGCACCAAAACGGTAACTGTTGATAATTTAATCGCAACTGCTGCTATTGGAACAAGTGTTCAAGGTTATGATGCTGATACTGCAAAGACTGATGTAGTACAATCATTTTCGGTGGCTCAGAGGGGTGCTGTTAGTGCGCAGGGAAGTGTTAGTGGTACGGTGACATTAAACTTTGCCACTGCTAATAACTTCTCGATGACGCTTAGTGCTGGTGCTGTTACATTAGCGAATCCGAGTAACTTAACTGCTGGGCAATCGGGTGCGATTACGATTACGCAGGATGCTAGTACAACAAGGACATTATCTTACGGGAGCTACTTTAAATTTGAAAGCGGCACCCCAACTATCAGTACAACAGTAGGTGCATTAAGCACATTGTTTTATTACGTGGATAGCGCAACTCGTATTACTGCAAAACTAATCACCAACCCCACAGGCGCATGATCCCAGGTTCCTCTAACCCATTAATGATGGCTGCCGCCCCTGCTGGTGGCTACCAGGTAAGCAGATCGCTGAGATTCAATTCTAGTGACAGTGGTTTCTGTTCTAGAACCCCGGCAGTAGCGGGGAACAGGCGGACGTGGACCTGGGCGGGGTGGGTGAAGAGGAGTGCGTTGGGTGGTAGGCAGTTTATTGTAATAGGAAATGTTAACACAGCGGCGAATTATTGGGAGTTTGACTCATCGAACAAGCTACATGTATCTGGTAACGATGGGACTTCCGGAGCTTGGGATTTTACTACCACACAGGTATTCCGTGATGTTTCCAGTTGGTATCACTTAGTCATTACTTTTAATTCCACTGAAGCAACCACAGGTGACAGGGTAAAAATTTATATAAATGGCAGCAGAATTATTAATTTTGATTACAGCGGTTACCCTGTTTTAAATTATGAAACATTTTTCAATCAGGCAGTCGAACACGACATTGGCTCCGCTGGAGGTGCTGGACTCTACCTCAACGGCTACCTCGCCGACATCCACTTCATCGACGGCCAAGCATTAACCCCCAGCAGTTTCACAGAAGTCAGTGCCACTACTGGGCAACTCATACCCAAGGCATACACCGGCACATTTGGTACGAATGGTTTCTGGCTGAAGTTCAGCGATAACTCTGCTGCTACTGCTGCCACGCTGGGTAAGGATTACAGCGGCAACAGTAATAACTGGACGCCGAATAACCTGAGCGTTACGGCTGGTGCTGGCAACGACAGCTTAGTAGACACCCCGACTTCTTTTGGCACCGATACAGGCGTGGGTGGTGAGGTGCGGGGGAATTATGCGACGTTGAATCCGTTGAAGAATAACTCGAACAACGTCCTGTCGAACGGGAACCTAACCACTGTCAACTCGGCCAGTAGTACATCGCTGTCCTTTGCAACCATCGCACTCCCAAAGTCAGGCAAGTATTATTTTGAGGGACTTGCATCCGCAAATGCCGGAACAACTGCTGTTCAGATAGGAATCTTTAGCACCGACCACGCTTTAACTCAAACTGGATCAAAGCGATACTGGTATTTGGAAAGCGGCACCTTGTATGTCGATAACACCCTAACCCAGACAGTCGCAACTTACGGCAATAGCGACTTGATTGGAGTTGCCTATAACGCAGACGCCAACACAGTTACATGGTACAAGAACGGTGTGCAGCAGGGCACGGCTATCTCTGTTGATACCTCTTACGAATACGTGTTCGGCGCTGGCATCTATAGGGGTCAGTGGGATCTTAACTTCGGCCAACGCGCATTTGCATACACCGCCCCCAGCGGCTTCAAGGCACTATGCGATACCAACCTGCCCGCCCCATTAGTCGCCAAGCCTAATACGTTGATGGATGTTAAGCTCTACACTGGCAATGGCAGTACGCAGACAATCAGTGGGCTGAACTTCTCGCCGGACTTTGTTTGGATTAAGGACCGAGCCAACGGATTAAGGGCTCACCGTCTATGCGACACGGTTCGTGGAGCTACTAAGGAAATTTATTCAAACGAAACAGACGCGGAGGCAACTGACGCCAACGGCTTGACTGCGTTTACCAGCGACGGTTTTAGCGTTGGCTCATCCGGTGGCGTAAACGGAAGCTCAAACGGCATCGTCGCCTGGGCCTGGGACGCAGGCACCTCAACCGTATCCAACACAGCAGGCTCCATCACTAGTCAGGTGAGGGCGAATGCTTCTGCGGGGTTTAGCGTGGTTACCTATACGGGGAATGGAACCAGTGGCGCCACCGTGGGTCATGGGCTAGGTGTTGCCCCCCAACTTTTGATCGTCAAACGTCGCAGTAGCGCAGGATCAACCGCCAACTGGGCTGTTTGGCACGGAAATTTAACAGCGGGTTACAATATGTGGCTTAACGGTACAGACAACGCGCAGGCCTACTCACCTAGTCGTTTCACAAGCACACTTCCAACGTCAACAGTATTTAGCCTTGGCGGTGGTGATGAAACAAATTACAACACTGGCACGTTTGTCGCATATTGCTTCGCCCCAGTAGTCGGGTACAGTAATGGGTTCAGTTACACCGGGAATGGTTCGGCGGACGGCCCCTACATACATCTGGGCTTCAGAACCCGGTTCCTTATCTTGAAGCGCACTGACG
>Ga0247839_1002656_pt1 | contig 26205 bp, 29 predicted proteins | sample LaCruzMarch2015__6_FD_192405 | JGI IMG/M metagenome (GOLD analysis project Ga0247839, IMG submission 192405) | Freshwater microbial communities from meromictic Lake La Cruz, Castile-La Mancha, Spain - LaCruzMarch2015_16m | ecosystem: Environmental > Aquatic > Freshwater > Lake | place: Spain... | reverse complement strand
CAAATAATCCTTTAGATGAACTAGCTTTTGAAGAAAATCTAGATTTTCAAACACTTGAGAATATTTTAGAATGCCTCGATCATGTAACCCCAAAAAAAGTTTCAAGAGAAGAATTTAATCTATTAAATGGTGATTTTTTAGATGTAACTTGAGAAGATAGATTTTGAAAAAAATACGATTTGTTTTTACCATCAGATTTGAATCAATGAGAAAAATTAAATTTTATATTTTTCTTGAGTCAAAAATTTTGACTTGAAGATTACACTCCATACGGAAGAATCATTACACAAGTAAAAGTAATGATAGCAATCATTTTAAGAAATACAAAAGAAGAAGATAAAGAAGAATATTTAGAATTACTTGCTTCAAAATACAATCTTTCAGAGGAGTTTGTAGATAGAATAAAAAAAGAAAAAATGATACTAAGTGAAGCAAAAGAAATGGTTAGAGGAATAAAATTAAAAAGATGAGAAACAGAAAGAAAGAAAAGATTATGAAGTGATGAAGATGTAAATATATGATATGAAAAACTAAAAAAATTATTTTGAGAACAATTTTACCTGACATTTTTTAGAAAATGAATAGATATGCTAAGACTTGGTATGATGACTATAACCCAAGCAGAACAGGAAGAAAAAATAAGATATTTTGAGGAAAGTTGATATAAAAAGGAAGTGAAATTAAATTGAACAATTGAATATACAAAATGAGATGAAAAATGAGAAGAAATTATACAAATTCATCTGACTTCTGAAAAATTAGATGAAGAAGAAAGATTGTTAAGAGATAAAATTTGAATAGCTGGATTTAAAGAAAGATTAGAAGTGGCTAAAATATCTGGAGATAAAAAAGAAATAGCAAAAATAGAATTAGAAGCCTCTAATTCTATTATAAAAGCATTGTATGAATATATGTATCAAAATACAATAAATTTTAATTGATATCAACCGAGTAAGATATTAGAACATAAAGAAATACAGTGTATATGATATAGTTTACTCGGGCATGCATTTTTGACTGAATTATGAATAGAACACAATTGATTAGATTTACCAGACCATAGTGCATTAGAAGTGATTATTTGATGAACAAAATATTACTTTGATGCTACTGGAAATGATCAATTATTAGAATTTGAATATTGAGAAAAAATATGAGAATATAGTAAAATAAATTGAAAATGATGGATTTTTTGAATACCACAATTTGCTATAAAATGAAACCCAGAAAAAATATTATTGTCACACATATTTAATAATAAATGAACTTCTTTACTTAACTCATGAAGATATAAGGAATCTAAAGAAATGTTTGACAGTGCAATTGAATTAAATCCTACTTACACACAGGCGTATTATAATAAATGAACTGTTTTATTATTCTTAGAAAGATATGAAGAGGCAATTGTATTTTTTGATAAAGCAATTGAAATAGATCCTTCTTATTTGAAAAGTTATGATAATAAATGATTCTCTTTATATCAATTATGAAGATATAAGGAAACAATAGAAGTGTATGACAGGGTAATTGAATTAGATCCTACTTATACACAGGCGTGTTATAATAAATGAACTGTTTTATTATTCTTAGAAAGATATGAAGAAGCCATAGAAATGTTTGATAGAGCAATTGAATTAAATCCTACCGAGTCGGGTTATTATTATTGGAAATGAATTGTTTTAGGAAAAAGATGAAAACGGGAACTTTGAGAATTGTATAAATATTCCTCATATTTATTAGAGTGAAAACAAGTTAAAGAGAATGACAATTATACAAAGGAAAAACAAAAAATCAAACAATATATTGAATCGAAAGACCATGAATTAATTATAAAGTATTTAATAGAATTGGAGAAAGATAGTAATTATGACTTACTATCAGCTGAGGATTATTTTTTATCTTAAAATAGAGTAAAAAAGTTCTATTTAATTACTTTAATAAACACTTTAAAAATTAAAGAAAAAACACCTTAAATATTAATTAATATTTAAGGTGTTTTTTTATTTTCATGGTACTCCTGGCAAGGTTCGAAACCAAAGTAAACCATAGGGGACCAGCCTGGTACTCTTCTAGTTTATTGCCTAATATTGCATAGGAAAACTATAAACTTCAAAAACATTTAGAATATTTTTTTGTTTTTTTATTCCCAATTTCTAAAAATTATTTTCCATCTATACAATATTAGATATAATATAAATATTATAATATTTAAATTATAGAATATGAAAATTCCTCTTCCAATAAATGATAATATATCAAAATTTATAAAAAATTCTTTTAATAATGGATTATCAAAAATAATACCAAAAACTGATAAAATAGCTAGTTCTCCATGAACTATTAAATATATATGAAGAAAAAGAAATAGCAAAGTAACAATAAGTTTAATAAACTATAATGAAGTCGACGCAAGTGAAAAAAATTTAAAATCTATAAGTGAAATGAGTGAATATAATTCTCAAAAATCTATAAAATGGATTTGTGTGAAATGAGTACATAATGAAAAAATAATACATGAGATATGAGAATTATATTGAATTCATCCATTAGTACTTGAGGATGTGGCAAATACTACACAAAGACCAAAAATAGAAGAATATAGTGAATATACATTTATAGTTCTAAAAATAATTAATTACTCAAAAGAAAAACATGAGGTATTAATAGAACAATTTAGTATAATAATCTGAAAAGATTTTGTAATTACTTTTGATGAAAATCAGTACAATGATTTATTATGAGTAAAAAATAGAATTTTAAACAAAAAATGAAAAATCACTAAAATGTGATCTGATTACTTGATGTATGCTATTATAGATTCTATTGTCGATCAATATTTTTATGTATTAGAAGATATTAGTGAAAAAATGGAAGGATTAGAAGACGAACTTATGTTTTCTGCAGATCAAAATTTACTAAATAAAATATATTCTCTTAAAAAAGAAATAGTATACCTAAAAAAATCAGTTTGGCCTCTGCGTGATGTAATTAATACTCTGCAACATAGTGAAAACAAATTAATAACAAAAACAACTCTAATATATTTAAGAGATTTATATGACCATACTATTCAAGCAATTGAAACTATAGAAACATTTAGAGATTTAGCATCATGAATGCTAGATTTATATTTATCTACTGTAAGTAATAAAATGAATCAGATAATGAAAATATTAACTATATTTTCAGCTATATTTATACCTCTAACATTTCTCGCTTGAGTTTATGGTATGAATTTTGAGTTTATGCCAGAATTAACTATGAAACGGGCTTATTTAATTTGGTGGATATTTGTAATAATTATGATAATTGTAATGATTTTGATATTTAGAAAAAAGAAATGGATATAAAACCCAATATAATTATTAAGTTTTAAAAAAAAATATGTACTTTGGTTCTAATCCCTCCCCCTGCGGGAGGGATTAAAAAAATAAAGCTAAAAACTAGCTTTATTTTTTTAATTTCAAATTTGTCATAACACATCTATAAGTGCTTCTTTATTTGTTTTAACATCTATCAATCAAGCCTGTTTTCTATTATTTAATCCAGATAAAACTGCTTCTATATGTTCAGGTGTATTTGTATAAGTACCTCAACTATAATTTATATCATGATATACTATCACTAACCATGCTTTTTTTTCAATTGCTTGATCTACCCAGGCAAGTATCATTTCTGGTGTAGTTTCACTTGTAGGATTAATAGCTTTTATCAAATATTTATCAAAATTGTATTTATTATTTAATCATTCATCAGTTGTACGATGAGATTGATAAAAATTCTTTATATGAGAAAGAGTTGTATCATTATATGCTCAGTATGGTGATGCAAAACCTTCAATTGTACTTCAAATAAACTGTTCAATAATATTTTTTGACCCTAATAATTCTTGATCTATTTCTGTTTCTGTAAGTGATGTTAAATATGGGTGATTTAGTGTATGTGACCCAATTTCAAAACCATAATCTATCATTTCTTTCAGATTTGATTGTGACATTTGTCATGGAAAATATTGATCTAAATATGCTCATACTAAATACATAGTTCATGCCATTGAATATTTTTTAAAACTTTGATATGCTGTATCATAAAATGATTGAGAAAAATAATCATCAAAGGTCAAAGTAATAATTGCTTTATTTAACTCTGCACTTGGCTGTTTAGCTAATACATAATCGTCAGTTACAAGTGTTCATACTGAATTTAAAACAGTATAAAATGTGATTGATATAGCATCGCTTGGGATAGTAACACTTGTAGAATATTTTGTCCAGTTTATAGCAGGAGATAATGTTCAAACATATTTATATACTTTACCAGAAACAGTAGTAACTTCCATATCAGTTTGCACAGTTACATCTGATTTATAATATAATGATAAATCATAATTAGATCATGCATCAACAGCTTGACTATCAAAATAATAAAAGGCTAATCAACCAGTATATGAAGTGATTTTTATTTCTGCACTCCTGTTTCAAGTATTTCATGTATTTAAATAATTAAATACAGCATCATTTTCTCATATCTTTGTAGAATGCCAAGATTGAGGAAGATTAGGATCTATTTGTGATATAGTTTCAAGTGATGGATTAGTAATTAAATTTGGTCATGAAGACGGTGGTGGTGGGGGTGGAGTCGGTTTAGTAACATTAATATTATTAATACAAACACTTGTGGTACTAGTTTGTCAATTTACATAACATTTTGCAGTATAATCACCAGAAGTATTAAATAAATAACTTCAAGTTTGATTATTAGTAGTATAAATAATATCTCAAGCAGAATTTAAAATCTCTATTTTATAATTAGTAGTAGTAATATTTCATTCACATGAAAAATTTGAAGTATATGGAGCTAATCAAATATTAGGTGTAGAAATTAAGTCTGTACAAACGGGGATAGGTGGTTTAGGACTAATAACCAAAGATTTTTCACATAATTCTGGAGTATCAGTCTGGTTATTTACGAAACATTTGGCTGTATAACTTCATTCATCATTGAAAATAAAACTACCTGTTTGCGAATTAATAGTATGTATTATAGATCAATATCAATTAAATATATTTATTTTATAATCATTAACACTACTATTTCAATTACAATTAAAAGTAGATTCTAACGGATTATCTCATAAATATTTAGTTGCTGTCAATTCATTACATTTAGGTTCAACTACAAGTTCTTTCAGAATAATTGATTTTTGACATGTATTTGCAGTCGTAATTTGTCAATTTACATAACACTTTGCAGAATAATTTCATGCAGATCCAAAAATATATGTTCAAATATTATTATTTATTGAATGAATAATAGCTCATGATCAATTAAATATATCTATTTTATAACTAGTAACACTACTATTTCATAAACAAGAATATCCTGTTGATAAAGAATTAGCTCATGTACCAGTAGAAACTATTAAATCTGAACATATTGCAGTTGTACTAGTGGTTGTTCAACCTCATCATGAACCTCATCATCAACCTCATCACAATGATGCAGTTGCTTGAGATTTTATTGTAAATGTTTTTTGACACATCGGAGATACTGTTGATTCTCAATTAACCAAACATCTTGCTGAATAATTTCAATCATTTACAAAAGTATAACTACCTGTTTTAGTATTAATAGTATTAATAACTTTTCAAAGAGAATTTAATACTTCTATTTTATATTGTTTTACATTATTAGTTCAATCACAAGTAAATAATGTATTATATAGACTTCAAGATTTCTGAGTCATTGTTAAATTATTACAATCCTTTGATATATAATCCTCATCATTTTTACTGTCATTTTCTAACTCTTCTTTTGCATCCTCTGAATATTTAGTCAAAGAAAAATTATCTGTAACAAGAATTCATTTAGATTTTATAAAATGGAGAATTGTCAATTTTTTTGCATCATTTGGAGTTACAAATTCATACTCTATTTTTTTCCATTCTTTAGAAGAATCAGCCTTTCATAGATTTATTTTCTTTACTTTTGTCTTATTATTATCAGTAAAATAAAATAAATATATATAAGTAGTTTCTCACGATATGTAGTATTCACTATATTTATATTTTGTATTTGATTCTATATCTACTGGTTTAAAAACTAATCAATTTAATCAATTTTTATAACTTGTAACATTCACAGAAACACTTTTTTTAGCATCTTGTCATATTAATCTATTTGAAAAAAAAGATTTATTATTTCATATTTTCAACTTAAACCAATTTTCTGGTAGAATTCATTTTGAATCTTCTACAGATGGATTTTCTATCAAATTTTGATTAATATTTTCTGAATAAGATAAGTTAAATAAACTTATTAATATAATACTAATTAAAAAAAGTAATCCTCTAAAAATATATTTATGCATAATAAATTTATTTAAATAATAATTAAGGTAATTGTGTTTTTATATCAGTAATAGCATCTTTATTTGTTTTTACATCTAATAATCATAAAGATCTTCTATAATCTAATCAAGCAAGAACTGCTTCAATATGTGCAGGAGTATTAGTATATAATCAACCATTATTTACTATATCATGATAAGTTATAACCAACCATGATTTATCAGCTATAGCTTGATCAACCCATTGTAATACCATTTCAGGAGTAGTAGAAGATGTTGCATTCATTGCTTTTATACGATATTGATCAAAATAATTTTTTGAATTATATCATTCCTCAACCGTGCGATGTGATTCATAATAATTCTTAATTTGAGATAATACTGAATCATTATATTCTCAATAAGGAGAGGCAAAACTTACTATAGGACTTCAAATATACTGTTCTATTGCTTTTTTAGATTCTGTTAGCTCATAATCTACTAATGCTTGAGTTATTTCTGGTAAATGTGGATGACTTACAGTATGAGAACCTATTTCTATACCATAGTTTACCATTTCTATAAAATGTTCTTTGGACATTTTTGGAAAATATGGATCAGTTATATATGAAGATACAGGATACATCGTACCTGCCATATTATGATTCTTAAAACTTTGATATGCAGTATCATAAAATGATTGAGAAAGATAGTCGTCAAAAGTCAATGTCACTATTGCTTTATTGAATCATTGAATAGTCACAGGCTTTAATAAATAATCATCAGTTGTTAAATTTCCTACAGTATACAATAATGAATAAATTGTAATAGAAACTGCTCAAGCTGGCATAACTATAGTTGTTTTATATGTCGCCCAATCAGTAGATGGAGAAACAGCTCAAACATAATAATATTTAGTAGTTCCATCTGCAAAATTTATTGCCATATCAACCTCTGTACTAACATTTGATTTATATTTTACTGAATACTCATAAGTCTTACCCTCCTCAATATTTTGTGGATCAAAATAATAGTAAGCATATCAAGAGCTAGATATTGATCTTACATCTACTTTCAAACTCTTAGATCAAGTATAACCTGTATTTAAATAATAAAAAACAGCATCTGTTCTAGAATCTTTTGAAGAATTCCAAGATTGTGGAAGTCCCAAATTTGTAGGCACTGGTATTTCAACAGAAGGATTTGGTATTAAATTATCTCATGATGGAGGAGGTGGTGGTGGAGGTGTATTATCAGTCAATGAAAAATTATCAGTAGTTAATGAACCATTAGATTTTATCATATGTACTACTGTAATTTTACTCGTATTTTTTGGAGTAATAAAATCTTTTTCAAATTTTACCCATCATACAGAAGCAGGAACTGTTCAAAGTAATGTATTTGAAACATTTCAATTTATTTTTGTAACACGCAAATATATTTCTGTTGAAACAGTAGATTTATAGTATTCTGAATATTTATAACTATTATTTGGTTTAACGGTTATAGGTGTAAAATACCAATCAGATTGACCTCTAGTATATTTACTTACAGTAATATTTAAACTATGAATTCCCTCTTGACCATTTCATAAATATGAAAATACTGTCGTATTTTTTCAAATTGTTTGTTTTAACCAATTTATAGGTAAATTTCAAGAACTTGTCTCTACTGAGGGATTTAGAATTAGATTTGTTTCAACAGCAAATGTGCTGTTTCAAATATATATAAAAAACACGGAAACAATCAACAATAGCCATCTTAATATTGTTTTACTCATATTCGGATAATTAAGCATATAATATACAAAAAATAAACAAAAAAACTATGAAATAACACACTTTATATTATATAAATTGTATTAATAATTACAAATAATATTTAACAATTACATTTTTAAATACAAGTATAAAAAAATGGCATAATCTAAGACTTTTTCCAAAAACCATATATCAAACTTTTCTTTTTATACTATTAATATTTCATGACCATCAAATACTACAAGATCATTTGACAGTAAAATTAATTGTATTTTCTCGAATAAATATTTATAATAAAAACAATATTTACTAAGGAATTATATGAAATTATTTATAAATAATAGAAAATTAGAAAAAATCTCTGTTTTAGTTGAATGAGAAAGTTATAATTGATGATTAGTTTTTGTGATGCATTGAAATAGTTGAAATAAAGATGAAAAACATATAAGAAAAATTATTAAATCTTTTTTAAACAACAATATATGTGTAGTTTCTTTTGATACTACTAATACTTTCTGAGAAAGTGATTGAAATTATGAAAATGCAACAGTAACTAATTATTATGAAGATTTAGAAGATGTTATAAAATGGGCAGAAAATCAGTCTTTTTATCAAGAACCATTTTTCTTAGTAGGTCATAGTTTATGATCTATGTGTATAAGTTTATATGCTGAAAAATTTTCAAATAAAGTTAAAGGTTTAGCTCCAATTTCTACTGTTATTTCATGAAAATTAAGTATTGAATTATGAAATAGAGATATGGAAGAATGGAAAAAAAATTGATATATAATAGAAAAATCTGAAAAAAGTCCTACCTGATTTAAAAAACTTAAATATTCGCATATAATTGATAGATTAAAATACGATTTACTTGAAAATGTTGATAAATTGAATATGCCAGTTTTAATGATTGTTTGAGACAAAGATAGCTCTACTCCAGTAATACATCAACAAATATTATATGATAAATTACCATGAAAAAAAGAACTACATATTATAAAATGAGCTCCTCATGTTTTTAAAGAGGAAGTACATTTGGAAGAAATATATAATATTATTAATCTTTGGATAAAAAACACACTTAATAATTAAGTGTGTTTTTGTGAATAAATTAATTTACTTAACATTATCGACTTTTCTACCCTTAAATGGTTCAGGACAAATAACTGAACATTTAGAGTTTATACATTTTGAACTATAAGGACAACTAGATTGAATTAGATAATTCATAGGAATTTCACAATCTGCATCTAATTTACAAGAAACATCTAGAGTTTCAATAACTTCATAGCAGTTCTCTTCATTAGTTGTTTCATCAATAATTATTTTTTCTTTTTCAGAACAAGAGATTAGTAAAAGTAATAAAACTATTAATCAAAATATTTTTTTCATAAATATAGTTTTAAAATATAATGTAATTATTATAAAGATAATTTAATTTATAACAAGTTAACTAGTATAAAATAACTCCAATACTCTTCTCAAAATATTTGTTTTTAATATATTACTTCTTAATGATTATGTACAAAATATTGATTAAATTTAAAATAAATGTTACAATTTATATAATTAATTTAATAAAATATTAAAATGAATGAAATAAATTTAATTTGATTAATAAATAGCAATCCTGAATTGTTTATATTACTTATGTTTGTTATATTTATTGTTTTTAGTATATTTTTGAATATAGTAATAAAAAAATATAAAAAAAATAATAATATACAGAATAATGAGATCTTACCATTTGATAATAAAACTTTTCAATATTTATGATGAGAATATGCAAAAGATATTAATTATGTTTATCATGAATGATATGTTATAAAAAATGTAGATATTTCTTCTTTTCAATTTTTGTGATGAGATTATGCAAAAGATATTAATAATGTTTATTACTATTGAGATATTGTAGAAAAAACGGATATTTCATCCTTTAAATACATATGATGAGATTATGCAAAAGATATAAATAATATTTATCATTATTGAAATATAGTGACAAAAAAAACTAATTTCATTCATTTATGATGAAATTATGTAGAATATGAGTGAAAAATAAGATGTGACCTTCATTAGAAGAAAAACCTACTTAAAATTAAGTAGGTTTTTTCTCTAGCTTGAATAATTATTAATAACAGATAATTTACTTAGAAAAAATAAAAACTATTATAATAAATTCAGATTTATTAGCATAAAAATACTATCTATTTAACAGTCTCTGCAATATCAATTACAAAATCTAATAAATCCTCCGATTGATCCTGACCAAGTTCAAAATTTAAAATATATCCTGGAATTTTTATACTTACTATTTGTGGTTCACCTATAAAATCATTATTCCACACAAAACCATTTGGTAGTTCTTTAATATAATTTATTTTAGTACTACATTTCCCATCATCTTTTTCCTTTCGAATATCTCAAGTACCAAATTCTTTACAATAATTTTCATGAATTTTTCTTGATGTTTTAATTATCCAGTCTTTTATTGTCTGATCATCACTAATATTTGTAGCACTCATCATTGCCATACCATAAAGGTTACCTTTAACTTTTAGTGTTACCATACCATATTGTTCGCTCGAAGTAGAATTAGTTATAATAAAATCCCCTAAAAAATCACCAAGTTCATTATCATGACTATCTTTCAATATAGATTCTGTAGCATTGTGTAATGCAAAACTAGCAGAATCTTTCGGTAAATCTAAAGCTATTGCATTTGTAATATTTCTTGTTTCCCATTCCTCAAAAATTGAAGACCATTTTATTGGTGAAATAACTTTTTCTGTTGTAATATTTTCTGAAGTACTTCCAGTATCACTAACAGTTCATGTTCCTTGATTTTCAACTACTGGAGTATTATCAACAATTTTTATCACTTTATTTTGCTCTCAGCAAGAAACTAATAATAATATCATAAATAAAATAATAGATTGTTGTATTATTGGATTTTTCATAAAAAAAAAATTATTAAATAATATAATTCCAAAATTAAATAAATTATATATTATAATTCAAAAAAACAAAAAAATTATATTTTATGTCTAAATTAGATATAATTTAAAAGTAAAAAAATAAATTAAATAATTAATTCTCAACAATGATAAATAATACATTAAAAACAATTTTAAAATTAAAATTATTCTGAAAAATCAAAGAATCACCAAAAAGAATTTTTGGTTGACTACTTCATGAAATGTGGAAAATATCAGCCACTAACTGAACATTTGCAGTAAAGGTTTTGAATCCAGAAATAATGAATAGACCTGAGGCTTATGATAACTTTATTTTTAGTGAAAAAGTAGCGAATATTGCTAAAAATGCATGAATTCCAGCCATATCTGCTATTACGAACAAAGAAGAATGTTTAATAAAAGTTCATGATAAATATTATATGGTTTTTCCTTGGATTGATTGATTTACTTTATCAGAAAAACCTGCTTGAAAAGATTTTTGTTATAAAATAGGTAAAACTTTGGCTCAAATTCATAATCTTTGAATAGAAAAAACGACAAATATCTCTTATGAAGAAATGAAAATAGATATAAATTATTTAAATATTTTAGAAAAAAAATCTGCTGGTATTTCACAAAAAATAACTGAATTACAAAAAAAATATAATGATAATATTAATTTTTTTAATAATGAGTTAGTCATTAGTCATAAAGATATTGACCAGAAAAATGTTTTATGGAATAGTGAAAATAATCCAATGATTATTGATTGGGAAGCCTCTTGAACAATCAATCCAATGATAGAACTATTGTCAATGGCATTATATTGGGGATGAATAGTAAGTGGTAAGGTAGAAAAATCCTCATTTAAAGCAGTTATTAAATGATATACAGAAATAAGACAAATTGATTATACAAATATACAAAAATATTTATTTGGTTGTGTATGATTTATAGATTGGCTTATGTATAATTTAAAACGCTCAAAAGATATAAATAATTCTGATTCTCAAGAAATTGAAATTGCAAATAACGAAATAACTAAAACTATAGATGTTATAAATCTATTTTATTCAGATTTCAATAAATTTAATGAGTGGCTAAATTAATGCTTTCACACTTATTCTATACCAAGATTGTTGTATATATATTTTTATATTCCAAGCCACTTAAAAATATGAAAATATCATATTAATGAAAGACCTTTAAATTATTGTCAGTATCTTCTATTTCTACTGTCAAACTAATTATTTTATATGCACATTTTCTAAAATTATCACAAGTATCACATATTGGATTACTCGGAGTAACAATAACTATTCTTTCATTTGTACTAACATTAATTACAACATTACTTACCCATTTGAATTTTTCCTCTTTTCAAGAACATGGTAAATTTTCATTCATAAAATGTTTGTTAATTATAAGTATATTATATAACTTTTGTAATAATATGTATTAATTCTGGAAATTCTTCTTTTCACATATGACAAAGAATACAATGTCAGTAATTTTTAAGAATAATTACTTTTCAAATTAATGCCTCATTATAAATTTTTTAAACTCTTTTTTCATTTCGCTTGAAACCAAGATATGAATGTTTATCAAAACTGAAATCATCAGTAATTGATGTACATCCATGAATTATTATACATTTTATATTTTTCATATCATTAACTCAAATAATAAACACTATTTGATTTTATTAATTTATTTCAAAAAGTAAATAAATGTTATAACAAAAATATAGTTTTAAAAAGCAATATATTGGCGTAATCTAAATTTATCGACAAAAGCTAAAAGTACTTGTATATAATAAATTTATTTTATTATGATAAATTAACATATATTTTTTAAATGTTTTACAAATTCTTTTACATTAATAAATGTATCTATTTTTTCTATTGATGTGATATCAAAAAAGCATATTTCTATACATTCGTCACTAGGGGTGAAATTTAAATCTTTTACTTTGACTTCATAAAATATATTTGCTAACCAAGGTCTAGATTTACTTTTTGGTTTATGAGCTGTTATAAAATATTTAGGATTGTTATCAACCCAAATAACTTCTAATCACATCTCTTCTTGTAATTCTCTTTTTAAACATATATCAGGTTTTTCTAAATGATCTAATCCTCAACCAGGAAAATCCCAGACTCTGTTATTTTCTTTACATAAAAGAAATTCTCATTTTTCATTATAAATTAATGCTTTAACACTTATTCTATACCAAGATTGTTGTATTTCCATTTTTATTAGTAATAAATAAATTGTCTTATATACAAAAAATACTTAAAAAATCTATTAGGTCTATATCTTATAAAAATATCTTTTAAAAATATAATTCTATTGTATTTTAAAATAATTAGTTAAAATAATATATTATCATTTAACTAAAAAATTATGAATAAATTAATTATTAGTGTTTTGGTAACATTAGTTATAACAAGTTGTAATTCAATAACAGAACAACAGGATTCAAGTATATTATCTGAACAAGAAGCTAAAATTATTGCTGAAAAAACTTGTATAAAGTGAGGTGAATCATTAAATAAATGAATATATAATGAGAATTCCAAAACATGGTGGTTTGATGCAAATTTAAATGCTACAAAACCTGGATGTAATCCTGCTTGTGTAGTTTCAGAATCTACTAAAACAGCAGAAATAAACTGGAGATGTACTTGATTAATCATTCAAAATACACAAAATATAAATGAAGTATTATTACACTTATTTAAAGAAAAATATCCAAAATATACTGATACTTTAAGTGTAAGAATAGATAAACAAGATGATAATCATATTCGTGGTTGAGTTATCTTTGAAAAATGAATCAGTGGCTGAATATTTCTTGCAACAAAAATAAATGAAAATTGGCAAATAGTACATGACTGAAATTGAGAAATTTCTTGTGAATTGAAAAAATATTGATTTACTGATGATATGTTGATTGATTGTGTTCCAAAAAATACTAAAAATTATGAAAAATAAAGAAACTATACGAAAAATGTGCAAATATAAATAACAATTAGTTATTTATATTTTTTTATATCTATATTATTTAAATCGAATGATTTTTAAAAAATTCCCAGATTTGATCAAATGAAATATCATATGATACAGGACCAATCAGTGAAGAAGGTAAATATTGTGCCCCACTTGGAAACGTATGTCACATACCTTCTACCATACACAACTCAACTTCAGAATAATCCATACAATCAGGATACACTATACAAGAGGCATCACCATGAATATATCCATCTACAGTTTTATTAGAGCAGTCGTTTAGACCTTTCCATACATCTATAACTTGATACGGAGTCATTCTCCTATATCACTTTGAAAATACACTTTTACTCTTATCGCTAAAAATTCATTTTGGTTCACTTCAATCAGGAGGATTTGATGGATCTGCTGTGCCATGAATTTGCATGTATGAAACAGCCCTTTGTGGATTACAATCAGATTTAACTGCACCAGGAGCAACAGTAGCAATTGCTGCAATTTGGTCAGATAACTCGCATCCTAAATGGTTTGTCATGAGCCCTCAATTTGAAATTCCAGTTGCATAAACCATTTTATCATTTACATTGAAATTTTCTTTTATTTTAACAATCATTTTTGATATAAATCCAACATCATCAGCCAGGCTTCCATGTCATTCACCATTTGCCCATTCTTCTTCTTCGCCATTCCAAGTTGCTCTAATAATCCCAAGTTTAACATCTCCAGTACCTTCTGGTACAGCAAGTATAAATCCATATTTATCAGACATTTCAGCTAATCATTCTACATAGGCAGATCTCATATTTCATCCCCCACCATGAAGATAAATCACAACAGGAGTTGGTTTATTTGAATCATACCACATAGGAAGATGAATTTTATAGTATCGAGTTAATCCATCATGTAATATATCATATATTGGATCTTCTGCTTTATTTGATAATGTTAAATTATTCATAATAGATAATAATATTGCTTGCAATTTTGGTTCTTTAGAATATTTATCAGATAACTTTTCTATTGACTCTATTAAAGGTGATCTGAAATTTTCTCATTTTTTAAAAATAATTTGTTCTGCTTTTATTGTTAAAGTATCTACTAGAATTTTATTTTTTTCAGTTAAAAGATAAGCACTAGATGATACTGTTAATCAAAAAATTGTAATACATACAAACATACTTAATAATACTTTTTTCATAATTTATAAATAAAAATATAAAATAAATTTAATTCTAACATATTTCAAGTAAATCTATGTTATAAATGAAATTTTTTTAGAATGTATTTCAGATTTAATTATTTTAGCAATATTCTTCGCTTTAATTCTAATACTTTCTTGTAATTTTTCTTTTACTTCAGATGATGTATAATATATCTTTCAATCTTTTATTATTGACATAATTCGTATATATTATAAATATAAATTACTATATACATTATATTCATAAAATATTTAATGCAATATGTTCTATAAAAGTAAAAAAAATCCATCTTGCGATTGCAAGGAGATTTTTTCGTTTCTTATATGGCTGCACAAACTTTCAAATTATCACACCATTTTAGATATAGAAAATTATGATATTTTTGGCTTAAAATGGTTTATTAAGAATATGATTTAAGTAGTTGAGAGAAATATTTTAGTTATTGAGAGGATTGAGTTTGAGAGGTTGGGATAGATTTATTTTTTTAAGTATTTCCCTATTTTATAAAAAATGTGGATAAAAAAATTTGGCATTATTTATTTTTAGTGTTTTATTGCCAAAACTTAAATTCAAGATAATTATTTCTTTTTTAGGATACTCAAATAATGGAAGACAAAGCTAAACTTATCTCTTATAAAATTCTATATTTTCAATATATCTAATTTTTTTTATAATATTTTCTTTATAATAAATTAGGAGTTTATAATTTCATACTGAAAAGAATACTGATAATTCTTGATTATCTCATAATCTTTTTCAAAATATAATTTCTTTCTCACAAATGTCTTGTAATAATGAATATATTTGCTCTCTAAATTTAGTTGCAATATTTATATAATTTTCTTCTATTAAATATACATCATCTATCCCCCGAATCTATAAATAAATTCAGAAAACTATTCAAATATCAATTGATAAAGCTATCTATTTTATCACTAACTTCTACTTTTAATTCAATATTAAACATGTTGATTTTCTTTTTGTTTACTGATTATTTTCTCTGAAAATGCCTTTGCATTAATTAATATTCTTTCATCTGATATTTTTCTAGCTTCTTCTAATGTATGATATGTATTTTTACTCATAATTATTTATAATTAATTTTTATATATTTATATTATATTCACAAAACAGATAAAGCAATTTTTTTATTCAAACAATTATATATAAATCAAAAAAGCATTAAATTAAGTATTTAATGCTTTTTTTATTAAAAATTTATGGCAGCCCAAACTTTCAAATTGTCACACCATTTTAGATGTAGAAAATTATGATGTTTTTGGCTTAAAATGGTTTATTAAGAATATGATTTGAGTAGTTGAGAGAAATATTTTAGTTATTGAGAGGATTGAGTTTGAGAGGTTGGGATAGATTATAATATTATTAATATTTTCCACATTATAAAACATATAGTTAAATTAATTTGACTTTATAAGTACATTATTTTTAGATTAATTTTCTCGATTTATAATAAAAAAAAGTTATATAAATTTTAACTACTTACTATAAATATCTATATCCTCTACATATCTTATTTTTTCTTTAAAATTTTCAGTAAACTCTATAAATAGTCTAAAATTTCAAACTTTTGTAATAGTTTGTAAATTATTGTTATCTAATATTTTATATCAAAAAATATTTTTTCAAATTAATAATTGGTCAATATTATCAATTATTTCATTATAAAATTTTTCCGAATTGTTTATATAATTTTGTCTAATTATATCTTCATAAAACAAACCAGTATCTACAAAAGTTCTTAAAAATACATTTTTATATGATACTATAAATGACTTTAATTTATGTTCTGATTTTGTCTTATAAATTATTTTGAACATAACTCTTTTTTATTACTTTTTATTTTTCAATTATTTCTCATATTCTTTAGATCTTTTATTAATTCATCAGCTGTATTTAAAACAAAACTATGTAACTCTTTCTTTAATTCTTTGCTAGTTTTTCAATTCATAGTTCTTACTTATAAAATAATATATATTCATTATATACTTATTAATATATAATGCAATTAAAAAATATTTTTCTTTAAATAAATCCTTAACAAAAAAATCCTTATATAGATTTTCTATAAAAGACAAATTTTCCCCAAAATCATCTTAATTCATTTGCCATATGAATTAATAAATTTTTTCTTTTATTTAGTATATTAATAATTTTTTTTCTATTAAATTATTCTAATGATTCAGCTGTTTCAATAAACATAAATAATGCATCTTCTGGAGATTTTGCATAAAATTGTTCAATCCCTGTGGTCCAATCACTAAAATGTAATAATATAGTATATAATTTCATACTATACATGAAAAGTTTCTTTAGAAAATATTTGAGATTTTATAGTTTTAGCAATATTCTTCGCTTTAATTCTAACACTTTCTTTTAATTTTTCTTTTACTTCAGACGATGTATAATAGATCTTTCAATCTTTTGGTGGAAATGAGTACTACTTGACATACAAATTAATTTGAATAATCTATCAAAAACTGATATAATAGAATGGTTAAGAAATATCGGTAATAATACAAGTTTTATAGATCAAGAATTAGACGATAAAGAATATGATGATTTATTTTGATAATAAAAGTAATTATGAAAACAATAAAATTAATAAATTTTTGACAAAATCTTATTTCTAGATGATTAGCAAAAGAGGTTTTTTCTGAGGCACAAAAAGAATCTTTTGAAATTATTTTTGATTGTAGCTGAATAGAATTTATCTCTTCTTCATTTGCAGATGAATTATTTGCAAAATGAAAAAATCAATTTTGAAGAAAATTTAAAATTATAAATTTAGATAATCAACCTCTTTTAGTAGAAATTATTAAGCAATCATTTATAACAAGAGATAAATTTATATCAGTGTAAAATAAGAAGATAACATAAATACAATACAAATAAAAAAGCATTAAATACTTTATTTAATGCTTTTGGTTATTTTTTATGGCAGCCCAAACTTTCAAATTGTCACACCATTTTTGATATAGAAAATTATGATATTTTTAGCTTAAAATGGTTTATTAAGAATATGATTTGAGTAGTTGAGAGAAATATTTTAGTTATTGAGAGGATTGAGTTTGAGAGGTTGGGATAAAGTTAAAATTAGTATTAGTTCCCTATTTTTGAAAATAAATAATATAAAAGATTATATTATTTATTTTTTTACTGTTTTATATCCAAGACTTAAGTTCATTATAATTATTTCTATTTCAGGATAATCAATTCATTAGTATGATAATGAAACTCAAAGATATATTTATCTTTTATAGAATTCAATATCTTCAATAAACCTATTTTTTGATTTTTTATCTTCACTATAATATATAAATAATCTAAAATTATTTATTGAAATAGTAGTATATAATAGTTTTTCAGATGTTGTAAAAATTCAATAAATTTTTTCTTGAATAAAAATATCATTTATTTTTTCTAGGATTAAATCATAAAACCTATCTCACATTTCAATATATGAATTACATATTAACTCTTCATCATATATTCAAGTATCTGTATACATTTTTATAAAAGTAGATGTAAATCAATCAATGAAACTATCTAATTTATTATAAGAATTTTCTGATATGTTTATATTATACATGAAATGTTTCTTTAGAATGTATTTCAGATTTAATTTTTTTAGCAATATTCTTCGCTTTAATTCTAACACTTTCTTTTAATTTTTCTTTTACTTCTGATGATGTATAATATACCTTTCAATCTTTTATTGTTGACATAGCTTATATAAATTACAAATATAAATTACTATTTATATTATATTCATAAAATATTTAATGCAATTTATTCTATAAAAGTAAAAAAACTCCTTATTTTCTTTGGTCATACTATCTACAACATCTTTATATCACCTCATATATGCATTTAATCTTCTATAAATGTTTCATCAGCATAAGAAAAAAAAGTATCCAACAGCATAATAGATGGTTTATCAAATATTAATTATTAAGTGTTTATCATATTTGTTTATATATTTATTATATGATATTATTGAACTATTATACTTAACTACATATATACTTAACTACATAAAATAATGATAGAAAAAAATATAAATATAATAAATGATGAAATTTGTAAAATATATGATAATGCAATTGAAAAGAACCTTTTTGAAAAGGAACAATTATTAACACCATGATTTTATCCTAGCAATATCTTTAACATTAACGCAAAGATTCTTTTTGTATGAATGAATCCAGCTTGATGAAAAGAAGATTTTTATAAATGGGATGAAAAAAATATTAGCAAAATTGAAAAAATAGAAAGTATAAAAAAAACTATTAATTACAAAGAATCAGAAAAACCATATAAATATTACAAGGAGTATATTAAAAATTTTCCTGATTTAGAAAATTGGAATCAAGTAGATTTATTTCAATATAGATGCACAAACCAAAAAGAATTAGAAAGTATAATTAAAAGTAGCATATATAAAGATTTTATAAATTCACAATATAACATATTTGTAAAATTAATAAAACTAATTAATCCAAAAATTATTGTAATTACAAGTGCTAGAGCATCTCATTATTTAAAGGAAAAATGGTCAATAAGTCATATTTGAGAAAATTGATTTTGGCTAACACCTAAAAAAATAATAGGTAAAGAAATACCAGTTTTATTTACCAGTATGCTTTCATGACAAAGAGCCTTAGATATATGAACTAGAGAGCAACTAATATGGAAAATAAATGATATTCTTTCAAATATTAAATAATTTTTACTTTTATAAATAGACTAAAATTATTAGTCAGTTTACATTTAAAATTTTTATATATTAAAATATAATATATTTTACTTTTTACTCATCATAACTATATTTCTTTTAATTAGGTCATCCCTTTGAAAAAAGGAATAATTTTAAGTAAAATACATAATTTTTATTATATTATTTATATTTATAATCACTAATTTTTGCTTTCCTTATTTTAAACTAAATTTTCCTTAATTATTTTTAATGCCTATTTAATACCATTTCTTGTATAATAATTAGCTTTCCTTATTTTACACTTAACTTTCATTAGTTAATTTTTTTTAACTTATATATAGCATTTTTATCTCTTAATTTATCACTTTCCTTAATTATTATATCTTCATAAGTTGTCATTCCCCTAATCCACCTATTTTAGTCTATATTTTAAAGCAACAAAAAAATCCATCTAGCGATGAATTCCTCAAAATTATTTATATCAACCCAAAATAATTAATAAAAAGGAACTTTTGTAGTTGTTGGAGGATGTATAATTAATGTAATATTATTTATATATTCATATTAAAAAAATATAGTTAAATTAATTTGACTTTATAAGTACATTATATAAAATGTATTTACATAAATACAATTAATTAATATGACAAAACAAGAAAAAATAATTGAGAAACTATTAAATAGACCCTTAAGTCTAAAATATTATGAAATTGAAAATTTGTTTAATAATGATAGATTTCAAATTGAAAATAGAAAGTGAAGTCATAAGAAAATTACATTAAATGAAGATGAAGAAAAATATGTAATAATTCCAATTCATAATAATGATTGCAAAGATGTTTATAAAATTCTTCTTAAAAAGTTTTATTTATTAACTAAATAATTATGGAAAATATAATATATATACAACATTGAACTAGAAAGTATCCTGTAATTATAAGTAAAACTATGGATCCTGAATTAAGTGATATGAAAACTACTATAAATGTTGAATGTAAAGAGGCTTGATTTAATCAAGTACGGGATATAACAGATTTAACTTGATTAATAGAATACCTACCTGAACTAATAGAAGAAAGAAGGCAAAGAAAAAAACAAAATACTATAAATCTTAGAATTACATCAGAAGAAAAAACTAAAATAGAAGCTTTAGCAAAACAAAATTGATATAGTAGTGTTAGCTCATATATTAGAGATAAAGCTTTAGTTATAAATTAAAAGTATATAAAAATCTCCTTACGATTATAAGGAGATTTTTTGTTATTTTTTATGGCAGCCCCACTAGGAGTTGAACCTAGCATACAGGATTTGGAGTCCTGCGTTATAGCCGATTAACTATGGGGCTAAATAGTGTATAGTTTATAGATAATAGTGAATAGTGATTATTTTTTTGAAGTTTTTACTGTTGAAATAAGCATTTTTATTATTTCTTCATAATCTATATATAAAGAAATATATTCACTTTCAAGTAAATAATCACTATCTTTTAATAAATCTAACCAATATCAAGTTTCATTTATCTCTTTTAAAGCAATTGTCATCTTATTTATAAAATCAGCTTTTGATTGAGCAAATTCTCATTCCCTAATCATAGCTCAAACACTTGTTCCAGATCTCAAAATTTGTTTGCTTATCACAAATTCTTTTTTATCATTACACAAATATTTATACAATTTTATTATTCTCAAAGAAAAACTATAACTCTTAACTTTCAAAACAGATTTACTACTCAACTATTATTTTATTAAAAATCTACCTAATATTCACTATTCACTATTATCTATTCACTATTATCTATTCACTATTATCTATTCACTATTATCTATTCACTATTATCTATTCACTATTATCTATTCACTATTATCTATTATCTATTATCTATTATCTATTCACTATTATCTATTCACTATTCACTATTCTCTATATACTATATCTCTTAAAAGAAACTAATGAATTCGCTCATATGAAATCTTTGATTTTCATACTTGGATCCATTACAAATTCTTGTTCTAATAATGAAATTTCAGATTTGAATTTTCACATTTTACCTTCAATAATTTTTAATAATACCTCATCTGGTTTATTTGCCATTTTTGGATCATTTTTCATTATTTCAAGTTGAATTTGTTGTTCTTTTTCTACTACTTCGCTTGAAATATCATCTGGAGATAAATATTCAGGTCTAGCTGCAGTTATATGCATAGCTACTTGTTTTAATTTTTCTTCACTAGTTTCAGTAGATAAAGCAACAACCAAAGAAGCTAATTTACCATTTGAGTGAACATAAGAACCAATTTTAGCTCATTCTATTATATGATATTCTCTTATTTGTAAGTTTTCTCATAATTCCATAGAAAAGTTGTTGTTTATCATTTGCTGTGCAGCTTCTTTTGAATCTGCTCAATTTGCTTTTATAAAATTTAATACTTCTCCTAACATTACTTTAAATCTATCAGAATTAGCTAAAAAGTCAGTTTCACAAGAAACAGAAACTACATATGCTTTCTTTCAATCTACTTCTATTTTAATTCATCATTCTGTTGTTTCTCTATCTGCTTTTTTTGCTGCTTTAGCTAAACCTTTTTTTCTTAATTCATCTATTGCTTTATCCATATCACCTCCTGTTTCCATAAGTGCTTTTTTACATTCCATCATTCAGATTCAAGTAATTTCCCTTAATTCTTTTACTTGTGCTGCTGTAATTTCCATAATTAATATTTTTTATAAAATAAATCTTTATTAAAACAATTTTTCACATTTTTCATCAATGGTGAAAAATGTGAAATTCATCTGATCTTATATTACATTAAAAATCCAATATATCATCATCCTTTTTATCTTTTTTATCATTTTCTTTATTATCTTCTTCTATAAAATCATCTTTTTTATCTTTCTTCAAATCTTTTACTACATTTGTAACTCAATTAGCTATTTTATCAATCACTAAATTACCTGTTTTTACTACACTTTCTCAGTCATTATCATCAAATTGTTCTTCTTTTTGAACCTTTTTTTCTGTTGTTGTATTACTCTTTTCTTTGAAATTACTTGAATAAAATTTATCTATAACTTCTATTTCAACTCATTCTCAGTTATATGCCTTCAATCAAAGATAAATACTTAATGCAATATAAACAAGAATAAATAATCCCCCAAAATAACTAATATACAAAGCAATAAATACTAATCTAATTAACACAAGTGTAATTAAAAGAAAAGATGAATATTTAATATGTTTCATTAAATAAGCTGATTTATCTTTTTCAATAAAATAAATCACAATTCATACTAATGGGATATAACATATAGCACTTTTCAATTTATCAGTATTAGAAATATTGTCATTTACCATAATACTAAGAATAAGAAGATAAAACCTGATTTTATATCCTAAAAAAGAAATATATCAGGGAAAGTATGATACTATTTTTCCTCTGTTGTAGCTGGTTTAACTTCAGCAGTTTTAACTTCAGTTTTTTTAATCTCTACTTTTTTAATTGTAGGTAAATTTTCTCCACTAACCTTTTTTTCTGGAATTTTTTTAATTTTAGAATTTGTATTTCAATTTGGTGTTGAAACAGCCGAATTTACTTTTAATCCTGACAATTCTGCTTTGATAGAATTAGCTATAAATTCTGTAGATTTAACTGAATTTGTATTTGCTGGTATTAAATTATCTACAACAGTATCGTCTCCATTTGTATTTAATATAGCATAAGCTTTTAATTTCAAAGAATTAGCCTCTTTAACAGCTTGTTCTTCATAAGCTCAATCAACTACAAAAATTACTTCAGGAATTTTCTTCATATCTTTTAATCACTTGAAAGCTTTGTCTAATTTTTCCAATTCCAACATTTTTCAAGCAATTTCTTTTTTTGTTAATCATTCAAATCATCCTGATTTAGAATCACCTAATAATTTTACATATGTAGCAATTCTTTTTTTAATTGTTTTAAAATTTGTTAATAAACCAGGAACCCATTTTTCTGAAACATAATAATGTCCAGTTTCTTCAGCTAAACTTACAAAAGCATCTCTTGATTGTAATTTTGTAGCTACGAAAAGTATTTTTTTCCCTTCCATGTGTAAAGCCTTTAATTCTGCTTTTACTTCAGCTAATTTTCTTGAAGTTTTAGTTAAATCAATTACATGTATACCATTTACTGATCCATATATATAACTTTTCATTTTAGGATTCCAGTAATTTGTTTTATTTCCAATATGTAATAAGTTTTCAAACATTAAGTTTAATTCATTTTTATCCATTTTAATTTTGTTAATTTAATAAGCAAAACTTCAACATCCCTATCCTGAATCCTTTCCCTTTAGTCAAAGAGAAAGGGGCTCAGATAAAATAGTTTAAGTTTTTAAATTGTTAACTCTGCTCTTAATATTTTAAGATTCACAAAGGTAACTTCAATAAACTATTTAGTTTCTTCTTTTTTTTCTTCCACTTTAGCTTTTTTAACTGGAGCATTTTTTATTTTTTTAGTTTCTGCCATTTCTGCATCTATTTTTTCTTCTTCTCAATTATCTTGAGTTTTTGCTTTTTTAGCAACACCTTTTGGTGCTTCTTGTAAAGCCTTTAATGATAAACCAATTCTTTTTTTAGATGGTTCAAAATTAATAATTTTTGCAGTAACCTCTTCACCTACTTTAACATGTTCTCTTATATCTTTAACAACTAGGTGTGAGATTTCAGATAAATGTATCAAACCTTGAATATCTCATTCTAGATTCATAAATGCACCAAATTTAGATATTCTAGATATTGGAGCAACAATAGAATCACCAAGTTTGTATTTTTTTGCAAGAACATCCCATGGATTTTCTTTAAGTCTTTTTATAGATAATGAAATTTTTTCACTATCAAGTCCTATAACTTTTACTTTAACTTTCATTCAAACTTTTGCAAATTTAGATGGATCTGTAACATGCCCCCAATCAATTTCAGAAACGTGTACTAATCATTCTAAACCATCAAAAGTAACAAATAAACCATACGATAAGATACCACTTACTACTCATTCTACAACATCACCTTCTTTTAATGTACTTAAAGCTTTAGTTCTGTCTTCTTCTATTGCTGCTTTTTCAGAGAAAATAATCTTTTTACCACCTTCATCAACATTTATAACTCTTACTTTGAATGGAATACCAACTAATGAGTTTAAGTGTTCTAAAATCTTTTCTGGATCAGCTCATTCAACTCTTGGATAATGTATTGGAGTTAATTGAGAAACAGGGATAAACCCCTTCAACCCATCAATATCAACTAACAAACCTCATTTATTAGCCTCAGTAGGTTTAACAGTAATAATTTCAGAAGATTCATTAAATCTAGATAAATTTGTAAGATTTTTGATTTGATTAGCTCTTTTTAATGAAAGAATTAACAAACCTCTATCAACAGAATCACCTAAAACCATAACATCAATACCTTGACCAGCTTGTAAATCACTTAAATCAATAGTATTACCTACTTCTTTAGAAACAACCAAACCAGTAAATTGATTGTTAACATTTACTAAAATATTCTTTTTTTCTATTTTTATAATAGTACCAGAAATAACTTCTCCTTGTTTTGGATATTTAATCTCAGGAGAATTCTTGAATAACTCTTCAAATAGAGCTAAATCAGCATTTGTCATATAGACATAAAATTAAGTAATAAAATATAACTACCATTTCTGATAGTTTGTGTTTGATTTCATAATAATTCATTTTATAAGGCTTTTATCGAATTTATTATTAAAAATCTCTCGAGCAAAAAGTTAGTATAGGACTGAAACTTTCTACTTAAAAACTTTTAATAGTAACCCTAACCTGAATCCTTTCCCTTATGTCTAAGGGCAAGGGGCTCATATAAGGTTGTAGCCTCCTTCCCTTAGACATAAGGGAAGGAATTCAAGGATGGGTTAATTATTTTGTTATGGGGTGCCCGAAGGGGTTCGAACCCTCGACCTCCAGAGTCACAACCTGGCATTCTAACCAACTGAACTACGGGCACCATAATAGAATTCCCTATTAAAGCAAAACGATTATATAAAAAAAGGGATAATTGTCAAAAAAAAATACTATGTAACTACTCAGCAACGAAAAAATCATACTAATTTTTAGTATGATTTTTTTAATTTAAACAGAAATAAAACTTTCATTCAATAGCTTGTTTTAATGATTTTAAAATATCTCTATTTTGTTTTTT